>ENA-ORUG01000387-ORUG01000387.1-human-gut-metagenome-genome-assembly--contig:-NODE-387-length-53129-cov-14.260014_pt1 | contig 53129 bp, 65 predicted proteins | sample MGYA00242079_ERZ509207 | MGnify/ENA primary metagenome ERZ509207 (study PRJEB26280, sample SAMEA2338780) | human gut metagenome | biome: human gut; feature: human-associated habitat; material: faeces...
GGATGAGGTCTCCAGTTCGAATCTGGATAGCAGCTCCACATAGGGGTATAGCTCAGCTGGTAGAGCAGCGGTCTCCAAAACCGCGTGCCGAGGGTTCGAATCCTTCTGCCCCTGCCAAAAAAAACTCTTTACATTTGCTTGAAGATATGTTATAATAAGCAAGTGTGATAGGTCTGATTTGGCCAAGTAGTTCAGTTGGTTAGAACGCCAGCCTGTCACGCTGGAGGTCGTGGGTTCGAGCCCCATCTTGGTCGCCATTTGCTGCTGTAGCTCAGTCGGTAGAGCGCATCCTTGGTAAGGATGAGGTCGGCGGTTCAAATCCGCCCAGCAGCTCCAGAAATACACCTGAAATCTTCGGATTTCGGGTGTTTTCTTTTGCTTTTGGAAACTTTTTGGGCGAATACAATTCTGCGGATTTTCGTTGACCACATAGAATACCACAGACAGAATGAAGCGGTGTTCCCGATGCCTTGTCGGGAACACCGTTTTTCTTCTTCTTTGCGTGGTTCATGCCGGAGTTTGGAACTGCTGTCGCTGGGCGGCGATCTCCGCTTTCATCTGAACGATCAGGTCTGACAGCTTCTGCTCACATTCCTCCTCACTGTGTGCGTAGACATTCCGGGCGAGGCGAGTGCCGTTGGGGAGCCTGGGGGAGTATCGTCCTTCCCATAGGTTTTCGTTGATCTGGCTGATGCATCCGGCGCCGGGTCTGCGGCGCTGTCCTTTATGGGGCTGGAAGGTAGAGGGGGCGGGTTTTCTTGGGGTCGTGTCCATATCCTGGGTGGTTTCCGCTTTGGCGATCCCGCGGTCAATTTTCGCCGCTGCGGTTTTCCTCATCTCATCCGTGACATGGGCGTAGACATTGAGAGTCGTTGAGGTAGAAACATGGCCGATGATGGTGGAAAGTGTCTTGATGTCCATGCCGTGCTCGAGAGATGCGGTGGCGAAAGTGTGCCGCAGATCGTGAAACCTAATGGGCTTGCAGTCAGCCCGTTCCAGCATGGTGGTCAGCCGCTTGCGGACAGCAGTGGGATCTCTGGGAGAGTCATTGTTTAGTGGTGAGGGGAACATCCATATGGAGTTTATTTCGGTTTTGTAGTCATTTAGCACCATCAGAACAGGGGTGGGGAGGATGACGCTCCGGTTGGATGCTTTCGTTTTCGGCTCGGACACCACCAGTTCACCTTTGACCCGATGGACTTGCCGCTTCACCTGAAGCTCTCCGGTATTGAAGTTCAGATCGTCCCATTGGAGGGCGCAGATCTCACCACGGCGCAGGCCGGTGGACAGTTCCAACAGGAGCAGTTCAAAGCATCCATCCTCTTTGGCCTGGATGAGCAACCGCTGGATCTCCTCCGGGGCCAGCACCTGCATCTCTCTGGCTTTGGCGGAGGGGAGACGGCAGAAGTCAGAGGGATTTTTGTGGATGATCTTCTCGGAAACTGCTTTGTCCAGCGCCGCATGAAAAGTAGTATGGATACCTCGGACGGTTTGGTCGGAAAGTCCTTCGCCATACTGTTCCTGGCGGAGTAGGCGTCCGCTTTGCTTGAGTGCCGCATAGAACTGCTGGATATCTCCGGTGGTGAGTTTGTTCAGCGGGATAGAACCCAAGTTTGGAATGATGTGTTGATAGATCCGCCGCTCGTAGGACATCTGGGTGTTGGGGCGCAGATTTGGCTTTTTATGGGTCTGATACCAGAAGTCCAGCCACTCCCCGAAGGGCATCTCCGGCCGGACCTTCTCCGTCTTGGAGCCGGTCACCGTCTCCCAGAGCTGCTTCAGTTTCTCCTGGCACTCCCGTTTCGTCTTTGCCAGGACGTTCTTTGTCCTGGGCAGGCCCTTCTCGTCGTAGCCGATGACCACCCGGCCCTCCCAGCGGCCGTCCTTGCGAAGCCTTACGGTTCCCTCGCCGTTCTTTCGCTTTCTTGCCACGGTTTCCACTCCTCTCCCAAGATGTCTGTCATGAAGTCCCCCACGATGTTCGCCGCCTGTTTCTGCATATCGCCGGTCACATGGGTGTAGGTGTCCAGGGTGAAGCTGGCGTTGGTGTGGCCCAGGATGCCGGACAGGGTCTTGGCGTCCACGCCGCTGGTGAGGGCGTGGGTGGCGAAGGTATGCCTTAAATCATGGAACCTGATACTTGGTAGACCGGTATTTTTCAGGACCGTTTTCATCCGATTGTAGGCATAACCAGGATTGACTGCTTCCTCCGGATGCAAGGGATTGGGAAATATCCAATCGCTGATGGCGGTTTTCTTCCGCTCGCGCAGACGCTGGGCTGTACTGTCCGGCAGGGATATAGTGCGTCTGCCCTTGTTGGTTTTGGTTTCTCCGACCTCCAGGCTGCCTGCCTTGCGGGTGCTGACGGAGCGGTTGACTTTGAGGGTTCCCTCCGCCTCGTCGAAGTCCTCCCATCGAAGGCCGCAGATCTCGCCCCGGCGCAAGCCAGTGGTCAGTTCGGTGAAGAAGAAGTCCCGCCACACTTCATCCTGCTCGATTGCGGCCATGAAAGTGTCCAACTGTTCCTCGTTCAGGATCTGCTTTGGACGGTAATTGGGCTTGGGGACCACTGTGCCTTCGGTGGGATTCTTGGCGATCAGGTGTGCGCCCACCGCGTCTTTCATAGCGTGGTGGAGCATGGCGTGGATACGGGAGAGCATGGCGTCTGAGAGTTGATACCCGTATTCCGGATGCTCATGAATGCGACCCTCCCGTTTCAGTTTTGTGTACATCCGCTGGATGTCCGTCGAGGTGATGCGGGAGATCACCTTGTCTCCCAGGATGGGCTTGATGTAAAGTCTGGCATACTGCCGGTAGCCGTACATGGTGCTGTGGCGGATCGTCCCCGCTTTGTATTCATCCAGCCAGCGGTCCAGCCACTCTCCCAATGTCATGCGGCTGTCCTCGGTCAGTTCTACATCCTGATAGGTTTCGATGCTCTGGTGGAGTTTGCTCAGTAACTCCTTCTGCGTTCGGCCATACACATACCGGAAGATGGGGGCGCCGTTGGCCTTATGGCCTACCACGATGCGGCCCTCCCAACGGCCGTCTTCCTTCTTCCGAACCATGCCGTCGCCGGATGGCCTGCGCTTTGCCACGATGATACACCTCCTTTGTAACGACACAACATACCGCAGAAAGAGAAAACTATCCAGGGGTACGGCGAACTGTTATCAAAAAGTTATCATTTGGGATAGCGAACACAGTGGCAATCAAAAATTTTTTTGTGATAAACCAAAATATATGGTATACTGTCTTCATAAAGTAGCGGAGGTGGTCGCATGGATTTGTACGATCAGGTGAAAAAACAGTGGCAAATATGGGCTGTCCGTTCAGGCGAAGACTTGGACCTGCGCTTGGACAACTTCCGTATTCTCTTCGCGTACAACTCCGGGAAGATCGAAAACGCAGCGATTTCTTACCACGACACCCGGGAGATTTTTGAGAACGGCCGGGTGGTCGGCTATACCGGCGATCCCCGCACGCTGTTTGAACTTCAGAATCAGAAGGTCTGCTATGACTTCCTCCGGGAGAAGATTCCTGTCAAGGAGCCGCTTTCCATCCCACTGATCCTGGAGATCCATCGCGCGCTGACGGAGGGGACTTACGATGCGCGCCGTTATCTGGTCAATGGAGAGCGGCCCGGGACATTCAAAAAACATGACTATGTGACTGGCATCCATGAGGTCGGCTCCTACCCGGAAGAAGTGGAAGGTGACTTGACAGAACTGATCGGTGAAGTCAACTCTGTAGGTCCGAAAGACCCGCTGAAGGCTGGAGCGTATCTCCATGCGCGGTTTGAGAATATTCACCCCTTCGCTGACGGGAACGGCCGCGTTGGGCGGACATTATTGAACTACTGGCTGATGATCAACGACTATCCCCCCATGATCATTTATGAGGAAGATAAAAAGGCATACTATGACGCGCTCCAGCAGTATGATGAACAGGAGTCTCTGGATGCTTTGGTCCGTTTCTTGGAAGAGCAGACGGTCAAGACCTGGGCGCGCGTCATGAAACTCTCCCCAAATGATACACCGAAACATCAAGGAATCGAATTTCACATGCTGTAAGTGCCTGGCCTCCCGTAGCAGCGGGAGGCTTTTATCTTTGTTTAGGTGGCGCAATTTTTGAGGTGGGTGCGGCCCGTATTTGTACCACGCTAAAACCGACCGATATCCCCGAGGTGAACCCCGCAGGTTCACCCTTACAACCCTGATTTCATGCGGGTTTGAGGGCGCAATCCTCTGATTCCGGCCACCTGTGACCCCCGAAGTGAGCCAAACCGACCACCTATGACCCCTGCAGGCAACTCCCCGCAAACCACTGTCCCGCCCCGCGTTGCGGGGCGGTGTGCCCCGGCCGGAGGGCGCTTGCGACCCCCGGCCTTTATCCTGCACTATTTTCGACCCCTCGGTCCACCCTTTGGTGGGGTGAAAACCTCTTACTCCTTCGCTCTTTCAATTACCGCCACACAGCCCCAACACGGCGGTGGAAGCCAACTGTGGGCACGGATGCTTCTCCAGCCCCCAAAAGGCCACACAGGGGCTCACAAGCGGTCAAGCGGGGCTTTCCTGCTTTGACAGGAGTTTCACCACCCGCTGCCGCTCCGCCGTCAACTCCAGTTCGTCCATCTGGCGGGCATAGTACTCATTGATCACCACCTGTATGGGACGGAGCGTGAACAACAGATTGCCGTTTCGCTTTTCTCCAGCTTTGGTAATAATCTCAGTAGGTTCTGTGGTGATGATGCCGCGCTCCTCCAGTTGACGGACGTACTTACGCACCGTGTTCACACTCATGCCCACCGCTTGTCCAATCGTTTTGATGCTGGGCCAGCACTGATGCGTCTTTCGATTTTCGCACCGTTTCAGGAAACTGCACACCGCCAGCTCGCCATAGTCCAGTCCCAGCTGGAACAACTCGTTGGGCAGGAAGAAACCGTCCCGATAATTTCCGTACTTCATGTGCCGCCTCCTGTGTGTTCCTTCACCCACTGGATGAACTGCTCCTTGGGTACCACCATGCGGTTGCCGATGCGTAGCACGGGGAAGCCCGGCTCGTGCATATCATCGCCCAGGATCTTCCGCATTCCCTGAAGGACATAGTCCAGCGTTTCTCTCTCTGCGTTGGCGGTCAGGAAACTAAGCAGTTGTTTTTGCCTTGTGCCAAATAGATCCATCGTCATCGCTCCTTCTGTGTACTTTAGCTGAGGCATGCCCGGCTACGGCCAGGGCCGGGGTTTCCGGGAGTCGGAAATTTTGCCCTCTACTTATCAGGACACTCACAGGCGGTTTGTAAACCAGAAAAATAAAAAAAGTTGAGGGGCCCTGTCATGTGACAGAGCTCCTCAGCTTTTCGTGGAGCGTTTTCAACCGCTTTGATACCGCTGTTTTTGAGATGCCGTAGACCTTGCCGATCTCCTCCATGGTCAGTTCCCTGCCATATCGAAGGTCGATGAGTTCACGGCTTTGTTCACCCAGATCCTTGACGGCTTTCCGCAGATTTTCAAGCCGGAGGTTCCGGAGCGCTTCATCTTCCACGGGACGCCTGACACATTCCGAACAGAACAGCACCGTTTCAAACTTACTTCTACTCAGATGCCTTTTGTCCTGCTTATCCTGCACCTGCTGCCGTTTCCGATCCTGTTCCAGGAAGTCTGCGACCTCCTTTGGCACTGATACTGGCTCCCCATTGTAGTTCACAACGACTGTGTCGTTCATTCATGTCCTTTCCGCTCTCGACGGAAAGGTACACACCCGCGCTGCCGGCACAGCGCCAAATACTGAAGACCTTCATGGAAGTTCCCTTCATACAGGGTGGTCATTGTGCCCTACGAGGCCCATGAATGTCTGAGGTCCCACCGGGGTGTGGACCTCACCGGAAAGCTGCGAGTTTTGGCTTTCGCCTATCTCGATTGCGGAACAAATGTTCGACGGCGTCAATCGCAGCAAAATGAACTATGGCCTTTTATTTTGTTTTGCGGCGCAAGATTTGAGATTATACACATCAATTTAGTACGAGATTTGAGAACAGTAAGTGTGACTATGTCCGGTCTGACTTGGGTCAGCAGCTTTTGTAGTTCACTTTTCTGCAAAAAGACAGGAGTCAGCAAGTTATTCATCCGAGAGAAAAATTATTATGAAAGCTGCACCCAGCACAATTTCTGCTGTGTACCTCAAATCTTTTCTATTTAATAGCATGGACAGGGCAGACCTGTTTACATTTCCCGCAGCGAATGCACTCGGGGTCGTTTGCGTTCTTCACCGGGTCCACGTGCATCTTGCAGACTTTGGCGCAGGCGCCGCAGTGGATGCACTTATGTTCATCCACCCGATACCGGAAAATTGAAATGCGATTAAACAGGGAATAAATCGCGCCCAGCGGGCAGATGTACTTGCAGAATGGCCGGTAAATCAGGATGGACAAAAGGATGGTGGCTACTAAAAGCACATTCTTCCAGGCATAGAGCCAGCCCAGCGCGCTGTGCATGGATGAGTTCAGCAGAACCAGAGGGATGCCGCCCTCCAGCGTCCCCACAGGGCAGATCAGCTTGCAGAAGTATGGGGCGCCCTGTCCCAGCAGATCGACCAGGAACATGGGCAGCAGGATCACGAAGACCACCAGGATCACATACTTCAATTTACGGAGAAGTTTATCCCCCCGGAAAGTCGAGATTTTTTTGAAGAACGGGATCTTATGCAACAGGTCCTGGATCAATCCAAAGGGACACAGCCAGCCGCAGACCAGCCGGCCGACCAGAGCCCCCACAAAAATGAGAAATCCGGATACATAAAAAGCCAGCTTAAAGTTCCAGCTCCCAATGACAGCCTGGAGCGCGCCGATGGGACAGGCTCCCAGCGCCCCGGGGCAGGAATAGCAATTCAAGCCGGGAACACAGAGATTTTTCAACTTTCCCTGATAGATTTTGCCTTGCAGGAAGCCGGCTAAATAGCTGTTTGATAAAAAGGCCCATACCGCCTGTACACCATGTCTGGGCCAGTCGCTTATTTTTTTCTTAGCCAATTCCGATACACTCCAGACAAACTTTTACCGCTTTGGAGAAAACCACGGCCATCTCTCCGCGGCAGATCCCATAAGCCATGAACGCGATCCCCAGAACAGCGGCCCCGGCACCGAACCAGCGCGGGTCGATCCTGCGGCGCTCCATTACGCATCTCCTCCCAGGCGGCCCAGTTCCTGCTCCACAATGGCCTTCCATTCGTCATAGGTGTGGCCGCCCAGATAGGTTTCGCCCACGATATTTCCCTGCCGGTCCACAAAGAAGGTCTGCGGAACTGTGTCGATGCTATCCAGCAGGCCATGAAGCGCCGTCTCGTCAGGAATGAGGAACGGGAACTGGGCGCCAGACCGTTCCGCCAGGATCTGCGCCTTTTGCAACGCTTCGCTGTCCTGCTCCCCGGCCTCGTTCCGGGTGTCCATAACGATGCCGATCACGCCAACACCCTGCTCGGCCATATCCGCCCGCAGCTTCTCCAACTCGGGGATTTCTTCCACGCAGGGGCTGCACCAGGTCGTAAACACATTGACCAGAGTGAGCGTATGCTCCTGGAAGATTGTCTGGTCAACCGCTGTTCCCTGAATATCCGTAGTGGAAAATTCCCCTACGCTCCCGCTGATGCTCTGCGGCAAGGCGCTGAAAAAGGACAGGCCCTCCTCCATGTTTACCATATCTTTCAATGTGACCTCGATATTCTCAAGTTCTGCCTCCAGCCCCGCATCTCCCTTGGAGTTTGAGCTGAGATAGTAGCTGTACGCACCGTCCGCGCTTTCGCCCAATTTCTGGTGCTGGTCGCATCCGGTCAGGGCGTTCAACTGCTCCTCCAGACCGGAGCGGTACACGCCAAGCGCGCCTGTGTGCGTCAATCCGCGTTTCCATTGTTCGATCCCGTCTCCGGCCAGGGGCGTCTCCGCGTCCTTTTGCTCCTGGCTCAATGCGCTCCAGGAGAGAAGCGCGTAGGAGAGCGATCCATTGGCATCCACTTCCTCCTCGCTGAACTGGACCACATCGCAGGCTTGCATTTTTTCCACCAGACTGTCCGGCAGCACGACATCCATGCCAAGGTAAGGGAATGAATGCTCCTTCTCCGGGTACATCCCCATTTCGGACGGCTTCAAAATCACCTCGTCCGTCGGGATGGTGACCCTATTCCCGCCCAGGGTCATCTCCCCCATGCTTGCGGAGCCTTCCGGCGAGGCAGACGGCGAGGAAGCCTGTTCTCCGCCGGAGCAAGCCGCAAGGGAAACGAGCAGCGCCGCGGCTGCCAAAGCTGCGGCAGGCTTTCGGAAAATTCTGCGGCCCTCTCGATTGCCGTAATGGTTGTTCTTGTGCATATCCATGATCTCCTTCGATTTTTTAGACGGATGGCGCTCCATCATTGTGCAGGATAGCACACGGGGGATAAAGTCTTTGTTAACTCAACCGGCCCGTTGAAATATATTTTCGAGCTGGAACAGCCAGTTAACACAAAGTTTATCGCTCCTGTGCTATAATCAAACTATCTGTTGATTGAAGATCGAATGGAGGCGGGGATGTATGCGGCTTCTGATCGTGGAGGATGAACAGGACCTGTGCCGGACAATGGCACAGGTCCTGCGGTCGGATGGTTATGAAGTGGACGCCTGCGGGGACGGCGGGACAGCGCTGGAACTGGCTACAGTGGAGTCCTATGATCTGATTTTACTGGATCTGAATCTTCCTGTCATGGATGGGATGGAGGTTCTGCGCCGCCTGCGTATGGAAAATGCCGAGGTGAAAATTCTGATCCTGTCCGCCAGAACCGAGCTTCAGGACAAAGTGGACGGACTGGACTTTGGAGCCAATGACTACCTGACAAAGCCATTTCATTTCGCAGAATTGGAGGCCCGAATCCGCAGCCTGACCCGCCGCCGTTTCGTACAGGAGGACACGGTCTTATCCTGCGGGGGTATTTCCTTTGATACGGTTTCCCGCACGGCAACAGCGGACGGCCGGTGTAGCGCGACAAGATTTTTGAGAAACTCGGACAGGATACTTGAGAAAAAAGCGCCTGTTCTTAGAAACATTTCCGAGGCCCGCCCTCTTGCGTCAGCCGCCCCAAAAACGGCGGGGCGACCCACGCAAGAGGGCGGGCTTTTTAGACTCCGAGAGGGGCGGCTTTTGCCGCCCCTCTCTTTGCCTTTTCGCCCTCCTGGTGAAGTTACTCTCCCGGCTCTCCGTCCGGGTCTCCTGCGGGCTCCTGGGCGGCTTCACTGGCCGCTGCGGGCTCGACGTACTCCGTCCACCCGTAGACCCCAGGCTCCCACACGTTGCCGTCAGAGTCGGACGTCCACTTCTTGCCGTTGTGCGATACCTTCGCGCCCTTGCTGTATGCGTCATGCGCTCCGAGGGGCTGTATCCACTCGGGGAACTCCTCGAGGGGGTTCCCGATCCGCGTCCACATGGAAGGGTTCTCCGAGGGCTTCCGGTTCTGCCCGGCGTCGGTGACGTCATGGATGGAGCGGTAGAGCTGCCCCTCATCCCGAACAATGTCGCCCGCCTTCCCCCTCCAATTCTCATCCCACTGGACAAAGAGCTCGGGGAACTCCGCGACGGTGGTGTCGTCGAGCTGCTGCTCCTGGGCCATCTTGACGAACATGATCTCGGCGACCGCCTGGGCGGAGCTGCTACGCAACGCCGCCTCGTTTATGCCCTTGATGGACGCTTTGGGTGTCAAATACTGCATCATTCGTAAGCACCTCCAAACCCAGAGATCGAAACCTCCTCCTCATAGCCCTCGTTCTTCGTGATAGTGAAGCGGACATTCACGCCCCACTTTTCGGCGGTCTTGGACTCGTTGAGGAAATTGTAGACTCGATTGATTGCGACCTGCGCCGTGATGTCCTCCCAGGCCGGGGAGTCGTCGAAGGCATTGTTGCACGCCTCGACCCTAGCGACCGATCCTTCAATGTGCCATGTGGGAGTGATGAGGATCTTCGTCGCCCGGGCGTCGGTTTCCTCCGGCTTGGCGAACTGGAAGGCGATGACCGTCTCCTTCTTGGAGAAGTTCCAAACCCTCACGCTCGTCGCGAAGTTGCCGTCCACGGCCTCGACGCGGAGCTGGTGCGCCCCGTTCGTGAGGGTGAGCCAATTCTCGCGGGAGAGCTCGATCGTCTCCTCCTGGCCGAGTGTCGCTTGATAGCTGCGGATCTGCTTGTCGTCGATGAACTCGGTGACGACCACGTTGTCGCCCTCGACGTCGGTGACGGTGTACTTCTCGGCGAAGCTGCTCGTCTGCTGGCCGAGATCTTCGTCCTGTCCAGAGATAGCCGGGGCCGAGTTCGTCCGCTTGAAGGTGAGGCGGCGGTAGGTTGTGCCGCCCTGGCCGTCGCTGGCCGAGATGACGAGATTGTTGACCGTATTGAGGCCCAGGGCGTAGAGCTTTTCCGAAGTGATAGAGACGGAGAGCTGCTCGCCCTTGGGGGCATTGTTGACGGTGCGGAGAACCTCGTCGTTCAGCTTTTCGACGACCGTGACTTCGTCGCCGTCCGCGTCGTCGACGGTGTAGTTGTAGGTGAAGCCGACGTTCTTGTCTCCGAGGTTGGTGTCCGAGCCGGAAATGGTCGGGGCGGAATTGACTCGGGTGAATGTCCATGTCCGGGTAGCGGTGCCGCCCTGGCCGTCCGTTACGACAACCTTGACCGTGTGGCTCCCGAGGGAGTGCTCTCGGATGTTGATCGAGATGGTGTTTTTTGCTTTTCGCGTCGGGGCGAACGACTTCGTCGTTCGCCCATCAATCGACTCCGTCGCCGCGAGGACGTCGCCGGAGTCGGCGTCGTCGACCGTGTACTCGATCGTGAAGTTCTGGTTCTTATCTCCGAGATTGCGGTCACTGTCAGAGATCAGAGGGTCAGTGTTCAGAATTTCAAGGACGGGGCGGAAACCGAGGTGCGAGTTCCGATGGCCGGACGAGTGGCAATCCCAGGTGCGGGCCGAAGTGTACCCACGGTACGCACGGTTCGACGCGTTCTCCGCGTAGGTCTCTTGGCACCAGGAATAGATGTAGAACCAATTCCAAAATTTGTTGTGTGCGCTGTTTAAGTCGGTCGAGTTCTGGTTTGTGTCCAGGTCGGAGGAGAGCGGAGCAGGGAGGCCGGAGATGACCTCCTCGCGAGTGATGAACCTGTCCCACTCGTTGTTGGTCGGGGTTCCTCCTGCGTAGTAGTCCCCGTTTCTTCGGTTACTGCCTCCGGTGAGAAGTCGGCACTTATATTTTGCTCCGTCAATGGTGACGGTCTTGCCGGTGACGTAGCCCTGCGCGTTCAAGTCATCCCACGAGACATTGACCAGGATGACGCGGTCACAAATGAGCAGGGTCTTGTCTCCGTCCTTGATCTTGACCCATTGGAGCTTGTTCGCCTCCGCGCTGGGGGTGTCTCCGAAAGTATAGTTCGCCATGCTGCCGGACATCGAGGGGATGTCTCCGTTCCCAGAAGCACCGGGCGGTGTTGTGTTGATCTGCCACGGCTTCGTGGGCCGTTTAAGGATTGCGCCGTTGTTGTAGAAGCCGCCGAGCTTGACGGTTCCGAGATATTGCGCCATAAGGGATCGCTCCTTCCGTTTTGATGAAGCGGTAGGGCGCGAATATCTTCTTCGCGAGGTTGTAGGCGCTGGCCCACCGAGCGAACCCGAGCCATGAGTTGACCGCCTGGACGACCGCCGCCCGCGTGATTTTGCCTTCCTTCATCTTCCGAACCATCGCTTTAATACGCCGCTTCTCCCGCCTCTTGGACTCGGTGCGGAGCATTAAATGGGTGGCCTTGATTTTGAAGCCGTAGGCGTTCACGCCCTGCCGCATATAGAAAACCTTTGTCTTTTTGTTGGTGTCAAGGTGTAGCCTCACACGGAGGAACTCCTTGATCTTTACCAGCCACTCCCGGGCGATCTCCTTGCTCGGTGCAATAATGACAATGTCGTCCATGTACCGGGTGTAGAGCTTCGCGCCGAGGAAGCGGACACAAAATTGATCGAGCTCGTTGAGGTAGATGTTCGCGAAGTCCTGGGAGCTGACATTCCCGAGCGGGATGCCTTTCTCGCCCTCCGGTGAGCTGTCAATCACTTTGCAAAGAAGCCGATAAAATTGAAGGAGATCCCCGTACATGTCGGGGCGCTTTTTCTTGAGCTTCTTGAACCGCTTCGCAAGGATTTTCTTGAGCAGGTCGCGGTCGATGGAATAGAAGAACTTCCGGGCGTCGATTTTGATGACGGCCACATCATCGCCCCATTTCATGCGGGCGACCCTCATGTCGTGCTGCACTTTGAAGGCGGCGCGGATCGGGCCCCTCCCGTACTGGCAAGCGAACGAGCCATTGATAAACACGGGCCGAAACATGTTTTGCAGCTCCTCGTGGATGACGAGCTGCACCACCTTGTCGCGGAGCTTCGGGATGGAGAGGTCTCTCCGTTTCGGCTCCGTTATGACGGCGAAATGATACGGGCCCGGCGTGTACCTTGAGCTCTTGAGCTCACGCCAGAGGTCGACGTTGTTCTTCTCCCGGAAAAGGTCATACTTGACGGCCTCCCGGGTGTACTTTCTTTGCCCTCTTAGGGCTTGTTTGTAGCCGACCTTTATCCTCTCATAGCCGACCGCCTCCTCATAGGTGGCAAGCGGCATGATCGGCGGGGTCAGCGGGTGTTTAATGTTCTGTGCGGTTTTAATAAATAAGGGGAATTTCGTCATCGTGGCATCCTTTCCTTTGCAGAAACGGCTTGGCACCTATGACGCGGGTTTATACCCACATTGTAGACTCGCCCCCAGCCTCCCAATACGAGAGGGCGGGTCGGAGGTTCGTCACTGTTTTTACGCCGTCAGAGACAAGGCGAAGGATTACCTCTCCCTTGAAGTATAACAAGGACACGCACTCGAAGCCGTAGCCGCGAATGACGTAATAACCTACAAGGCGGGGCGGAAACCGATGTTCGTGTTCCGATTGCCGGACGAGTTGTAATTCCAGTTGCGGGCCGAATTGTACCCACGGTTCGCACGGTTCGACGCCATACAGAGATAACCCTAAGTAGGTGCGGTTTACTTTTTTATCGGTTGTTGATGAAGTGCTTTTGCAAGCCTCCAATAATGCGCCCCAGCTCGTTGAGTTTCGTTTGCAGCTCGTGGACTTTCTTCTCGGTGATGTACTTCTGCGTCCGGGCGACTCCAAACAGCACGAGGAGAAGCGTCTTCTCGGCGTCCGCCTCGTCCAGCCATTCGAGCCGCTTCTTGACGACGGTGAGGTTGTTCGCCATGACCGCCGCGCGGATCAGCCGGAAGCATGATTGCTTGATCTCCTGCGACAAACTAAACTTTTCGGCCTGGGGGAAGTTCTTGAGCAAGGGGTAGACATCCCGTTCGAGTAGGATTTCAGCCTTCTTTTGAAGTATTGACGGTTCCAATATAGCAGCACCTCGCATTTCTAATGCGGGCGATCTCGGTGATGTCCCCGAAGAACTCGAAGCCGTAGTCGGTGAGCTTTACCTTTGCGGGCTCCCCTGTGATGGAGCTGTGTCCCTCAATAACAAGGACGTCCTTCCCTTCGAGAGTGAGACCGCTCGCGGTCATAAGGACGAGCTCGTTGCCCGAGAGTTCTCGACACCTTTCACATACCGGGCAAAGCTCGCCGAAAAAGTTCCCGAGTATGCAGCTTGTTTCTTTGAGGGTGCAAGCGACCCTATACATAGAGCTTTCTCGCCACGGGGTCATAGATGCCGGAGGTGATCGCGACGGCGTCCACGGAGTCAAAATTGATGAGAAAGACGTTGTTCGTCATGTTGTTGAGGGTGGCGTCTTTCAGCACTTTGATCTCTTTCTGCGCGTCGGCGATCTGGGCCTCGTGGAGAATGACGGCTTCGCGGTTCGCGAAGATGCCGTCGTCCATGTGGTTCATGTTCGTCTGACTAACCGGCGTTCCTTCCTGGATGACCTCGCCCGTCTCGACATCTTCGACGTGGTCGAGCCATCCGATTTTTTGATAGCTATTCACTTTCGATCTGTACCTCCGTTTCTTTTTCAATGATGGTGTATTTGAAGGCCACATAAAGACCCTTGCTCGGCGGTTTCTCGAACTCCCGGTCGGACTGTGCGACGATGTCTCCGTCCGTGTCTACGAGCTGCACGTTCGCCACGTTTCCGGTGACGGTGTCGTCGAAATAGATATAGATCTTCACGGTGTCCGCCGTGACGATCTTGCGGAACGGCTCGACCGTCTTCGGCGCTCCGTTCAGCGTATAGGCCGCGTGGTCAATCGAGTCGGCGAAGCGCCGCCCGATTTTCTCAATCCCGACCGATGTGATTGTCTTCGGCATGGTTTTCTCCTCCTTCCGTCATAAATGTCACCCCGGAGCAGCGAAGCACCGGAGAACAAACGGGGTAGATCTTCGCGCCGGTGCTTGCCTTCGAGCCCACCTCCATATTAGAGGAGAGGCCCTCATACATAACAAAGGCGCACGGTTGATAGAACTTTTCGGAGGCCGCGATCGTTCCCACCTTCGGGAACTCGACCTCGCCGGAGCCCGGAGAGCTGCTCGCGTGAACTTCGGACGCCAGAAGGTGCCCGACACTGACCACCCGGGGCCAGACGCCGCAAACAATTTCCCCGCAACGCGGATACCTCGAGAAGCCGGAAAAGGTCTTCGAGTGGATCTCAATGCCTCCCCCGGACTCCGCTCCGTATGCAGGTTTTGAGCTGCCTTCCTTGACCTTCCGAACCTCGGCGTCAATGACTGCGAGGTTGTTGACGCCGCTTTGCTTCGAGCCCTTGAGGAATACGATGAACTCGGCCCACCTCTCGGGGTCTTGATAGGAGAACGGCTCGATCGTGCTCTGCTCGTATCCGAGAGAGGTCAACGCATAGAGGATGCCGCTCTTTGTTCCGCCCCATTCAGAGATGATCCCCTTCATGGATAGGCGGGCCCGATAGTTTTCAATGCTCTCGCCCTCAAGCCTCGGCATGTCCCGATCCTGTCCGTGTACCGGAAGCATGACCGGGCTCGCGGTCGCGACATTGAGCTCATCCCGAAGCCGGAAGGTGTCCTTCTTCATGCCGTCGAAAATGCGTCCGATGACCTTGAAGAAGATGAAGAACTGATTCGCCGCCCGCTTCCCTCGTTTCAACGGGGCAAAGAGAAGGTCGAACATATACGCGCCGAAGGTGTCGAACCGTTTCATCCGATCACTCCCTTCTCACTGTCACAGAGACGGAGCCGAGAGTGATGACCTTGTCCTTCTCGAGCACCACGTCCTCGGCGGGGGTGATGATCTCCGCGTTCGTGGCGGCGCTGTAGTTGCTGCGGATTGCGAAGTTGATGTCGGAGCGCCGGAGCTCGTTGAACCTCCGGCCCTTTCGGACGGCGAGCAGCTCGGCAAGGATCGCGGAGATCCTGTTCTTGATGTCCTCGTCCTCCGACACGTCAGAGGTCGAGACCGTGACCTCGATGTCCTGGGAAACCGTTGTAGAAGACTTCACAAGAACATTATCGTATGGCCCGGCAATCTTGTCAACGGCATCCCGAACTTCGTCGAGAAGTCCTTCCGTCGCCTCTCCCGCCGTCCCTGTTACAATCACGTCGACCGTCCCTTGCCCTCTCGGGTGATCACAGTCAGCCTGTGCAAATAGGACGCCCTGGACGGTCTCCGCTGCATTGATGAATGTGTCCTCAATAGACCGGGCCGCGAGCTCCGACCAGGATCGGAGCGCCCGCGTTCGGAGCCCCTCGTCGTCCTCGGTGTCGCTTCCTTCCCGGACGATCCAGTCCTCGCCGTTTGAGATGCCGTCGATCCCATTGAGGAACGTGAGGCTCCGGGTGATCTGTCCTTCCGGCACATTGTACCGAGAGCCCTCTTTCTCCGCTTCTACCAGGACATCCACCGACCGGCTCCCTTTTTGCAGAACCGCCGCCTCTATGGCAAAGAAGCGAAGCTCCTCTCCGTTGATGTCCTTTTGCGTCTTGAAGATGTGGCCCTTCTCGATCTTCACGGCCTCGCCCTGGTCGTTCGTCCTGGACAGTGTGACGAGGCCCTGCGCCTTCTGGGCCTTCTTGCGCTTCTTCCCGTAGTCTGCCGCCTTAATGTCGAGCCATGCGCCGGTGGAGTGTGTGAGGGTCATATTGTTCAGAATGGCCCGTAGTAACTCCGTGAACTCGATCTTAATGCGGAGGACTATCAAGAGCAGCGTATAGAAGACGCCGCCCGAATGGAAGTTCGTGATTGCGAAGCCTTCTTCTTTCAGCTCGGCGATCTTCTCCTCTTTGAGCGTTTCAAGCTCGGGAACCGGGAGAACTTCGTCGAGTATTGCTTTGTCGATCATGTTGTTATCACCTCCACGCCGACCGCACTAATGACGACATTGAGCTCCCAGGGCTCCTCCTCGTCCGCAAACTGGAAGGAGCAGCGGAGCCGGAAGGTGTCGTCCGAAAATCCGACGTCGATCTCTATGCTCTCGGGCACGATGACCTCCCGCTTTTGAAGGCCCAGCCGCGCCCGCTGCGCGATTTCAAGCCGCACAAGATCGTCGTCTTCGGATTGAATGAAGTCGTATAGCCCCCAGCCGAACGAAGCGTCATAAAAGAGATCCCCGGGCTGTGTGAGCGCTTCGAGGATGATGTTCTGATAGAGACATTCAAGCCCCGAACAGAGGGGCGCGTCTCCGTCTGCCGCTTGCGTGAGGGCCCATTCATCATTGAGTCGGATGTCGGTGTCGTGTAACCCTGTCATAGCTGCACCTCCCCAATGATCGCCGGGCTGTCCCCGTATGCCATCGCAACGGCCACGAAGGCCCCGGCCTTATATTGTCCTTTGGATCTGACGCCAGGGAGAGGAGGGAAGCTCTCGTCCTCGTTCCCCCAGCGATCGACGACGGTGAGGGTGTATTCGTTCCAATGCGCCGTTATGTGGCCCTTGAAGCTGCTCCCGGTCTCGTCGTTATGAATGACAAGATCCTCGAGATCGAACGTCTCGCCGAGCTGCGTCGCCTTGCTGACGGTGGCGTAGACCACGGCGGGGCTCTTTGCGTGGGGGTACTCCTGCGCGATGATCTTCCTCGCGACCGCCCTCATCATCTGCTCAAGCATTTCCCGCCCCTCCTTTCTTAGAAATAAATCTTCGTGCGGATGAAGCCGTTCTCGCTGGTAGACGAGACGACCTTCGAGACCTCGAACTCTCCGCTCACTTTAGGGTGCTTCACACTGATTTTGTGGGAGTGTCGGACAAAGGGGGCCGAGACCGTCTCGAGCTCCCACGAGCCGCCGCTCCTGGTGAGGGCGATGATGTTGACGCCATACTCGAAGATGTAGGTCTTGTCCTGCTCCGGCTTCTCTCCCCAATAGAACACGCCCCCAGAGAAGAAAAACGGCTGTTTGATGTTCCATGCTGCATGTACGGCATTGATCGCCTCGATGACGTTCATCTGCCGAATGGGAAGCCGTTTCCGTTCCGGGTATCCCTTGGAGGAGAGCTTCATCTTCGAGAGCCCGGCCTTCCCGAGAAAGTAGGCGATCATCTCCTGCGGAGTTGTGTCGAGGAATGTGTTGTTGATCTGCGTCTCCTCGAGGAGAAGCATCTCGTCCTTGAGAGTCACTTCGTCGGTGAAGCCTCCTCCGTTGTACGGCTTGGAGACGTAGCCGGTGAAGACCTCCTCAAAGACATTGTTATACCCGAGCTCAATCGCTGCCGGGTCTTTCCGGGCGAGTGAGATCTTCGGTTGAAACTGCTCCGTGAAGCGGATCTTCGCCCAATCAAAATAAGAAGACTTCGAGGAGTAGACCTCGATCTCTACGCCCTTGTCGAAGGTGTAGGGGCCAGCGCGGGCCGCGATTTGAGGGTAGAATAATTCGAGCGTTTCCATCCTGTTCCTCCTCTCGGGTTAGTATGGCATCTGTGAGACCTTGTCGAGAGCTGCCGCCGTGCTTGCATCGTCGACGGCTGGGGACTTCCCTCGGCTCGTCTGCAAGTATTTTTGATAGTCAGAAGACAAGGTCGTTTGCTGCTGGGTTCCGCCGGAGCTCCCGCCAGAGGAGCCGCCGCCGGACGAAGATCCCGACGAGCTGCTCGTCGTCTGTATGGTCTGCGGGACGTACTCCCAGAACTCAAGGGAGACGGTGAGCTGCTCCTTCTTGTTCTCCATTTTGTGAGTGAGCCCCTTGAATAGAACCTTGTCGACGCCGTGCGCTGCCGTGTCTTCGCTGACAATAGAGAGCGGCTTCGGGACTGACTGGCCGGGCGTTCGGAAGATCGCCCGAAGCGTCTCGAGCCGCTGGTACTTCGTTTGCGTTGGTGTGTCGTCGAGAATGAGTTCGATATTGACCTTCGCGTCCTCGTAGCCCGTCGCCTGTTTGGGCTTTGTGGCGCTGCCCTCGACCTCTTGCTCGTCGATCTGGGCCGACTCCTTGACCTCGATACTCTTAACAAGGCCAGGGAGGACGACCCCGTTCACCTTGACGATCTGGTCTTCGGTGTAAATCATTGTCGTCTCTCCCTCCTTGTTATGCCGGTGCCGGTTCGGCGTCTTGATCGTCTGCGGGTTCCTCGCTGCCGTTGGCCTCGGCGTAGTCCTCGACCTCCTTGAGCATCGCGAGGAGCTGCTCGAGGTCTTTGATCTTCTTGAGGTCGACCGGGATGAGCAGCTTTTGAATGATGACTTGCTTGCCGGAGCTGCCCTCGCCGGAGCCTCCGCTCTCGGAGCCTTCCTTCTTGCCGCCTCCGCTTGTGAGGTCGACCTTCTGGACGGGCTCGCGTTCGAGCGTAGCCTTCGCGCCGTCGAGCCCCTTCTCGATTGCCTGGGCGGGTGCATCCTGCGCCAGCTCGAGGCCGTGGGCGTAGGTTGTCATCGTGCGTTGTCCCGAGAGGGTCAGCGTCGAGAGAGGGCCTTCTTTCGCGTCGGAGAAGGGGAGCATATTTCGGATGCGCTGCAAGCCGCCCTTTACCGCGTCGACCGCGCCCGTGAACGCCGATTTGATACCGTTCGCGAATGTGGTGACGACGCGCTTGCCCGACTCAAAGAACCACGTCACGGCTCCCGTGACCGTGTTCTTGATCGCGGTGATTCCATTCGAGAACGCCGTCTTGACGGCTGTGAACCGTTCGGACACGCCCGAGGCTATGTTCGTCACGAAGCCGACAAACTTGTCACGGATCGCCGAGAGCCGCCCGCCGGTGAGATTATCCAGGAAGGTAAAGCCCGCCGTATAGATGCCCTTGACGCCCTCGACCGCTGCCGCTGCTGCACCACGGATTCCCCCGCCGTGCGCCTCGTATGCGGATCGCATGTTGTCGAGGTTCTGGGAGACCGTCGCCTTCGCTGCGTTCATGACGGAGCCGATGACGTTTCCGATGCCGGAGAAGATCGCCGACGCGACCTCAAGAGCTGCGCCGAGCTTCTCCTTGAAAAAGTCGATGATTGCGTTGACCGCGTTTCGGAACCACTCGCACTTGTTGTAGAGCAGCACCAGGGCCGCGATGAGGGCCACGATGCCGATCACGATCCAGGTGACAGGGTTCGCCAGGAGTGCCGCTGTAAAGCTCCACACGCTCGATATGAGCGGCGTGAGCGCTCCCTTCGCTAATAGGAACCCGGCCTTGAGGAGCTTGAACCCGGAGATTACCTTCGTGATAATCAAGCCCACGCCGGAGACGACGGCGATGACCGTGCCCGCTATGGTGAGGAAGCCGCCGATCGCCAGGACGACGAGCATGATGACCCGGACGAGCTCCTGGTTCTCCTCGACCCACGAGCCGACCTTCGTGAGCACCTGCTCGCCGGTCGACATGAGATCGTTGATTGTCGGGAGTAAGCTATTCCCGATCGACTCCTTCACGTTCTGGATGCGCTGCGTGAGCCGTTCAAACCGTTCGGGCTCCGTTTCGTTGATTGCGTTCGCCATCTCCGTGGCGACGCCGGTGCCGGAGCCGAGGGCGTCGTACATGGTGAGGATGTTCCCTTGCAGGTCTCCGCACTTGTTGTAGAGCAGGTCGATGAGGTCGACGGCCTCGTCCGTTCCGAAGGCTTCGGCGATCTCCTGCTTCTCCATCGCGTCGATGGTCTCGCCGTATTTGCCCCGGAGCTGGTCGAGGATCTCCGGCATACTCTTTAGTTGGTTGTTGGCGTCCAGGAACGACAAGCCCAGGGCGTCGCCGCCCTTCGCTGCCGCGCCCAGGAACGCCGCGTACTTCGTGCCCGCCTCCGAGCCGCTCATGGTGCCTTGCAGCATACCGAGGATGGTGAGCTGCTCCTCGAGGGGGACGTTCGCGTTTGTTGCCGACGCGCCCAGGCTCTCGATGCTCGAGGCCATTTCCGAGCCCGTCGTCTTGAACTGCTGCACCGACTTCGCGATACCCGCCGAGAACATCTCGCCGAACTCGATGTCGCTCATGTCGTCGTAGTAGTTCTTATAGATGCCGTAGCCCGTGGCAAACAATGACGTCATCTCGCCGACCGTCGACTTTGTGGCCTTTGCCGTTAGGCCCGCGAGACTGGTGAACTCCGCGACGCCCTCGTCCGAGAGCGTCGCGATGCCGCTCTTGATGTCGTAGGCTGCCGCGATGAAGTCGGCCTTCGTCGTTCCGGCCCATTGGTCGGAGAACTGCCGGGCGGCGTCTTCCACGACGCCGAGATCCTTCACGCCCAGGGAGGCGAGCTCGCCGATCGCTCTCCGGGTTTCAAATGTAGCCTCGACCGGGGACAGCACCGCCCCCGTGATCTGCGAGCCGACCTCCTGCATGACGGCCCCCGTCTTTGCCATATTGCCGAGCGCTGCGTTTGCCTTTTGCAGCTTTGAGACGGTGCCGTTGACGCTTGATGTGACTCCGGCCATAGGCCCGGTGAGGTTGTCGATCATGTTCATTATGAGGGACAGCCGGAACACGGACTCTAAGCTCATGCTTTGCCTTTCACCTCCTAACAAAACGATGGAGGCGACCTTGTGCTCTTAAAAGAGGCGACCGATGCCGCCCGGCTAATCCGACGCGAACACGTCCGCGATCGCCTGGGCGACGATCCTCTCCTCGAGCTCCTGGATGTACCTCGCTTTCGCGACGTACCGGAGGAACTCGTCGAGGCCGATCTCCTCAATGTCGAAGTCCTCTAAAAGAGCCGGAGGGAGGAAGCGGTAGATTTCCAGGAGACCGGACTCCACCACGTTCCCCCTCACCTCCGAGAGCTGCTCTTTTAGAGCATCTTCAAATTTGTCTGTTTGGAGAGGCCCAGCATCCCGAGCAGCTTCTCACCGATGGAGAGCGCCAGGGCCGGGAACTCCTCAAGGTTCGCCTCGAGAGACGCCCGGCTCTCCTCGACCACGTTGTCAAAGAGGAACACCTTGAGCGCCTTCGTCGCGCCCTGGGCGGTGGTCTTAACATATCTGTCATAGCTCGCCGTGGAGGGGCGCTTGAAGAAGAACTCGACATTCTTCTCGGTCTCGTCATCGACCTCGATCGTCGCGCCGACGCGGTAGACCTTGCCGTATTTCTCCTTGAGCTCCTCCGTCTGGGACTTCTGCGCGGTGTCTTTCTTGATTTCTTCCATGGTTTCGTGTCCTCCTATTCTCGATTATCTTGAGATGGTTTTTACTTCGTGGGCTCGACGCCGTCCTCCACAATGCCGCCGACGATCATGAGGTCGATGTCGACGGTGAGGGACTTGTCGCCCTGTGCTGCCTTGTGGCTGCGCTTGATCGGGACGACCTTCTTCAGCTCGTCGATGCGGGTGCGCTCGCCTTCGTTGGCGTAGGAGACGACCACGGAAGGCCACTCGAGGCCATAGAAGGGGACGCCCTTCGCCTTGCAATAGGCAAGGACGTCGTCGTAGTCATCCCGGAGCATAGACATTTTACCGGACGCTTTATAGTTGCCCTTGCCATAGCCCCGGGGACGGTTGCCCTTGCCGTAGCTTTCTTCCATGTCCTGCTCGTCGTCGTAGCTGATTTCCTGCACGACCAGGACGAGGCCCGGGATCTTGACGTCAACGTCGCCCCAGCTATAGGTCTGACCGTTTACTTTAAGGGACATAACTCTTTAACCTCCTTCCCTTATTCGCTGGGCTGTGCCCTGCCGAGGTCGACCTCGACCTCGCGGATATAGCCCCGGGAGACATAGCGGATCTTGACCCGCATAGTCTCGTCCTCGAGGATGGTCTCCGCCTGTCCTTCCGGGACGGTGATCTCGGCGGAGCTGATCTCCTTCGCGTCGATCATCCGCTGCAAGGGGACGAACATGAACTTCGCCCGGGTCTCAAGCTCGCCCTGCACGTCCTCGAGGTCGATGTCATCGTTCAGCAGGAGGAGCCCTTCCTTCCGGGTCTCCCGGATGATCTTGTTCTTGACGCGGACGTCCTCGGCGTAGCGGAAGTCGCTCCCGTCCGGGCTCATCATCTTCGTATGGTAGACATAGAAGTCGTCGAGCCCGTCGTATTCCCGGAACGTCAGATAGCCCGCGAGATCCAGGAGCTCGATGATGGAGTTGTCCATCTCGGCGGGGAGCAGCTCGAGGAGCTTCGTCTTCGGGATGCCGAAGCCCGCCTCCGTCCTGGTCTTGCCGATGGACTCCTGCACCGCTGCCTTTGCGTAGAGGCCACACACAAGGCCCGCGAGGTTGGTGATCTGGGTCGAGCCGTCCAGCTTGACCAGACGGCCCCAGGCGGTGACGACCTGGATGTCGTAGTTCTTGACCTTCTTCCGCTTGGCCTCCATCTCGAGGGCCCAGTCAGTGAGATCCCCGCCGCCCATCATGTCGGGCTCGTCCTCCTCGTCGCCGGTCGTGGGATACTTGGCCTCGAATACCACGAACACGGGCTTGTGGTAGACGTCGCGGAGCTCGATTTGCGCCTCGCTCACCGCCTGCCAGAGATCGAGGTCACTCTCGCCGACGACGTGGATGAACTCATACTCCTCGGCGAACTTCTGGAGCTTTGTGAACGCCGCCAGGACGTCGCCGTTCGTCATGGTGGGCGCGGTGGTGGTGAAGCTGTAGGAGTCGTTCACAAGGAACGAGCTCGGCTTCTGGTCTTCCTCGGTCGCCTCGGTGAACTTGAGCTTGAGGCCGGTTCCGGTGATCTCATACTCGCCATTGACGGGGACGGTGATCTCGTCCGTGAAGGTGTTTCCCCCGTCGATAGAGTACACAAAGGCGGCGGTGTTGAGCTGCCCTTGCGCGGTGAACTTAACCACCACGGAGAAGGCGTTCGTCGGAGAGCCGTCGACGGTAACGGAGCCGCCGCCGTCGCCGGTCTTAGAAACGATTCCCAGCTCGCCCGCCGTAGTAGCGGAGACCGGGAGACAGTAGATCCGGGACGCGCCGAACTGCACGGAGTCCATGACAGCGTCAGCCAGAGGAGACAGGCCGAGGCGATCCTTGATTTTGGTCGCGTCCATGTCTCCGGTGATGATGATCGGGGTGTCCGACACAATGGGGGAGACGCCGATCTTGAGGCTCTTACCGTCTCCCGTCGCGGTGGCGAAGCCGAGAAGGCCGTCCGTTACGGTATGCTTAACATCTCGAAGCATTACTTCTTGACCTCCTTCTTCCTGGAGCCGCCCCTCATAGGAGCGTTCTCAAATTTCTTGACCGCCTCGAGGAACTCCTCCTCGGTGACGGCTTTGCCGGGCTTCCAGCCCTGGGCGCTGCATACGCCCGCAAACACGGCCCGCCCGACTTTGTGCTTGCTGCGAAGCTCCCCGACGTCATAGAGCGCCGGGGCCTTCTTGTTCTGTTCCCCCGTTGCGGTGGGGGTCGATGCCGCTTTAGTTGCCATCTGCAATCTCCTTTCCGTCGTTCTTTGCTATGGACTCGACCTCGACGTCCGTGACCTTTGCGAAGTTCGTGTCCCTATAGAGTCCGCCGTCAAACCGTATCCGAATTTGAACGGCGACTTGTGCTTTGAGAATAGAGTCGTCCTTGTCGACCCAATCGGCCCCCTCGACCTCGATCGGAACATAATCGCCGTTGACGTATATGCCCCGATCGAGACTCGAGAGGAACGCCCCGAACATACTCTCGACGGCCTCGTCGGTGTAGTCTCCGATTATCACAGTGAAGGTGAGAGCCCGGTCGAAGACCTTTCTCCTCTTTTTCTGCACTCCCTCTTGGTCTCTATATCGTGTTTTGGAGCCGTTTCGGAGAAGGGTCTCCGACTCGAACAGCACCGCGCCGATGTGACTCTCTTGACTCTTTTCGAGACCCTTTTGAGTTGTGTACGGTTTAGACTTTAAGCCCGCCGCCTTGAGCTTTTCGAGGAGGTATTCCTTGCTTTGTTTGTAGAGCATTTAGTCGTCCCTCCCGATGAACTCCTCGGTCGTCGCCTTGATCTCCTGCATGTCCTCGTCCGATAGGCCGAGAAACGGGCGGGCGGGGATGTTGACTTTGACCTGCTTCTTGCTGACCCACTGGCCGCCCACCTGGAAGCGGAGGTTCTTCGCCTTCCGGGCCCGGATGGTGCGCCCCTGGTCTCCAAATTGGTGTGTCGCTGCGTGCTTTGCGTTCGTGCCGACCGCGAACCCCGAGGCGTCCGCCGTCACTTGGATCGAGTTGCGGAGCTGCGAGGAGTCGATGAGGGTCTTCCCCCCGGTGGTCGCCGCCCGGATGGAGGTCTTCCACCTCCTGCCGTCCGGCGCTCGTCCCTCCTTGAAACGCTCAAGGGTGGACTCTCGGACGCCTTCGCCGAGGGCCATGTTGAGGCTCCTTCGGTCTATTTCCGAGTATCGCCGCATTTTTCGGAGGAGTGCGGCGGTCTCTCCTTCAAGGCGGATACTATACACGAACTACATCCCCCTCATCTTCGCCCGCGTGAATAGACGGGGGTTTGACTTTGCCGAAAATCCGGTAGCTGCCGCGCTCGCCGGATCTTCGGTCTCGGTGCCGATCGAGACCTTCCCCTCTGCGACGAGGGTGAGGAACTTGATCGCCGCGTTGTATCGGTTGAGATAGGTCTTTTGGTCGGTGCTCTCGTCGATGCCGATACGGGAAAACAGGTTATAGACCGCGATGTCCTTCGAGAACTTGTTCAGAACCCGAGGGGCCGGGGAGATCGGGACGGTGTACCTCTTAGCGAGATAGCCGTCGATCTCCGCGTCGGCGTCGGCGATCGCCGCTTCGATGAGCGGCTCAACGAGCTCCTCACGCTCGGCGGGGTCTTCGATGAAGGTGTCGCCGATGATCGCGTTGAGGGCGTCGTCCTTGAGCATCTCCCGGACTTCTTCCTTTGTGCTATAGCTCACGGCGCTCCCTCCTTGCTCTTTCCGTCTCGACTTTACTCGGCGGTTCCGTCGCTGCCGTATGCCATCTGCCAGAAGCCGAAGCCAGCGTTGCCGCGATAGTCCGCGCCATAGATGAAGGTCTTCCGCATGAAGACATTGTTGTCGGTTTCGGCGGTCAAGGAGACGAACTTCGCCTTCTTGCGCTGCTGCCAAATGAGGGGGCGGATGGGCCGGGTGGTGCAAAGCAGATACCACGCGGAGTCATGCCCGGCGAGCTGGGGGACGACGAGAGGCTTCGCGGTGCCCTGCATGGTGTTCTTGGTGCCGTTGATGTAGTCGGCGACCAGGATGTCGCGGGCGGCTACTTCCAGGGCAGGGGGAACGACGAGCAGGTTCGGGACGAGGTTCAGCGCCCGGCCCTTGGAGTTGGTCAAGCCCATCATGGAGGCGCGGGCCGCTGCATAAGAGTCCTTGGTGAGCTTAGCGGTGCTCTTGTTGGTGACGGTCTTCTTTCCGATCTTGTGGGCGTCGGAGAAAAAGGGCTGTCCGTCGTAGCACTTTTCCGAGAAGCCGCCCGCCAGCAGGGAGAAGATGAGCTCGTCGGGATGAGCTGCTGCGGACTCGCCGAGCATCTCGACGGAAGGGTTATAAAGGCCGATCTTGTCGTCCTCGATCGCGTTGCGGTCGACGCCGACGGTGAGCTCGAAGTCCTTGTTCTTGATGGTGTAGTCGCTCGCGCTGAGGTTCTGGATCTCGCGGTCGCCGATCCACTCCCTCATGCCCGGGATGTCACCGAGCCAGGCGTAGGTCTCCGAGTCCGTAGTGGACGGGGTAGTGGTGGCGATCTGGGTATAGAGCGGGGTCACGCCTTCAAATGCCCTGTTGAACAGGGTATTGAAGCCGACATAAATCCCTCTAAGGGACTGCTGATTGACAATCATGTTCTGTTTCCTCCTTGTCGGTGTGAATTAAGCGCCAGCGCCAGCCGTCGCCGGGGTGTAGCCGAAGCCCATCTCGACGGCGACGCCTTCGTCGTCGACGCGAATGACGAGACCGGCGACCGAGGCGCTCGTCGCGGTCTTCGTGACGGTCTGGTCGTCCTCGATGTAGCACGGGCCCAGGACTTCGGCGGCGGCGATCTTGCCGCTGGTGGAGTTCTCGAAGACGAAGATGCCGCGAGCGACACGGATGACGGCCTCGCCGTCGCCTCCCTTGTTCTCCACGGTCTCCTCGGCCCGGCCCGCTGCCTTGAGGCCGGTCGCCTTCTTGCCGGGGATCGCGTAGCCGTTGGCGTCAATCGCCACGATGGAACCCTGATAGATGGTGGTCGCGCCCTTGACAGGGAGGGCGATGTACTTCCCGCCGAGCTCGGACGTGTCTCTCACATTGGTCAATGCTGCCATGGTCTTATTCCTCCTTCATGCCGTATTTCTTGACGTCGTCGGCGCTGATGCCGAGCTGCTTGCAGACGAGCATCGTCGCCTCATCCAGTTTGTCGCCCTTGAGGGCCAGCGCGTCGCCCCCGGCGATCTCGGACATGGGGACGACCTGGGGAGCTTTCTCAAGGAACGCCTTGAAGCCGTCGGGGCTCTTGAGGGCGTACTCCTTGGCCCACCCTCTCTGTGCCGGGGTGATCTTCCCGCTCTTGAGGGCCAGCTCCACGGCCTCCTCGGCGTCGCGGTCGGCGAGCTTCTCCTCGAGGGCCTTGACGCGCCCGTCGACGCCGCCCTTGAGGGCCATGATGGAAGCGGCGACGTCAGCGGTCGAGGCTCCGGCTTTGAGGCCCAGGAGCTCACAGACGGACTTGTTCGCGACGATGCCGTCGTCCTGGTCTTCGGGCTTGCCGCCCTCTCCGGGCTTCTTGCCGGGAGCCTTTCCGCCCTCCGCCGCCTCCTTGAGTGCCTTGTTCTCCTCGACACAAGCCGAGAGCGCCGTGAGGATCTGCTCCTCGTCCGCGTCTTCGCCCAGGCCGAGCGCTGCCGCGAGCTTCTTGATGAGTTCGTTCATGTTGGTTTCTCCTCCTTGAAATGTGGATGAATTGACAATCGGGGTCATGCCCGCGATCGCTGGGGTGTTGGTGAGGGCGAGGGAGTGGAGGCCCGTCGCCTTGTTGTCCGACTTGCGGACGGTGATGACCGGGGAGAGGTAGCGGTATTCCTTGTTCTCAAGGTACTGCTTCGCGGGAATTGTCCACTCGACCCGGGCCTTGATGTGCCCATCTTCGGCAAACAATTCCTTGACCCACCCGGCGGCGGGGGCTCGTTCTCCCGTGAGTGTCTGGTGCTCATAGTCGACAACAAGGTCGACGCCTCGCTGCGCGATCTGTTCCTTCATCGCCGCGAGGCTCTCCTCGTCGACGTCGAACTCTCCCTTCTGACTCACGACATGACCGAAGGGCAGGACGGAGATGACCTCCGGCGCTCCTCCGACATCCACTTCGCCCCCTTTTAGGGTGAGAAAGTCGTTCATTTTCTGGTGTCTCCTTTGGTGTGGTGCTCACAATCGTCTATAACGCCGTTATCTCGCGTTATAACGGTGCCTTCCTGGTAGGCCCCGGGAATTTCACCCCCGTCCCGTTCGCCCCTTCCTGGGGCCTCTACGGGGCTATAAAGAGGGGTTCTCTTTTTCTCGCTTTTGGTACGCCTTCACGAGTGCCTCGGGGTAGTCCTTGAGATCCGGCGTGAAGCGTACCTTCGCGGGGTTGGTGGAGAAGTGCGGGTCGGGCATGACCCCGCCCGGCGCTGATTGCTCCACTTTGAGCCCCCGGGCTTCGACCTGCCGCTTTGATAGGGTCTTGACGGTGCAGCGGCACCGGAACCCGTTCGGGGGGAACCAGGAGTCCCACACGGCGCTGTCCGCCGGGAATACCCTGCCGTCCATCGCGAGGTGGCTCGGTCGTGTGTGGGCGTCGTTGACGGCGTCATACTGCCAATAGGGGCGGAGCTTCATGACGCCCGGGTCTGTCATTTGCTCATAGTGGCCCACGTTGTAGGCCGTTTGGATGTTGGTGCGGAAGATGAGGTCGGCTTGCAGCGGGTCGAGTCCCTCATACCCTTCGGAGGTGAGGAACTCGTTCATCCGGGAGCGGAACTCCGAGAGGGTGTTCCCGTCTTCCAGGGCTGCGAGGATCTCATCATAGAACCGCTTGAGGATCTGGGCCTTCGTGTAGCCGCCGACGGTGAAGGCAAGCCCCCGGTATTTCTCCGCGATACGGTAGAACACGGAGGCGGACACGGGGACGCGCTCCTTGAAATACTTGACGGCCTCCTCGAAGGTCATGTCCTTCCGGTTGAATACAGCCTCAATCTCGTCCATCTTCGAGCGACCTCCCCTCGAGGTCTGCGTAGAGCATGACCTTTTGAAGCAGCTCCTCCACGTCGGAGATGTCCATCTCGCCGAACAGGGAGGCGACGGCCTTCTCGTCTTCCATCATGTCGCGGAGCTCCTCAAGGCTCTCGGCTTTCTCAATAATCTTGAGAACAGGGCCGAACGCCTTCTTGAACGCTCCGGCGCTTTTTTTGGTGGCTGCTGCCGCAAGTTGGTCGATGCGTTCCTGCGTCCCGTGGCCCGCTGCGCCCCCGGCCTTGAGCGCGATCGGCGTCTCCGGCGCGGTTGCTTTGAAGGAGAAGGGGCCGATCCCTGCGCCCTGTGCCTGGGTTGCCGGTGTGGCGATCTCCTCGTCTCCCTCCGGTTTCGGGATGGAGAACTTCTTGTAGATGTAGGAGGTCGGAACCTTGAGACCGGCCTCCCGGATGAGCGTCCCGATCACGGTCGCCGTCTGGGTGAGGTCTTCCGACTCCTCGGCGTCGAACCGTAGATAGGGGATGCGCTTGTCCTCCCCGAAGTTATAGAGCACCAGGGGGCGGATGAGGTCGCGCCGGAGCGTGGCCGCGAGTGCCTTGCAGTCTGCGACGGTGAGGTCGTGTCGGACGTCGTTGTGCGTCTTGCTTTGTGCGTAGCTGCCGCCCCCGGAGTCCGAGGTCAAAGTCTGACCGAGGATCGCCTTCGAGACCTGCTCGTCACAATAACGGGCGAGCCGTTCATAGAGGTCGGTCGAGCTGGTCTTTTCGGTGTTGACGAACTCGATCGTCGTGCCGTCCGGGAATATGCCCGCCGCGTCGGCTCCGATAGCGACGAGCGCTTGCATGAGCGCCCGCTTGTCCTCCTCGCTTGCGCCCGGCTGATACTTGCCCAGCCGGAGCGGCATCCCGAACACTTCACAGAACGCGACCCAGTCCTTGAGGGTGTAGTTCTTGAATAGGTACATCCAGGAGACCACACGAAGAACGCCAGCTCGCGAAGGGTGGCCGCTGCGGGCTTTGTACTTGTGTACTATGAACTTGTTCTTAGGAAGAAGGATTCCCTCCGGCGCGTCCTGCGTCCGAACCTTGAAGGAGTCGTCGACGGTGTCCCAGAAGAACCGCTTTTGATGCCGCGAGCGAATGTCCCCGACAACGACGTGCCCTTCGTCATAGCTCCACATAATTTCAGAGACCGCGAAGCCCTTGCCGATTGCGTCCAGGAGGTCGAGCATGACATCCTCAAACCCCTCGATCCCGCCGATCTGCGCTTCTACGAACTCGGCGATCTCCTTGTCTCTCGGGTCGTCCGAGTCGAACGGGATGACCTCGTAGTCGAGGCCCGTGACTGCGTTCTTTCTCGTTTGGAGCTGGGAAAAGAGGTGCGGGTCTTTCTCCTCCATCTCCTCAAAAAGCTCGGCTTGCCGGAGCACATCTCCCGCGTCGGCCTCCTTGAAGATCTCCGCCAGACGGACGGGGGTGAGCCCGTCCGAGGGGTACTCGCTGTACTTGTCCGTCACCTGGGAGACCGCGACCTCTCGCGTCTCCGGTCTCGGTGTCTGCGTAGACCTCAAGAGCCGCCGCCACGGGAACCACTTATTTTTGCTTTGGTCGGCCAAACCGTCCCACCTCCTTTTAGTAGGCCCCGCGTCGGAACTTGATCGCACGGCCTAAAACTGATTTGTAATCCGGTCGACGCCCGACCTTGACCGAGAGGGCCAGGGCGACGGCCATTTGCAGGGCGTCGGGGGCGTCGTCATTCTTTCCCATAGGGTACTTGAGCATCTGGTCAAGGAGCGCCTTGTGCCGCTTCGAGAACTTGAGGTAGCCGTTCTTGACGAAGGGCTGCAAGGACTGGATGCGGGCGTCCTTGTTCTGGACGCTGTTGATCTCCTCGATAGGAAGGTACTCGCCGATCTCGGCGGACTTCTGCCGCATGATCTCGGCAAAATAATATTGGAACTGAACCGTCTCGACGCCGAACTTGTAGAGGGGCTTCTTGTATTCACGCTTGAGCCGACGAGACGCCTCGATCGCGTCCTCAATAATCTTGTCCGGCTTCCGCTTGGCGATGTCAGCGATGACGACGTACATGTAGCCCGTCGAGGTGTCCTTTGCTATGCCGATGATCGCCGAGGTGTCGCTCTTTCGGTTCTTTCCGAGGGAGGGGTCATTCGCCGCCACAAAGAGGAACTTCGGGTCGGAGAAGTCCGGGGGGAGCTGCCCGTCGTCGTAGAAGTCGAACCACTCCTCGGCGAACGCGCAATTCTCCGGGTCTATGGGTTCGTTCTGGATCTCCGACGAGAAGCTCGCCTCGCCCTCGGATACCCTCATAACCATGAGGGCATAGTAGGGGAGCTTTTCTTCCCAGAGGACGGCGGTGCCTTCCAGCATTTCGGCCTCGTTGGCCTTGAAGAAGTCCTCGGCGTCCTCCTTGTGCTTCGGGTTTTCGAGGTCGGTGAAGATCCGCTCCCAGGCGTCCCACAAGGTCGTGTTCGTCGCGAACGAGATGACGCCCTTGTAGCGGACGGCCTCATACTCGGGGTTCTTGGCGACGTTGGCGAGGAGGGCGTCATAGTGGAGCAGCGTCCCGATGTAGACGATGTCCGTGTAGGTGTCGCCCGCCTTCGAGACCGCCTTGTAGAACCAGTCCCGGAGCTTCTTCCGCTGCTCCGGGGTGTTGACGTTCTCGTCGTTCTCAAGGTCGTCGCAAAGAATGAGGTCGGGTCTCCATTGTTTGTGCCGTCTGCCTCGGATCTTCTTCCCAGCGCCCAGGGCCTCGATCTTCACCCCGTTCGATAGGAGGATGACCGACGCCTTCCAGACGCGCCCCTCAAGCTCTCCGAAGTCTTCACGGAGCGCTGCGTTCTCCTCGAGCTCGGTCTTGATGTCGGAGAGGAAGCCCTCCGCCTGTTCCGAGCTGTCCGAGAGGATGATCTCGTAGTGCTTGTAGGCGTACACCGCCGAGTGTATGGAGTCCTTGAAGGTGAAGTTCGTCGACTTGGCATGTCCACGCGGGGCCTCGACTGCCCTCCGGCATCCGTTGGCCCGGCTGATTTGCTTCGCGTCTGTGCTGGGGTTCATGCCCTTCATAACGCCCTCCCGGAAGATCCGGTCGAGCTCCTCGTGGAAGGGAGGCGAGGGTCTGACGAAGTAGTGCGGGAGGTAGGCCCGGCCAAAATAGCCCAGGTCGAACGCTCCGAGCTTCCGGCGTAGACCCTGGGGGCCCGTGAGATCGGCCCCGCCCTGGTACTCCTTGAGGAGCTGCGCCCGGAGCTCGGGGAAGTTGTCCCCCTTCTGGACGTACTGCTCAAACAGTTCCTTTTGATACTCGCGGCTCGCGACGGCCTCCCGGTCTTCCGGCTCCTCGAGTCTCTCGAGGTAGTCCTTGAGGTCAATCTTCGCCATCGTCGAGCACCTTCTCCCTTGCCCTCGAGAGGACGTCGTGCAGCTCCCCGGCGAGTTCCGGGTGCTGCTTGATTGCTGCCATGAGCTCGGCCTCGAGCTGGTCGAAGGCAAGCTCGGCCTTCTTCTTCATGTCCTGCCGGACGCGCTTCTCATAGGTTGCGTTCCGGGCGAGGCTTGCGATGAGACGCCCTGCCTTGTCGAGAGGCATCTCGGCGAAGTCGTCTTCCGCCGTACTGACTCGCTGCATGAGGCCGTCCATGAGAACAATCGAAGCGGCCTTCGTGTAGTCGAGGTCGGGGTGGGCCTCGACGGCCTGGGCGATCGCTTGCGTCCGCTGCAAGGTCTCGGCGACGCGCTGCGCCGCCTGTGTGCTGCGGATCGCATAGCGCCCGATCGCCGACTTGCTGATCTCGTAGCCCTCCGCCTTGAGCCACGCGGAGAGGTCTTCGTAGGTGTTGGCCGTGTCCGCGAGCCGGACGTCGAGCTCCGTCTTGATGTCGTCCGGGAGCTTGTCGATCGTCGAGCTGATCCGCGTCCTCCGGCGTTCGCCCTTAGACATCTACGCCGGGGTCTTCCCTCGTGCCTTCCACGAGGTCGACGCCCGCCTTCGTGAGCTGGATGACGGCGTCCCGGCGGTATGCGTTGTAGGCCGTCGCCCTCTTGTCCGTGAACTCGATGTAGCCGCCGTCCTCCAAATAGGAGAGCTGCTTCGAGATGTCCGGGACGGTGATGAGGTTGTCGGCGAGAAGCGCGTTCGTCACCTGCCGCACGAGCAGCGAGTTCTGGTTGCCTTTCGCCAGGGCCCGGACGATGTAGCCCCGGATCGCCTTGTTCTGCCGGATCTCCTGCTCCGTCATGTCGTCAAAAAAAGCCATGGTCTTTTATCCCTCCTTTGCTGGGCTCCTGTATAGGAGCTTGTCGAGCTTCTGGTCGATGTTGTTCGAGACCCGGATGAAGTCCTCCCGGGTCGTGTAGATGAGGGGGAGGTCGGCTTTGAGGTCGCCGAGCTCCCCTCGAACGGCGGCGATGTCCTCGGCGTTCTTCTTGTCCGCCGCCTCGAGCTTCGTGATCGCCGACTTCATCTCGCCGATCGCGTTCTTGACTCCCCAGGAGGCGACGCCGATGATCGCCGTGATGACCGTCTGAAAGACGAACATCGCAATCGTTGCTCCGTCCATGTGTTCCCCTCCTTACCGTCGGGAGACCTCGATCTCCGCGCTGTCAGCGATGACGTCGTCAAGCAGTCCCCCGGACAGGGTGAGATAGGGGTCTTTGTTCTTGATGTTAAGGACAGCGTCCTCGATGACGGCGGTGAGGTACTTGTCGAAGCTGCCCAGGTTGTCGGTGATGACCTGCTGCGCCTCGGGTGCGATCGCCGCCTTCACCTCGTCAAAGACCTGCTTGCCCAGGGCGAGCAGCTCCTCACGGCTTGCCGTGCCGTTCTTGACCGCGTCGCGGAGCGCCTTCGCGGTGGTCTGCTCCATCGCGCCGACGGAGACCGTCGCAAGGTTGACCACGTCGTCAAGGGCGTCCTCGAGCACCTTCCGGCCCGCCTCGTCCTTGATCTGCGCTGTCTGCTCCTTGAGCTTGGCCGCGCCCAGCCGGATATAGTAGACCCCGTAGGCCCCGGCGAGGGCGATGATCGCGAGGACGACGTTGACGAGAGCGTCGCTCGCTGCGCTGGTGATGAGTTCCATGTTCATGTGTGTTTTTGCCTCCTTCTCTAAGCATAAAAAATAAGACTACAAGCACAGCTTGTAGTCTTATTTTAGGGTCGTTTTATGGAATTTGATATACGAAGCGCTTCTAAGAATTACAAGGCCCCTCGTCCTCGTATTCGTCCCCGGGGTCTTCCAGGTAGTCGAAGATCCCGATCTGCCCTTCCGCTTGCCCGGGGCCGCAAATGCGCCGAACCCATCTCTCGGTGACGCCGTACTTCCGGGCGAGTTCCTGGTGGTTGTAGCCGGTGAACTCTTTCTTGATGCGGGCGTCGCGGACGGGGCGGGTGAGGCTCTCGGGCTTCGGGATATAGATCGTAGTGCCTCCGACGATCTCGGCCAGCTTGTAGAAGTTATCCGTCCCGATTGCCTCGGCGATCATCCGATAGAGACCTTCGGAAATCATGTCCAGGGTCAAGTCCTTTACGAGCTCATCCATGTCCTGCGCCCTCCTTTCCGGTTACATTCTGCCGATGATCGCCAGGATCTCGCCGACCATGATCGGCTGATCGAAGCGAGCCTTCCACACGTCGGGGGAGTTGATGATCCCGCGTTGCACCAGGATCTCGAAGCCCTCCTTCTGCCAATCGGGCGTTCCCTCCGGGTAGCCGTCGTTCTCGGGCTCTGCGGGTGCTTGCGGGGTTTCCTGGGCCATGATCTGGCCGAGCAGCTTCACGATGTTCGCGCCGTATCCCGCGCCAGGAACAGCCCACCCGCGCCCCTGGGGATTGTCCGCCGCGCCCAGCCATTCCACATAGGGCGCGACGCCACGGGCGACCAGGGAGAAGCGAGGATCGACGCACTCGTTCACCAGGGCCTCGGTGGAGGCATACGCCTTGAGGTGCTGGATCTGTGCCCGGACGCCGGTGCGCGGGTCGGGGAAGCTCGCCGCCTGTCCGGTGGCGTTTCCGTTGAGGGCTCCGATCCCGGCGTAGTTGTTTTGAGTCGGGAGGACAATCCCGCCGAACTTAAAATAGCCGGTTTCGTGGAGGCTCTGCGCGAAGGCCACGTCGCCCCGGACGCCCTCGGCCTCTCCCTCCTCGATGAACATCTCCGCGAGCTGTTCAAGAGAGCAGCTCGTGAGCTGCGGGGTGGAGTTCTTGCTCCGACAAAATAGCGCCATCTGCTGGGCCGTGGCCTGGGCCTTGCCCATGATCGCCGTCTTCTCGGTTTCGGTGGAGCTCTCCATCCCGAAGAACTCCGCCAGGATGTCGGCCTCTGCGACGGCCAGCTTGTCCAGGTTGGCGTCCTTGGAGAGCCACTTCGTCGCCTTCGTGTTCGTGTGGAAGCTGTGCTCGATGAGCATGTAGTAGGGCGTCCCGACCGCCCGAGCGCCACGGAGGACGCCGTAGTATTCGCCGCCGGAGCTGTTCTTCCGGGTGGCCGTCCGCCCGGCCTGTGTGGTTCCCATAAGCTCGCCGACCTTCTTCGCCAGCTTGAGGGCCAGGGTGTCGACGTTGTTCTTGTTGTCGTAGGCCCGGTAGACGACGGGGTAGTCGACGCTCTCCGTGCCGCAAGCGTTGGAGTGGAGAGAGATGAAGACGTCGCACCCCTTCGAGGCCGTTCCGCGTTCGTAGACGCCGAGGTCGGTGTCGATGCTCGCCCGCGTGGTGACGACCTGGAAGCCCCGGGCCTCGAGCTGGGCCTTGAGCTTGAGATGCAGCGCCCAAACCATCGCGCTTTCGTAGTAGGTCTTCACGACGGGGCTCTGGTTGTATTTGCTGCCGACATGCCCGGCGTCGAGACAAATCTTCTTACTCATGATCCTCACCTTCCTCCTCGTCGGCGTGGAAGATGGGCTCCCCGTCCGCTTCGTTGATCTCCGGCTCCTGCGCCGGTCTGGTGTTGATGTTGTCGTTCATGGTGTGTTGTTTACCTCCTTATAGTTTCCAAACGGGGAGAAAGACTTCGTCGGCAATCTCCCCGATTGTGTATTGTTTTCGGCCCTCCGCTTCCAGACGCCGGAAGAACTTGTCGAGCTCAATCGCGATCTTGAGGGCCTTGAAGACGCCGATCTGCTCCGGGGTGATCTTCGGCACTTCCGGGCCCGCCATAAACTCGACGGCCCGAAGAAGGCGAACCTCCGCGAGAATGGGGTCTCTCTTGAGGAACTCCTCCCACTCGGCCCAGGTTTCCCGGGCGAACTTCTTCCGGTTGAGGCGCGGCTTGTCCGGTGGAAGGACTCCTTCCGCTTGGAGCTCCTTCTTCATCTTCGCCCTCTCGGCCTTCTCGCGCTGTGTGAGGCGTTTCTTCTTCGTCGGCATACCGTTCCCCCCTTAACACGCAAGCGGCCCGCCTGGGGGCTGCTGCGCGGCCTTCTGCTGCTCTATGAGGGCCCGCGTGAACTCCGCCGTCTCCACCTGCTGCCGGAGATGCACGGCGGAGGCGAGCACCTGGGCCGTCGAGGTGAGCTCGGAGGCCGTGAGCTTGAGCAGCTCCTCGCGGTCTTCCTTGCTGGTGTGCTCTCCCAGGAAGCGCCGGGAGCGGACGATCTCGTTCACGGCCAGGGCGGCGGCGAGCCTCTCGACAAGCCCCATCGCCCCAGCCTTCCGCCCGCTCACGCCTCCACCTCCGACTCGAGCGGGCCGTAGCCCAGCCGCTCCCGGTAGACATTCGCCGCCCGGATGACCTGGGCGACGGCTGCGTCGCTCGCCAGTCGGTCGCCCAGGCTTCGCCGCTGCTCCGGCGTCGCGCCATTCTCCCGGATGACCTCCGACACCTCCGCCACGTCCCGGGGCGAGATCTCCGTCAGACGGCGGGCCACTCCGGGCGGGAGCCGCTGATAGTGCAAGCGGAGGAAGATGATCCCGGTCTCCACCACCATGTCCAGCTCCGTGTCCCGGATGCTCTCTTGCATCCGGTGGATGCCTTCCAGCGCGGCCAGGACATCGAGCTCCCGCTGGTTCTCGTTATCCATCCCGCCCGGCCCCCTTCCGCTGCTCTCTGGCAAGGATCGCCTTGAGGCCCTCGATGACCTTCTCACACTGGGCCGTGTTCAGCCACTCGAGCCGGTCGATGCCGGTCATCCGCTTCACAAAGCCCTCAATCCGGCGCTTGTCGTTGTTCCACCCCAGGGCCTCGGTGAGCGCGTAGATCTTCCGGCGCTGCCGTTCGGTGGTGGGGTTGCCGCCCTCGTCCGTCCGTTTGTCTCCGGTACTCCGGGCGGCGCTGTCCTTCATGTTTTGCAGGACGCGGGCGACGTCGGTGATCTCGCCCTGCGTCAGCTTCTTCATGCTCTCCTTGCCGGTCTCCCGGTACACGACCCCGTGAAGGTCTTCGTCCGAGAGCCGGAGCTCGGGCGACTTCGCGATCGCCCATAGTGTGCGGATGGAGGGGAGCTTCCTTCCGCTGCGTGTTGCTGCCATGATTTACACCTCGTTTCCCCAACAGTCCCAGCCGTGGAACCTTTTCCGGGCAAAGAGTTCGATCCGGGGGACGTCCCCGAACAGCTCCTCGATGCGGCGGCGGACTTCCTCCGGCTTCTCGCTGTGCCGCGTTCTCACGGCCTCCACGAGCTGCGGGATGTTGTTCTTCTGCTTGTACTGAACCATCCGGCCCCGCGTCCCCATGAGGCAAAGCTCACAGTTTTTGAGCGTCCAGGGCGCGAGGTTCGAGACGGTCTTCCCGTTGACGGTCTTCTTCGACCACACAAAGGCGACGGTCACATACCGGAACCCCCACGCCCGATAGAGCTCGAGGGCGTCCGGGATGTGGGCGTCGGTGGCCCACATAAAGAGCGCCGCGTCTCGGTGGGCGATGCGCCCGACGTCGAGCTCCTTGAGGGCCTCGGTGGTCATGGTCGGATAGACCGCTTCGAGGGGTTTATAGGTGGTAGAAATTACCCCCCCCCCCCGCGTTTTTCCAGTTGCTTCCTTGCTGCTGAACTTCCATGGAGGGTCGGCGTAGATGACCCGGTACTTCTTTCTCGTGGTGGTGATGTCGACCCGCATGAAGCCCGCCCCCTTACATGCCGCTCTTGACCTGTTCCAGCTTCGCGAAGTCCAGCTCGTAGCCGAAGACGTCTTGCTGCTTCCAGGTAGCGCCGACCGCGTTGACGGTGTCCTCGCCGTACTTCTTGAGGGCCTCCTTCGAGACGTCCTCCTTGACGACGATGCAGTCCATCATCTGCCGGTTCTTGAGGCGGCGGATGATCTCCTCGATCTTCTCCTTCGCCCTGGGGAGGGACACGGAGGTCGAGAGTCGGAAGCCGACCTCGCCGAAGGTGAGGATCTTCGACTTCGCCTTCCCCATGTCCGCCCGGTGCTCGGTGACGAAGTCCTTGAGCTCGCGCTCGAGCTTGGCGATCCTGTCCTTGTGGGGCTTGCTCTGCTCCTCTGCGGCCTTCTTGGCCCCGAGGATCTGCTTGTTCATCTCGCCCTCAATGTCCTGGACGGCGAGCTGCGCTTCTGCAATCTGACGGAGGGCGTCGTTCGCGTCCTCCCAGGTCTTGACCCCGGAGGGTTCGACCACTCTTTTCCTTGCCATGTGTAGGCTCCTTCCTTTCTGTGCTTGTTGATATATGCCCGGGGAGTTGCCTCCCCGCTGCGGCTTGCTTCGGTGGCCTCCTTCGGCTCCTTGTCTTCGTATAGGATGTAGGTCTTAGAGAGGAGCATATAGAGGCCGAGCGGCCCGGTGAGGAGAGCGGCGGTCGCGTCGCTGTCCTCCGGCGTCTTCCCGCCTCGGGCCATGACCAGGATGAGGGCGGTGATCGCCAGCATAGCGAGACCCATGAGACGCTGCTTTCTCATTTTCATTGTCCCGGCCCCCTTCCGTGTTAGAGCATCATGAGGCTCGAGGCTTGCTCGATGATCTTCACGGTGACGACTCTCTCGCCGCGCTCCTCAAGGATGCGGGTGACGTTGGAGAGGGTTCGGTCGAGGAGTCGGAAGCATCCGGTCTGCATGTTGCAGGCCCGGGCCTTGAGCTCGACCATCGCGTCGGGATCTACCTCGAAGCCCTCGAGGTAGCCCTCCACCTCCGAGGGGTCAAGCCCCTTGAGGGAGACATAGAAGTCGACCCGGTTCGCCATGCGGGCGAGGTAGGTCTTGATCTGCGCTTCGAGCTTCGGCTCTCCGGCGATGACGAGCCCCACGTCGGATTGGTCGAAGATCGCCCGGAGGATCTCCATCTTCTTTTGGGTGTACTTCGAGACGAGCTTGTCCGCCTCGTCGATGATGAGGAGGTAGCCCTTGTTCGTGTTGAAGAAGTCCCGGATGCCGTTGACCCTGCGCCAGATAGTGCCGTAGCCGCTGGGTATGCCGAGGGACTTCTCGATCGCCTCCACAAGATCGCGGCTGCTCATGGTGTCGTCGCACTCAATGTAGGCGACCCGGGGGAGCTTCGCGTACTGCCGGAGGGAGTAGGTCTTGCCGTAGCCGCTGCGGGCGACCACGATGCCGAGGCCGATGTACTCTTGACAGCTTTGACACACGCCGAGCACCTTGAGGGCGTCCCGGCTCTCATAGAAGACGGGCTTCCGTCCGGTCTTGCGCCCCGGCTCCGGGAGCGCCACGGCCTCGCCGGTGCGCTGGGCCAGCCAGTCCGCGAGGAGCTTCTCGATGGTGGAGATGTCCCCCTCGTACTTGCCGGAGAGGTAGCGGGAGATCGTCGGGCGGGAATAGCCCGGGATCTCGCTCGCCAGGGTGGCGATGCTGGTCTTCGAGACTGCGAGGTAGTCGTTGATCTGCTCGGCAAGGGTCTTGCCGGTGGTGTAGGTTGTGGCCTGGGCCGCTGCTGCTGTGATTTCCATGTTGTTCCTCCTATTCGTTCATAGCCCTCAAGCGAGCGAGGGCGTCGTCTGCCTTCTTCCCGAGGAACTCGTCCCCGGATGCCTTCTTCCCGGTCTTTCGGTTCGCGGCCATCTCCGCCCGGAACTCCTTGTCGTTCGGGAGGGTGACGACCTTCGAGGGCCGATCCGCCTTGATGGTCAAGTCGATCATGCCGACCGCCTCGGAGGGCCGTCCGCCCTCCTGGACGCGGAGCTCGTAGGGCCGCGTCATGCTGTCCAGGATCTCCCGCATTTCCTTCTCCTGCCGCTTCTGGTCGCGGAGGTGGCGCTCGAGCGCCGCTTGCGAACAGTGAGGCCCGAAGGCCAGCAGCTCGGCGGAGACGGCTTCGCATATCTTCCGGCCCTCCTGGTCGAAGACGTAGAGCTTCGTGACGTCGTCGATGTCCCACTTGATGCCGACATGCTTGCCGACGTAGTGACAAAGCTCGTAGTCCGTGTAGAGGGTGCCGAACTTGTTGATCCCCTGGTTCGTCACGCGGGCGGTGTCGGCCTTCATGAGCAGCATCGCCGCATACTCGCGGGGCGGAGCTGCCTTCTCATAGCGCTCGCCGTTCTCAAAGAGGGAGATCGGCGTGATCCACTTCTCGCCCGCGTCCTTGAGGCCCCGGTGCTCCCGGGTGTGGTACTTCTCGTTCTTCCACTTCGTCCACGCCTCGAAGAACTCCTCCATCGTCAGCAGCTCGCCGCGCTCAAGCATACCGTCGACGTCCTTCTGCCGCTTGGCGTAGGTCTTGGAGCCGGTGAGGGTGCCCGTGTAGCTCTCGAACCATTTCGAGAACTTGGAGCACACGGTCGAGAAGAAGCGCTCGATCGGCTTGTCCCACGGCTGATAGGGGAGCGACCGCCCGACCTCCTCGATGCCGATGCTCTGGTAGAAGCCCACGGTCTCGGCGTCGAACTCGAAGTCGATGTTCCGCTTCTTGCGGCTCTGGCCGGTCATGGTCTTCGCCGTGTAGTCCTTGCCGTTGTCGACATGGAGGATGTGGGGGACTCCGCCCGGGTGGGAGTAGAGCATCTTGACGAGGCTCTCCTTGAGGGTCTGGTTGTTGGCGTCCACACAAGCCACGTCGCCCACGATCGCCCGGCTCCGCATGTCCATCCATGCGACGAGCTTCGGGCGGACGGCCTTGATCTTCCCGTTCGGGGCGACCCACTGAACCCAAAAGTCGAAGGTGTGCTCGTCGCCGACGACGTACTCCATGACCTTGAGGCTCGTCGCGTCGCGCTTGCCCTTGAGCATCTTCTTGTTCTTCCACTCCCGGGAGCCGTTGGCCGCGAGGTAGCGGGCCGACTCTCCGCCCCGGCTGTCCATGAGGTGCTTGATGTACCGGGCGACCGTCTTGATGCTGGGGTAGTTCTCCCAGCCCCGGCCCTCGGCGACCTCCTCGAACTTCTCGTAGAGCATTTCGATCGTTCCCAGGTTGGCCGCGAAGCGCCGGTCGAACCATATATTTTGAATGAGCGCCTTTTGCTCATCCGTGAGACTCGGGAAGGTGGCGGTCGCCTTCGGCTTCCGACACAAGGACAGCGCCCGGAAATAGTCCCGGCTCTGGCCGTCCTCCTTCTCCATCTTGAGGGCCCAGGCGTTCGCCTTGAGGATGTTGTCGACGTAGCGGTAGAGGGTCGGGAGACTCACTCCCAGGCCCAGCGCGTACCGCTCGGCGTAGGCCGTGCGGTCGGGGCCGTCGTAGTCGATGAAGTCTTGCACCCTCGCCGCCAGCTCGACGGCCTCGTAGAACGCCTTCTTGTGCTGCTCGGTGTAGTGGTTGAGGTCGACGCCCACATACCAGGGCGCGGACTCTGTTCGCTTCTCTATGACGACATCCCTCCCGTCTATCTTCTGTGCCGCCCGCCACGCCTTCCGGCCCTTGGCTGTGAGGGAGTCGACGGAGACGAGCACCTGCTCTCTGCCGCCGTTCTCCTGGGGCTGCGTTCTGGTCTTGTACTGATTGGGGCTTCGCTTGATCCGCTGGACGAGGGTGTTATACTTCACGCCCTCAAACTCTGCGGCCTCCTTGAGCCCGATGAATACGTCCGGCACTCCTGTCCCTCCCTTCCTGGTGTTACGCTGCCGTTACCTTCTCGACCTTCCGGGGGTCGAGGTTGAGGGCCGCGATGATCGCCGGGAGGTACTTCTCGCCCGACCGGACGCCGTAGAGAATGTAGCTTAGATACTGCGGCGACGTGCCGATCTCGGCGGCGAGCTGCGTCTTCGTCTTGTCCTGGTCGGTGAGCGCCTTGACGACGAGCTTCCCCAGGGGGCAAAGTTTACCGTTGCTTTTCACCGCTGTCCTCCTTCCTGTGTAGTCGTTCTTAGATTTACTTCCGCTTCTGCCGGTGCAGGTTGACCGCTGCCATAAACCCCAGGCCCAGCAGCGCCGCCGCACGGGTGAAGCTGTCCGGCGCTCCTGCCACGACACACGCGGCGGCGAGCCCCAGGCCCCCGAGGGCCATGAGGCCCAGGCCGACGACGAAGTCGAGGATCGCGTCCAGCGTGGGGAAGACCCGCCTCGCACACTCTCGGGCCGCTTCTTTCTCAAGCAATTTGAGAATATAGCCCAGGGTCTCGGCCTCCTGTGACGCGGCGGCGAAGGTCAGCTCCGCGCCATACCGGGGGCGGAAGGGGTTCCGGGGGTCTCCCGAGAGCCGCTTCCGAGACAGGGCCTCGCGCCGCTGGAAGGCGACGAGGTCGGCGGCTCGCTTGAGCTCCGCTCTCATTTCGCCCCGCCTCCCTTCCGGTACTGTTCGACGGCGTAGTTGTCTTCCATCATCTCCGCCAGCTCTCCGACCCGTTCCCGGAGTTCCTTCCGCAAGGCCAGCGCCGGAGCGCCGTCGGCGTCCAGGTTGTCCAGGGCGGCGTCCAGCTCCCGGGCCGCGTTGAAGATGTTGAGGTACACCCGGCAATCGTTGGGCGGGCATTTCTCCGCCAGCGCCAGCCCCAGGGCGTAGATCTTCGCCGTCTCCCGGTGCCGCTTGAGATCCGGGTGAAGGTGCTCGAAGGTCGTCCGCTCCGCCGGAGCCGTCCGGGCCTTGACCGCGTCCTCAATGGCTGCGGCGAAGGACTCCCGCTCTCGCTCCGTGATGACCTGGACAGTCGCCAGCGCCCGGAGATAGGCCCGGGCCTCTGCGCCGACCCGGTCGGCCTCGACGCTGCTCTCTCGGTCTCGGATACGGTCGACGAGCCCATAGAGCGCCCCGAGGGCTTTCTCCCGAGCCCGGAGATCTCGCCCGTCGGCCTCGTTCGCCAGCCGCTCGAGGGAGCACTTCTCACAAACCGCGTCGAGCTCCTCTTGCGGCATCTCCGGGCGGCGGTGCCGACAAAGCTCGTCGCACACATAGGCGAGGAGCTCCTCCGGCTTCTTGGGGAGCGGCCCCGGGGCCTCCCCGAAGGTGTCCGGGAGGACGTAGCAGTCTTCCCGATCCAGAAGGCCCAGGTCGCGGAGGGCGACCTTGTAGCCGTAAAGCTCATGCGCTGCCGTGCGCTCGTCCACGTCCTTATAGTGGGCGCTCGCGACCTGCCCCCGGAGGACGTTCTCCCATCCGGCGATCATCTGCTGCGCGTCGACTTCTTCCTCCTCGGTGGTCTCGTCGGTCTCCTTGACGATCGTGACCTTGACCTCGGGTTCCTCGGCGTCGAGCTCCGACTCGAGGCCCCGGGCCAGCTCCACGGCCTCCTCCATGCTGCCCGCGTTGTCGTACTCCATCGCGCCCCGGTCGACGTCCAGGATGCCGGTGTAGAGCTCGGCGTCGATGACGCCATACTCGCCGAGGGCCGTCCCCTCGTACTCCCGGAGCTCCCGGGCGTTGAACTTGACGACGAGGTAGCCGTTGATCTTCTTCATCTTTCTCATGCTGCTGTTCCTTCCTTTCTGTGTGTGGGGGTCACTGTCCCAGGGGAGGGACGACCCGGATCGTGTCCGTGTGCTTGTGGAGGATGACGAGCTCCCCGTTCTGCTTCTGCTTCACGACGAGCCAGTTCTCCGGCGAGAGGCCCGCTTGTCCGAGCCGGATCTTCTGCTTCCTGGTTGGCTTCTTGCCGCGTCTCAAAGAGATCGCCTCCTTTGCGTTTCGGTGCGGTATATGGTAGAGTAAAAGCGGGCGGCGAGGGCTGCTCAAAATGAACCTAAGAAATAATTCCTCTAACCGGGCCGGGGGCGCTGCAACGCCCGCCGACCCGAACCGCGCGAGCTCTCTCGACTTCTTTCGCTATGCTTCGCTCTGTAGAGTATCGAAGCATCGGTGCTGCTCTTGCGGCGCTCCCATCCGGCGGCGAGGCGTCCGCCGTGTGGTGCTGTGTCCAGTTTGTGACGCCGGAAACGAATTGAAGTAAAGGGGGGTGAACAGGCCCTCGCCGCTCGCTTTTACTCTACCGCCGCCTCCTTTGGTCTTTCCTTTTGGTGGGTGGTGTGCTATGCTTGATTTGCTTAAATTTTTAATCTACAAAAAGTATAACTCGGAAGTCCGAGTAAGTCAAGGATTTTTTCGGCTATCCGAGTAAAAAACTCGATTATCCGAACGGAGGTACTTATGGAAACTATCGGAAAACGGGTTCGCGCTGCGCGTCAAGAACTCGGTCTAACAATGAAGCAACTGCACGAACAAACGGGCCTTTCTACCGGCAATATAAGCGATATTGAGAACGATCGAAACACTCCCTCGGTCTCCTCGCTTGTCGCCCTGGGGAGAGCCCTTCGTCGATCTCTGGATTGGCTGCTCACAGGGGAAGAAGCAAGCGCTCGGAGTAACGAGTCCCCTTTGACGTGTGACGGTGTCCCCCTGTCCCAAATGGAGACCGACCTCCTCGCCATGTTTCGACTCCTCCCTCCGGCGCACCGCGAGGAGGTTTTTGAGCTGGTGCATTTCAAATACAAGAGGGAAGTCGAGGAGAAAAAAGAATCTATTTACTCGACATATTTCGACGGGAGCGAGGACGAAAAAAGCGGCCCCGCTGGGAGCCGTGAGGCCCGCGACGGAACCGCCTAATTTTTTTGCCCTGCTATGATTAAAAACTAAATCAAAATGATGTCACTTTGCCCGAGCATGGATAAACCGCCCAGAACGCCCGGAAACCCCGGTATTTCTGGCAAAGTGACAGGGTGACACGATTTCGCTCAAAATGTCACTTTGAAAAGGGCGGGTTTTGCCGTGCCTGGGCCCGATCGCCGCCGTCGTCGTAACGCCTGGAATAACGGTTCGTAACGCTCCCGGCTCGCCGATCCGAGCCGCCGAACCCCTGTTTTTGCCCCCTGCCGTTAATTTATGCACGGATTAACGCCCCGTTTGCACAGCTCGCCCGCTTGCCTTCCGGGGCCGTCTCTGCTATACTGTGACCATGGGCCGCGAAGCCCGTCCTCTTTGTCTGCTGCTGTGACTTCCGGGACGGGCCGAGCGGCCCTCTTTTTGCCCTCAAATGCCCTTGTTTCAAGGGTTTCGCCCCGTTGCGGGTACGATATGCCCCAGCCGCGCCGCCGCCGTTGTGGGGCCTTCCAGGGCTCCCCAGGGCATGAAAAAAGGACGCCGACCGCGTCGACGCCCTCGTCTCAAGTTGTCTGATAAAGCCGGGCCGGATCAATGCCCTGTCCCGGGTGAAAATGCCCTGTTTCCCGCACAAATAGCGGGTTTTCTCGCGGTCTCCCGTCCTGTCCCGGTTTATCCCGTGTTTCTCAATTACGTTGTCCCCGTACAGCCGGGTCCTCAACCTGCCCCGCAAGGAGGCGGGGCTGCTGGAATATCTTCTGCTCCATCAGGGACGTGTGGTGAGCGCGGAGGAATTGATGGAGCACCTATGGGATGGAAGTGTGAACAGCTTCAGCAATGCGGTCCGTGTCCACATCTCAGCACTCCGCAAAAAACTCCGGTCGGTCCTGGGGTATGATCCGATCCAGAATAAGGTCGACCAGGGGTACACATTGGCCGTAGGAAAGGAGGACGGGAGCCGGTGAAGTACAAGTTCAAACGGCACGGCCTGACGCTGCAATGGAGGCTGGCGCTGACCTCCGCAGCGATCCTGGCCGCGGCCTGCCTGATCTTGACCCTGGTGTTCAACCACTCGGCCGGCGCCGAATTGGACGATCTGGAAATCCAGGTCATCCAGCTCCAGCCCAACACCGGGGACGCGGCGCAGATCTCTGGAGGAGCTGCCGTACCGGAGCAGATGCAGATACCACAGCATTTCAGCAACAGCCGCTCCACGCTTCGGATGGAGAGCGCCGCCGCCATGCTGCTGGTCGTTTTGCTGTCCGGCGTCATGACCTATTGGCTGACAGGGAAGGCATTATCGCCCTTACGGAAAATAGCCGGGCAAATGGAGACGATCCAGGCGCAGAATCTTGCCCAGCCGGTTGAAGTACCCGGAACAGAGGACGAGGTAGCCCATTTAGCAAAGTCTTTCAATGCGATGCTCTCCCGTCTGGGGAAGTCATTTGAAACGCAGAAGCGGTTTTCCGCCAATGCCGCCCATGAGTTGCGGACGCCGCTTGCAGTCATTCAGGCGCGGTTGGATCTGCTGGATCGGAAAAGTAAGGAACTTCCCGGAGACTGCGCGGAAAGCCTTGAGATCCTGGCGGCGCAGACGGAGCGGCTGTCCCATTTGGTCGAGGAACTGCTGCAAATGGCCCGTCTGGAAACCGTACAAAAATCAGATCAAATATCCCTTCCCGCGCTGCTTGAAGAAATCCTTTGTGATTTAGAGGAGGTTGCACAGAAAAATGGGGTGAAAATGGTCCAGCACCCCAGCGAAGGGGAACTTGTAGGGAATGACGCCCTGCTGTACCGTGCGATCTATAATGTCATCGAGAACAGCATCAAATATAATCATACCGGCGGGCGGGTCAGCGCTCAGTCAAATGTAGAGAAAGGGCAGATTATTGTTACGATCTCAGACAGCGGCCGTGGCATCCCGGCAGAAGATCAGAAGCAGGTCTTTGACCCGTTTTTCCGCGTTGACAAGTCCCGTTCCCGTCAAATGGGCGGCTGCGGCTTGGGTCTGGCGTTGACAAAGGCGATCATAGAACTGCATGGCGGACAGATTAGGATTGTTTCCAGCTCTCCCAAAGGAACGACGATCCGTATCATGCTGCCGCAGTAAGGTAAGTAGAAGGAGTGTGCTTTATGAAAACAGGAACAGGATTTGTATTTCAGAACATAACGGCGGAGAGAAATGAAGAACTGCTGAAAATGTGCATCCAAATGGCCGCAGCACTAAAAGCTCAGGGAGATGCTCCGTTTGCCGCGTTGCTGGCCGATGAAAACGGCTATGTTCTGATGGAGCAGGACACGCTGGTATATAAAAATGGTGACAATACCGCCCATGCCGAGTCTGTACTGGCGAGTAGGGCTTCCCAAAAGTTCTCAGAGGAATTTCTGTGGAAATGCAGCCTATATACCTCGTGTGAACCGTGCTGCATGTGCACAGGGGCCATCTATTGGGCCAACATTGGCAGGATCGTATTCCCTGTAACAGAGAAAGCCGTGCTTGATGTTTCTGCGGAGAGTGGGCATCCCGATTTTCCAATATTTCATTTGGGTTGCAGGGAAGTTCTTGCAAGGGGCCAAAAAGAAATCGTAGTAGACGGCCCGTATGATTGTTTTGTGGAGGTAGCATTAGATATGCACAGATAGATTGACTAAGTGGGATGATCTGAATACAACTGTTTTTTCTGATTTTAACTTTGGATTAGGTCAGTTTACAAGGAACTACACGCAGACCGTGAAACGGGCTGCTGACAACAAACGGCGCTATGCTCCCGGCTGGGTGCATAGCACCTGTTTGTTGCGGGGGTTTCCAAAGGGGGCAGCGCCCCATTTGGCACACGACTTTGCGGAGCAAAGTGTAGTGTGTTATACGCTCTGTCGGCGTTGCCCTGAAAATACCGTTGCCGCCGGGGAGGGCAAGGGCATTTGACGCGGCAGGAAAGCAGGGCTTTGTTTGGGGCTGGTAAGCCGGAAACAAAGGGCTGATTTCAGCAGCAGACAGGGCGTATTATGAAAGCCCCCGTCCCTCGTCCTCCGCCCCCGGCCTATGGGACAAAAAGTCCCAAAGCTCTGGACACCGTGACCAGATGTGTGGCCACACTCCGGGAAAAGTAGCAGGACGGCAGGAAACCGTCAAGGCTGAAATGAATGGGCTGACGCCCGGCCTTGACCGTTCCCCGCCGCCCCGCTGGATGGGTGGACAAGGTGGCCAATCCCTAAAAGTGTTTGGCCGCACTCGTTCATTTTGGGGCCTTTCTTCTCCCAAAATTGAAATGGGCGGGAAAGCCCTAAAATGGCTTTCCCGCCTTGATTACCCATTAGCAAAGACGGGCGAGACTGTCAACGGCGGCGCTGAAAGCGCCGTTCATCTTGACCGTTGACTGGCTCGCCTGGCTTTGCTACTGCCCGTAAGAGATGGAAAAACAAGATGGAAAACAAGGTTAAAAATGGTTGACAAGTCTATCGGATGTGTGTTATACTGTGCGACAGTTTGAGATTGGAAGGAGGCTTACGTGTGTTAATTTGTGTACGCTAATAAGCAATAAAAAGTAGAAGTACCTTTCCACATGATGGTGGGCTTTTTTTGCGTGCGTATGCAAAGGAACACGTAGGTTTGACACGAGCAGTCTTTGAACTGTATCGTGGTGTTTTTTCGTGCTTTGTTGTTATGCAGGCGTCTGCCCTCTCTGTGGGACAACGCCTGCTTTTTATTGCAGAAACAAAGGAACAATGCAATAAAAAAGGAGGTTCGCATTATGACCCAAAACAACAATTCATGGAGAAAAACTTATTTTACACTTCTTGCCGGACAAGCAATATCCTTTATTAGCAGCGGTATTTTGCAAATGGCCATTATCTTTTATTTGGTTGCGAAAACTAATTCTGCAATCATATTGACGGCGGCAACACTGATTGGATTTTTGCCGCAAGCCTGTTTAGGCCCGTTTGCAGGTGCTTTTGTTGACCGGCACAGCCGTAAAAGCGTAATGATTGGTGCGGATTTGATAATTGCCGCCGCTGGCGGTATTCTGGCGCTGGTGGCGTTTTACATGGAATTGCCCGTATGGTCTATTATGGTTGTCCTGTTAATCCGAAGTGCGGGAACTGCTTTTCATTCTCCAGCATTCAGCGCAGCAACACCTATGATTGTGCCAAAAGAGGAACTTACAAAATGCGCTGGTTACACGCAGACCATGCAAGCAGTAAGTGCGATTATCAGTCCAGCTGCCGCAGCGTTTTTATATGCTGTTTGGCCTCTTAATGCAATTATATTGTTAGATATTGTGGGTGCAATCCTTGCCTGTGTGACTGTTGCGATTTCGTCCATACCAACGCCTGAACTATGTCCAGAAACGAAAAGACAACAGTTTTTACAGGATATGAAAGAGGGGTATGTGGTATTAAAGCAAAACAGGGGCCTCTTTGCTCTGCTCTGGATTGGTGTAATTTATATGTTCTTTTATATGCCAATCAGTACGCTTTTTCCTCTCATCTGTATGTCATACTTCAAAGGAACACCGGCCCATGCCTCTGCCGCTGAAATTGCTTTTGCGGTTGGTATGCTGCTTGGCGGAGTCATTCTGAGCATTTGGGGCGGTTTTAAGAAACGGCGGTACACCATCGGTCTTTCCGTTCTCCTGATGGGCGTTAGCAATATGCTCTCCGGGCTTTTGCCGCCAGACGCATTTCTTGTCTTTGTTGTGTGCTGTACTGTTATGGGAATTTCCGCTCCATTTTACGGTGTGCAAAATGCGATTTTTCAAGAAACGGTCAAACCAGAATATCTGGGGAGAGTTTTTTCTCTACTGACAAGCGCCGCTTCCCTCGCCATGCCGTTTGGCCTTGTCATTTCCGGGCCTCTGGCGGAGCGGCTGGGAGTTGAGAAATGGTTTGTCATTTGCGGAATTGGCATTATCATCGTTGCGCTTGCCGTATTTTTACTACCCGGTTTGAGAGAGATTGACAATACGCAATAATCAACTGCACCTTTTTCTATTACTAAACAAAATGCCTGGATGGTGGTTCTGAAAAACCAGAACCGCCGTTCAGGCATTTTTTATCTTCGTCCTCTCTGCGGTTTTGGATTCTTCAGCAAGTCGGATTTTTCCGCAATCTTTTTCAGCCACTTCCGTTCTTCTACTGACAGCTTCCTAAAATTCAGCTTGAGCCGTTTGCAGATAAACGCCAAGTACGCTTGTTCCGTGTCGCTGTCCTGGCTGACGATTTCACCAGCAGTTTCCAGCATTTCTTTTAGCGGGTTATCCTCTGGGACGCTGAAAAAATCGTCCTTGTGTGTTTCCCGCAGAGCAAGGGCAATCCCGTTTATGTCCCGTTGTATCACATAGCGGCAAAACTCGTCCTCATCAATATGGGCGGTGATAAGCTGTCTTAACTGCGTATCACTCATGCCAGGATTATGCTTTTTTATAACAGTTGCGCTCATCGTGTCCACTATGGCGTTTGCACCCTGCGCCTGTTTCAGTGCCGTTCCGTTCACATAGATTTCAAGGTCAGCCATCAGCCGGGGGAAATCCGGGTGCGCCGCCAGCTCACACAGCAGGGTATTGTCTATCCTCCCGCTTTTCAGCAGGTCAATCATTTCATCACTCAAACGCAGGTCTGCAAGATCGGCGTTTGGGTGATTTTTCATTTCAGACAGCCCCAGCAGATAATCAGCGGTCACACCGTAAAACTTCGCCAGCCGGATAAGGGCATAGTGGCTGATGTCCTTGAAGTCTTCCGTTTCGTAACTGCCCAGCGCAGACTTGGAAAGCCCGGTCTGCTCCGCAAGCTGCCCCAGCGTCAAGCCACGCTCCACACGTAGGTCTTTTAATCGCTCTTGTATGGATAAAGACATATTCACCCTCCTTGCTAGCTCAACGAAAGAGAAGCCGTTATGCTATGTACTATGCTCATAGCATAACGGCATAGGCATTTACAGTTTTATTTTACCATTTGCTACATCTTCACGAAATTTATCAACAAGCTTCGCTGTCAGCTTGGATTTACCGTAGTGTTCAAGTACAAAAGTACGATAACTTTTTCCATCTACAAGCACATCACTTTTTCTGGTCAACAACCAATTTCCGTTACCTCCTCCCTGTTCTCTAATATTCCAGTCTTTCCCATATCTTTTATAGATTTCATCTTTTTTACCTTGAACAGACATTGATTCGCTTGGAATATAAACAATTTGCATAATAGCTCCTCCTTTATTTTGTGCAAGAAGACCAGAAACCTGAATTTGTCTTTTATCTTTTTTTGATTATATCACAAATCCGAGAGCGTGGAAATAGGGAGTTTTTCAGGCTGATTTCCTACCTCTTGGATATACGGCACAGGCGGTCAAAAAGGTGTAGACTTGGGATAGTTCATCGATGGACAAGCACCTTGGAAACAGAACACGCCAAAGAAAACGGAGGGACGCATGAGCAAAAGACCCTATCAACACCTGCCGCCGCTGGAACACAGGCCGGACGGCTCCCCCTACCGCATAACCCCGCCCCAGAAGAGACGAGCCAGCGGCCTGATACGCCGGGAGTGCTGCAACTGCGAGGACGGAAACTGCCTTGCGCTGGACGATGGCGACACCTGCGCCTGTCCGCAGATGATTTCGTTCTCCGTCTGCTGCAAGTGGTTCCGCTGGGCGGTCTTGCCGCTGGACAGGACGCTGGAAGCGGAGATTTACCGGGACAGGGACTTGAAACGCTGTGCGGAGTGCGGCGGTGTGTTCGTCCCGAAGTCCAACCGGGGCAAATACTGCCCGGACTGCGCCGCCAGAGTTCACAGGCGGCAGAAAACAGAAAGTGAACGGAAAAGGAGGTCTGCTGTGGACAGTTAAGAGCGGGAAAAGCCTTGATTTGCAAGGCTCCGCAAGCCCTCAACCGGGGCGGCTGGTATCATTTATCATTCGCCCCGGAAAACGGGCCTCTAACCGTCCACAAAACACGCTATGACAAACACGATTTATATTCACCAGCCGGAAAAGGCGTTCAGTTTCACCCGGCTCCCCAATTTCCTTTTTGAAGCACCCACATTCCAGCCCTTGAGCAACGAAGCGAAGGTGCTGTATGCCTTTGTCCTGCGCCGGGCGGAGTTGTCCCGGAAGAACGGCTGGGCGGACGAGTACGGGCGGGTCTACCTGTACTACCCCATCTGCGAGGTGGTCGCTTTGCTCCGCTGCGGGCGGCAGAAAGCGGTCAACACCCTGCGGGAGTTGCAGTATGCGGGGCTGGTGGAAATCCAGAAACAGGGCTGTGGAAAACCCAACCGCATTTACCCGAAATCCTATGAAGCGGTTCCAAACACCGACTTCAAGAAATCCGGTTATGGTACGCCGGAGGGCTGAAAACCGTACTTGGCGAGTACGAAAATCAATCCTCTTGAAGTACGGAAATCTGACGGTATATAGAAATACAGAGATTAAAACCATCTATTTACATTCATTCCATTCCAATCCTATCAGAGATATTTTCGGCGGGAAAACCCGCCGGAAAGGAATGGAATGGGGAAAGGAGTTCAATGGCACAACACGCAATTTTGCGATTTGAGAAGCACAAGGGCCACCCGGCGGGGCCGCTGGAAGCCCACCATGAACGGAAAAAGGAGCAGTACGCCAGCAACCCGGACATTGACACCAGCCGGAGCAAGTACAATTTCCACATCGTCAAGCCGGATGGCCGCTACTACCATTTCATTCAGAGCCGCATCGAGCAGGCCAGATGCCGCACCCGCAAGGACAGCACTCGGTTTGTGGACACGCTGATTACCGCCAGCCCGGAGTTTTTCAAGGGCAAGTCCCCAAAGGAGATAGCGGCCTACTTCCAGAGGGCGGCGGACTTCCTCATTGACCGGGTGGGCCGGGAGAACATCGTTTCGGCTATGGTACACATGGATGAAAAAACGCCCCATCTGCACTTGGTCTTTGTGCCGCTGACAAAGGACAACCGCCTGTGCGCCAAAGAAATTATCGGCAACCGGGCCAATCTGACGAAGTGGCAGGACGATTTTCACGCCTGTATGGTGGAGCAGTACCCCGACCTGGAGCGTGGGGAAAGCGCCAGCAAGACGGGCCGGAAGCATATCCCCACCCGGCTGTTCAAACAGGCGGTCAACCTCTCCAAACAGGCGAGGGCCATTGAAGCGGTTCTCTCCGGCATTACCCCGCTGAACGCCGGAAAGAAGAAAGAGGAAGCCCTCTCCATGCTGAAAAAGTGGTTTCCGCAGATGGAGAACTTCTCCGGGCAACTGAAAAAATACAAGGTCACAATCAATGACTTGTTAGCGGAAAATGAAAAGCTGGAAGTCAGGGCAAAGGCCAGCGAAAAAGGCAAGATGAATGACACGATGGAACGGGCGAAGTTAAAAAGCGAACTGGACGATATGCGGCGGCTGGTTGACCGTATCCCGCCGGAGATTTTAGCGGAACTGAAACGGCAACAGCGGCAGCATGGAAAGGAAAGGTGATCTTATAAGTAATATCAGATACAAAAAGGAAATCGAAATCGTGACTTTTCAGGGAAAGGAAATCACACTGGAAAATCTCTCCCCGGTGTTCACGCCGGAACAGGAAGCAGCCAAACGCCGGGAACTGGAACAGCAGCTTTATGAGGTGTTCCGCAAGTACGCCGACAAGCGGGAGAGTGAGGAAGCCGGGACATAAGGTTTTCCAAACCCATCATTGATTTGCGGGGCTGCTGGCGGTATAATAGAACTGTCAGCAGCTCCGTTTCTTT
>ENA-ORUG01000413-ORUG01000413.1-human-gut-metagenome-genome-assembly--contig:-NODE-413-length-50734-cov-5.123108_pt1 | contig 50734 bp, 48 predicted proteins | sample MGYA00242079_ERZ509207 | MGnify/ENA primary metagenome ERZ509207 (study PRJEB26280, sample SAMEA2338780) | human gut metagenome | biome: human gut; feature: human-associated habitat; material: faeces...
TACAGAATATCTCCGTGATTTCATCCAAACTATATAACAAAAATGAGCAACCCCCTTTATCAGAGAGTTGCTCTTTGTTTAATTCAATACAAAATGCTTCACTTTACTAGTGTAACCATCTTTTTCTTCTTAATTTTTTGGCGTAAGTTTGGCGTAAGTTTGGCGTAAATGCGTAAATTTACAACCAAAAATTACTAATTTTTTTATTCTAGTAAAGCTTAGCTCCTGCAGGAATCTTGTCATCAACCATCAATAAGTTCAAGCATTCATGACCATCTTCTTCATGTACAGCTGAGATCAACATACCTTCAGAATTAATACCCATCATTTTTCTTGGTGGTAAGTTTACAATCGCAATTGCAGTCTTTCCAACCAATTCTTCTGGTTCATAATATTCGTGAATTCCGCTTAAAATAACGCGATCTTTACGTTCTCCATCATCCAAAGTGAACTTTAATAGCTTCTTAGATTTTTCTACAGCTTCACAAGCTAGGACTTTAACAGCACGGAAATCTGACTTACTGAATGTTTCAAAATCTACCATATCTGTGAAGATTGGTTCGATTTTTACATTCGAGAAATCAACCTTTACAGGTGCAGCTTCCACTGTTTTTTTTGCTTCGGCTTTCTTGTTTGAATCCCCTATGTTTTTCATGTGAGGGAATAATAATACTTCACGAATTGTTCTTTGATCCGTCAATAACATTACGAAACGATCAATTCCAAGTCCTACACCACCAGTTGGAGGAAGACCATATTCCAATGCCTCTACATAATCTGTATCTACTTCGTTAGCTTCATCATCACCTAATTCACGAAGCTCTAATTGTTTTTCGAAACGTTCTCTTTGATCAATTGGATCATTTAATTCAGAGAATGCGTTCGCATATTCGTGTCCACAAATGAACAATTCATAACGATCCGCAAATCTAGGATCCTTCTTATTCTTCTTAGCTAATGGAGAAATGGATGTTGGGTGACCATATACAAATGTTGGTTGTACAATTGTTTCTTCAACATATTTTTCGAAGAACAAGTTAATAATGTGTCCAACTGTATTATGGATCTTTTCAACTTCAATATCATGTTCCTCAGCCAATTTAACAGCTTCTTCATAACTCATATCTTGCCAGAAATCTACACCACAAGCTTCTTTGATCGCATCAACCATGTGAATACGTTTGAAAGGAGCTTTTAATGATAATTGTGTTCCTTGATAAGTAATATCTGTAGTACCCAATACTTCATTTGCGACAGAATCAAATAAGCCTTCAATCAAGTCCATCATTCCGTGTAAATCACTATAAGCAACATACGCTTCAACTGTTGTAAATTCAGGGTTATGCATCGCATCCATACCTTCATTACGGAATAAACGTCCAATTTCATAAACACCTTCTAACCCACCAACGATTAAACGTTTCAATGGTAATTCAGTCGCAATACGCAAATAGAAGTCCATATTTAATGTGTTGTGGTGCGTTACGAAAGGTCTTGCACTTGCACCACCTAAGATTGGCTGCATAACTGGAGTTTCAACTTCCACTAAACCTTGACCATCCAAATAATGTTGGATTGCACGAATAATTTTTGGTCTTGTTAGTGCAATATGCTTAGCTTCTGGATTCATGATCAAGTCTACATAACGACGACGGAAACGCTCTTCAACATCTGTTAAACCATGGAATTTTTCTGGTAATGGACGAAGTGATTTTGAAAGGTGTGTATAGTTTTTAGCACGAACAGACAATTGTCCATGATCTGTTTTCATGACAGTACCCTCAATACCTACGATATCTCCAATGTCATTTTTCTTGAAGATTTCATATTGATCATCACCAATCTCATCTTTACGAACATAAATCTGAATTTGACCTTCACGATCCTGGATGTTCATAAAACCAGCCTTACCCTGACGACGCTTCGTCATGATACGACCTGCAATTTTAACAGTTACTTGTAATTCATCTAATTCTTCTTTTGTCTTGTCTTCATAAGATGATTTGATAATACCCGAATTTGAAGTACGATCATAACGAGATCCAAATGGATCAATACCCATGTCGATCAAATCTTGCATCTTTTGACGACGAACTTGTTCTTGTTGCGTTAACTTTTCCATTGTTTTCTCCTTTTTCTTTTATCCATAAAAAAAGGCACTTGCCACAAAGGGACGAAGTGCTCGTGTTACCACCCTAATTTACCAGACAAATCACTTTGCCCAGCCTTAGTCACTGTCTATAAACAGCGCTTCCTTTAATGCAGGAAATACAAATAGCTCCAAGTCTTTATTCCCAATTAGTCCTACGCTTTTTTTCACCAACCAAAAGCTCTCTAAAGTATTTCTAAAAGGTACTCGCCCTCTTCATTGCCTTTTTATACGCTTTTATCCTACTAGACAATACACAATTTGTCAATTTAAGATTTATCCATATATCGAATATTTAATTCTTTAATACTGTTTTTAAATAAAACATCGATCTTGGCATAATATGTTTCTACATCCGGTTCAAAATTATGCGAAATCCAATACTTTAAAAAGTATAATAAATCATTCGCATAATAATCCACTAAAAAATCTACTGTGAACCTTGAATCCATCCCAGTCACATCTAAATAAGAAAATACATTTCTAAATATTTCTTTAAACACATTACTCATTAAATCTTCAAAACCATTCTGTCCTGTGATTCTGTAACAAGACTTAAAAAAATCACGATTATCACTTACAGTCTGAAAGATGTGTTTTATAATTTGAGGATTGGATTCATGCTCAATCCCTTTATAAAACATACGATGAATCAAGTATTCTAAAGCCTCATACTTATCCATAAAATGATTATAGAAAGTTCCACGAATAACACCTGTTTTATCGCAAATCTGTTTGATTGTGATCTTTTCGAAAGGCTTTTGTTGCATCAAAATATACAATCCCTCACTCAGAAGATCTTTCATTGTCACCTTTTCATTAAATGTCATGAAATCACCTCTACAATCGAATTAATTTAAAAATTAATGATAAGCTCATAAATAAGTATACGACTCCGCAAAGAAAATAATAAGCCTTTTGATATCCGGCACCATTATAATATCCAATATAAAAATGAATCATATAGCCAGCAAGTACAATTAAAAATAAAACTAAAGACTCCATCAAATAAGGAAGATTCATATAATAACAACCAACTCCAACAAAGAAACAGTCCAGTCCTCCAATAAGAGCCAATTTAATAATTTGTTTTGTATCAAACTCTTGTAGTCTTTCCACAAACTTTCCACACTTAAAACTATAAATGATCATTCCATTTCCAAGAATTAAAAAGACAAATATCGCAACACATTTATTCAATGTTGCCAATGGACGTCCAAAAATATATGTGGACATTCCATGTCCTAATAAAAACATACCCGAACTACATAGTGCAAAAATCAATCCATAAACCAATGCTTTTGAAAAGCGAATATTACGAATTGTAGCCCCCTGTTCTAGTGCACATACAAATACGTCTAAACTCAGACAAATACACAAAATCCCAAATATCAACATAACAATCCACCTTCACTAACCTTATTGTATACGAACTTGGATTATTTTAAAAATCACGATGAACATATTTCAATAAATGTATTTATGAACTACAATAAACTTATGAAAAATATCATTGACTACATCAAAGAATACGGAAATTTAACCCTTGAAGAATACCCATTTAATAATGTGGACTCTTTGAGTCTCTCACAAATCTCCTATATTAAATTTGAAAACTCAAGCATTGACATTGAATCCGAAGTCCATTTATTAACTGAATTTGAAAATGAGATTGATACTTTATGCATTGATACCCGGGTACCTGAATTAAACGAAGAATTATTCCTTCAATGCATACACTCCCTTCGCTATGAAGCCATTACCATTTCTCATCTACAAACGAATTTTGACAAAGATAATGAAAAACAATTCTGTGCTATGACTTTTCATTTACCCAACCAAATTGACTATATTGCCTTTCGCGGAACCGATGCTAGCTTTGTAGGATGGAAAGAAGATTTTAATCTATGTTTTCAAGAAAATATTCCCAGTCAAATTTCTGCATTAAACTATGTAAACAACTATAAGACAAAACACAAACTCATCTTAGGTGGACACTCCAAAGGAGCTAATTTAGCACTTTACGCAGGCATACATACACATAATCCAATTTTTTGTATCTACAATCATGATGGGCCTGGATTTCTTACACCTTATCAAACCGATAAGAAAGTATTTAAGACCATACCACAATCGAGTGTTATTGGACTCTTACTTGAAGAAACAAATAATTATCAAATCATCCAAAGTGATGCCATATCCATCCTTCAACATGATCCATTTACGTGGTGCGTTGAAAACGGTGATTTTATTTATCTAGAACAAAATGATCAACTATCTAAACATACACAATCCACACTATCAAAATGGCTTAAATCCATTGATGTCAATACACGCAAACAAGTCATTGATACCATTTACTCTATCTTTTCAGATTATGAAAATCCAAAGGATTTCAGACAGAATATCGATGTGATTGAGATGATCAAATCCATTCAGAATATGGATAGTCAAACGAAGAAAATGATTAGTGAAACCATTCAAGTCTTATTCAAATGCATTCAAAACGAAATCAAGCGAGGAAACTAAATTCCTCGCTTAAATAATATATAACTATAGATACACGGAATAATAGTCGCTACAAGAATCACAACAATGCCCATTGTCACATAACCAAGTAATCCAAGTACTATATATAAAATTCCAGCAATGACCATACAATAGCCACCCACACGATTTGACAACACCCAGTTTTCATCACTATTCAATGCCCATGATGTTTTAATTCCAACCGCATAATTCCGTTTTACTTTTGGCAAATAATTTCCTAATACAATTAGTAATACACCCACTAGAATATTCATCACAAAACTAACATCAAAAGAATAGCCCAAACCAAAATAAATAATTGTCATACTTGTCACAATACAAACAACAGGACAAATCATAAATAGAATATTCATCATAAAATCTGGAATATTATTTCGCTTTGGATCTTTTACCGTCACAAAACAAGTAAATACATGAATTACCAAGCACAAGAATAACATACCAAATAAACCCATAAACTTAGGCATTGTTCCATTGACTTGTCCATTTACATCAAAATGGGTTGGCACAACATCCGGTAGTTGATTATAGAAAACTAGATTCAATACTAAAGGAATCACAAACAAAGCTAAACTAAACATAAACCATTTATTTTTCAACATCTTCATTCCCTCCAATAAAAGATTTAAAATAACACAACATCTCCTCAAAAACAGATGCGTTAATTTGATAAAAGATAAAATTTTTATCCTTCTCTTCACAAATCAAACCTGCATCCTTTAATAAGGATAAGTGATAAGAAACAGTTGCCTGAGACATATCAAAATGACTTGCAATATCTCCAGCTGACATCTTGCCTTTTTTTAATAAACTCAAAATGTCTCTTCTGACTGGAGCACCCAAAGCTTTAAATGTTTTTTCAAACAAAATACCACCACCTATTCACTATTTAGAAATATTTCTAAATAGATTATATACCTTTTAAATATAATTTCAACTCTATTTAGAAAATTTTCTAAATAAGTAATAAAAAGAATCAGGAAGACTATTCTCCCTGATACGTTGTATATTTTTGATATTCCTTTGTCGTTTCTTCGTCAAAACAATACAAACTGATTTTCATTGTATAATCACTATTTGCATCCAACCAATCCGCAATTGTCTTTAATACAAGTGGCACTGCCTTTTCTACAGGATAGCCATAAACACCACATGAAATAGCAGGAAATGCGATAGTATGAATATCATTCTTACGAGCTAACGTTAAGCTATTCCAATAACAATCCCTCAACGTATGCTCATCTTCATGTTGTCCTGAATAAATGGGTCCCACAGTATGAATTACATACTTTACCTTTAAATCATACCCTTTAGTAATCTTGGCCTGACCTGTATGACAACCATTTAATAGCTTACACTCTTCAAGTAACATGGGACCGGCTGCTCTATGAATAGCGCCATCTACACCGCCGCCACCCAAAAGCGATTCATTCGCTGCATTGACAATACAATCTCCATCAAAAGTAGTGATATCTCCTTTTACTACTTTGATTTCACTCTCTAAATTCTTATTGTCTAAAATCATTTCAATTAAAACTTTTGGTAAAAAATACGAATCTTTCCAAGGATTTAATACAACTCCACTTACACCTTGTGTATCATGCACCATATGGAGTACATCCATCACACTTTGATTTAATGTTTCTGTAGTCTGACCCAAATCCACTTGAGCCTGTGTAGTAAAAGCTACAAATACATCTTGACCATCATCTAAAGATAATCTTCGATAGACTTTTTCACCCTCGACATCGCCAACAGGAATAATAAATTGTTTTTCTTCTTTTGCCAATTTACGAATATGCGAAAGAACCTCCATATTTTTTTCACGAGTCCCCTCTTGATATAATTCTTGAATCAATGTTTCTAATTTTTCCATACCTATTTCCTTACTACAAATGTCAAACTAAAAGGAAAAGCCCCAATCACATCTTGATAAATAGAGTCATCAATAAAGAATCCCTCTTTCATTGCACTTTCCTTTAATAGCGAATCTAACGAAATAAATTCTTCTTCGCTAATTTTAAAATCATTAAAACAATATCCATCATTGAAACGTTGATAGTTAAATACTTCATCCATTAAATCCCAAGTACTGACTTCGCTACCATCTTCTAATGTATCCATATAGTTTAATAATTCATTTACGATTTCTTGTTGTCTTTCTTGTACCATAAAAATCACCTACACTTATTCTAACACAAAACGAAAAAGAGGCATCGCCTCTTAATCAATTTCTAAATATTCTTTGATTCTTTGAATCTGATTCAACCCATCCAAATATCCCATGTAGTAAAGATCAGCGAGCTTATCCACATCTCCCTCTACACGCGATACATTCACTGGCTTGCTTGGGGCAATCGTAAAGATTCTTCCCTCATTTTCAAGCCTTACTAATTCATCACACTGTCTATTGTAGTCACTATTCATCGATTCCAACTTCTGTTCTAAAGCTGGATATTCAGCATACAATCTTTTCGTCATTTTTTGAACCAAAGGATTCGTTTCACTCTTTCGATACTCTCTTTGACGTGTACGAACCACAATGATTTTCTCATAATCATGATCCAACGCCCATTGATACGCTATCTTATCGCTGCAGCCACCATCCAAGTATAAGCCATCCTCAATTTCAACCATTTTTGAAACATAAGGCATGGTTGCACTGGCTTGTACAGCTTTAAAAATATCCTGCGTTTTATTTTTACTAAAATATTCGGGCCTTCCCGTTTTACAATTTGTACATACCGCAATAAAATCACGCGTTGGATTCATAAAACGAGGTGTATTTAATGGATCAAAATATTGAGTTCCTTTCATCAAAAAATCAAATCCAATGATTCCTTTGTTGTTTTTAAAAGCTTCTAAACCAACATAACGAGAATCGTGGCGATACCCTAAATTAATTCTAGCACTACGACCAATTTGACCAGCCACATAGTTAAATCCGTTTAGTGCCCCTGCACTTGTACCTACTGTACACTGCATATTGATTTCAAACTGCATTAAAGCATCTAATACCCCTGATGTATATAAACCTCGAAAAGCTCCGCCTTCAAGTACAATACATCCTGGAACAATTTTATTTGAAGTATTTCCATTTGGAAGTTTGGATATTCCCGAAAAACGCTTATTATTTTTCTTCATTTTATCCCTCCTTCTTAGCTGAAAATTTTATACTCATTTTTTTAATTTGTCTACTTTTTTTGTTCATCCCAAAGCTTGTCAGCCATTGGCTTCCAGTTTTTTGCATATGGAACCGTCTTTTCTAATAAGTGATCCACATCTTCTGGGGATTCATAATCTGTATTGACTGCTTTACTTTGTTTCACCAATTCTTGAATACGACCAGCGTTTTCTAACATTGGACAAGGTCTTAACATATTTTCATTAAATGGTTGATTATCATGATAAGCCTGGAATAAAGGAGATCTAAGTGCATCGAGTAATGTTGTATTGTGAATGTTACAGTTCGAATAATGAATAAATACACATGGTTCTACATCGCCCTTGGCATTGATATGAAGATATCTTCTGCCTCCAGCAATACATCCACCCACATATTGCGCATCATTTTGGAAATCCATAGTGAAAATTGGTTTTTCACTTCTGAATTTACGAATTTGATGATAAACATACGCCCTTTGTTCTGGTGTTGGAAGCAATTCTTTTACAGCCCCATTTCCTACTGGCATATAGTGGAAGAACCAGCAGAATAAAGCACCTGCATCAATCATTAAATCAAAGAATTCATCACTTGCGATATCTTTATAATTTACACTTGTATAACAAGTACTAATTCCAAATGGCAATTTGTGTTTCTTTAATAATTCCATGGCACGTTTTACAGAATTGTAACAACCATCTCCACGTCTAGAATCATTCGCTGTTTCAAAACCTTCCAAACTAATGGCTGGCACAAAGTTTTTAACTCGCAACATATCCTGACAGAATTCTTCATCAATCAATGTACCATTCGTAAAAGACAAGAAAGCACAATCTGGATGCATTTCGCAAATTTTAATCACATCTTTTTTACGTGTTAAAGGTTCTCCACCCGTATAAATATACATGTAAGTACCTAATTCTTTTCCTTGACGAATAATCGAATCAATATCATCTAAAGATAAATTTAATTGATGTCCATATTCAGCAGTCCAACAACCTGTACAATGTAAGTTACATGCAGATGTTGGATCTAATAATACGGCCCAAGGAATATTACAATTATATTTTTCTGACAATTCCTCTTGTTTTGTACTACCATTTAAAGACGCATTAAAAATAAAGTTTTTAAATACAGTCTGCCGAACATCTGCATCCAAATCATACAACTTTAAAATGTAGTCATACCAAACACCTTTTTCATCGATTTGTTCACGAATCACTTTACGCTGCGAACCATACCAACCTTCAGGCATAACCTTATCTACTAAATTCATTAATTTAGGAATATTGGTTTCTGGATCCTTCTCCAAATACTTCAATGCCTGATTCATACCAAACTTTTGAACACTACTCTGTAAAGAACTAAAATTCATAACTCTTCCTCCGGTTTCATTTATAATTTCATTCTAGTTCTTTAAAAATGAGTTTTTAATAGACAAATTTTCAAATGTGTAAATTTTATGAGCTATGGTCATTATTTTTATACCATTTTGATATATATATTATATATAATTTATACATTTATGAACCACAGTCATTTTTATACCAAAAAAAGAAGGTGTTTTCACACCCTCTTAGATTTCATTGGCAGCCTTATATCCTGTACGAATAGCGCTTGCGATATCTGCTGTTCTTTCACCACTGCAGTCTCCTACATAAGTGAATGGAACAGTTAACTTACTATTATCAAATACATTCTTTTTAGAACCTAATGCATTTACAATGGTATCTGCTGCAATTTCAACATTTGTTTCATCTTTTGTATTCACTGCATAGATTACATTATCTTTAATTTCACTAACACGTGTATTCACAAATTTTTGAACATTATGTTTTTCAAAATCAGCTTCCATCAATGGCAATACAGTTTCAGATTCTTGCGCTGCAATCTTATCCATCATTTCAACGATTGAAACTTCTAGACCTTTATTTGCCAAATATTCAGCCGTTTCAGCACCTACTAAACCTCCACCTAAAACAACACATTTACCAGATACTTCTTGACCATTCAAGATATCCCAGCTGGATACAACATTTGAGTTTTCTACCGACATAGGAAGATCCATATTGTGAGCCCCAATGGCCAAGATCACATGATCAAATCCATTCAATTCATCCATTGTTGGTTCATGGTTTAATTGAATGTCCACTTTACCAGACAAGAATTTTTCGTAGTATTGAACAGAACGTAAGATTTCATCTTTTCTTGGTGGAACTGAAGCAATATTGATTTGTCCACCTAAGCGATCTGATTTTTCAAATACAGTCACTGTATGTCCTCGTTTATAAGCTACACGAGCTGCTTCTAATCCGGCAAGACCAGCACCTACGATTGCGACATTCTTAGTTTCTGTACATGGTTTAATGAAGATTGTTTCTTCATCTCCATTTTCGGCATTTAAAACACAGCTTAAGTAACGACGAGATTGGATGGCATCTACACAACCTTTATTACAGTTCAAGCATTCACGAATGCATTCACCTTTTTCCACTTTATTGGCAATATCTGGATCTGTTAATAAACTTCTTCCATATCCAATGATATCTGCTGTACCATCTTCTAGAATCTTTTCACCAGCTTCAACACTGACAACACGACCCACTGTTGCCACAGGACAAGAAACAACGGCTTTCACTTTTTCACAAGCACCTAAAGTCCAGTTATAAGGAACAGCACCCATAGGAGGAATTGTATCACCCATGTTTCCTGTGTGGTTAGCTTGAGCCACTTGAATCATATCAATGCCTGCTGCATCTAACATTTTTGCGAATTCAACCGCTTCATCTTCCAATAAACCACCTTTACCACGTAAAGATCCATCTGGATTGACTGTAATAATTGGAAGTTTATATTCAACCATCATGGATGGAGCCGCTTCTTTGATGGCTTGTAAAACTTCTAATGCATAACGAGTACGATTTTCTAAGCTACCACCATAATTATCTGTACGATGATTTAATAACTTTGAACATAATGAACCTAATAAACGGTCACCATGAATTTCAATCGCATCAATACCTGCTTTTTGTGCTTTTCTAGCACATTGGGCAATACTATTTTTAATAGCTGTTAATTGATCAACACTTGCTTCCGTCACAAAGTGCTGCATATCATGATGTAATTTTGCGTATGCACCCTTTGTCAATTCGTCACAGATTTTTTGTTGTTTTTCAGCCTCTTCTAAATCATTTGCAGCCTTCGCTTTTGCCGCCAATTGACCAGCAATACCAGCTTCCATGATCATTTTTCCTACACCTTGAACATCATATTCTGGGTGGAACAATTGTAAAGCTACTTTACAATCGTGTTCATGTAAGGCATCAGCTAATTTTTTATACATTTCAATTTGCGATTCATCATATAGTTTTGGTGTAGGACTTGCCGTACGAACAGGAGCCACATCACCAATAACGATATAAGAACATCCACCTTGTGCAAGTCTTGTATAGAAAGCTAATGAACGAGGACCAATCGATCCGTCTCTTTCTTCATATCCTGTTGTCAAAGGGGGAAACATAATTCTATTTTTAAAAGTTAAGTTACCAACTTGAATCGGTTGCAATAATTTACTTGTCATATTTTCTCCTAGATATTTTTTGCGATTTCATGCGCATTTGTGATCGCATCTTTTAAAGTTCCCACTTTTTCACAATCCCCAATATAGTGTACATTTTCAGCTTCCACTTCCACTTTCTTAGGCGCATATCCGACAGCGAAAATTAAAGTATCTGCTTCTGTAATTTTGTGTTCAACACCCTCTTTTACGTAAGTAATAGATTCTTCATCCACATTTGTTACTTGTGCATTCAATTCAATACGAACACCTTTCTGCATCAATCTTTGTGTCAATCTAGATTTTGCAGCTCCACCTTCACCAGGCATTAAGTTATTTGTCATTTCTAATAATGTAATCTTACGATTCATTGGGAATAAGTCATTGATTAATGGTGCTAAATAATCCGCTGTTTCACATCCAACACTTCCACCACCTAATACAACAATGTTACGTCCTGGATATTTCTTTCCAGATAATACATCGTCTGCAGTCATCCAATTTTTGAATACTTTGAATGGTGGAATTTCTTTTGGTGTAGCTCCACTTGAACATACGATTTCGTAATCTTTAAATTCATTTTCAAGCATTTCTTTTGTGACTTCTGTATTTAAACGAACTTCAATACCTTCATGATCTAATCGACGAATCATAAATTTAATAACTTTACACAATTCTTGTTTCGCGATTGGAACAGCCGCAAGTCTTAATTGTCCACCAAGTTCATTCGATTTTTCACAAAGAACAACTTCGTGTCCACGTTTTTTTGCAACATATGCTGCTTCCATACCAGCAGGACCACCACCAATAACTAAAACTTTTTTCTTTGTTTCAGCAGGTGCAATTGTATCATCTTCCACGCTTGGATTTACTGTACAAGAAATACGTTTACCCATCATGATACCTGTTAAACAACGACCACATCCAATACATGGACGAATATCGTCTACTTTTCCTTCAAATGCTTTATTTGCGAATTCACTGTCACATAAGTTTGGACGTCCAATCATACACATGTCACATTTTTCATTTGCGATTAATTCTTCGGCAATCCATGGTTCATTGATACGAGCTACAGTCGCAACTGGAATATTTACATGCTTTTTAATTTCTTCACTTGAGTGAGCGTGAGGTGCTGGACTTGTACCTGGAGCAGGCATACTTGATCCACGTTTGATTGTGTTACCACCAGATACGTGAATAAAGTCAACTCCGGCTTTTTCTAATTGTTTACAAACATAGATTTGATCATTTAATGTCAATCCACCTTCACTATATTCATCACCACTAATACGAACATCAATAATAAAGTCGTCTCCACAGTATTTACGAACAGATGCGATAACTTCTAAGCATAGACGTAAACGTCCGTCTAGACTTCCTCCATATTCATCCGTACGTTTATTATATAGTGGTGTTAAGAATCCACCTAATAATCCGTGGGCATGAGCACATTGAATTTCAACACCATCACCACCGGCAATTTGTACACGGTGAGCCGCTTGACCAAATTGGTCAACGATTGTGTGTAATTCTTCAATTGTTGCAGGTCTTGGTGCACTTTGTGCATAGTAAGGACCCACACAACTTGGTGCAATCAATTGAGGTGTTCCTGGAACTGGGAATGCCATATAAGCTGGGTGGAACAATTGTGCTAAGATTTTAGTTCCATATTGGTGTACGCCATCCACCAATTTTTTCCATCCTGGAATAAAACTATCATCATAAATTGACATATCTCCTGGAAGATATACATAAGTTGGTTCTACAGTTACAACTTCAGTAACGATAAGTCCAACTCCACCTTTTGCACGTGCAGAATAGTGTGCTACTAAATCATCTGTAACATATCCTTTATCGGCCATGTTAGTTGAAATAGGTGGCATAAAAATACGGTTTTTTACTGTTGTTTTTCCAATTTCAATTGGTTCAAATAAATGTGGAAAATTATTCATTTTCTAAACTCCTCCTCATAGATTCTTGTTATTTTACTCACAAATAGACGCAAAAAGCCTATCTCTTTTTTTGTACATTATTATGAATTAAAAAATAAAAAGAATGCGCTACAATCATTATAACGCATTTGTTAACATAAAACCATCTGTTTAGTTAATTTGTGAACTTTTTTAGTTAGGGATACTTAACAAGTATTTTACCACTTTCTTTGGCACCTTATTTTTATTTTCTTTCTTCAATCAATTTTCCAAACCACTCTACTATAGAAGGGTCTTGATGTGAAAAGAAGGAACTCTCATTTTTATCCAACTTAGAAATTACATCCATATCTTCTTGTGCGAGTTCAAAATCAAAAACATTAAAATTTTCTTTCATACGCTCTAAATGTGTTGATTTAGGAATCACTACAATACCTCGTTGTAAGTGCCAGCGTAAAATGACTTGAGCAACGGTTTTTCCGTATTTGTCACCTATTTCTTTCAATTCAGAAAGCTCAAACATATTTTTTCGTCCTTCACCAAATGGAGCCCAAGCCTCTAATTGTACACCATATTTATCATGCCATTCTTTCGAGAATACTTGTTGGTGATATGGATGAATTTCAATTTGGTTTATCATTGGTTTTATGCGCGTAAAGCTAGCTAGATCTACCATACGATCCGGATAAAAATTTGAGATGCCAATGGCTTTGATTTTCCCCTCATCATACAAATCTTCCAATGCTCTATAAGCTCCATAATAATCTGAAAAAGGTTGATGTAAAAGCATTAAATCTATATAATCTGTTTTTAATTTTCTTAATGATTCCAATACCGACTTACGACATTCTTCATACCCATAATGGTCAATCCAGACTTTAGAAGTTAAAAAGATTTCTTCACGACTAACCCCTGATTTAACTATCGCATTTCCAACTTCCTCTTCATTAAAATACGATTGTGCTGTATCAAACAACCGATATCCTACTTTCAAAGCATCTAAAACACATCTTTCACATTCCTCCTTAGTGACTTGATACACACCATATCCTAATTGAGGCATTTTCACACCATTCTCTAATGTTACATAATTCATTGTCATAGTCCTCCTATATATGTTACAATGTAAGTGTATCAACCGGTTGTTACTACCGGTCAAGAACTTTTTTTTAGGAGACTATATGTATACAATGAAACAAGCTTGCGAACTAACCAAGTTATCCTATGAAACACTAAAATTCTATTGTAATGAAGGACTCGTTCCTAATGTAAAACGTGATAAGAACAATCATAGAATCTTTGATGATCGAGATATCGCATGGATCAACAGTCTCAACTGCTTGAAAAACTGTGATATGAGCATTCGAGAAATGAAAGAATATATTGCGTTATGCCTTGAAGGAAAATCCACAATTGTTCAGCGCAAAATCATTCTTGAAGAAAAGCGAAAGTCATTAGTAGAAAAATTAAATAGTGTTCAATCTTCTATTGATTATATTGATTGGAAACAAAACTTCTATGATGATGTTCTATCGGGGAAAACAGAATACTTCAGTAATTTAATTGACACAAAAAGCAACAAGAACTAATCCTTTCGCTTCTTTAACTTTAATACTTCATAATTGATAGTTACAGTCGGATCAAGTTCACTGCCATCCATATTTGAAACTCTCATCACTAAAGTGCAAAAATTCTCGGAAATAAATTTCTAATAAATAAGAAAAGGACTTCAGTTTAATCTACCTGAAATCCTTACATGTTTTATTTACCATATCTACGATTTGGTTTGTCATCTGTAAAACGTTTTGATCTACGATCATCATCAAATCTACGTCTTGGCTTATCATCATCAAAACGACGTCTAGGTTTATCATCATTGAATCTGCGTCTTGGCTTATAGTCACCGTCTTTTCGATCATCAAAACGTCTTCTTGGCTTATCATCATCGAAGCGACGTCTTGGCTTGAAGTCTCCATCTTTTTTATCATCAAAACGACGTCTAGGTTTGAAATCTCCATCTCTTCTTGGTTTATAGTCACGATTTTTTCGATCATCAAAACGACGTCTAGGTTTATAGTCATCATTACGAACAAGTAGTGTAACACTTTCTACATGTGGAGTTTGACTAAACATATCAACTGGTTGAATCTTGACAATACGATACTCTTTCTTTAATACGCCTAAATCTTTAGCCAAAGTAGCTGGGTTACAAGATACATAGATCATCGTTTTGATCTTTGATTTTAAAATAGTTTCCTTCATTGTATCATCCAAACCAGAACGAGGCGGATCCACAATCAATGTATCCACTTCTTTTTCTTGCACTAAATGTGCTAAGGCACTACCCGCATCTTCACAAATGAAAGATACATTGTCTGCATGATTTAACATCGCATTTTCATTGGCATTATCAACCGCATCCTGAATGGATTCAACACCAATGATTTCTTCAGCTTTATCTTTCACAAATAAACTGATGGCACCAATACCACTATAGGCTTCAACCGTAGTCTTTGATCTTGGCATCCAATCTTTAACCACATTATAAAGATTCACGGATTGTTTCGTGTTTAACTGGAAGAAAGATCTTGGAAGTAAAGATAATTGAATATCTTCTAATTGAAGATGCATCTTTTCTTCTCCCCAAATAAAACGCATATCTCCAAATACTTCACGCTTTGTTTCTGTTTTTACACTTTGCCAGATTGAAACAACACCCTCTAATTGAGTTACGTCATGAATAAATTCTTCACTGATATCTTCTTTTCCCGTCACAAATATAATTTGAATCTTAGAATCAAATTCTTTCATCACCAATGTACGATAACCCGTTTTCTTTTTATCATCATACATCTTTAAATGATGCTCATTCATAATTTTTAAAACTTCCTGACGCGTTTGTTCCAACAATTTTGAATGCACATAACATCTTTCCATCTTTTGGAAATGGTTTGTATCACGCTCATACATTCCTGTATATAACTCCCCATATTCTTCACCAAAAGGAAGTTTGCAGCTATTACGATATGACAATGGCTCCGGATTCTTTATGATTGGTAAAATGCGACCATTATAATCCGCATACTTAATCAGCGTCTCTTTTAAATTACCCTCTTTCATCTTGCATTGTGCTGGATACTTTACGTGCATCAAAGCACATCCACCGCACTCTTTCCAAATTGGACAAAGTGGGTAGCGACGCTTTGAACTCTGTTCAACTAAACGAGTTAATTCTCCAACTAAATAAGTACCTTCATCACTTTTAATATCAAATTCAATGACTTCATCCGGAATGGCATTTTCAATAAATACTGGCTTTCCTTCATGGAACGCAATTCCCTCACCATTAATTCCCCATTTTTTTACTGTTGTTTTCATATTTTTTATACACAGTTACGACAAACTCAAACGTAACCTCTAACCTTTCTAATTGTTTTACACGATCAAGTCCAACTTGACTCGTTTTATATCGATATGGTGTCATTTCCAGTAAAGACCATACATCATCTACCATCTTTTTTTCCTGAATAATTTCCTGGTTTACCAATTCATATTGTTCTAGTATTTCAGGCATTTCATTTTCGTATGGTGTGTCATACAATACTTCTTTTAATTCAAAACAATGCTTAGGACCCGGACCTACTACGATCCAATATCCATTTTCTTTTAGTATACGATAGATTTCATCTTGACCTAAAGGCACAAAAATACTTGTAACACAATCTATGCTCTCATCTAAAAAAGGCATATCAAATAAACTACCCACAATATATTGCGTATGTTTATCTTGTTTAGACGCATGAAGAATCGCTTCCTTGCTCAAATCAATCCCATAACTATGTTCAAAGTTCGCCCCTATCTCTTTTGTATAGTAACCCTGACCACAGCCAGCATCCAAATAAATAGATCCATTAGCCTTTCCCTTTACATATTGACGCATAAAATCATAATAATCTTTTTCTAAAAAATCTGTACGCGCTTTGACCATTAAAGCGTTGTCCCCATGATTCTTTGTCTGTTTACGTGATAAGTTCACATAACCTTGTTTGGCACAATCAAAAGAATGATTATTTTCGCATCGAAATGTTTTATTTTCTTTTATTAGTTTCTTTTTACACACCGGACATATCAACATAAAAAGATTATAACATAAAAGAAAAAGAGAAGCGCTATATTTCACTTCTCTTAGAATAAATCTTCTTCAACCTTAACTGGATGTACCCAAATATCTTCTGTATTATCTATACAATCTTGTACCATCTTGTCAAAGTCCCATTTTGCCTCATATTTTTCACACTTATCCACACGAGGTTTAGTAACTGGATTCTTTGGTGTAAAAATCGTACAACAATCTTCATAAGGAAGAATACTTGTTTCATAAGTTCCAATTTTTTTAGAAAGATCAATAATTTCAACTTTATCCATACAAACAACTGGACGAATAATCGGCATATTTGTGACATCATTGATTGTAAGCATACTCTCTAAAGTTTGACTTGCAACCTGTCCAATCGATTCGCCTGTTGCGATAGCTTGAGCATGTCTTTTCTTAGCTAGGCCTGTCGCAATACGCATCATCATACGACGCATCAATGTGATCGCATAACTTTCATCCGCATTTTGATAGATTGCCAATTGAAGATCTGTAAATGGAACAACATGAACTAAAACATCACCTTGATAACCAGATACAAGTCTAGCTAGTTCCATTACTTTTTCTTGTGCATTTTGTGAAGTATATGGAGGTGAAGCATAGTGAATACATTCTATGTGTACACCACGTTTCATCATTAAATAGCAGGCAACTGGAGAATCAATTCCACCACTTAATAAAACCATGGCCTTTCCTCCAACACCCACTGGATATCCACCCGCACCTTGAATACGATCTGTCATAATGTAGGCTGCATCCTGGTGTACTTCAACAACAATTTTTACATCCGGATTATGAACATCCACTTTCCAGTCACTGTTCTTTAAAATCTTAGTTGCAACCCTACGATTAATATCGTCTGAAATATATGGGAATAATTTATCACTACGACGTGCAGCTACCTTAAATGTTTTTGGTGTTGTTAAATCTAAAGATTCATAACAAGCATCAATGATTTGATCTAAATCTGGTTCCACTTTAATAGCTAATGAGAAGGAAGATATTCCAAAAACTTTAGCTAAAATATCACTAACCTGCTTAGAATCTTCATCATGAAGATAAATATACATACGGTCGTGCTGTTTTTCAAATTCTAATGTTGGGAATGCTTTTAAAGCCTTACGAACATTGTCATAAAGCGCCTTAATAAAGTTGTTACGGTTTTTTCCTTTTAAACTCAATTCGCCATAACGAATTAAGATATGATTATAACGATAAGCCATAATTCTCTATAATCTCCTTACATGTTTCTATAAAATATTTTGCCTCTTCCAAAGTATTCTCATAAGAAAAAGATAAACGAATTCCATGTGTCGCATCAAATTCCGACTTGTGCATAGCCAATAACACTTCAGAAGCATTCGTATTTTGTGATGAACAAGTACTTTTTGCGGATACACAAATTCCCTTTTGATCCAAAGCGTTCAATAAGACTTCACTTGTGATTTGATCAAATGAAATATTAAGAATATAAGGAATCGCATCTTTTGGCGAATGTACATGCGCACCATTGATTTTAGCTAATTCTTCACGTAAATATTGATTGATTTTTAAAACATGATCATAAGCCTTTGATTGTTCCTCTAAAGCTAAACGAATTGTCTTTGCCAAAACAATATTTGCCGGTGCATTCTCTGTTCCACCACGAAGTCCTTGTTCCTGTTGTCCACCTTGAATGATTGGAACAAGTTGAATCTTCTTTTTCTTCATTAAAATGGCACTACCCTTTAGACCATGAATCTTATGTGCAGAGATCGTAGCCATATCTAGTTTTTCAAAAGGAATATCAATTTTTGAAAAACTCTGTACACAATCCACATGAAATACACACGTTGGATTTTGGTGTACAATTTTTTCTAGTTCTAAAATAGGATTGATAGCTCCCATTTCATTATTCACATGCATAACCGATACTAAAATTGTATCTTTACGCATATGAGATTTTAAGCATTCTGGTGTAACAATTCCCTCTTCATTAATTGGAAGAAATTCAACTTCAAATCCAAAACGCTTCAAAAACTCCATCGCATGACGAACACTCGAATGTTCGACGTTGCTTGTGAGTACATGATGACCTCGATGTTCATTGGCCAAGGCATATCCTACAATAGCTAAAGTGTTTGATTCACTAGCAGCTGATGTAAAGATAATTTCACTTGGATCTACATGAAGCATAGAAGCAATATTTGATCGACTTTTTTCCATGAGCGAACTTGCCTGGCGACCAGCCGCATGCAAACTATCTGGGTTGCCATAACAAATTTCTAACATTTGCCCATAAACACGACGAACCTCTGTACGTACAGAGGTTGTCGAAGCATTATCAAAATAAATCATTACTGCACCTGGTTCATGACTGCAGGATCTTTTTGAGCTACTAACTTCTCATAAATTCCTGGGTGCATGTTTTCGATTGCTTGAATCGCAATCTTAAGTGCACGAGTATATTCTCCATTTTGGAAACATAACTCAGCACGAGTTAAATCCGAATCCATTTGTGCATGCGTACTACGGAAACGGTTACCAAACACAATCGCATTTTCTACCATAACGGCAACACCGACTAAATTGTTTGCGTTATTGTATAACTTATATACAAAGTCGATGGCATCCTGCAAATCTGCATTTAATGTTTGTACATCTAATGGTGAGTGATCCAACACTACACGAACACGTTGAATCAAGCGTTCGCCTTCTTTTAAATCTGCAGAAAATTGAGATGAGATACTAGGTAAATGACGTGTTACTGTATTTAAACGTACTTCATTTAAAATCAATTGTAATTTTGTCAATTGTTTTTTAGCACGTGATTCATCACTGCTTGCTCCCACTAACATCTCTTTCATATCCTTGACTTGATCGTGGAATTCATTAACATCTTCTGAAAATTTACGATAACCATGAACTACATCTACGCTAGGACGTTGATTTTGCTTCAATTCTTTTTGAATTTCATCACGACGATTTGATAAATCTTCCATTTGGATTTGTGCCAAAGAGAAGCGGTGTGTCCAATCTTCTAGACCAAAACGATCTTTAATATTGGCATAAAGCGCCATAATTTCCTCAAGTTCCTGACCAATGACATTAACTAGATCTAAATTAGATTGAAGACTTACATGGATTTCATCATAAGCTTCTTTTTCATTCGTTACATCATCTTGTAATGCTAGAATGTGATCTCCAATGATTTCCAAGTTTTCTTGTGCCATTTCAAATTCACCTGCATCCAATTGATCAATTGAACTAGACAAAGCACTTTGAATGGTTGTTAATTTTTCTTCTGGTTCTAAATAAGATAAGTCGATATCTTTTTCCTGTAATTCCTTAATGTGCAAACGAACTTCGTTAATTGCACGAGGCAATACATTTTTGGCCTTTTCATAGAGTCCAGGGAAGGCTGCAATTTTAGAGCTAATCTCATCCACCATTTTTGAGATTTTTTCTTGTTCTTCCTTTGCCTTGTTAAATTCTGAAGCAAACATCCACTCTTCAAAATTAGAGAATTCATTTTCAATTTCCTCTAAGCATGAATCTACATAATTAACAGATCCATAAAATGAAGAACGATTATCTTGGTAAACAGTTTTCACATTACGGAAACGCTCTTTTAAAGCATTTGCCGATTCACGAACCTCTGTTTCACGAGCCAAGATGTGATCTAATGACTGAGTAACAATACGAATTCTTTCTTTTGTCTCATCCATCATTGTTTCTAAATCGTCCATAGCTCGCATAGATTTACGAAGACGATGTCTAGAAACATAATCATCTGCTTCATTAAACAAATCATCACAAGCACTTAAGTTTTTTTGACAAGTATCATATTTTGGAGTCAAGCTTTTCACTTTATCCATGATATCATCATTCACTCTTGCGAATGCCGATGCTTTGTTGAATTTGTAGGCCAAGGAATTGTTACGAATTTCATTCATTTCGATTTCAAGATCTGAAAGTCGTTTCGACGCCTTTTTACGTTTGATCATACGCATAATGATCCAAATCAAAATCAAGACTAGAATTGCTATACAAAGATAGATAATTACAGTCACAGAAAGTTGATTTCGAATGAACGCGTATACTGATCGAAAGAAATTCAAAACACTATCCATAGTGGTACCTCCTTGCAAACCATTCTTATTATAGCAAAACTTCAAAATCATTGCATCATTTTCTTGATTTTATTAATGTTCTTTGATATGATACATAGGCATAAATTGATAGCAGCATACAAAGTTAAAGGATATGCGTTGCAGCCTTATTAAGCGATATGAGTAAGCTAATAGCTGATAGCGGAAAATATCATTGTCAACACAACCTTTAAAGATTTGTACTGTTATTGTTTTGTGGATGATATAAAACAATAGGAGGAAAAATTATGTCAAGAAACACAGGAAGCGTTTGGAAGAAGTCACGCCGTCTTGGATTCTCAGTATTAGAAACTGGTGAAGAATTAACTCGTCGTAACACAATTCCAGGACAACACGGAAATGCTCGTCGTCCAAAATTAACAAACTACGGTATCCAATTACAGGAAAAACAAAGAATTCGTCACACTTACCAATTAAGTGAAAAACAATTCTACAACACTTACTTAAAAGCAAGTAAAAAAGCTGGTTCTGCTGGTGAAAACTTCTTAGTAATGTTGGAATCTCGTTTAGATAACATCGTTTATCGTATGGGATTTGCACGTACTCGTCGTGCTAGCCGTCAGTTAGTAAACCACGGACACGTATTAGTAGATGGTAAGAAAGTAGATATCCCTAGTTTCCAAGTAAAACCAGGACAAGTTATCGAAATTCGTGAACGCGCTAAAAACTTAAGCGTAATCAACGAAGCTTTAGAAGCTGCAACAGCAACTGTTGATTTTGTTGAAGTAAACAAAGATGCTAAGAAAGGTACTTATGTTCGTTACCCAGAACGTAAAGAACTATTCACAGCTCAAGAAATCAACGAATTGTTAGTAGTAGAATTCTACAACCGTTAATCTTAGGCATAGAAAAAGAAAGAAGCGAATTGATCGCTTCTTTTTTTGTGGATGTGTTTTCTTAATTCATGTATTTTATCTGTTGATCAACGTAGAAAATCAACTTTTTCAGCTACAAAGCCATAGTTTAGATATACCCTGTCATCCTTCTGGTATTTACGCGAATGAATACGACCATTAATTCCTACATAATCTCCAATCTTACACGAAGCACTTACAGTTTCTGCAAGACCTCGCCATACTTCAACGACCACATCATCACTTTCATAAACACCTTCTGAATTTGGAAAATTACGCTGCACTCGAATTGGAAGCTCGCAAGTCTTTAATCCATTGCTTGTCTCCTTTAATATTGGCATGTCCGTAATTTTTCCCACGATACTAAACGCATTCATAATTGATTATCCTCCTTCAATTCTGACCACCATATTTATCACCATCCTTCTTCAATGGTATTCTACAAATATGTCACATATAAAACAAACGACCTATCTTATCTATAGGTCGTCTTTTTATGCGTTTTACATGCGTTTTTCCCCTCTAATTCGTTTAAAAAAACACAAATTAGATCAGATAGAGTCATTCGGAAGAATTTTTGTCACACAAGAATGTGAGAAATCCAAATCCTTAATATAGGCATGTACCTGCTCAATTTTCATATTTTGAATGCTATTTAAATTTTCAATATAGTCGTATTCCTCAAAGTGACTTCGAAGTAAATCATTGGCCAAGCCATCAAAATGATCTAAGCCACGCAAATTATTTGCGATTGCCTGTGCATGCAACGACTGATAGTCTTCATCAGAAATCGACTTATTCTGTACAAGCTCATTTACAAGTTCAATAAAGGCATTTGGATTTACTGTTTGAGCATAAAACAAGATATAACTATGATCCAAAGTAAAGTCTGCTTCTGCACCTACAAACTGTGTAAAGATTCTTTGATCTAGCCATTCCTGAAATTTAGGATTTAAAGGACCCATGATAGAATCTAACCACATATTCACTGCAAAATCTTTTTCGAATGCTTCTGCCTTTGTCTTGCAAGCATCCATCTTATATCCAACACATACAAATGGCTGATGAATATCCATATGATCGACATACTCTTTGCGATTTACTTCCTTTGGCTCTTTTTTAAAGACACGCTCAATCTTTTTATTTAACTTACTCAACACATCTTTTTGACATTCCTTGATCCAATCCATGATTTCATTTGTATCTTTTCCAGTTACACCCACAAGACACAATTTACTAGGATCATAATTTAATGCATAAAATTGTTTTAAATCCTCCATGCTCATATCTTGAATATCTTCTTTTGAACCGAGTACATCCACTTTCATTGGATGATATTGAAATAAAGAAATCAAAGTTTCTTTAAAAAGACGTTGTTCAGGCGATTGTTGATACATATCATATTCACTAAGAATAATCCCCTTTTCTTTTTCAATCGTTTCATTTGTCACATCTAAATTTTCGACAAAATCCAATAAAAGTTTTAATGGCTTTTTCACATCCGCCGTAGTCGAAAAATAAAATGCCGTTTCTGTATAAGAAGTATATGCATTTGTAGAACACTGTAAGTTCGCAAATAAATCACTTACATCTTCTCCATCCAAATAAAACATTTGATGTTCTAAATAGTGCGCAATCCCACTCTTATGTCTAATCACTTGCCCATCTACTCTTTGATCAATATCAAATCCACCTACTTTAGCTCCTAAAAGAAATAGTGATTTTTGATAATCCGGTTTATGAACAAGAATCACCTGTAAACCATTTGACAACGTTTCTTTTTTAATATCCAAATTATAATTCATTTTCTTTCTCCGCAACAATGGCCACTGAAGCCAAATTCAATCGTAAAGCAACACGTGAAATATCTTCCTTTGTCACCTTCATAATTCTCTCAATTCTTTGCTCAGGCGTGAGCTGGCGATGTAAAAGATCATCTAAAAAAGCTTGCGCAATCAAAGATTGAGCATGATCTAATCCACTAATAATACGGTCCTTATAGTCCATCTTTGCGATTTCTAAATATCGATCATCATAATCCATATTCAATAATCGATCTATTTGTGTTTCTATCAAATTTAATACTTTTGTGACATCCTTACGATTCACACCCGTATGAATTAATAAAGCTCCATCAAAGCGAATAATAGAAGAGCTTATAGAATAACATAGACTATTCTTTTCACGAATTTCATCAAACATTAAATTCTTCTGGCTTTGCCCCAAAATACTATTTAAAATGAGTTCAGCCTCATAATCCGAACTTGAAATATCAACACCTGTCGAATAGACTTGCGAAATACAAGTTTGCGCAATATCCTTTTCAAACGTTTTATAGCTTGTTTCTACTACAGGAAGCAATGTTCTTTCGGATATAAAAGCACAATGTGAATCTAAACTATCAATATAATCATACAATTCATCCGTTACATAACCACAGATATAGAAGTGTTTTGCCATATCCATATATAGCGTATAGACTTTTTTTACATCGTCTAAAGTAAGTGTCTCTAAATCTTTTAAACTTCCCTGCATTGGAATTGAAATTGAATGTTTATCATGTGCCATCTCAAAGGCATACATACATGATAAATTAGCAGGATCATCCATTTGTGCCAATAATCTATTTTTTAATAAATACACAGATTCCTTAAAGTTTTCCTCATCCAATACAGAATGAAACAGAACTTCATCCATAATATCTTTAATTTTATCTAAATAACTTTTATCTTCAATCCAGTCTGGACGGACAAACTGAAAACGAACATCGAGTTGAACAAGATCTCCATAAGATGTTAAACCATAAGACACCTTCGTTCCATAAGCACGATTTAAGGTAGAAGCTAATTTTTGTTTCGAATTCATTTTCTGCGTTTTCGCCTTCATCATATACACAAGCACGTTTAAGGCACTGATTGTATTTCGATGAAAAGGCATCATGGTTTTACAAGAAACATAAACATCACTAAATTTTTGCGTTTGTATATAGTTCATAAGTAAACCTCCTTGAAAATATATTAATAATTCTACCACAAAAACAAAAAAAAAGGCTAGAATTCAATCTAGCCTACGTGAACGTATCCAATTAATGCCTTGTCACAAGAAACGCTTGCTACAACAGTCTGGCTTCCGTTCCATCCACCGTGAACTGCTTGTCCGTTTCCAATGTAAATAGCGACATGTCCTGAATAAACAATAATGTCACCTGCAACTGGACTTGATGTGATTGTACCAAGACTCAAATAGTTTTCTGGCCAACCGTGGAAATTAATTCCTACAGCTCTCAAAGCATTAGTTACTAACATTGTACAATCTTGTGTAGTTCCTACTTGTGCTAATGCAGCAGCAGCGATTGCTGAACTGTTCACACTTGGGGTTGGAGCTACATAATCATTAGCTGGAGCACTAGGAGTCGATGTCTGTGCTGGCGCTTGTGTTGTAGTTGTTGTACTTTGAGCTGGAGCACTTTGAGTAGTTGTTTGTGCTGGAGCCTGAGTCTGAGATTGAGTCGTTGTATCTTGAGTTGGAGTTGTTTCCTCAGAAGGGGTTACTTCAGTCGCAACACCATTTTCATCAATCTTATATCCATCTTTTTCGGCATTTTTAATCAAATTACCATTTTCATCGAACGCATATTTAGCACCTTCGATTTCAACGATTTGATTCTTAGTTACTTCACCGTTTTCTGCATAATACAATTTTTGACCGTTGATCTCTTGCCATCCTGTACGGAATGTACCGTCTTCTTGAGTGAAATATGTTTTTCCGTCTACATCAAATTGACCTGTAGCCATCTTTCCATCTTCACCAAAGAAATACTTCTGGCCATCGATTTCCTGCCATCCTGTTACACAATTTCCATCGGCATCAAAATAATATTTTGAACCATTTTCTTCAACCCAGTTTGTTGAAGTTTTGTTTCCCTTTTCATCGTAGTATGATTTACCATCATTACTCCAACCATGAAGAAGGACACCTTCTTTTTGGAAATTATACTCACTACCCTGAATAGTTACAGAACCCGTTGCAGCAGTTCCGTCTTGTTGGAAATAGTAAGTTTCATCTGAAACAGTCTGCCATCCAAACTGCATTTCTCCATTATTATTAAAATAATAAAGTTCCTTATCGATTTTTGTTAAACCAGTAGCTGTCTGACGATTTGATTTTAAAACATAATAACGATCTGCGCCTTCACCATGCCATCCTGGTTGAACTTCTTTAGCATACATTGTCGAAACAATTGGTCCAGAAGTCAATAGACATAGGCTTACGGCTAAAATTTTACTGTGCTTTTCGATAAAATTCATCATATCACCTCTTCGTTACAACAACTGAAGTTTAACAAGATTTAATTTTTGTTGCAAATTTTCGCAAAAAAATCATTTGCACTTTTTAGTAATTGATTTCTTAAATATTTCTTAATAGCCTTTATATAAAGCATCTCAATATAAATTGTGGTAAATTGTGTGATTTTGTAAAAAATTGTACATAATTTATAAAATGTATAACGTTGTCTACAAATTGTGAACAAATCTATCGTGTTCTAAGATTATTCGTACCAAGCCAAAAAGCCATTGAAGAATCACTATACAAACAAGGATCAAACCGCCTATTGAAAGCCATTTTAAACAATTTATTACCAAATATACACTTGCAGAATTCATACCTTTTACAATCCAAATGGTACACCAAACGTACTTAAATACATTTAAAATCATAATAATTCGATATTTTTGAGCCAAAATCAGCAATCCTACAATCCCCATTATGTCTATCAATTTTATACAACTAACTAGACCAGCCATGTTCAATGATGGATTTGAAATCACATAATATATAATACGAATCAAAACACTCGATTCATAATTGGATAGATGCGCCTGCAAATTGAACAAGCTTTCATAATCAGTTATAACATATACTTTATAAAATAATAATAACTGCCAAATATTCTGCCACAACCAATACATTGTTATAAATATAATAAAAATAAAGATTCGCTTTTCAAACGAATCTATATAACGATCAATCAATCTTAAGATTTTCAAGCCAATCCTCTCCCTTAAGTTCTTCATGTGTACTTAGTCCAGGATAATCAAGTTGGCGTAATACTTCATAAACGATAATGGCAGCACAATTGGACAAATTCAAACTTCTCGCATTTGCGACCATAGGCAAACGCATACAGGTATCTAAATGATGTTGAAGAATTTTTTTATCAACACCCGTACTTTCTTTTCCAAGAACCAAATAAACATCGCCTTCTTCTTTAGTAAAATCAAATTCACTAGGTGCTTTTTTACCATAACGAGTCATAAAATAATAGTGTTCACTTGGATTTTCAGCCACAAACGCATCCCAATCTTTATGAATATGGATATCCGCATCCTTAATATAATCCATTCCTGAACGACGCAAATGCTTTTCATCCAAAGAAAAACCCAATGGTTCAATTAAATGTAAACGCGAACCCGTAGCCATACAAGTTCGAATGATATTTCCTGTATTCTGAGGAATCTCAGGTTCATACAATACTACATGCAACATATTATTTACTCCAATCCTTTAAAAATTTCTCAAGTGCAACCCCTCTATGAGATACACTATTTTTCTTTTCTTCACTCACATTGGCAAGTGTTGTCTTAAATTCAGGATAATAGAAAATTGGATCATATCCAAAGCCATTTGTTCCAACCATTTTATCATGAATCAAACCTTCACACTCTCCACGATATACATGTTCTTTTCCATCTTCATCAATATAGGCAATGACACACACATAACGAGCCGTACGCGTTTTTCCCTTTACCTGATCTATAATATATTGATTCTTGATATCATAGCTTGTGTCTTCACCTAAAAAACGAGCTGAATACACACCTGGCTTCTTATCCATCGCATCTACTTCCAAACCAGAATCATCACTGATTACAGGTTCATGAAGTTCATTAAATAAAGTACGAGCTTTAATTAGCGCATTCTCTTCAAATGTTGTACCATCTTCTACAATATCAATCTTATGACCTAGATCTTTTAAGCATTTAACTTGGCAATCCTTCAACATCGTCTGAAACTCTTCGACTTTATGAGCATTGCTCGTTGCTATCCAAATTGTTTTTTTCATTTTATCACCGATATATATTATAGAAAGAAAAAATGGGGTTTTCAATAAAACTTATGGTAAAATAAGAATCGTTTTTGAAAGGATGAATATTTATGAACAAAAAACAATGGATGCCACTTTTAGGTATGACAATTGCTGCATTTATTTTTAACACCTCTGAATTTATGCCAATTGGCCTACTTACCGATATTGCCCAAACTTTTTCAATTACTCAAACACAAGCAGGTACAATGATTACTATTTATTCCTGGGCTGTTATGTTATTAAGTTTACCACTGATGATTTTAGCTTCTAAATACAACTACAAGAAGATCTTACTGACGACACTCTTCTTATTTGGTCTTGGACAAGTCATCAGTGCCATTTCAATGAACTTCTTTATATTAATAATAGGCAGACTTGTCGTAGCTTGTGCTCACGCCATATTCTGGTCGATTGCCAGTGTCATTGCCGTAAGACTTGTCAATGAAGAAAAACGAGAATTTGCGATGAGCATGATCGTTACAGGTACAAGTGTTGCGATGATTGCCGGTTTACCACTTGGAAGAATGATTGGTCTTTTAATTGGTTGGAGAATCACCTTCTTAATTGTAGGCATCATTAGTATTCTACTTTTATTTTTCCAATCCATTTATTTTCCTAAATTAAATTCAAATGCTGCTTTTTCTTTAAACGAACTTCCTCAATTATTAAAAAACAAACAACTTATCACCATCTATGGAATTTCTTTATTATTTGCGAGTGCCTACTATACAGCCTATAGTTATATTGAACCATTCTTATCGCAAGTCGCAAATCTATCAAACAATACAATTACACTTGTTCTATCTTTATTTGGTGTAGCCGGTATTGGTGGAAGTATCTTATTCTCAAATTTCTACAATAAAAATAGAAAGAGATTTATTTTAACTTCACTATGTTGTTTAAGCCTTGTCTTATTCTTATTAAAACCAAGTACAACCACCATGATTACACTTATCCTTATTTGTATTATATGGGGAATGAGTTCTACTGCATTTAATGTGGCTTGTCAATCAGAAACAATGCTTGCGACAAATGAAAACACAAGTGCTATTGCGATGTCGATTTTCTCAGGTATCTTTAACTTAGGAATTGGATTAGGATCTTTTATTGGAGGACAAACTATTAATCTTCTTGATATTCAATCCATTGGATTTGTTGCCGGTATAATTGGTGTTATCAGTGTAATCTTCTATATAAGACGTGGCTAATATATGATAGAATAAATAGGTTGGAGGATTTTATGGAATATAAAAATGACAATAAATTTTATTTTGAAATTGAAAAAAGAATTCCTGGCCAATTAGGAAGAGCCGGAGTTATACATACACCTCATGGAGACATCAAAACCCCTGCATTTATGTGTGTTGGAACACATGGTGAAGTTCGCTTTGTTTCTATGGAAGAATTAAAAAGTATTAATGCCCAAGCCATGTTGAGTAATGGATATCATTTACGAAACATTTCCCCTGAGATTGCCGCCAATGGAGGTTTATCCGCATGGTCAAAATGGAACGGTCCAACCTTAACGGATTCCGGTGGATTTCAAGTGATGTCTTTAGGTTCTGGCTGCGGAAAAGTTGTCAGCATGAAACGTGAAGACAACATGAAAAATACTGAAGAAGAAAAGCGTTTGGCCCACGTAACAGAAGATGGCGTACACTTTCACGATCCATTTACAGGCCAAGAAGATTTTATTGGTCCAGAAGAAAGTATGCAAATTCAATGTCGCATTGGAGCCGATATTCATATGGCCTATGATGAATTAACTTCTTTAGCCGATACATACGAATATAACGTTGAATCCTTGGCAAGAACTGAGCGTTGGGCAAAGAGAAGTCTTGATGAACATAAGAAACATTGTGATGATTTAGGCTACCATCAATCTTTATATGGTGTCATTCAAGGTGGGCGTTGGGAAGATCTAAGAAGATCAACTTGTAAAAAGTACGCTCAAATGGATTTTGATGGCTACGGCTTAGGTGGTGCTTTCCTTAAAGAAACACTAGGTGATATCTTAACTTGGTGTAACGAAGAACTTCCTGAAAATAAACCAAGACACTTATTAGGATTGTCTCATCCAGATGATATCTTGATTGGTACAGAAAATGGGGCTGATACATTTGATTGTGTAGCTCCTACAAGAGAGGCAAGACATGGAAGATTGTATACAATGCATGGTCCTATCAATCTATCTAAATATAGAGATAGCGATGAAATTATTGACGAAGGTTGTGATTGTCCTACTTGTCTATCTCATATCACACTTGGTGAATTAAGAAGACTATGGAAATCACAAGATCGTACGGAATCCGCAAAATATTTCGAACTTGCTTCTATACATAATCTTCGCTTTATCATTCGTTTAACTGAACAAGCTCGACAAGCTATTTTAGATGGTACATTTAAAGAATTCAAAGAATTTTTCTTAAATTCATACTACAAGAACAAGTAAATGCTTGTTCTTTTTTTGAAAAAAAAGAGAAATCAAACGATTCCTCTTAAATAAAGTCTTGGCAAGATACCAATAAATCAATTTTCTTCCATTGTGTTTCCTCATCAATGCAGTTACCTTCTTCAACAGAGGCAAATCCACATTGTGGAGAAAGTGCAATATTATCACCGACTACAGCTTTAGCTTGTTCATAACGTGCCTTAATCGCATCATGCTCTTCTAATTCTTTACGCTTTGTCGAAATCAAGCCAGCTACAAATGTACGGCCAGTACCTTTTAAAACAGCCCAAGGATCAAATGTTCCGCTACGAGCATCATCATATTCTACAAAATATCCATCGTATGGAATGCTCGCAACAGACTTGGCAATCGTATCATAAAATCCGTGGAATAATGGATTTCCTTTGAAGTTTCCTTTACAGAAGTGTGTCGCAATCTGCATATCTTCTGGACGATTTTCTAAAGCCTTAGTACTTACACGCACAAACCAATCTAATACTTGTGCCTTTGTATAACCTAAACCTTCTACTTTTGATACAAATGTATCATCAATCATATAGGTCCATGAAGTATCATCAATTTGAATATAGCGACATCCATGATTGTAGAAATCACGAATGGCTGCCTGATATGCCAATCCAATATCATCAATGACTGCTTCAATATCTGTTCCATAGTATGGCGTATCTTTGATACCTAACTGTAAAAAATGATCAATCAAAATCATATTTGGTCCAGAAATACACTTCTTGGCTTCTACACCATATTTACTTGCCTCATTCTTCAAGAAATCCCATGCGTACATTTCTTTATGTGCTTTATTTGGATCATAAGAAATCTTACCTTCAATCATACCTAATTCAATATGATTGTTTCTTCCATTAATAAATTTATCCAAATGTTTTGTCGTAAAACCATCAAATTCTTTTAACCAATCTAAATGCCACCAGCGACGACGGAATTCTCCATCTGTCACAAACTTCAATCCATGTTGTACTTCCTTCGCAACTAATTTTGCGATTTGTTCATCCTCTACATCACGCAATTGCTCATATGTAATTTCATTATTATTAAATTTAGCACGGGCCTCTTTAATTTCCTGTGGTCTTAAAAAAGATCCCACAATATCGTATTTAATATTCAACATTAGTAAATTTCCTCCAATATCATCATTTTATCATTTCTAATTAATTATTGATAATATTTAATAATATGTGCTCGTTATAACTTTTATCTATAATAGAAAATTAAAGAATGTGATAAAATAATTTCTATGAACACAAAATCATATATACTCAACCAATTTCAAACATACCCACAACTAGAACTACAAGACTTAATGAAATTTTTATACCAAAGCAGTTTTGGGTGTGAACACTTACTTTCAAATCCTGACACAGTTAAAAAACAGATCCAACAAGAACTCGATACAAAACTGGATACATGTAATTCCATTGAATATCTAGATGGAGATTATGTTCGTCTTCATTTAAATTATGGATTGAGTGTAAATACACTAAGTACTTTATTTATTTTATCAAGTCAACAAGAAAAAAACGGCAAAGAACAGCTCGAAGAAAAGCTTCAAATCCTTATCGATATGATTTCCAATAAGGAACTTCCATTTTCTTTAAACAACGCTAAGCTAACTCTTTTGAAATGGAAAGAAGATGGATATCCTGCCATTCATCATTCCAATACATTCAATCAATTGTACCATCCATCTTATCGCTTAATACATAAAAAGTACGTCCCCTTCTTAAAACTATTTAAAGATATCGACAACAAGCATCCTTCTATTATTTCAATCGACGGACGTTGTGCTTCGGGTAAAACTACACTTTCAAATCTTTTAAAACAAATATATGACTGTAACATATTTAAAATGGATGACTTTTTCTTACAACCCCATCAAAGGACAAAGGAAAGGCTTGAAAGTCCTGGAGAAAATGTAGATCATGAGCGATTTGAACAAGAGGTCTTGATTCCACTATCCAAACATGAAGATATAAAGCTACGTAAATTCAATTGTTCAACTTTGTCAATACAATCTGCTCACTTAATTCCATATAAATCATTTAATGTCATTGAAGGTTCTTATTCAATGCACTCAGATCTTCAAAAATATTATTCGTATTCTGTTTTCTTAACCGTGAGTAAAGAAGAACAACTTTCAAGACTTGAAAAAAGGAACCCAAATATGTTGAACAATTTTATTCAACGATGGATTCCTTTAGAAGAACTTTATTTTAAGACTTTTTCAATCCAAGACATATGTGACATAAAAATAGATACATCAAAGGCCTGAATCATCAGGCCTTATTTACATTATTCAACTTGTTCATCTTCCATACTGACAATACGACCTTCTCTTTGTCCAAGATCATATTTTTCACGGTACTCAGCCAATGTTGTTTTATAATCGTCACCTTCAATCGCATATACTTTGGAATCGTGAATATGAATATCTGTATCTTTTTCACGAATCTTAATCAAAGCCACCATACTACTTGCACAGTGTGTGGCAATACGGTTTAAACTATTTAATAAATCATTGAATACTGTACCTTCTTCAAGGCCACAGTTTCCTTGTGATAAACGTTCAACGTGACGCAATTTCATTTCATCACAAAGTCCACGAATGACAATTCCTAATGGAGATACGCGTCGAGCCAAAGCCAAATCATCTTCTAAATAAGCATGATATGTCATATTCATAGATTCACGAACAGCCTCCATAACAAGGTTTAACTCATCCATAGCGGCTTCTGACATTTCCATACGATTCTCATTGATACTCTTTGACATCTCGGCAATATCTGCAGCGTGATCCCCAATTCTTTCAAAGTCACTAATTGTATGAAGATATAAAGAAGCTTGTCGAGTTTGTTCTGTATTTAATGCTTGTTTTGTCAGCTGCATTAAATAAGAACCTAAACGTGCTTCATATTTATCAATCAAATTTTCTTTACGATGTACTTTATCATATTTTTCTGGTTTAAACTCATTAATCAAGTTCATTGAACGATTCACGTTATTACGCACCTTTTTAGCCATACCATTCATTACACGATGACATTGTGCAATCGCCAAAGCAGGATATGGAATCAAACGTTCTTCTAGTAAATCAAAGTCAGCTTGTTCTGCTAGATCTTCTGGACTGTCTTTAATAATACGCATCAATAATTTTTCAATTTGGGGAATGAACCAGAATAACACTAATACATTTCCACAACGAATAGCTGTATTCATTAATGCGATATTTACTGGAGACATAACTTTATTCACAAAGCTATACTGCATAAATACATTTGAACCATAGAATAGAATTGACCAGATAATCATACCAAATAAGTCGTTGATCAAATATTCTAAAGCTGTACGTTTACCATTTTTATTTGCACTTAAGGCAGAAATCAACACAGGACATGCAGCACCAATACCAATACCTAAGTTAATTGGAAAGGCTGCCGCAAATGTCAATGAGCCTGTCATAGATAATGCTTGTAAGATACCAATCGCAGCACTTGAGCTTTGTAAAACAGCAGTAAACAAAATACCAACAAGAATACCCATGATTGGATTTGAGAACATTGTAAGCATACTAATGAATGTTTCGTTCGTTCTTAAAGGCGAAACGGCTCCACTCATTTGTTGCATACCTGTCATTAAAATCGCAAAACCAAGCATGATATTTCCAACATTTTTATGTGTTGTACGTTTTCCAAATGTTTTTAAACAAATACCAATAAACGCAAACAATGTTGTGATCGTAGCTGTTGAAAATAAGCTTGCGATTCCACTTGATCCACCAACATAAGATAAACACAATATCCAACCGGTAATACTTGTACCAATATTGGCACCCATGATAATACCGATAGCTTGTCTTAGTTTCATCATACCTGAGTTAACAAAACCAATGACCATTACTGTCGTAGCACTACTAGACTGAATAACAGAAGTAACACCTGCACCTAAGGCAACACCTTTTAAACTTGTGTTTGTCATCTTGTACAAGAATGCTTCTAACTTGTTACCGGCTACGCTTTTTAGTCCATCGCCCATTAATGACATACCGAACAAAAATAACGCAATGCCTCCTAATAGGGATAAGACCATTGTAACTATTTCCATCTTGAACTCCTTTATAAAATGAATATTTAATTTTCAATTTTTACGCATATTGCGACGTCTTTATTATGCAATAAAAACAATGTCAAAACAATATTAAATTTATGTTAATTTTCTGTAAAATGAAGTTTTTTTCTGAAAACGCTTTAAAAAAGATGACTTTAGAAACCTAAAATCATCTTTGCGATCATCTCAAAAAATTGAATCATATTTGAACGTAACATACCCAACGGATAATCTAATAAACCTGAAAAAATCAATAAGATAAATAATAGATTCATCCATGGTGCACCATCAATAAATTTATAGTATTTATCGTCGGGTAAAAACGAAAACAATACTTTTGAGCCATCTAATGGTGGTACTGGAATCAAGTTAAAAATGCCAAAACCAGTTGAAATCAATCCTGTATATGTCAATGTATTCGATATAAAATATCCTACACTAGACATCATAAAATATGGAGCAAATTTATAAAGTGCATAAAATAAGAATATACAAATAAAGCTTAATAGAAAGTTTGCGATTGGACCCGCAAAACTTGTCCATATGATTCCTGTCTTCGCATCTTTGTAGTAACGTGCATCCACGGGTACTGGTTTTGCCCAGCCAAATCCACATACTAATAGACAGACAAGTCCAATCCAGTCAACATGTTTAAAAGGATTTAAGCTCAATCGACCTTCTATCTTAGCCGTAGGATCTCCCATCCAATAGGACACAAGTCCATGTGCCGTTTCATGAATCGACATGGAAAGAACAACGGCAATGACAAGATAAATAATATTTGATAAATTAAACATTAAATCTAAAGTGCATTACATCGCCATCTTGAACGACATAATCCTTTCCTTCTAGACGTAAGCGTCCTGCTTCTTTGATAGCTAATTCGCTACCCAATTCATCGATATCTTCAAAACGATATACTTCAGCACGAATAAATCCCTTCTTGAAATCTGTGTGGATAACACCTGCACAATCCGGTGCTTTCATACCTTTTTTAAATGTCCATGCACGACATTCATCTTCTCCAGCCGTTAAGAATGTACATAGATCCAATACGGCATAAGCCTTTTGAATCAATTGATCCAAACCAGATGTTTCAACACCTAATTCTTCTAAGAATGCATCTTTTTCTTCTTTATCTAAACCAGACAATTCTTCTTCCATTTGCGCACATAAGGCAACAACCTGGTTATTCTGGCTTTGTGCATATTCTTTTACTTGATTATAGTAAGCACATGAATCTGGATCCATGATCCCTTCATCATCTAAGTTGGCAACATAGATCATAGGTTTAGCTGTCAATAAGTTATAGCCTTTCATCAAGATTTGTTCATCTTCATTCAATTCTAATGAACGAGCTGGTTTTCCTTCTTCTAAGATTGGTTGTAAACGATCTAATAAAGCCAATTCATCCAATGATTCTTTATCCTTGTTTGTCTTAGCCTTACGTTCGATCTTACTTCTACGATTTTCAATTGTCTGAAGATCCGCTAAAGTTAATTCTAGATTAATAATTTCAATATCACGAATTGGATCTACACTATTTTCAACGTGTGTGATATCTGGATTGTCAAAACAACGAACTACGTGACAAATCGCATCTGTTAAACGAATGTTTGATAAGAATTGGTTACCAAGTCCTTCACCTTGACTTGCTCCCTTAACTAATCCCGCAATATCTGTAAATTCAAATGTTGTATAGATTGTTTTTTTCGGATTGAAGATTTCAACTAAGCGATCAATACGATAGTCTGGTACTTCTACAACACCTACATTGGGCTGAATTGTCGCAAATGGATAGTTTGCGGCTTCTACTTGTGATTTCGTGATAGCGTTAAATAAAGTTGACTTTCCTACGTTTGGAAGACCAACGATTCCTGCAGTTAATGGCATAAATTCAATACATCCTCTCTATTCTTCTTCATGTCGAATTACTTTTTTTAATTTCTTTTCAAATTTTTGTCTAGGCATTAAAACACTGGCGCCACAACCTAAACATTTAATTCGAATATCAGCACCCATACGAATAATTTTCCATTCATTGGACTTATGACAAGGATGCTCTTTTTTCATTTCTACAATATCATTTAATCCATATTCCATAATTATTCTCCTTGCACATGCATATGATATGCATCCAGCGTATTCGATAATAACATACAAACCGTCATTGGACCAACACCTTTTGGCACTGGACTTACATAACTTGCCTTTTTCGCAACCGATTCAAAGTCACAATCCCCTACAAGTTTTCCATTGACACGATTGATACCTACATCAATAACGACAGCTCCTTCTTTTACCCAATTTTCATTGACCATTTGAGCAACACCCATCGCAACAATTAAAATGTCGGCTTGTGAAGCAATCTTTTCAATATCCGGTGTCTTTGAATGAACGATTGTCACTGTCGCATTCCGATTTTGAAGCAACAGGGCAACTGGTTTGCCTACAAGGTTACTTCTTCCGCAGACCACAGCACGTTTACCAGATAAATCTTTACATCCAATGGAATCTAACATAGCCATAACACCTTGTGGCGTACAAGGAATAAAGCCTGGGCGATTCGTAAGTAAACAACCAGCATTCATGGGGTGTAAGCCATCTACATCTTTTTGTGGATCAATCAACTCTAAAACTGCTGTTTCATCTAAATGCGAAGGCAAAGGCATTTGCACTAAAATACCATCGACTTCAGAATCTAGGTTCAAACTCATAATCACATCATTTAATTCTTTTTGCGATACATTTTCATCTAAACGAATTGTTCTTTGAAGCATCCCAATAGAAGAACAAGCCTTTTCTTTACCACGAACATAAGACATACTTGCCGGATCATTTCCAACAAGTACAACACTTAATAATGGTAGCCTTGCCCCTTCTGCACGGATGTCATCAATTTTTTGTTTCATATCCGCCTTGAATCGATCCGCAAGTGTATTTCCATATATAATTTCCATTAAAATAACTCCTTTGAATCCAATACAATGGTTACTGGACCATCATTCAATAATTCAATCTTCATATCAGCACCAAAAATACCTGTTTCAACATGCATACCTTGTTCTTGTAGTTTCTGATTGAATTGATCATACAATGTTGTAGCTAAATCTGGTTTACCTGCATTTGTAAAACTTGGGCGATTCCCCTTTTTACAATCCGCATATAAGGTAAATTGAGAAATAGAAAGAATACTTCCTTCTACATCTTGTATGGATTTATTCATCTTCCCATTTTCATCTTCAAAAATTCGCAAGAATAAAATCTTATGAATCATTTTATCAATAATTTCATTTGTATCTTCATTATTGAATCCTACAAAAATACAATATCCATAATCAATTTGACCTGTTATTTGACCATCTACCGTACATTTTGCGTTCTTTGCTCTTTGAATTACTACTCTCATCCTTTTTTCTCCAATATACAAACACTAAGGCTTACAATGCCCTCTTCATTTCCTACAAAACCAAGTTTTTCTCCACGCGTAGCCTTAATTGAAACATCTTCTATGTCACAATGCAATACATTTGAAATATTCGTTCGCATAGAAACAATGTGCGGTGCCATTTTAGGTCTTTCGGCCAAAATAGTCGCATCTACATTACCAATCTGATATCCCATTTCATCCATCATATCATAGATATGTCCTAATAAAACAAGACTGTTCGCACCTTTATATTTAGGATCTGTATCTGGAAAATGTTTTCCTAAATCACCTAGGGCAAGAGCGCCTAAAATACTTTCGCCAATCGCATGTGTTAAAACATCAGCATCCGAATGTCCTAAAAGTCCTTTAGAATGTTCAATTTCTACTCCGCCCAAAATAAGTTTGCGACCCTCTACAAGCTGATGAATATCTACGGCTTGTCCAATACGTATATTATGCATAAACCACCTTAGACGTTCTTTCAGCGCGTTTTCCAAGCTCTTCGTCTCTATAGCCTAAAATACAATGTCCAATACCTTCATAAGATTCTGGTATTCCCCATTTGTTCTTTAATTCTTTACCATATTCTGTTTCAAACACTTCTTTAGCACGGTGGATCCAACATGAATCAACACCTAAGGCATTTGCAGCATTCATTAGATTCCCCATAGCCAAAGCTCCATCGTATAAATATGTAGGTGCATGGGTATCTGCGAAGACAATAATCAAACTTTTTGCACCATAAAATGGGTCTGCCGATGAATTCATAACCTCTGCATTCTTTTTAGATAATTCTTTTACTAATTCTTCATCCTCAACAGCTACAAAGGCAAAGATTTGACGATTCATGCCACTAGGTGCACATTGCCCGGCATAAATAATTTTTTCAACCAAATCATGGCTCACCTTTTTGTTATTATATTTTCTTACACTTCTTCTCTCTACAAGATTTTTATATGCTTCATTCATAATATTTTGCCTCCAAAACCATCTCATATTATACAATACAAAATCTTATTATACAAAAAAAGCCTGGCTAAAAAGCCAAGCTAAAATTTAAAATTATCTAACAACACGAATGAATTGTGGAGATGCTGCTGTGCTTAAATATGCACTAGCAATTACAGTCTTACCTTCGTAGTTTCCATGAACAGCTTGTCCATTTCCAATATAGATAGCGATGTGGTCAACACCACGTCCACCATTGTTGTAGTACAATAAGTCACCTTCTTGAGGATCGTTAGTGTAGTATCCATATTGACCTGCGTATTGATCTGGCCATAATTGATAAGCATCACTTACACCGGCATTTGCCAAGGCTTGTTGTACAACTTGTGTACACCATAATCCATCAGTTACACCTACTAATTTCTGTGCTTCAGCAGAAATTCTTTGTCCTAAAGTACTAGTTGCTGGTGTTTCTGCAGGAGCTTGTACTTCTGGTGCTGGAGTTGTTTGTTCTGGAGCAGGTGTTACAGTCTGTTCAGGAGCTGGAGTCTCAGTTTGTTCTGGAGCAGGTGTTACAGTCTGTTCAGGAGCTGGAGTCTCAGTCTGTTCTGGAGCAGGTGTTTCTGCTGGAGTTTCAGTTGTATCTGTTGCTTCAGTTGTAGTTACTGGAGTTTCAACTACTTCTGCGGCTTTTTGTTCTGTTTCTTCTTTTACAGCTTCTTGACTAGCTGTTGCTACTGTTTCTTTCACTTCCCCTGTAATGTTACTTGAAACACTAGCTGTTGTTGCTTTTTCAGTCTTTGAAGAATTTACTGTTCCATCTTCTGAGAAATAGTAAGATTTTCCTTCGATTTCTTGCCATCCTTTTGCCACAGTTTTATCTTCATTGACATAGCGATCACCATGCCATCCTGGTTCTTCCTTAGCTGCAACTACTGTTGCCACAACAGGGAAAGCAGATGCTACACATAAAATCGCTGCGACTTTTTTACCATTATTTTCTACAAAGTTCATTTTATTCTACCCCCTATTTAAAATAGTTCACGACTAGTTTACCACGAAACCACCTCACAAACAACCCTAAATTTTATTTTCGGTTAGAAACAACTAAAAATAAAAGGCCTCAAAGAGGCCTAGATAATCATCAATTATTTTGTTTTTTCAATGATTTCTGTGAAGCTATCTTCCTTCAAACTAGCACCACCAATTAATGCACCATCGATATCTGGTTGAGCCATATATTCAACGATGTTATTAGGTTTAACACTTCCACCATATTGGATACGTACTTTTTCAGCAGCTTCTTCACCATACATAACCTTAACTTGGTCACGTACGATCTTACAGCAGTTTTCAGCAATTTCAACTGAAGCAGATTTTCCAGTTCCGATAGCCCAGATTGGTTCGTAAGCAATTACCATTTCACCAACACATTTTGGACATAAGTCAGCTAAAGAACCAGCTAATTCTTCACGAATTACTTTTTCTGAATTTCCAGCATCGTAATCAGCTTCTGTTTCACCAACACATAAGATTGGAGTGATTCCAGCTTTAATCAAACGTTTTGCTTTTTTGTTTACTGTTTCATCAGTATCACCGAACATTTCACGACGTTCTGAGTGACCGATAATGCAGTATTTAACTCCCATTTCTTCTAACATAGGAACACTAACTTCACCAGTGAAAGCTCCACTATCTTCAAAGTGGCAGTTTTCAGCAGCTACAACTAAGTTTTTAGCGTGATCCAATGCAGTTCTTAAATCAGTAAATGGACATCCAATTCCATAAGTAGCATTTTCGCTAGCAGCAACACCATCAACAGCTTCGAAGAAAGCTTTTGTTTCAGCGTTGTTTTTGTTCATTTTCCAGTTTCCAACGATAATAGGTTTTCTCATTTTAAGTACATCTCCTTATTACTTTTCGCTGATAATAGCGATACCAGGTAATGTTTTACCTTCCATATATTCCAAACTAGCTCCACCACCAGTTGAAACGTGAGAGAATTTGTCTGCATATCCTAATTGTTTTGCAGCAGCAGCAGAGTCTCCACCACCGATTACTGTAATAGCTTCTGGTAATTCAGAGATAGCTTTACATACTTCTTCAGTACCTTTAGCGAATTTAGGCATTTCGAATACACCCATAGGTCCATTCCATACTACAGTTTTAGCACCAGCTAAAGTTTTTCTGAACAATTCAACAGATTTAGGACCAATATCTAATCCCATCCATCCATCAGGAATTTGTCCAGCATCAGCAACACTAGTGTTAGCTTCTTCACTGAATGCATCAGCGATTACGTTATCTACAGGAAGAACTAATTTGTCTCCAGCTTTTTCTAAATATTCTTTTGCTAAATCCAATTTGTCATCTTCAACTAATGAAGTACCGATTGAACCACCAACAGCTTTAGAGAATGTATAAGCCATTCCACCACCGATGATAACTTTGTCAGCTTTTTTCAATAAGTTGTCAACAACATCGATCTTACTAGATACTTTAGATCCACCAATGATAGCTACAAATGGGTGAGCTGGTTCATCAACAGCTTTTCCTAACATTGTAACTTCTTTTTCAACTAAGAATCCTAATCCATTTTCTTTAATGTTTGTAGGGATACCTACAGTAGAAGCGTGAGCACGGTGAACAGATCCGAATGCATCTTCAACGAATACTTCACCTAAGCTAGCCCAATATGCACCTAATTCAGGATCGTTTTTACTTTCGCCTTTTTCGTAACGAGTATTTTGCATTAATACGATTTCTCCATCAGCTAATGCATTTACAGCGTTTTCTAATTCTTCACCACGAGTTACTGGGCAGAAAGTTACTTTTACATCTGGTAACAATTCTTGTAAACGTACGGCTACGCATTCCAAGTTGTTTTTAGCTTTGTCTTCTTCAGTCTTAACTTTTCCTAAGTGAGACATCAAAATAACTTTAGCTTTGTTTTCTACTAAATATTTAATTGTAGGTAAAGCCATTACGATACGGTTATCATCTGTGATAACACCATCTTTTCTTGGCACGTTAAAATCACAACGTACGATGACCTTTTTTCCAGCTACATCAAGGTCTTTAACAGTTCTCTTTGTCATGTATATTCCTCCTACTGTCATTTTTTTGCACATCCATTATATCACTACATAAATTGATTGACTAGTTTTTCACAAGTAAAAAATTTCACAAAAAGCGCTTACATCACTTACTTGTGGTAATTACGACCATTATTGATCATAAAACCACGATAAATCTGCTCCAACATCAATACTCGCGTCATTAAATGTGTAAAAGTTAGATCCGATAATTTCCAACGATAATTCGCTCTAGAAACTAATTTTTCACTCGGTCCTAGACTTCCCGCAATCACAAAGACAATATTTAAATGCTTCATTTGCCACATATCCAAATTTTTCGCAAACGTCTCAGAATCAATCATCTTGCCATGAAGATCAAGCAATACCACAAAATCTTGATCCGACAATTTTTCTAGAACACGATTTCCCTCTTTTTCTTTCACCAATAAAACTTCAGCTTCTCTAGAAATATGCTCATTTGCTTCATCCTTGACTTCGATTTCGCTAAACTTACAAAAAGCCGACAATCGCTTCATATATTCTTTCTCTAAAGACTGTAACGACTTATCTTTATTCTTACCAATCGCAATTAATTTAATCACAATATCCCTCCTTCATTATTCTCTTGAATATCTTTCACAAAATAATCATACCGATCCAAAAACAATTTCATCGTTTGATAGCTAGAAGTTGATTTATAATCCACTTCTTCTACCTTATCTTCATCAAATGATAAGATTTGTGCATTGGGAAACCCTAATAATATAGGTGAGTGTGTCGCAATGATAAATTGACAATTTTGTTTCACACATTCCTCAATCAAGTATAATAATGCCAATTGATTCTGACAAGATAAAGCCGCTTCCGGTTCATCTAGAAAGTAAAGTCCATTTTTATTTGTTTGTTTCATCAATACAGAAAAGAAACTCTGACCATGCGACTTCATATGATATTCTTTTGAAGGATGTAACGCATCTGCATATTCCATTTCTTTTGTCGCCACATTATAAAAGCTTTCTGCTCTTAAGAAATACATCCAATCCGGTTTTCTAGAACGCCACAAACGCATATGTTTATGCAAACTAGAATACGAATCATAAGTAGAAAACTCATAATTTCTTGTTCCACCTTCTGGATTCAATCCATTTTTAATCGCAAGAGCCTCTAACAAGGTGGATTTACCACTTCCATTTTCTCCACAAAAGAAAGTAACCGGCTTATTAAACATGAATTGATCGATACTTCGAATACTTTGAATATCGGCCACATAATCATCAATTTCATCCCACAAGATGTCAAATCCATTTATAAACATATATATCACCTAAGAAAAATAGTACTCTATTCGAGTACTATTTTCCATGATGATTTACATAATAAATATAGATACATAATCCAATCAAGAGAAACCCTAATATCCAATTAAACATTTCTCTTTACGATTCCATAATAGATTTTTGAAGTTAATACATAAATCACTATATAGACTAGTGCAAAGGCCACAAAACAGAATATTGTCGTACGAATATAAAGCCATGAATCACTCACAAATAATAAATGAAGTAGCTTTTCAATCATTGGATACGCAAAACAAACATGAAGCCCTGCCACAAGTAATGGCATAAAGAATACCGTTAATACCTGTGAATGAATAGCCTTCTTTACATCTTGTTGTTCAAGTCCTACTTTTTGCATAATTTCAAAACGATCCTTATCTTCATAGCCTTCTGTAATTTGTTTGTAGTACATAATCAGAATGGTTGCCATGATAAATAAGAAGCTTAAGAAGATTCCAATAAATAAGATGCCTGCATATAATTCAATCAAACCTTGTTTCTGATCCGATTTACTTAACCAAATAAAATTATTTATATTTCCATTCTGACCTAACTTTTTAATAACTTCACGCTCATTCGCATCACAATCAAATGAATAACTCGCATATATTGTACTCGCATTATCATTATATACATTCAATTGATCTTGTTGCATCGTTTCTAAAGTCTTTTCTGAATCCACAATAATATAATAATGCTCTGTCACATTTGGATTACTCTCATCCATCTTCAAGTGGTTCAATTGACCTTTAACTACATATTCCTTACCAAATAAAGATAAAGTTTTCTCTTTAACCTTTTCTACATTGGAATACACATAGATTTCATTTGGCTTTAAAGAACCCTTGATATTTTCATAATCTTGAATATCCTTTAATGGAAGACAATAAAATTCTTGAATCTCATTTACTGCATTCATCCCCTCATTCTGGTAATCCGTAATCAAAGTGCCATTCTTTAAATATCCAGCATAATCCAATCTCTTATACGCAAGAAGATTCTTTGGAACAATGCCCATACGAATCAGCTCCTCACTCATTTCATCAAAATCAATATTGGTAGCTTCCCCATATCCTGTTCCAATAAAATCTCTTGGATATTGTGAATCCACAACACGATCAATACTTGACCACATGCTAAGGGTTGTAGACAACATCACTAAAACCATTGTAGAAAGAATACAAATATTCGCAAGTCCTACCGCATTTTGTTTCATACGATACATCATGCCAGAAACACTAATAAAGTGATTCGTCTTATAATAGTAATTCTTATTTTTCTTCATTAATTTTAAGAAGGTCACTGATATGGATGTAAACAATAAATACGTTCCAATAATCACAAGTACAACAGCCACAAAGAAAAAATAGAATGCCGTTAAAGGATTTTTTGTGGTAACTGACAAATAATATCCAATACCTAGACAAAGAATGCCAATAATAGAAAGAAACCATTTTGCCTTAGGCTCTTTTTCACCCATATGATTGGAATGAAGTAATTCAATCGGACTTGAAATATGAATACGAATCATAGAATAGAAATAGATCAATACATAAATCAATCCAATCACAAGAATACATTGTTTCATGCCTATAAATGAGAAATAGAAACCAAGTATAATATCTGCACCAATCATTTTTGCGATGATTAAAAACATCGCTTTATCAAACAAGATACCTAAACCAATACCTAAAGCTAATGATACAAATAAAGTAATCGCAGTTTCATAAAACAAGACGCGAGCTAAATGCTTCTTTTCCATTCCTAATATAGAGAATAGCGCAAACTCTTTTTGTCTTCTTTTGATCAAGAAACTATATGTATAGAACAAGAAGATAAACGCAAAGATTTCAATAATCACAACTCCAAAGCCTAACATCTGTGTTAGTGTCATTGCCCCTAACATCTCATTTAAGTTTGGATTGTTTGCCAAAGAAACGACCATATACAACATCATTGTCGTTAAGACACTCGTTAATATATAAGGAATGATGGTACGCGCATTCTTCTTCAAATTATCTACAGCTAAATTTAAATAGAAAGCTCTACTCATGATGCACACCACCTGTAGCTAGTAATGTCAACGTATCACTAATACATTGGTACATCTGATCTAAATTCTTGTTTCCCTTATAAATTTCATGGAAGATTTTTCCATCCTTAATAAACAGAACGCGAGACGCATGACTTGCCGCCTTTGTCGAATGGGTAACCATCACAATCGTCTGTTGATTTTCATTGATTGTTCCAAACAAATGTAAAAGTTCCTCTGTACTCTTTGAATCCAAAGCACCCGTTGGCTCATCCGCCAAAATTAGATCTGGATTTGTGATAATGGCACGAGCAACAGCTACACGCTGTTTTTGACCACCACTGATTTCATATGGAAACTTATCTAAAATACCCTCAATTCCTAATCGTTTTGCGATAGGATCCAATCTTTTTTTCATTTCTGGATATTTTTTCTTGCTTAAAACCAAAGGCAAGAAAATATTGTCGCGATTATTAAAATTATCTAATAAGTTAAAATCTTGGAATACAAAGCCCAAGTGTTCTCTTCGAAAGTTCGCAATTTCCTTTTCTGAAATATGCGTAATATCTTTACCATGTAATAAGACTTGTCCACTTGTTGGTTTATCTAAAGCGGCCAAGATATTTAATAGTGTTGTCTTACCTGATCCAGACTCTCCCATGATAGCGACATATTCACCTTTATTCACACTAAAATTAACGTTGGTCAATGCCTGTACTTGATTCTGTGTAAATCTTGTTGTATATACTTTTTTTAAATTTTTTACTTCCAATAATGCCATATTCATTACCTCCATGTACACCAAAATTCTACAAAGAATTCAAAAATGCAGCCATCGATTCAGCTAACACTCATCTTACAAGATTGTAAGATTACTCAATTCTTCCTTCAAAATGCGTAAGATCTAATATCACTCGAGTCCCTTTACCAACACTCGATTCAATTGTTATTTTATGATTTAACATATCTAAAATATTTTTACATAAATATAGACCTAGACCACTTGCCGTTTTATCACTACGCCCATTTATGCCTGTATATCCCTTTTCAAATACACGATTTATATCACTTGCACTAATGCCAATACCCGTATCTTCAATAACTAAGACATGTCTTGATTTCATATATATAGATATCAAACCATTTTCATTGGTATATTTAAGACTATTCGAAAGAATTTGTTCCAACACAAACACAAGCCACTTTTCATCACTCAAAATAACATCCCCGGTTTCTTTAAAGCTCAACTGAATGTGTTTACGAATAAATTCTGTTGAGAAACGGCGAATCGATTGTCGAATCAAATCATCCAATTCTAATTCTTTAAATAAGAAATCTGTGTGCGTACTATGTAAGCGTAAATAGGCTAAAACCATATCTGTATATTGGTCCATGCGTAAGAGTTGCAGCTTAATTTCACTACGACTCAATTTCTCATCTTCAAGTAGTAATTTCATAGCAGCAATGGGAAGCTTAGCCTGATGTACCCACATCGTAAAATAATCTTCTAGATCATGCATTTTATTTTCTGAAGAAATAACATACTCATCATGATACTCTTTCATAGCCACTAAGATTTTATGATAGTCTTCTCCCATCAATGAAGAATCTTGAAGATCACAAGACAAAGAAACATTACTATTGGATTGAAGTGTTACTAGTGTTTGGTGTTTCTTATAATATTTGTGGTAATCCCAAAAGAAACAAACCACCAACAAAACACATAAAAGCATAAAGGCATATGTAAAAGCTTCTAGTTCTAGATTATAAAGTTTAAATACACATAAACAGATCAAAACACTTACAACATAAATCATTATAAAAAACAATCGATCTTTTAAATAATGGATAAACAATTTCATATCTTATATCCCAACCCTTTTTTTGTTTGAATAAAATCCACAATTCCAATACTCTCTAACTTTTTACGCAAACGATTCACATTCACACTCAGTGCATTTTCATCCACATAAAAGTCCGTCTTCCACAAATATTCCATTAAACTATCTCGAGATACAATCGTCCCCTTCTTTTCCATAAGTAAACGTAGGATCTTAGCCTCATTCTTACTCAGTTCCATTTGAGAAGATTGAAAACATACCGTATTATCATCCAGATTAAAGCGTACACCTTGATATTCAAGGATATTATGATTAGATACAAAGTCATAGCTACGTCTTAATATTGCCGTAATTTTAGCAGCTAGAACATTTAAATCAAATGGTTTACATACAAAGTCATCCGCACCCTTAGAGATAGCCATCACAATACTCATATTGTCTGTAGCACTTGAAATAAAGATAATAGGTACCTTTGATTCTTCACGAATCTTTTCCGTCCATAAATATCCATTCAAATAAGGCAGTGTTATATCCATTAATACTAAGTCTGGATTGAAAGATTGAAATGCATCCATCACATTATAAAAATCTGTAACTCTTTCAACACTATAATTCCAAGATTTAAGAAACGATTCTAACTTTTTTGAGATGAGTTCATCATCTTCTACAATCAATATTTTATACATAATCTCACCCACTTTATTATACTGCATAGGCCAGGAAATCTTTCTAACAATGCTGTAAGATAAAGCAAAAAGGAAGTGATAGTATAATCTATTTTCAAATTGGAATCCTCATTCTAGAAGTATTTTTATGTTTACTCTTAAACAAGCTTTTAAAGAACAAATTAAACAAAAAAAATACGATACCCTATCTGTATCGCATTACTAATCAATTGTTCAAATATGCATACGTATCAAGCTATGTGGGCTGTACATACCTTATTCTGTTTACTTGTATTATTAATCGTATTCAAGAAAAGAAAACCAATCATCTGCATACTTCTTTCAACTATCATATCCACATCCATCGTTACTTTTGGCTATGTGAATATGTATACGATTCATCAAACAAACTACAATCTAACAACAGAAAAGAACATAAATCCAACTAAAATCTGTTTTATTGCCGATGTTCACTATCCCAATGCGAATAATCCTCAACGATTAAAAGCAATCACAAATACATTAATGAAAGTAAAACCCGACTTCTACCTATTAGGCGGAGACTTCGTCGATGAATCCACATCCACAAAAGATATGAATATATTATTTAAACAACTCAGAAGACTTACTAAAATAGCCCCTGTCTATTTTGTATATGGCAATCACGAAAACAAGATAAAGTTTTCAAGAACCAAACTCAATCAAGCCATCACAGCAAACAACATTACCATTCTAAATGATCAAGAAGTACAATTAAGCAACATAACTTTAGTAGGTAGAAAAGATTACACAAACCCAAACCGAAAGAAAACCAAAGACTACCATCTTACAAATAAAACCAACAATATTGTCCTAGACCATCAACCACAAGGAACAAAAGAAAACATTAAAAACAATGTCGACCTTCAACTCAGTGGTCATACCCACAACGGACAAATGTTTCCACTCTCTTATTCTTATCACCTACAACCCGACTTTGCGGGCAACTACGGAAAAGAAACATTCAGAAACTATACAAAAATCATAAGCTCAGGCCTTGTTGGTTGGGGCTTTCCAATAAGAACAGAGGGTGTATGTGAGTATGTGGTAGTTAATATAACACAAGACAAATAAGCAATATTTAATCACATAAGCAATATTTAATCACAAATCAATATTCTAGCAAAAATATACAGTAACAAAATGGACTAAGTTTATTTGTATTGTATTTACAAAAAAACATCATATACCTTTTAATCAAATATTTAGATTCTTTCTTGTGCAATTAACATTTACACAATAAAATGTAAGTGGGAGTGGTCCTCTGCCCTTTCTGGCGGGGTATCACTCCCTTTTTCATTTTTTAAATCTGTTCTAGCAAAATTCATTATAGTAACAAAACACCTCCTAATCTTGACAATTTAAACAAACACGCTATAATTTATTTGCTTATTTGTGTGCGTGTTATTCATTTACTTTTATGTCTATGAGTAAGCGCCCTTTTTTTTATGTCTAGACTTATTTTTATGTGAAGTGTTCTGTTCTAGCAAAAATCTTTATGGTAACAAAACGGTTCTCTATTATGGATATGGTGGACACGGGTTCTGTTCTAGCAAAAATCCTTATGGTAACAAAACAATTGCAGTTCCGACATACGTCACAACCATGTTCTGTTCTAGCAAAAATCCTTATGGTAACAAAACTAGTTGCGTTGGTGATCACTCTTATATTGTGTTCTGTTCTAGCAAAAATCCTTATGGTAACAAAACTGGCCCTATTGTTGGTTATGGTTATTACAAGTTCTGTTCTAGCAAAAATCCTTATGGTAACAAAACAGTTGCACCAAGCGAAGCTACAATGCCAAAGTTCTGTTCTAGCAAAAATCCTTATGGTAACAAAACTAAACTCGAACAAATTGAAAGTGAAATTGAGTTCTGTTCTAGCAAAAATCCTTATGGTAACAAAACGAATGCCAATCCGATTATGCTCGTTGTAACGTTCTGTTCTAGCAAAAATCCTTATGGTAACAAAACGCATATTGTGGGCACGACTAACTTTCGTTCGTTCTGTTCTAGCAAAAATCCTTATGGTAACAAAACATAATCTGCTATGAATGTAATTGCAATTGACGGCTAATTCGGTGCGCCACTAGCGGTCATACCGGTTTCGAATGAC
>ENA-ORUG01000421-ORUG01000421.1-human-gut-metagenome-genome-assembly--contig:-NODE-421-length-49757-cov-3.702547_pt1 | contig 49757 bp, 49 predicted proteins | sample MGYA00242079_ERZ509207 | MGnify/ENA primary metagenome ERZ509207 (study PRJEB26280, sample SAMEA2338780) | human gut metagenome | biome: human gut; feature: human-associated habitat; material: faeces...
ACCAGCTCGAATGGCATCCGACTTGGAGCCGTCACCAATTCCCCAGCCGTCTAGAATCATTAACAAAACATTGCGCGTCATAGACATTCCTCTTTGATCGGATGCACGGACCGCACAAAAAACAAAAGAAGCCGAGAGGAATCAACCACTCGGCTTCGGAGTCAGAAACTACAAAGCGATCCGCCGGAGTGTGCGAAAGATAATACCCGATTCGACTTTGGTCGACTCAGAAAATCCGCAACGCCACGAGTTGAAGCTTCAAGGCATTAGGCCGCTTTGGGCTGACGCACGCATTCGGTCTCGACGTAATCGCGCCACACCTCTTCGGCTGTCGGCAACTGCCAAGTGCCGTCAGGCAGACGCTTAGTAACATCTTTCAGACGCGATACGCTCGCTCCGCACGTCCACACCTTAAAGTTGCGCATATGCGTACACAGGCAGCACTTAGTGTGCTCGGGTACCGGTTGAATATCAATCTTGCCGTGGCGGGCGAACCATTCCTTCACATAGGAGCATTCGCCCTTTTGCAGCAGGTAGCCGTAGGCCTCGCAGTTGGGGCGAATGTCGCTCGTGATGGCCGGAGAGTCCTTCAACATGCGCATCGGATACCCAGTTGTGGAAAAGTGATTGACCTGCACATCGTCGTCCGTAGCATCGATATAGCGTTGCTTGACCGCTTCGGGCAGGCCGCTTTCCTGAGCCACTGCAAAGCGCGTGGCCACCTGAACGCCTGCGGCACCCACATCGCGCACAAAATGCACAGCGTCTTCGCCTGTGAAAATTCCGCCTGCCGCAAACACCGGAATATCGAAGTGATTATCTTCGAGCCACTTCACCACATCGCGCACGATGTCTTCCAGGTTGTATTCGGCCCAATCGTCTCCAAAACCCAAATGGCCTCCTGCAAGCGGCCCCTCAACCACGACGTAGTCAGGCAAGCGGTTCACAGCTTGAGCTCGTTTCATGAAGATTTGCAACGCACGCGTACTGGAGACAACAATACCGATCAGAGCTTCGCGGAAACGCGGATTGTCCTGCATGAGCTTCATACTCGACAGATGCAGACCGGCAGAAAGGGTAATACCGTCAATACCGCCGTCCAGAGCCGCATTTAAACGCGTCTTGAGCGTTGCGGCGCTTGCGTTCATCGTGAGCTTTTCCATGCAGTTGATCAGAATGAGGCCTCGACCAGTTTTGCGACTCATCACGTCAGAAACATAATGACGCGTGGACTCTGCCAAGCGATCGAGATCAAACGCAATTTCCGACTTGTCATAGGTGTCGACAAGATTCTTGTAACGGTGAATCTTGTCCTTGCAAAACCCCGTTCCGAACTGTTTGTCAGCGATATCCATCAAAAGCGCATCGGACAAATGCGCAATGCCGCCAAGCTTCTCTACGGCAAGCGCAAGCGTGTCGTTGGAAATGTTGACTCCCATACCACCGACCATCAGCGGTGCATATTGGCGGTTGTGAAACGTGACGGGAAAGTCCGCGAGTCTGTCGCTCATGTTTGGTTGATCCTTAGAAGTTTTGAAAGCTGCAAAACATTGGGATCAACATTGTTTCGCGTTTGCAAGCCTTTGAGATGACTTGAAAATTCAGAACAATTCCGTAATTTTCACAGGCTCACAACACCTTGATTTTGTGGTAGTGCGCACATTCGAAAAAAGATCGGGAACCGTATGCACACCGGCACCGATCCCCTGTGTTTCAACAAAATATTGCGATATTTACTCAGGCACCAAACACATCTTGGTAGGTCCTAACGGCCGCCAACGCATCAAGTCGATCCGGATGCGTTTCGCTTTGCTTGCGGCGCGCTTCACGCTCGGGCGTCACTTCGCCGCCCATCATGGCGGTCATGCGGGCAAAAAGTTCCGGATCAATGCGGCCTCGGCATAAGAATTCCAACTTGAGCGTGTTGTCCTCTCCTGCCTCGACCAATGTCGTGCTCGTACGGTGCATCCAGTCCTTGGCTTTCGGATTTTCCGGATCACCGCCCATCGTGGCAAAGCAGGCAATGTCTTTGCCCTTAATCCGTTTAGCAACAGCCTTGGTGTCTTCGGGCGCCATGCCGCGATCGCACCAAAAACAAAGCACGATCGGGTTGTATGCGCTCAGATCGGCAGGCACCTGAGAGGCTTCGACATAGTCGCAGGGCCCAATGCCGTCTTGCAGAGCGCGTGCAATGACACGGGTATTTCCCGTTTTCGAACTGACAACAATCAGAGGTTTCATGATGCTTCCCATTTTTAAGCGCAGAAGGCTTCCTTGCCCGCAAAAAACAGTGTCTTGACGGACTCGATGATTTTGTGATTTTCTCGTCCGAGATAAACCGAGAAGGAAACCTTACCCTCCTTGTCAAAGAAAATCACGCAATGAGATTCGCGCTTCATGAAGGGAATGGAAGCAAACGCGATGGCCCCGACGGCGTCGAACTTCAAATGTCCACCCACCACAGCGTTCTTATGAAGGATGTTGTAGTAACCTTGGGCGCGCTTACCCGCAGAAAGCTTCGCTTCGATTTCAAACACGTGGCCGCCGTGCTGAATGAAAAGCGTAGCGCGCTCCCATTGTGCGAGACTCTCCCACACCTCATCAAAGCGTTCCGCCACGTCACCCGTTACGAACGCACACATGTCGCGCCCGAGCAGCTGTGCGGCCGCAAGCGGCGTCAGATCAAGGCGAGCAGCAATCGTCTCAAGCGTAGCCGGAAAAGGCGCGGCAAGCAGTTCCTCGATCACAGCCTTCTGTTCTTCGGTTGCGGCGCGATATTCAATCGTCATTGTTCTATCCCCTCAAAAATGTGAGCTGAAATTTACTTTTGCTTCTTCAAAACTTTTATCTGGCGCATTTCTTCTGCAGATCCGTCATAACCAACGCCCGATCGCACGACTCCAACAGCTCCAGATCGTGCGTCACCAAAAACACGGCGCGCCCCGCATCAGCCTGTTCGCGCATCAAGCGGGCTATAGCGGCCATATTGGCACCGTCAAGTCCGCTTGTCGGTTCGTCCAAAATCAGAATAGCGGGACTTTTAGCGACGGCACAGGCAATCACCAGACGCTGTTTTTCACCTCCGGAAAGACTTTGCGGATGGCGCTCTGCCAACGCCAATAAATTGAGACTTGTCAAAATTTCATGAACGCGAGCCTTGTCTTCAGGACTCGGCCGCATGGCTGCCAAACGTCGCCAGCCCTTGGCTTTTGATGCACCGACACGACCTGCCACGATGGCTCCTTCAACTTCTTCGGCCACTGTTCGCATCTGCAGCTGATGATCGGCGTTTTGAAGCACCAGTCCGGAAAACGGCATCAATCCCTCGTCGCCGACTTTTTTCTCGCCAATGTAAAAGTTCCCTTGAGCCTTATTGAGTCCCGTGAGAATACGGGCCAATGTCGTCTTACCCGTGCCGTTGTCACCCACAAGTGCCGTAACGCCCTGCCCAACGGAAAAACCCGTACCATCAAAAATGATGTGTTCGTTGCTGTAAGCAAAACGTATGCGACTCGCTGAAAATACGTCGTGCGCTTTCGGTGTTGTTTCCTGGCTCGTCACCTCAACGCGCGGCAAGGTCCGACGCACATCCGACACCTCGGCTTTTCTCAGTCCCCAGCGGGCTCGGAAATCATCGTCGTTGAGTCCGGCAAACGGCATTTCAGTCACGATCCTGCCCTGGCTCATCACAATGACGGCATCGGCAGCGTCTTTGAGCCAGTAGAGGCGATGATCCACAACCAAAATCGCCGCACCTTCTTTTTTAAGCTCCAAGATCGTGCGAGCAAGCGCTTGTGTTGCTTCTGGATCCAAGTTGGCACTGGGCTCATCGAAAATAAGAGTCTTGGGGCCCAGCGCCAGAATGGCCGCCAGACCGACCTTCTGCTTTTGTCCTTCGGACAGCGCATGAATATCGCGCGTGAGCAGTTCCTCAATTCCAAGTTTGCGGGCAGCTTTTAGCGTACGCTCGCGCACATCCTTGGGGTCAAACGAACGGCTACGCAAGGCAAAGGCAATTTCGTCACCCGCGTTGAGCGCAAAAAACTGCTCCTCCGGATCCTGAAACAGCGTGCCAATCACCTCGGACAAATCAGCGACCGGCGTTTCAGATACGTTCAACCCCGCCACCGTCACACAGCCTTCGAGTCGTCCGCCGTAAATCTGCGGACAAAGCCCGTTGGCCAGACGCATCAATGTGGTCTTGCCGCAGCCTGACGCCCCCGTCACCAATTTGAGCTCCCCCGAAGCAACCGTGAAATTAATGTCGGAAACCGCCGGCGTCTGCGTATTGGCGTAGGTGTATGAAACGTTCTTGAATTCGATCATATCGGGAACCTCACAAACCCTAGTGCATCATCTTGACGCCCCCGTCGGGCATCCAGATATGCGCAAGCCATATTTCGCAGCAAATCACAGCAACGGTCGTCAAAACCAACAACCCCAAGACATTCCAATCAATCGGACAAAGGCCGACGCCGTCGCTGCGAATCGTGCGCTGGCGAGCACCCATTCCTTTGAGTTCCGCGGCAACTCCCAGCGTTTCCGAGCTCTTCAAAGCCCGAAAAAGAATCGGTGCCAGAATCAAGCGAGCTGAGAGAATCGGGTGCAACGTGAGCATCGCCGGCCCCAACGGCCAGCCCTTAATGCGAAGGGTTTCCCAAACCTGTTTGATGTCGTTGGCAAAGGTCGGAATAAAACGCAACATCACGGCTGTGGGCAGAAAGATGACAAAAGGCAGTTTCATGCGCTCCAGCGTCAGCAGAAGATCCTCCACGCGCGTGGTCAGAGCCAGAACCATCACCACGTTCATCATGGAAAGTCCGCGCAAAAAGGGAATCAACAGCATCTTGGCGCTCAGCCCTCCGAGCCCCGGCATCCAAATCTGAAAACCCAACGCGCAAAGCGCCGCAATGGCCATCATCAGCGCCATCAGGACATACAAGACAGCGACTAAACCGGGGCGCTTGAGCAACAACACGTAAACAAGCGTGACGGCAAAAATCACGAGCTGCGCCACCATGCCGGAAGATGCGACGGTCAACAGCGCCGTTGCCGCCGTCACGGTAAGTTTGGTGCGGGCGTCAAGCTTTCGCAGTACGCTTGACTGCGCCGCCCCCTTAGCGAACAATGCCCGCATGGCGCAGCTCCTTTACCGTTTTACGACCAAACCAAAGTCCGCCGAGAGACCCCAGATAACCGATGAGGACGATCGGCACAACCATCGTCATTAGACTCGGACTCTCGCGCATGAAAAGAAACGACACGCCAAGCGACAACCCTTTGCTCACAAGGTCATAGACGCCAACTCCCACCCAAGGAGACCAGGGCTTGACTGCTCCACCGGTGAGCCAAATGCAAAGCTCGCCCAATAAGGCGCCAGCCAATGCCGCCGGTAAAAGCGTCAGGCTGCCGCCCATCAAACACACGCTTACGATCATGCTGATGACCGTAAACAAAAGCAGCGTGCCCGGTTTGGGTACTTTGGTCAGCAGCACAATGATGAGCGTCGTGTAAACGAGGTTTTTGGCAACCAGCGACACGGGATTCATGCCGCCGCCGGCTAGAGCAATCAACAGGCTTGAGAGTTTGGCCGCTGCGGCAAAAACGCCGACAAGTACAAGTTCTCGCGCTTCCCAATGTCGTTTTCTGATGGGAGTGTCCGTCATAACGTTTCGTAGGTGCGGGAAAAGCTGTCCGGAAAGTGTTGATCAGGAAGCCAAATCAAACACTTCCCAGATCAGCCCGGTCTTTTCAGACCTTTGAAGAGGGTGATTTAGAAGCGAGCTCCCAGTTTGGCCACAAAGTAGCGCCCGGGTTCATAGATGGAGGTCTGTTCCTGATACCCCTTGTCAAAGATGTTGTAGAGACCCAGATCAAACGTGTACTGGCGCTTCGGGCCGAAGTCCACGCCCGCCGTCAGATTGAGCGTGGTGTAGCCGCCAAGACGGTAACTACTGGAGTCTGTGACATTCTGAATTCCGTCATCGTATTCGGTAGCTGTCTGCGAACGCGCAAAGATATCCGTTCTCAGACCTACGCCTGCGTACATGCCGCTCCAGCGAACGCCGTAGCGAAGCATGAATTCAGGAGTGGCGGTGTCATAGGTTGAAAAGCCGTTGCCGTTTTGGAATTGACGGCGCATCCACGTTGCTGTCAGATAGGGTTCAAATCCACTCTCAGCGATGCGCACAGATGACGTCAGCTCCACGCCAAACGTCTTCGCCTCAGCTACATTGCTGTATTGATATCCACGTTTTTGAGCGTTATAAAGTGTTGCAATGTAATCATCAGCCGTCGAATAGAAAATCGCCAAATCCGCAGAAAGACCTGTCGAGTTCCAACGAGCACCAATTTCGAAGTTATCAGAAGTTTCAGGCTTCAAATCAGGATTAGCATATGTTGTCCCTGTCGAACCCATGCTTGTATCAATATACAATTCCTGCAAAATAGGAGAACGATAGCCTTGCGCATAACTTGCTCTTAACGTTAGATTATCCGTTCCATGCCATAATACTCCTGCATTAAACACTATTTTTCCATCCGATCCTTCCCCGCTTGTCTTTGTTCCCATATTGTTATTAATAGAATCCATTTCCGTCTTAACCCACGTATAACGAGCTCCATACGTTAAAGTCAGGCTGGCAGGAAGCAAAGTTTCGATGCTAGCGTATACCGCATTTGTCATCTGGTATCCATCGTAGTTTTTATCCGTCAGCATCATTGGCAAAACATTAGTACCAATATTCCAACTATGTGCATTTAAATCATCATAGGAAATTTCATACCCCGCAATGAGATAGTTTCTATCACCAATTTGCCAATCTGTCTGAATCGAAAAACCATACTGACTCATATCATTTGAAGCATGCGGCTGTAGAACATATTCATTTCCAGCTTTTACTCCAAACATACCTAGAAACTGTTCGTTAAAGCCACCAGCCTTAAATGTGTCTACATCTTCCTGAGTCCATATCCCAGGAACAGTATTTGTCATATCTTTTTTTGATTTTTGATAAAAGAAGTCCGTTCTCAGCCGAACAAACGAGCTAGTGATATTTTTAAATTCCCCGAAAGCCGCTGCTTTAAATCGCGTCCACTTAGGCACATCAACAGCAAATCCCGGCGTGTTTACGTCACTAGAACCGAACTCAAGATCGTAATAGTCCAACGAGGCGCCGACCGTCGCGTCCGGAGTAAAGTCGTACGACAAAAAGCCAGAAACAGAACGAGCCGTGAAGTACGTGTTCTCCATTTCACCCTTCGGGGTCTTCAAATTGTCGTTGTCTTCAATCGACGCACTTAAACGATATTTCCAACCATCAATTCCGCCGTAAATCGAACCCGAGGCGTTCTTCCCAGAAGCCGAAGTATTCATGCCGGCCGATACCTCGCCTTCGATCGGCTTCGTACCGCCCTTTTTTGTGATGATGTTGATGGCGCCGCCAATGGCGTCCGAGCCGTACAAAACGGAAGCCGGCCCTTTGATCACTTCGATGCGTTCGATCATGGATGGATCGATCAGCATCGGCGAGCCCGACATGGACTTGTGTTCCGATACCTTCTGCCCATCGATCATCACGAGGGTGCGAAAGGCATCTTCACCGCGAATCTTGATTCGCTTCATTCCCTGACCGCCGTCGTTGTTGATGCGAACACCAGGAATGTCTTCGAGCAGTTCACCCACGTTACGTGCGCTTGAACGGCGAATCTCCTCCTGTGTGATCACAGAGACAGACATATTCACGTCCATCAGTTCCTGTTCCACGCGGCCGGCTGTGACTTTGACCTCGTCGAGTTCAACGGTTTCCTGTGCATGCACTTGCAGCGCGAGGCCGGAAAACGCAGCCAATACAGCGACAGCCGCAAGTTTGGGAGTACGGGACATCATCGATTTTTCCTTCGTTTGATAAAGACAGCGCGCACCCTTGTGGTTTGTTTTTTTACGGTGCGGCGCGTGCGTTAAGTTCCTGTGTCAACGGGGATGTTTTGAAACAAGGTTCTTACCCGTGCGCGGGTTTTTCGCCGGAGAAAACGGTAGCGTTCCCGGCTGGTCGTTCGTTCACTGCACCGGCACCCAGACGCATACCGACGAGACCGATCAGAAGCTGAGCCAGCGTCACGTGCCAATACTGACCGGCAATCGTCTGAACCAGCCAGTCATCCACGCGATGCAGCAAACCGGCATCAATCCACTGAGCGATAACATCTTCGGTCGATGCCCTCACGGGAACCCCGAACTGCTTTTCGATATGCGCCAGATTGATGCGCCCCGATTCCATTTCGGAACTAAGCGTGCGCATCAGGTGCCAGTGCTTGCCGGGTTTCATCAGCATGCCCACAGGTTTTTCGCCGCCCTCAAGCACCTTTTCCCATTCGGCAAGCCGTCTTTCCATCATGAAGCTGTTGCCGTACAGGCGACCGCCCGCTCCGCACCCGAAAGCGAGGCAATCGCATGCGCCTTTACCAAGCGCGTTGTAGATGTTTCGCTCGCGCATCGTCTGGCCCCAATGATTGTTTGAAAGCCGCCGCCACTGCGCGTTCGTGAAACGTTCGACCGAGAGAGCAAACATATCGGCCTTCATAGCCGTGTCAGCAGCCGGAGGCAATTTGCCGTTGGCAATGTATTTAGCCAAAGGAGACTTCTCAAAGACGTTGAGTTGGTAGCAGTCCACGCCGTCAAGCTTGAGACTTTGCGCCGTACGAATGTCGTCTTCCCAAACTTCCATCGTCTGCCAAGGAAAACCGTAGATCAGATCAATCACAACGGCAGCTTCGTCATAGGACATCAGCTTGTCGAGTCGCGACAAAATGGCGTCGCGCCCGTCCACTCGCATCACCGATTGACGCACGCGGTCGTCAAAGGTCTGCACGCCGAGCGAAAAGCGATTGGCGCCGCCTTCCAGGGCCGCCTCGATCTTGTCGTCACCAAAATTGTGAATGCGTCCTTCAATTGTTATTTCGCAGTCGTTGGCAAGAGGCAGATAACGATTGACAGCTTTTAGCACCGTCTTAAGGTCTTCGGGCTCAAGCGCGGTAGGCGTGCCGCCGCCGAAGTACACGGCATGCACGGGATGAGAATTCATCGCCGCCTTGTCGCTCCACAGTTCGATTTCGCGCACGAGATTGCGAGCAAAAACCGAAGACGCTTCCTCGCTGTAGGGATTCTGGTAGAACATGCAGTAAAGGCAGCGAGTTTCGCAAAAAGGCACATGCAAGTAGGCAAGCGTCTTACCGTTTCGCGGCTGCTCGGCGAGAGCCTCAAGATAGTCGCGTGCCTCTTTTCCCATCAATGGCATTCCGCCCGGACCGGAGTGGATGACCGCCTTGGCTTCAAAAGCCGCATGAAGAGGGTCGGCTGCATTGGCAAAAAAACTCTCAGCCGTACCGTTTTTGAGCTTTTCGCTCATCTTCTTGGCACCGGCTTCAAAGGTCACGTGCTTGAGTTCGGCACCGCCGTGGCCAACGGACAACTTCGTCTGATTTTCCTGCATCAATCTTTTTCTCCGAGAAGTGCCGACCGCCTTAACGCTTTCGGCCAAAAGACGGCACTCTACGTTTTTGAGAACCGACTTAAAATTTCGAGCGCTCAGAATATCACGAATGATAATCATTCTCAAATTTAGAGTAATCAAACTTCTGTAAGTTTTGCCGATATAATTCCTCGTCGGATCTCTGTTCAGCCGCTCTTCACTCCTTTGTCGTTACATGTCTTTTGCTTCTAACCCGTTGATCCAACAAGGAACAACAACCGATCACAATGGTTTGACGGCCATCCAAGCCGACTATCTTGAGATCATCTATGAAGAGCTTCTCGTCAATGGATCAGCCCGCGGTTGCGCCATTGCCAAAGCAGCCAATGTGACACGTTCAACCGTGACTTCAACCATGCGAGCGCTCAAAGAGATGGGTTTTATCCACTACGAGCCCTACGGTACGATCACCCTTACCGAGAAAGGACTCAGCACAGCCAAGGATTTACGCCGTCGTCGTCAGGCCATCGAAGCGTTTTTCACCGATATCTTCGGTACGCCGCCGCAGATTGCCCGAGAGCTTGCCGACATGAATAAGCACGGAGCTCCGGACAAGATGGTGAGTTCGCTACAGCGTCTGACGCGCTTTATCCGAGCGCACAAAGATGAGTGGCTCGCTTGGGAACGCCAAGAGGCCTCCGAGAAACCGCACGCGTAGGACGCACTCATGTCGTCAAAAGAATCCGAGAACAGTGCCGCTCTGCGCGTGCTCAACCTTCGCAAAACCTACAAAACCGCCGCGGAACCGGCGCTTGATGGCGTAACTTTCGAGGTTGGGCAAGGCGAATTTTTCGGCCTGCTCGGCCCCAACGGCGCCGGCAAGTCAACCCTAATCGGCACCGTTGCCGGCCTCGTCAAACCCGATGCGGGAAGCGCTTACATACTCGGCCGCGACACGGTCAAAGAACCGCGCTTTACCAAAATGGCAGTGGGCATCGTGCCACAGGAAATCACGTTCGATCCGTTTTTCACCGTAAGAGAAACATTGCGTCTGCAAAGCGGGTTCTACGGCATCCGTCACAACGACATCTGGATTTCCACGTTGATCTCAAGGTTGGGGCTTTCCGACAAAATAAACGAAAAAGTCTCACGCCTATCGGGCGGCATGAAGCGTCGCGTTCTGATTGCACAGGCACTCGTTCACAAGCCTCCGGTCATCATTCTCGACGAGCCCACGGCAGGCGTTGATGTCGAATTGCGTCACCGCATCTGGGACTTCATGCAGGAGTTGCACGCGCACGGTCACACGATCATCCTCACAACGCACTACCTCGAGGAAGCCCAGAGCTTGTGCGACCGCATTGCGCTCCTTAACGGCGGGAAACTGGCCGCTTTGGACACCACCAAAGCACTTTTGAGCCGCTTCTCCGGTAAACGCCTGCGCTTTACCTTGCGCTCGGGTTCATTGCCGGCAATCGCAGATTTTGTCTTCGAGCGCATCGGCCAGACCAACGACTACGCAGTGTCGTATCGCAATGACACCGACATCCTGACCGTGCTGCAAGCCCTGCAAAGCACGGCCCGCATCGATGACATTCACACGGGAGAATCCAGCCTCGAAGAGGTGTTCCTGCGCCTAACCAATTCGGACAAACGCCCATGAAACCTGTTGTGACCGACTACCGCCCGTTTGCCGCCTTCCTTACGCTTTTCGACAAAGAAGTCCTGCGGTTTCGGAAGATTGCGCTTCACGCCATCCTCGCGCCCATTCTCACGTCGATTCTTTACCTGTTGGTGTTCGGCGAAGTGCTCAAGGGCAAGATGTCCGTACTTGGCGGCGTGGACTACGTCGCCTTTCTGATTCCGGGCCTAGTGATGATGGCGCTGCTGCAAAACGCGTTTGCCAACTCGGCCTCTTCGATTCTTCAGTCCAAGATCATGGGCAGCATCGTCTTTATCGAACTGCCGCCTTTTTCAGGCTGGCAGCTTGCCGCGGCCTTTATTTCAGCATCCGTCGCGCGCGGACTGATTGTCGGCGCGGGCGTCTTTGCTGCCACCTGTCTTTGGAGCGTGCCGCCTCTGGAAAACGTCTTTTGGGTGCTCGGCTTTGCGATTTTAGGTGCCGCACTGATGGCTAGCCTCGGCGTCGTCTGCGGGCTTTGGGCGGAAAAGTACGATCAGATGGGCGCTTTTCAAAGCTTTGTGATCATGCCGCTCACATTCCTGTCAGGGGTCTTCTATTCGGTCGAGCAACTGCCGGATTTCTGGGCCAAAGCGTCGCTTCTCAACCCCTTCTTCTACATGATCGACGGCTTTCGCTACGGTTTTTTCGGTCGCAGCGACTTCGATCCCTTCATTTCGCTGTTTGTGACCGGAGTTTTCTGCGCAACCGCTGTCGCCATTGCGACGACACTGTTTGTGACCGGCTACAAGCTCAGACATTAATTTCGTTTTTCTCGATCACAAACGTCGCATGTCGCACTGCTGCGTTATGCCGGTTGATTTCTTGCAAAAAAGCTCTTATCCGTCAAAAAAAAGGCGCCTTTCTCATATAACATTGCCATCGGGTTTTCCATTAATCGTTTAACCCTACTGATCTAGGCCTTCTGCCTCGTTTTTTGGTTCTTTTTTCCCAAGTTCGGCAATGTCTCTGCAAGAAGCAAAGAAACAGACTCAGACAGATCCCGTCAAAAAAACTTCAGGCCGCGGCGGCCATCGCCCCGGTTCCGGCCGCAAGCCGATCGAAGGCGTTCCTTACAACCGCCACATCGTCATTCGCGTATCGGAAGAGCAAAGAAGCACCTTCGTCAACCGCGGCGGTTCTCGATGGATCCGCACGCTGATTATGCAAACCCAAACCAACATGCAGGCCTTGGAAAACTGCATCGAACCGACCAAGGATTCGGACACCCGCCGCATCAAGGCCCAAAGCGCATCAGACGTTGAGATTGACCCCACAAAAGTAAACCTCACCCAACTACCGTTGCATAACAATCAATCTACGTTTGTCGTAACCGTCAACGGCAACGCCATGGATGCCGCCGGCATTGCGCACGGCGACTCCGTTCTGATCGACAGCAAACGCGCACCCGTCACCGATGATATCGTCGTCGTTCAAATCGGCGACAAAACGCTTCTTCGACGTCTCGCATACGACGTCAAGATCAAATGTCCCTGCCTGAAGGCAGAGACCACGACGGACGAAGTTTTCGAAGATCTGTTTCCGTGGGACGAGAACCGGTGGCAATGTCTGGGCGTGGTGACGCACAGCATCCGACCGTTCATTGACAACCATCCGCTCAACGAACCCGGCTTCCTGCCCGGCCAATAAGTTCATCAAGCCAGTCGGTGCCGACTATAGGCGGCACCAGGACGGTCACCTCCATTGAAGTTGATGTCGCAAGGTGGTGCGCCAGCGCATAAGCGGCCGCCTGCCCCGCAAATTTGGCATCGTTGTCCGCAAACACCAACAGACGCTTGACTCCGGAGGGAATACCCATGAAATCGTGCATGTTCGTACAACCGAGCGTCGCCCAAACCGGGATGCTTCGCTTCTGATGCACCGCAATCGCCGTCTCAATGCCTTCGGCAAGCCCGAGCACATCTCCGACCTCGCCTCCGAAATGCACCGCTCCGCCTTTGGCAGCCCCTGACATCAACTTTTTCGGTTTCGGAAGATCCGCTTTCGCACCTTTCTCATCCAAGTAGGTTCGGTGCAAATTGATCACCACGCCGTGCCGATCAATCACGCGTGCGAGCATCGCCGGATGCTGCGTGACCGTACCGTCCTCGTGGTTATAGGAAAGAGCTGGATGGTAGCGCACTTCCAAACCGGCACAACTCGGCGTGAGTCCTCGACCGGCCAAGTAGGTCCAAACCGGATCACCGAGCACAATGGGATAAGCCTGACTCCAAAGCTTCATGCGCTCGCGTGCCTGCTCCTTTTCCTTGATCTGCGCCTGCGTCAGTTCCACGCGAGCATCGGCTTTTTCGCCCTGCCAAGAAATGCCGCAAAAACGCTCCACCACTTCCAGAGCTTCAATAAAACCGCACTGACAGTAGCGCGAAATCAGATCAAAACCGTCGCCCGACCCGCAGCCGCGGCAGATAAAGTTGCCTCGCCCCCAGCGATCGGTAAAGGAAAAGCGATCGGTTCCGCCGCACACAGGGCACGGACGCCCCTGTTTGACAAAGTGAGAACCATCCATTCCGCAGGAGGCAAAAATGGCCGGCCAACGTCCCTTGGCAGCACGCACGGCAGAATCGGTTCGCAAAGTCAGAGGCGTGGCGGCAGATGTCGTCATGCTAAACAGGCTTTCGAAAGTAAGCAGCCGCATCAAGGGATGCAGACTAGAAACTCATGAAATTGTTGCGATCGTTGTTCTTCCAAGGATCTTCGGTGACATCCATCGACTGCATCACACCGCTTTTATCAAACTGCGGCCAAACAGCCATATCAAAACCACCGTCGTCTTTGAAACGATACATCCAGGCGTGCTCGTCCACCAAGACAAACTCATACTCCTGAGCACACTTTCCCCACAAAGCCCACACGTCGGCTTCAGTGGATTTGCCCGGCGTAAGCATCTTGAAATACTTTTCCTGCAGCCCCTGTTCACGAGAAACAACGCGTCCGCTTTGATCGATAAAGAGCCACCAAACCTGTTGCCCGAAAGGCTGCACACTGTAGGTAAAGCGTACGGTACCGTCGGGCATAGGCGTCTTTGCCTGCGGCTCTCCCAAATAAGCGATGACGTCTTCTTGTGTTTGCCCCATCTCAACGAGCTGAGGGTGCGCACAACCGCTTAGTACTGCAACTGCTCCGACGGCAGTTGCCAATGCCGCAGCTTTCGCTACAAAATGGATGCTCATCTCGACAGCCCTTAAAAATCAATCAAAACTGTCGCCGTCATTGAGAACCCAAGGATCCAACGTCACTTCCAGCGAGCGCATGACGCCGTTGACATCAAACTGCGGCCACACGGCCATGTCGAATCCACCCGGAGCCTTGTAACGGTACATCCACGCGTGTTCGTTAACAAGCGGAAATTCGTACTTCTCCGCGCACTTCCCCCAAAGAGCCCACACATCGGCTTCGGTGGACTTACCCGGCGTAAGCATATTGAAGTACTTCTCCTGCAAGCCCTGTTCGCGCGAAACGACGGTACCGTCCTGACCGATGAAGATCCACCAGGCGTCCTGCCCATAAGGTTGACCGCTATAGGTCAGACGCGTTGTTCCGTCGGGCATCTGCGTCTTGGCATGCGGTTCCCCCAGATAAGCAATCACTTCCTGTTGCGTCTCACCCATGCTAACAAGCTGCGGATGCGCGCAACCGGCCAACACGCCGACGACACTCAGTGCAGTTGCAAGAAAGGCCGTCTTCAAACCTGAACCTTTGCGCATTTTTCGATCTCCTTAGAAAAAGGAGGCAAGCAAACGATCAAAAGACCGCTTAAAGCTTGTCGAGATGGTGCTCTACGGCAAACACCGCCGCCTGCACACGGCTCTTGATGTTGAGCTTGCGAAGCACGCTCTGAACATGCACCTTAACCGTGGATTCCGCCAAATCCAACGTGCGGGCAATCTCCTTGTTGGAAACACCGCGCGCAAGCCATGCCAACGTCTGACGTTCACGCGGCGTGAGTGACTCGATATCAGCGCTTGCCGAACTGGCGCGATACGTATCGTTGCGCAGCTTCATCACAAGCTTGCTGGTCATTTCCGGAGAAATCACCGAATCCCCCGCGACAGCATGGCGAATGCTCTGCAGTAGGAAATCGGCATCGATTTTTTTAAGCAAATAACCAACAGCGCCAAGACGCATACACTCGGCCAGATCGTCACCGTCTTCGCTCACCGTGAGCATCAACACCTTCATCGAGGGATCGGTTTCGAGAATTTGCGCAAGAGCTTCATTGCCGCTCATCGTCGGCATATCCAGATCAAGCAGAACGATATCCGGCTTGATTTGTTCGACCAGCTTGACGCCTTCAAGACCATCGGCAGCTTCGCCCACGATTTCAAAATCGCTCTGTCGCGTCAGCAGCGCCTTTAAGCCGCTTCGAAACAGCGTGTGGTCGTCAATGAGCGCAATGCGGATTTTTTTTGCGGTTTCTTCTGCAGTCATACGTGTAAAAAGGCTAATCGGTTAAATGCAGATCGCCGACTCCGATGTCAGACGAAAATTAATTCCTGAGGTTAGCGCATTTTTGGACATATGGATAACTTAGGATGCGGATTATCCTGACGTCAAAAGAAAAAACCGCCGACGGAGCGAGATTCCGACGGCGGCTTACGAGCAAAGCGGACCCGCAGATCCGCTGTTTCTGCCAAACGATTAGGCGTTGGCTTCCGGAGCGGCAGGAGCAGCAGCGGCTGCTTCGGCCTGCTTCTGGGCCTGCTGCGCCATGCGCTGCTGATAGAGGCCTTCGAAGTTAACTTCGGGCAGATGCACCGGCGGCAGTCCCGTACGATTAATAAGGTCGGCCAAATTGGCACGCAAGTAGGGGTAGATGGTGCTTGCGCACAGCACATTGAGGATGTGATGAACACCTTCCTGCGGAATACCGCGGATCTCAAAAATACCGGCCTGCTTGCCTTCAACGAGGAACATGGCCTGGCCCTTCACGGATACCGTGATCGTGCCGCGCACCACCACCTCATACGTGTTGGGGATCTGAAGCGCACGCTGAGACACTTCGAACTGAATGTCAACATTGGGCTGCTCTTCGGGCGTGGTCATGAAAATCTCGGGTGCGTGCGGCATTTCGAGCGACGCATCCTTCATGTAGCAGCGAACAAGCTGGAAGAACGGTTCGTTCTTGTCCTGAGCCTGCTGAGCCTGACCTTCTGTATTTTCCGTGCGGTTTTCTTCTGCCATTTTGGCTTACTCCGTCAATGGGTTTTCTTGAGTGAATAAATGGAAATCTTTGTGTCTTTTAGCGGCTAAACGGCGTACCGGATCGACGCCATGCATTCAAGCCGCCCTGCAGAATGTAGACCTGCTTGCAGCCGACACCGCGCAGCAAGGGTGAAGCCATGCGGGCGCGCTTGCCGTCTTCGTCAACAAGCAAAATGGGTTTGGTCTTGTCCAACTTGTCAAGTTCATAATGAATGCGGTCGGCCGGGATATTGACCGAGCGGGCAATGCATTCCTTCTTGAAGTCGCTCGGATCGCGCAAATCAATGATCTGGGCGCCTTTATGGTTAATGAGATCGGTAGCCGAAGCGTTATCCAGTTCCGCAAAGCGGCGGCGATTGATATAAGGAGCTGCAAGCGTCACCACGCAGACCAGAATGATGACCAAAAGCAGGATATTGTCGATCAGAAATTGGTTCACAGCCGTATGTTCCTGTTTCTTTGAATGACTTGCCCGGGCCTTTATTCAAAGGTCGCCTCGGGAGGATGTGGGGGCACAAGCCCGACTTTTCAACCCATGCCGCAAGCCGTTAAACATGAGCAACGGATTATAAAGATATGCGCCCAAAGCTTGCACTCCAAAAAACGCATCCAATCGAGCATCCACTACAATTATGATCGCCTCGCGGCGGTGCGTTGTGTCCGCGGCGAGCGTTTGTGTTGTCTGCTTGTTTTTGCGACTGCCCTTTCATGCTCTTCGCACTTCCTGCCAAACTGTTCGTGATTGCGGCATTTGCCGCAGGGCTGGTCGCGCCTGTCGTACAGGCAACAGCGGCACCGGCCAAGCAGTCAAGTAGCCAACCGAAACAAAAGAAAAGCTCTTTGCAAAAAGAGCAGCGTTCGATCAAGGGGCAAATCTCTTCGATCAAAAAAGAGATTTCTGAGAAGGAAGCCAGTCTCGACAAAGTCAACAGCGAACTTGCCGCTTCAGAAAAGGCCATCTCGCAGAGCAATCGAACCCTCAAGGAACTCGGCGACAAAAAGCAAAATGTCGAGAATCAGCTCGAAGACCTCAAGCGCGAAGCCGGCATCGTAAGTCTGCACGTCTCGGAAGCCGAGGATCTCATCGCAAGCATCAGCCAGGCTCAGTTCGTCAATTCACGCCGTCACCCGTGGCAAACGGCCCTCGTCGGCAACAATCCCAACGACATTGCGCGTATGTCGGCCATCTTGCAGTACATGGCCCGCGAACAGGACCGCACCATTGACCGCTTGGCCAATCGCCGCAAGAACATCGAAATCGTGACGGCCAAAACGAATGAAACGCAACAGGAATTGATTCGCATCGAAACTGCCGAACAGAAGAACCGTTCGGAACTCGAACGCGAAAAGACGCGTCGCGAAAGCGCTTTTGCTCAGCTCAAAAAAGAACTCAGCTCTCAAAAAGCCCGCTATGAGCAGTTGGTCAAGAACGATCGGCAGCTCACTGACCTCATTGCCGACATCGACAAGCAGATTGCTGCGGCAGCCGCGCGAGAACGCGCCAAGAAAGAAGCGCTTGCCGCCGCCAAGCGCCGCGAGCAAGAAAAGGCCGCAGCCAAACGCAAAGAATCAAAGAAGACGACGCAGACGGCAAAAATGGCCAAGCCGGATCCGCGCCGCACCACCGTTGCTCCGACCACCGGCAACTTCGGCAAATTGCGCGGCAAACTCACCATGCCGACCAAAGGCACGATCGTAGCCAAGTTCGGCCAGAAGCGTGAAGGCGCCGCCTCCACGCTTGCCTGGCGCGGACTTCTGATTCGCGCCAAGCAAGGACAGGACGTCGTTGCCGCCGGTCCCGGCACCGTCGTCTTTTCCGACTGGATGCGCGGCTTCGGCAATCTGCTGATCGTCGATCACGGCTCCAATTACCTTTCGGTCTACGCCAACAACGAAACACTTTATAAGAGCGTGGGCGACGCCGTTAAACAAGGCGAAACAATTGCCAGCGTCGGAAGCTCGGGTGGCGAAGATGCCCCTGGCTTATACTTTGAGCTCCGCTACAAAGGCAAACCCTTTGATCCGTCGCGTTGGATCGCCAAAAACTAGGCTTCGTACGGATCACTGTACTCAATGCCAGCCATTGGAAAGCAATAAAACATGACCTCTCAACGACTCAAAGGCACCGCTTTTGCCTTTTTTCTTGCCGCCGGTACGCTCTTCGGCGGATCCGTTCTTGCCGCTGACGCACAGCCCCAGGCGCAGGAACCGCCGCAAGCCGAGGAAAGCATTCCTCTTGAAGAAATCGGCCTCTTTGCGGACATTTTCGGCACCATCAAGAACTATTACGTTGATGAAGTGCCGAGCAAGGATCTGATTGAAAACGCTATTCGCGGCATGGTTGAGGGGCTTGATCCGCACTCGTCCTATCTTGATTTCAACGATTTCAAGGACATGGAAGAGTCCACGATGGGAGAATTCGGCGGGCTCGGCCTTGAAGTCACCAAAGATGCGCAAGGCGTGCGTGTCGTCAATCCGATTGACGATACGCCCGCGGCTAAAGCCGGCGTCATGGCCGGCGACTTGATCGTCAAGATTGACGGCAAGTCCACGGCCGATCTGAGCCTCAACGAAAACGTGAAGCTCATGCGCGGCAAACCCAAGACGTCAATTACGCTCACCATCGCTCGCAAAGGTGTGGCCAAACCCATTGTTATCAAACTGGTGCGCGACATCATCAAGATTCAGTCGGTAAAGTCCAAATCCTTGGGTGACGGTCTAGCCTACATCCGCATCTCGCAGTTCCAAGAACGCACGGCAACCGACGTAGCTGATGCCCTCGCAAAGCTCAACAAGGAAAAGCCGCTCAAGGGCGTGGTGCTTGATCTGCGCAACAACTCAGGCGGACTTCTCAATGCGGCAATCGGCGTTTCTGCTGCCTTCATCAAACCCGGTAGCCTTGTGGTGTCCACACGCGGCCGCAATCCGGAAGACGAACGCAAGTTCAACGCCGTTGAAAAGGACTACGCCACCGGCAAGTCGAGCCAGGACAACATCGCACATCTGCCCGAAATCACCAAGACGGTACCCGTCGTTGTCCTCATCAATTCAGCTTCGGCATCCGCCTCGGAAATCGTCGCCGGCGCACTGCAGGATCATAAACGCGCCACCATCATGGGCACACGCAGCTTCGGTAAAGGCAGCGTTCAGACCATCATCCCGATTCGGATGAAAAAAGATCAGACGACCGGCGTCAAGATCACGACAGCTCGTTACTACACCCCTTCGGGCCGCACGATTCAGGCCACGGGCATCACGCCCGATATTGCCGTTGACGATACGCCTGAAGGCAACTATCCCTCCTTCTCGATTCGCGAGTCGGAACTTGCGCATCACCTTGAAGTAAAGGACGAAAAGAAGTCCGGTCAAAAAGACGGAGTCAAGCCCGAAGTCAAGAAAGACGACAAAGTGAGCGCCCCGCACGATAAGGAAGACAAGAAGGCCGCCAAAGAGCTCTCGGACGAAGAAGAGGTCACCATGCCCAAGCTTCGCTACATCTTTGGTGACGAAAAAGACTTCCCGTTGCAGCAGGCCAAGGCCTTCCTGAAGGGTGAACATGTCGTCACGCACGAGGAAACGCAAGCCAAGCTCAAGGCCGAACGCGACAAGAAGAAGGCCGAAAAAGCCGCCAAGGACAAGCAGCAGGGCAAAGCTCAAAACAAGACGGGCAACCCAACTGAAACTGAAAAGAAGTGATGACCGACGATCGCTACAGCCGTCACGTTTTTTTGAAGGAGATCGGCGCTGAAGGACAGTCGCGCATTGCCGCAAGCCGAGTATTCGTCATCGGCGCGGGCGGCGTGGGCTGTCCCGCCGCTCTGGCGCTTGTCGAAAGCGGAATTGCGTCGCTGACGATTGCCGACGCTGACGCGGTGGATCTTTCCAATCTGCCACGCCAGATTTTGCACACGCCCGATCGCATCGGCATGAACAAAGCGCAAAGCGCGGCCATTGCCTTACGCACCGTCAATCCGGCCGTTCCGGTCAATGTCGTCACCGACTACGTCGACGAAGAAAAACTCACGGCTCTTGCCCGAGACTGCGACATCATCATTGATGCTTCGGATAATTTCCGCACGCGTCACGCCTCCAACCGCGCGGCCAAAGCGTTGCGAAAGGTGCTGATTTCGGCTTCTTCCGTGCGCTACAGCGTGCAATTGGCAGTCTTCGACTTCCGCAACGGTAATCCTGCGTGCTATCAGTGCACTTTTCCTGAAGACGACGCCACCGATGTCAAGGCCTCGCAAACGGGCGTCATGGCACCGGTTACGTCCATTGCCGGCATGATGGCCGCCGAAGAGGCCCTCAAAATTGCGGCAGGACTCACGCCCGTTTCCGTCGGAAGTCTTCTGATACTCGATACGCTGTCGTGGGAATTCACACGCATGAAGCTCGCGAGCGACCCCGATTGCCCGGTGTGTGCCAAGTATCGCTGACTGACGCTTCTTACCAAAGCAGACGCCCCCAGTAGAACGTCAAAGAGGAGCTTTCGCCGAATGTTCTGCCCGCGACCAGATACATGGGACCGAGCCAGGTGTCGCTTGCGATGTACAAGCTTGCGGCCTTGCGCCACGGCGTTCCCTGATCCCCAATATCCTCTGTGATCGTGCCGTTCCACACACGCCCGATTTCAAACGTACCGCCGAGATAGATCGGCATGCGCAGTTCGCGCATGGTGCGGCTCAAGTCGTGATAGATCATCACGCGACCGAACGCCAGCCGATCACCCGAATAACGACCGTAGGGCGAACCGGAAAGATTAAAGACGCCGCCCATGTTGTAGTTGCCGACCTCGCTTGCCGCCGCAACTCTGCCGCTCACCAAAGCCGTCGTTCGTTCGCCGAACTGAAGCGGTATAGCGGCCTTGATCTCGTAGCGCGTGTTGGAGTCCGGCTCTCCGATCGAACCCTGCGGATTAAAGTCGTAGGTCACCGAACCGTCGAAGTAGAAACCTCTGCGCGGGAAGCTCGCATCGTCGAGCGTATCGAAATTGGCACGCAGAGACACAAACGACGAATCTTCGGTGTATTTCAGATCCGTGATGAACGTTTCCGTTTTGATGCGGCTATCGTACCAGCCTGCCCCCGCAGAGACGCGACCGAGCCTCGGAAATTCGTACCCCAGGAACACACCCGCTTCGAACGTCTCGGTTCGGAACTCGCCCACCGGCGTGTCGCTGTCGCCGACGTAAAGATCAAACGGTTCCCACTGGTAGCTCACGCGCGGCATCAGAAACCAGCGTCCGCCCACGCCCAAAGGCTGGTGGAATTCGGAAAGGAATCGCTTGACTTCACCGAGCTGAATTTCGTTGCGCCACTCACCGCCCCATTTGTTAAGCCATCCCCAGGTATGCGCCAGTAACACGTTAAAAGTGTTGGACGACTGGAAGTCAGACTGCACATTGCCGCCGAACATCAGACGGGAGTAGCCCACTGTCTTTTCTTCGGGCTCAAACACCAGCACTTCCGTGCCGTTCGGACCGGGTTCAAAACGAAATGGCACGCTCTGAAAGTCACCTTCGGCCCAGATGTCGCGCGCGGCCTCTGCCGCTTGTTCGTTGCTCACGGGCTTGTCGGTGTCAATATCAATTGTGGCCAGCACGTGCTCGGGATTGACGTGCTCCAGACCCGCAACCTTCACTTCGGAAACGTTATGTTCACCCTCGACGAGCGTCTTTTCGTAGCGAGCGCTCAAATAAAACCGATAGTCGTATTCGTCTTCGATGTAGGGCTCAAAGAGCTCCTTGTTGTCCATCACGGCCTTGTAGCCGATTTCGATGATGTCGCGCGACTTCATGAAGTCGCCGGAAGTCAGTTCCCCCAGATCAGGTTCGATGTAGATGTCCCCCGGCCGAATGGACTCCTTTGATTTGCGCACGTTCTGCTCAGTCAGAATATTGACCACCTGGGCCATGACGCCCAACACGCCTTTAATGTCATCGCGCTTACCCAAAGGCGTGCCGACGTTGATCGCCACCACGCGATCCGCGCCCATATCCCGAGCCAGATCAATCGGCAAGTTGTCGATCAGACCGCCGTCAACCAAGACTCTGCCCTTGTATTCGGCCGGACGAAATGCCCCCGGCACCGACATTGAGCAACGCATGGCCTGTGCCAAAGAGATTTCTTTTTGAAGCACCACTCTTTGACCACTTTCCAGATCCGTGGCGACGGCCGCAAACGGGATATCCAGTTCGGAGAGGTCGTAGACGCTGTTAAAAGGCTCCGTAGAACGCTGCAAGAAGATGTCAAGTTCCTGCGAAGGAACCAGCTGCCCCGAAAAGCGCAATCCGTCCCCTGTGACACCGATTTCAGTGGGGCCCAAGCCTCTACGGTCGTTGTCCTTGCCTTGCCAGTCCATACGATCGCGATCCGGACGCGGTGCAAACATGCGAGGCCAGTCAACAGCAAGCGTGATGTTCTCAATTTGCTTGGCGCTGTATCCAGCCGCATACGCGCCGCCCACCATTGAACCCATGCTCGTGCCGGCAATCACGTCAAAACGCACGCGAAGCTCTTCGAGCGCCTTAAGCGCCCCGATATGTGCAAAACCGCGCGCGCCGCCGCCGGAAAGCACCAGACCCAATTTGGGTCTTTCGGCTCGTGCCTGCTGCGCCTGAGCCGCATACACCGCATCCGCACTGACAAGCGTCGTCGACAGCAACGCAAACAGCGCGAGCTTCAAAGAAAAACCGAGTCGCTCCGTCATACCGACACCCATTCAGACACAGCAACGCCCCAGATCGATGCCACACGGGATCGATCAAGCCATAACATAACTGTCCATGACCACGGATTCACGTCGATTTTCCTCGATAGTAGATTCTGAAATTGGTTATGTCCTACGGTGCCAAAGATACCTGAAGATTATTCGATTCTATCTTGCGTCACCTTCGGACTAACGGCAATCGCTTTGAACATTTCACCTCATATTTTTAGCCAATAGCGTAGTTTGGGCTTTTGTTCGGTTTGGTAGCTTCCTCCAAACCAACTTGCTGTACCTGCTTCAAATGCTTCGTGATTGACGATCTCGACAACCCAGTCCTCCTGCCGTAAGCATCAATATGCACAGCTAACTGCTCGCTCTTTAAGTAGACGATTGAGAATTTCTCTTTCATTTTCAGCATGTTAACTGGACACTCCGCCAACAACTCAACACAGAATAAGCAATTCCCGCAAACTTACCTTTATGCTCACCCGCAATACTCCGAGCTGGCATATCGGCGCAAAAGAGTCGACGCGATTTTCCGCAATACCTTACAATTAAGCGCTACGCTTGAAAGACAAGCATTTTTTTCAAAGACACCCACAGAAGAGGCCTTTTTCCCATGGCGATGATTGAAATCAAAAATGTGAGCAAGTGGTACGGTTCCTTCCAAGTTCTGAAGAACTGTTCCACGTCCGTTGAAAAAGGCGAGGTGGTGGTCGTCTGCGGCCCCTCCGGCTCCGGCAAATCCACGCTCATCAAGACCGTCAATGCTCTGGAACCGTTCCAGCAAGGTGAAGTACTCATCAACGGTATCAACGTGGGCGATCCCAAGACCGATCTGCCCAAGTTGCGCAGTCACGTCGGCATGGTTTTCCAGCACTTCGAGCTCTTCCCGCATCTGTCCATCACCGACAATCTGACGCTCGCTCAGATGAAGGTGCTTGGCCGTTCGCGCGAGGAAGCCGCGGAGCGCGGTCTCGCGCTTCTTGATCGCGTGGGTCTTCTCAAACATGCTCCCAAGTTCCCCGGCCAGCTATCGGGTGGCCAGCAGCAGCGTGTAGCCATCGCTCGCGCTCTTGCCATGGATCCGGTGTGCATGCTCTTTGACGAACCGACGTCGGCTCTCGACCCGGAAATGATTAACGAAGTACTCGATGTCATGGTTGAACTCGCTCGCGAAGGTATGACCATGATGGTGGTGACGCACGAAATGGGGTTTGCCCGCAAGGTAGCCGACCGAGTGGTCTTCATGGAAGCAGGCGAAATTCTTGAAGATGCCAAGAAAGAAGAATTCTTCAGCTCGCCGCGCTCGGAACGCGCTCAGCAATTCCTCTCCAAGATTCTCTCGCACTAAGCGCAACCTTCGCTTTTTGCAAACCCAAGCAGAAAAGCTCTCACGCCTTTCTGCTTTTTTTGTACCGAATTCCTTATGGCCAAACGCAGAACTTTCGGCAATACCTGGTGGGGCAAACAGTGGCTTGATGCTCTCAGCTACGTTGACTATGACAACCGTCTGCCTCGCGGACGAACCTATTACAACACCGGTCATGTTGAAAGTTGCGAATGGATCGCGCATGAACAATCCATTGAAGCATTCGTTTCAGGCTCGGCTTACTACCCTTACGAAATCAGCATTGCGCTTCCCAAATGGGGAGAAGAAAAGGAAAGGCAGTTGCTTGACGCCATCGCACAGGATCCGGCGCTGGTTGCCGAACTGCTGGAAGGCACACTGTCTCCAGCCGTCGCCGACATTTGCAGAGAACTACATCTCGATCTCTTTCCCAAATCCTGGCGGGAAATGCGAACATCGTGCTCCTGCCCGGACAGCGCCCGCATCTGCAAGCACATCGCCGCCGTCTTCTATTGTCTGGCCGATCAGATTGATGCCAACCCGTTTCTGATTTTCAAACTTCACGGCCTTGATCTGCAGTCCGAACTCAAAAACCGAGGAGTTGATCTGAAATCGGCAACGACGGCGCGACCACTCTTTTTGTCTGAACTCGCTTCGACCGCTACCGAGTCCAAACCCGATCCGATAAGTCTTGACGAAACAGTCTCTCTGACTCAATTGAGAAGCCTGCCCTACGGAACGCTTGAACCTTTGCGAGAAACCATTTTGTCGCTATTGCCCAAGTCGCTTCCGTTGCCGGGCGATGAAACATTCAGAGACGACATCCGAAAACTCCTGACCGGAACAGAACAACAGCTCAAGCGAATTCCGCCCACTACTGACGCGTCGGACTGGCTCAGTTCGTATTTGGCACCACAGCTTTATCGCAAAAGAATTGCTGTCGACGACTCGTCTCTTCCGTCCCTGTCTTTAGCCATACAAGCTCGGGCAGACAACAACGCAGGCTTTGAAACCAAGCTTGTCGTGCGCATCCGAGACACGGACGGGAAAGACCATAAAATCAACCTTTCCGATCCGGCTGTCGTCTTTGAACTGCTCCTGACAATGCCCGTCGGCATGGCGCAGGAAGCCTCGCCGGAGGTGGAATGCTGGCGCGAAATCTCAAAACTGGCCGCACGCCTGCTCTTGAACTCGGCCATCGTCCCTGCGCTTGTCGTGCCGAAAAACAACCCCAAGGCCGTTCCCTTCTTCCTGTGGACACCGGCCGTTCGCAATCGGCGGGTCGCTCAGCTTGTCGAGCAACTGACTCAAGCCTGTAAGCCCTATGCAACGCACCTCTTTGAGGATTGCGCTCTTGAGGAAAAGGCCGGCGTTGTGCGGCAAACCGTCTTTCTGGCAATCACGTCCGCTCTCTGCGCTCTTGTTCGTTTCTGTGCCGACAAAATCACAGCGCTTTCCAAAACCGGTTCGCTCACGATGCTGTTGGCCATGCAAACACCACTGCCGTCCCGCAATGAAATTCCCGAGACGCTGCTCAAGGGCATGCTGCGCGGCTTGAGACCTTTCCTGCTTGGCAATTCCTACCCGTGGCGTCCTGTACTCACAGTACGCACACATTCGGACGGTATCAAAATCAACTACGGCATTCTGGGGCGCGAAGTCGACCCCGCTCAGATTGAGGTTCTTGAATCGGTCGAAGACTCCCTTTTCGATGAAGAAACCTCCTCTCGCACCACAACGCTCTCAACCAAGCGGCCTGTGATGCTCAAGCGTCTTCTAAAAGAAGATCGGTTTAAAGACGAACGGTTTGCTGCCGTCTCCGTGCTCAAAACGTTAACCTCGGCCTATCCGGCTCTGAGCCGCATCGAAGAAACCAACGGAAGCCCCGTTACGCTTGAGCGAAACGAACTCAAAAAATTTCTCTTTGATGCCGCGCCGGTGCTTACGCTTTTGGGCGTGGCTGTGATGCTTCCCGAGCGGCTTAAGAACCTGCTCAAGCCCCGTCTGGTCGCCCACATGGATGCCGGCACTGGCAAATCATTTCTGGGCAAAGACGCCTTCTCGCGCTTTGACTGGCGTGTAGCCGTCGGCGACCGAGAGATCACGCAGCAAGAACTCGAAGAACTCGTCAAACACGCCGGCGAAATCGTTCAGCTCGGTGACGATTTCGTTTACCTTGAACCCAATGAGCTCGCGCGTTTAGCTGAAACGGTCGACAAACAGCCGCAACCCACGTATCTGGAAAAAATGCGCGCCGCCCTGATGGGCGACTATGAGAAAAACGGTCAGCAGGCCGAAGTGTTCGTCAGCGCCGAAATTCGACAACGTCTCAAAACGCTCACGGAAGTCACAGACATCGCTCCGCCCGAGAACCTCAACGCCACACTGCGTCCCTATCAGGCGCGCGGCTTTGCATGGTTGATGAAAAATCTGCGGCTCGGCATCGGCGCCCTGATTGCCGATGACATGGGGCTGGGCAAAACGCTTCAGGTGATCGCCACATTGCTGCAACTTAAAAACGACGGCGAACTCAATAAAACGAAGGCGCTTGTCGTCGTACCGACAACGCTCATGACAAACTGGCAGCGAGAAATCGCCAAATTTGCCCCCGAGCTCTCCGTCGGCGTGTACCACGGCTCCAACCGTGTTCTTCCCGAAGCCGTCAAGGATCTTCCAGATGTGACACTGACAACCTACGGTTTGATGCGCCGGGAAACCGAGAAACTTGCCGGCTACAAGTGGCGTCTGCTGGTGCTCGACGAAGCGCAAGCCGTTAAAAACGCCGCCTCCGGTCAATCCGTGGCTGCAAAATCCATCAAGGCCACGCAAACAATCGCCATGACGGGCACGCCCGTTGAAAATCGCCTGAGCGAATACTGGTCGATTCTTGAAACCGTTCAGCCGCGTCTTTTAGGCTCGCTCAAAGATTTCACGGAAACGTTTGCCACCCCCATCGAAACGGATCACAGTGAAGCCGCCGCCGAAGCTTTTCGGCGTCTGACGGCACCCTTTATGCTGCGACGCTTAAAGAGCGACAAATCCATCATTGCCGATCTGCCCGAGCGCAATACGATTGATCAGTTCACCAATCTCACTGCCGAACAAGCGGCTCTTTACAGCAAAGTTCTCGAAGAACATATGGCCAAGCTCAAAAAGCTCGATGCAAAGGCCGCTGCCGATCCAACCGGAAACGACGCTAAGACAGCTCACCGAGGACAAGTGCTCAGGCTCATCACGAGCATGAAGCAAATTTGCAATTCGCCTTCTCAGTATCTCAAGACCGAAGCTGCAACTCCCGACTCCGGCAAGGCTGCCGCCCTCTTTGACATTCTCGGGCGATGCCGCGAGGCCAGCCGTAAAGTTTTGATCTTCACCCAATACCGAGAAATGGGAGAACGTCTGCAAACCTGGATTGAAAAAGCTACCGGCGAGCGCCCCGACTTCCTGCACGGCGGCGTTTCCGTCAAAGCGCGTCAGGACATGGTCGATCGTTTTCAGACAGACCGTTCCGTTCATTCCATGATCATTTCACTCAAAGCCGGCGGTACGGGTCTCAATCTCACAGCGGCAAGCTGCGTCGTACATTATGACTTATGGTGGAATCCGGCTGTCGAGGCACAGGCCACCGATCGCGCCTACCGCATCGGTCAAAGACGCGATGTATTGGTCTATCGATTTGTGACGGCAGGCACTTTCGAAGAGCGCATCAACGAAATGCTCACAGAGAAACAAAGTCTCGCCGATCTGACCGTCACCACAGGCGAAACCTGGATCGGAGATCTTTCCTCCTCTGAACTGCAATCGCTCTTTTCTCTGGATCCCAAGAGCGTTACCGGCTAATTGGCACACCACCAACAAAATCGCTGCGAAATCCTTCCTTTTCGCAGCGTTTTGTTTGTTGTCGTTTGCGGTCGCTACCTTCGCTCCAGAAGCCACAAAGCCACCGCCGCACATATCAGCATAACGCTTGTGGGCACTACCGCAACCACCATCGGGTGCCAGGTGTTCAGGACGCCGAGGAAGGAGAAGATGTTGTTGAGGGCATAGAACGAAATACCGATCATCAACCCGGCAAAGATCTTGATCGAGACGCCGCCCGATCGTGTATTGAGGTACGCAAAGGGCATTGCCACAGCAAGCATCACGAATATGGCCAAGGGATAAAACACCTTTGACCAAAGCGCCACCTGATAACGGTCCGATGTCTGACTTGTTTCCTTCAGATGAGCAATGTACTGCCAAAGGTCAGAAATCCCCATGCGTTCAGGCTTAATTGTCAACACGCCCAGAATTTCCGGTCTCATTTCGGACGGCAACATCAAATCCACATCTTTGCGGGCGGAGCTCTTTTCCACCATGGGTGTTTCATCGTGCGTGATCTTGGGAAGAGTCTCGACCTTAGCGTCCTTAAGATGCCAACCGCGTCCGGAAATGTAGTTGGCTTCCGGTGCGTGCAGCACGCGAATCAAACTGCCGTCCTTATCAAACTCGAAGACGCGCCAGGCACCTGTGCGACTGTGCTCACCCGCAATCAGGTTGTGTACGTTCACAAAGCGCACCGTCGCCTGACCGGCGTTTTGCTGCTCCTTGACGTTGTCCTTTACCCAGACACCCGACGAATAACCTCTTGCCGAAAGTTTCCTGTTAAAAAGGATGTTGTCCATGTCGTTGCGCATCATGTCGGCGGCAGGCGTGAGCCACTCCCCCAGACAGTACGTCATGGCAATCAAAATGAGCGCCGGCACCGTCATCATTCCCGCCAGACGGAAGGGTGACAGGCCCGCCACACGCATGATGGTAAATTCAGAATTGGACGCCAGACGGCTCATCGTGTAAACAGCCCCTAAAAGCGCCGCAATCGGCATCACTTCGTACAAACGTGACGGCAGTTTGAGCATCGTCAAGAAGAGCGCCATCGAGATGCTGTAGCGATTACCGATGTTGCGAGCCTGACTCACCAAATCAAAAAAAGCGATGAGCGCAACAAGCGCCACCAACACGAAGAGCGTGGCGATCAGAACTTCTTTGGCAACGTGTCGGGTCAGGACCTTCACGATTTATCCCTCCCAAATAGCTTGTAGGGAAGTTCGGAAATCGCAAGCGGTACCCAGCGTTGCATCCACACGCGACGCACGAACAAAAGCGCAGTCACAAGCGCCACCGATCCGTTGAGTCCCACCAAAGCCACGATCCAATTGACCTTTTCAGTCTTGATCCAGCTTTCGGCCACCGAGATGCCGTTGAGGTACAAAATGAAGATCAATACCGCCAGGATCAGACTCATGCTGCGACCGGCACGCGGATTCGTGTAGGACAAGGGAATGGCCAGAAGCGCCAGATTGAATGCAGCCAAAGGCCAGCACAAACGCCAAACGATTTCAGCCTTGGCGCGCGACGTATCCAAGTCCAGAAGTTTTTCAAACGTCATGGTTTCTACGTCACGACTGATGTAAGCCTGTTCGGCGCGCGTTCCGATGCGAATTTCATACGTATCAAACTCAGTCACCCGCCAGGCCGCGTCATCCGTACGACTTGTGTCGTAACGACGCCCGTTTTTGAGTACCACGTAACGCTCGCCTTTGTCGGTTGCCCGCACTTCCCCCGAAGCGGCACGCACGATGATTTCACTCTCGCCGTTTTGCTCGCTCATGAAGACATTTTTAACCGAAGAGCCGTCCGGACTGACCTCCTCGATGAAGAAGATGCGACGCCCGCCCATTGTCTCAATAAAGCGTCCGGGTGCAATACGGTTGACATCGTCGCGCTGCTCGAATTGCTGAGCCGTGCGCTCAATCTGATCTTTTGCCCAAGGCGTCACTGCAATCGAAATCACGCCCACCAAGATGATCATCGGCATGGCAAATCGCAGAACCGGAACGATCCAACGCAACAAACTCAGTCCGCCGGAACTGAACCAAACGGGGATTTCGCTATCTTGCCAGCTGCGCATCATGACCATCAGGACGGCAATGAAGATTGACAACGACAGCAATGCGGGCAGATTGGTAAACGACGAGTAGGCCATCAGCTCAAATACGGAGCGAGAGTCAATTTTGCCTCCGGCAGCCTCGCCCAAAATGGTCACAAGCCCGATCGTCACCACGACCGAAAAAAGCACCGTGAAGACCCCTCCGGCGCTGCTTGCGAACTCGTTGACCAACAGTCGGTTAAAAATCATGCACTCAAAACGCCCGCCAAACTGCGGGCGCTACTTAAAAACTTTGGTGGGATTGTAGCGACCCGAACGATCTTACGAGCCCGGGCCGCAAGGATTGTTACGCTTTAGCCGCCGAACGCCCCTCTTTGACATGCAGGAAAATTGTCACGCCAAACAGTACCACCGCCGTTGCAAGCCAACTCATCCACAGACTGCCGCCCGAAACGCCAGCCACCAAGTAGCCAACGCCCGCCGAACCGGCAACCAGCAATGCATACGGCAATTGCGTCGAAACGTGTTCAATATGCGCGCATCCGGCGCCTGCTGAAGACAGAATCGTCGTGTCGGAAATCGGCGAGCAATGATCTCCGAAAACAGAACCCGCCAACGTAGCCGAAAGCACAACCACCGTGAGACTCGGGTCGAGCACTTCGACAATCGGCACCACAATTGGAATCAAGATACCGAACGTACCCCAGGCCGTCCCCATAGAAAATGCCAGGAAAGCGGCAATCGCAAAAACGATCACGGGCAGGAACATCGCTCCCATGCCCGAAGAGGTCACCACATGCTGCATGAACTGAGGAGCAGACAGCAGGTCGCGACACACGCCCGACAGGGTCCAAGCCAAAATCAGAATGATGTTGGCCGGCAGCATGAGCTTCATGCCTTCAACAGAACCTTCGGCAAACTGGGCAAACGTCATCAGTTTTCGCGGCACATACATCAGCAACGCCACAATCAAGGCGCCGAAAGAAGCAAACACGAGCGAAATGGAAGCCGACGAATTGCCGATGGCTGCCATGAAGGTGTGATACTTGGCATCCGCCCCCCAGTATCCGCCGGTATACATCAATGCCAACACAGCAAACACAATGAGCGCGCCGAGGGGGACCAACATGTCCCAAGTGGTGCCATTGGGGTTGTACTTGAGCTTGTCGTCAGACGTTCCTCCGGAAGCCGTAGCATCGACGCTCTGGCGACTTGCCTGTTCTTCGGCTCGACGCATCGGACCGAAGTCAAAATCCGTGCAGCAAAGGAAGAACACCAGCAAAAGAGAGAAGATAGCGTAGAAATTCCACGGAATCGTGGCTACAAAGGCCCCAAGTTCGCTTTCAAAGGCACCGGTATCCTTGAGCGAAGAACCCACAGCTGCCGCCCAGGAAGAAATCGGCGCAATGATGCACACGGGAGCCGCCGTGCTATCGATGATGTAGGCGAGCTTGGCGCGACTGATCTTGTAGGCATCCGTAATCGGACGCATGACAGTACCGACGGTGAGGCAATTGAAGTAGTCGTCAATGAAGATGGCGATCCCCAAGCCGCTCGTTGCAGCCAAAGACGAACGACGTCCGCGGATGATTTTCGTCGACGCCTTGCCGTAGGCCACCGTACCGCCGGACAAGCTGATCAAGTAAACCAACGCACCCAGCAGCGAGCAGAAGATAAGAATATTGAAGTCCACTTTTTTGGCCATCATCGTGAAGGCCGTTTCAAGCGTACCCATGACAATGTTGGCGTCGGTGCCCACCGCATAGATGAGCGTACCCGTGAAAATACCCACCAGAAGTGAGGAGAACACTTCCTTGGTAAGGAGCGCCAGGCCGATGGCCACAATCGGAGGAACAATTGACCACCACTCGGCAGCATAGGGTTCCATTTTGATTTTCCTTTGTTGTTCGTTGTTTTAAAGCAGCGCGGGTTCGGAATCAAACGAATCCTTACGGCTGCGCTTTTTTCATGGCGAAGCGCTGCTGCAGAGCACAACGCACGGGTTGCGGCACAAAGCCGGAGACATCGCCGCCCAGAGCAGCGATTTCGCGCACGAAACTGCCGCTTACAAACTGGCAGTCAAGCGCGGGCATTAGAAAAATTGTTTCGACATCAGGCATCAATGTTCGATTCATACCCGCCATCTGAAACTCATATTCGAAATCACTCACAGCACGTGCGCCACGCACGGACACTGTCACGCCGCGAGCCTTTGCAAAGTCGCATAAAAGACCGCGAAAACCCTCTATCGTTACGTTTTCCAGTCCTTGCACTCCTTGGCAGGAGGCCTGCGCCAACCGGATGCGCTCATCCAAAGAAAAAAGTGTTTTTTTCTTCTCGCTTTCGGCTACAGCCAAAATGACGCGATCAAACAGACGGGCAGCCCGTTTGAGTACATCCAAGTGTCCGAGCGTAAAAGGATCAAAAGTTCCGGGATAGACGGCCGTCGTCATTCGTTCAAGGCTAAGCGCGACTCTGAAAAGCCACGCTTTTTCATCAGAATATGAGAAATAGGTAATTTTACCTGATACTTGGAACGCAAAGAAGATAGCAAACGGCTCCCGCCTTGCCTCTGCGCACAGTCTCAAGTCCCCAAGATCGCAAAAGCTCATCGGAAATTTCGCTTTCGTTTTCAAGGTAAATAAATCCGTCTTCCTTCAGATGCGGCAGCGCCTCCTGAACGGCCTGATGATGCAGCGACAACGCAAACGGCGGATCAATGAAAATCACATCGAACACTTCGTCGGACTGCTTTAGCCAAACAAAAGCGTCTGCCGCAAAGCATTGAGCTACGTCCTGCGCCTGCAGTTTGGAGATCACCAGCGAAATAGCCGATGCCGTTTTGCGATCCTTTTCAAGCATCACCACGCGCGCTGCGCCGTTGCTAGCCGCTTCCAACCCCAGTGCACCGCTGCCGGCGAACATATCCAGAAAAGACACGTTGGAAAAATCTCCAAGAAGATGCCGCAGCCAATCGAAAAGCGTTTCCCGTACGCGAGAGGGCGTCGGCCGCAATCCGTCACGCGAACCAACGGAAAGTGGCGTTCTTTTGTATCGCCCCGAAACGATGCGAACCGTGCCGTCAGCACCACGGGTTGGTAAACTAATGCGTTGGACTCTTTCGCCCGCTGTGGTGCCTGCGCGCCGTTGGGGCGCCGCTGGTTTTTTCTTGGTTTTCGTCATGGGATTTTTTTCACGCTTAAAAAGCGGGCTTGCCCGAACCCGTGTCAACATCGTCGGTCTATTTTCAGGCGGGGTTGTTGATGAAGAATTTTTTGAATCACTCGAAGAGACGCTGATTGCCGCCGACGTCGGCTATAAGCCCACGTCCGTCATCCTACAGCGTTTGCGCGATACGGTGAAGCTCAAGGGCCTCAAAACACGCCAAGAAGTACGTGCGGCGCTGCGCGACGAAATCGAACGCATTCTGTTGCCGGCTCAAAAACCTATGAATCTGGAAGCGGCAAAGCCATTGGTGATCATGATGGTCGGCGTCAATGGCGCAGGCAAAACTACCACAATCGGCAAAATTGCCAAGTGGCTTGCAGCGCAGAATAAAACCGTGTTGCTTGCCGCCGCTGATACTTTCCGCGCAGCAGCTCGTGAACAGTTGGCCGTCTGGGGCGAACGCAACAAAATTGATGTGATCACGCAAAGCGGCGGAGATCCCGCTGCCGTTGTTTTCGACGCCGTTTCGGCCGGTCGCGCCCGCAACACCGACGTCGTCATCGCAGATACGGCCGGACGCCTGCCCACGCAAACCAACCTCATGGAAGAACTGGCTCGTATTCGCCGCTCGCAAGGCAAAGCTATGGAAGGTGCTCCGCACGAAGTGCTTCTGGTGGTGGACGGTACCAACGGCCAGAACGCACTGGCGCAAGTCAAAGCCTTCGATCAATACGCCGGTCTCACCGGCCTTATCGTCACTAAACTTGACGGCACCGCCAAAGGCGGCGTACTGGTGGCCATCACTGCCGAGCGCGAGACCCCATTGCCGATTTACTTCGTCGGCGTAGGCGAAACGATCGACGATTTGCAGCCCTTTGACGCCAAACGCTTTGCAAGCGCCCTTGTCGGCGAAGAGCTCGAGGACAATTAATCCAATTCCAGCCCATAGCAAACGACACTTGAGAGAAGACAAGATGAAGGGTGAAGCACAGGACAAGCAGCCGATCTTGCTCGGCGCAGTTGATCTGGGAAGCAACAGCTTCCGTGTGGAAATCGGCCGGGTTGAGGACTACCGAATCACAACTGAAAGCTATTGGAAGGAAACCGTTCGTCTGGCCGGCGGCATTGACGAAAACGGTGCCTTTACGCCGGAAATTCAGGAGCGCGCTTTAGCTGCTCTGCGCCGCTTCCGAGAAAAACTCGACGGCATTGATCCGCAAAACATCCGCGCCGTCGGTACGCAAGCGCTGCGCGTGGCAACGAATTCCGCTGACTTCCTGCCTCGTGCCGAAGAAGCACTCGGGCACCCCATTGAAATCATTGCCGGCCGTGAAGAAGCCCGTCTTGTCTTCTCGGGATGCGCTCATACGCTTCCTCCATCCAGCGAAAAGCGTCTGGTGGTGGACATCGGCGGAGCTTCGACGGAATTGATCATCGGTTGCGGTTTTATCGCCAAAGAGTGCGAATCGTTTCATGTGGGATGCGTAAACACTTCTCGCGCCTTTTTTCCGGACGGCAAAATCACTGCTAACGCCCTCAAGCAGGCTCAACTCTCGGCACAAGCCGAGTTTGAAGAAGCTCATCAGGAATTCTCCTTCCGCAACTGGGACGCCGCATACGGCAGCGCCGGCACCATCGGCGCCGTTGCTGACATCGGCCTCGCCTCGGGCCTAACCAACGGAGTTGTCACACCGGCGCTCTTGAAGGTCATGCGCAAAGAGCTTGTTGAAGCGGGCGACATCCGCAAGATCAACTTCCCTGGCCTCAAGGAAGATCGCCGTGAGGTGATCGCCGGCGGCCTTGCCGTCCTCTCAGCCGTGTTCGATACGTTCAAGATCAAAGAAATGCGCCCGGCCTCCGGTGCGCTTCGCGTCGGTCTTCTCTACGACATGCTGGGACGCCAAGAGCAGCGCGACACGCGCGACAGCACCGTGACGGCCCTTATCAAGCGCTCGAGCATCGACAAGCAGCAAGCAGCCCGCGTGGCGGCCCTTGCCGACAAGTTTTTCGTGGCGCTCAGTCCCGATGATCAGCAGACACACGACTGCCGCAAACTGCTGCAGTGGGCTTCCATGCTGCACGAAACCGGTCGCGTGATCAGTCCGAGCGGTTACCATAAGCACAGTCAGTACATTCTGATGAATTCCGATCTGCCCGGGTTCTCCCGTTACGATCAAACGCAAATGAGTACGCTCGTACTCGGTCAGCGAGGCAACCTCAAGAAAGTTGAAGGCGCATTACAGGATCCCGTCTTCGTCAATATGTTGCTCTCACTGCGTTTGGCTGTGATCTTTGCACATGCCCGCCGCACGCTGCGCCTGCCGGAAATCAAGTTGGAACGCGTCGCGCACACCCGTAAAACTGCGTTCCGCCTCTGGGTCGATCCGCAGTGGCTTTCTCGTCACCCGTTAACGGGCTATCTGCTTGAGCAAGAATCGCTCGTCTGGGCACGCGTCGGCATGGAATTCACGCTGCAAAACAACGCATCTTAAACGACAGGCTTTCGCAATCCAATGGTCTCCAACGGCGTCAACATTCCACTTGTCGAGCTCATCAATGCCGGCATTGAAATCAACGGAGAACGCCTCTCGGCCGGCATCACGTTCAACGTGACGCGCGGAGAGTTCGTTTGCCTGCACGGTCCCACAGGCTCGGGCAAATCGTTGGCGCTCGCGATGATCGCAGGCATCCTTCGCCCTACGTTCGGCGAAGTGCGTGTGGCCGGCGACTGTCTCAACAACTTCGACGAACGCGAAATGGCCATCGTTCGCCGTTCCATGGGTATCATGATGCAGGAGTGTCTGTTGCTCGACAACCGCACCATTCTGGAAAACGTGATGCTGCCGTCGCTTGCGGCCGAAGAATCTTACGGAAAAGCCCGCATGGCCGCCATGAATGCGTTGGACAAATGCGGCATCGCCGATCTGGCCCAATCCAGACCGCATGATCTTTCCGCCGGGCAAAAGCAGATCGCAAGTGTGGCCCGCGCCATCGTCAACGACCCGCTACTCGTCCTGGCCGATGAGCCGTGCGCGCATCTCGATGCGGACAACGCACAACACCTGATGGATCTGTTGGGCGAAGTGTCGCTATCCAACGTCTCCGTGATCGTGGCTTCACATCTGCAACTCAATCCCTCCAACGTCGTTTGCCGTCCCATCATGCTGCAGGGAGGCCTGCGATGAGCATGTTTACAAGCACACGTTGGGCCGCCCGTCAAACCGTTCGCGCCATTGTGGAATTCAAAGGCCTCTTTTTGATGGCTCTCTCCTTGGCCGGTCTGGCACTCACCATTCCGTTTTTCCTCGCCACACTCGCCTGGTCTCTTTCGTCTCAAGTCTTCAATGTCCCAACGCAAGCTGAAGTCACTATCTTTGCCGATCGAAGCGCAGGCGAACAGTCCGTCAAGGAATTGGCTGAAGCCATTTCAGCAAACAGCGTTATCTCCGACGTACGCATCATGCCCAAAGAAGACGCACTTGCCATGGTTAATCAGTCGCTAGGTCTAAAAACCGAGGATCAACGCACCAAAGAAAAGGCCAAGAATAATCCGCTTCCCGACATCATCATTGCCACAGTCGCAAGCAACGTCTCGTCCGAGGAACTCGCCGCCGCAGCCGATGAGTTCCGCAAAATCAAAAACGTTGATCTCGTTGCCTATGACGACTCCTGGCAGCGTTACCTCAACGCGCTCTACACGGCTTTATCCGTTGTGCTCGGCATTCTCGGCACCGTGGTTTTCCTGTTGGTGCTGCTCGTGATCTTTGCATCCGTGCGCCTCACAACCAACGCGCAACGAGACGAAATCCGTGCATTGCACCTATTCGGCGCAACTTCCAGCTTTATTCGCCGTCCGTACTCATGGCGCGGTTTCCTTACGCTGATGCTGGCGGCCGTTCTGTCTCTCGGCGTAACTGCCACCGGCGTTAGCCTGCTTGCCAAACCCATTGCCGATTTCGCCGGACTCTACGGTGTTACAGTAATACTGCGCATGCCCGCAATTGACTGGTGCCTGCTCTACGTCGCCTCGGCCGCACTTTTAGGCTACGTCGTCGGCTCCTTTGCTGCCAAAGACGCCATCACCCGCGTGCTGCGTCACCAACCCTGACTTTTTCTGTCAAAATCCGACAAACTTGACTGCACTCGGTTACGTCTTTTCGCAGTAGCATCCTGTTGTTCAATTGAAAGGCTTCTTTAGTTCCGTGACTGACACCCCTGCTATTTCGATCCCGACCGAAAACGAGTCGTCCGACACGACGGCGCTTGTTTCGGAACCGGACTCTGTCTGCCGTAAATCGGCCGGCGGAGCGCTTGTTGCGCGCGGAAAAAACGCAGGGCAAATCATCGTCTCCGACGAAAGCGGCAGCAAACAGCTGGTGCCATATCAAGGCACACAAGGCGGTTCTCTTGTTGTTCGTCCCGACCCCGTCAAAGGCGAAGTCGTCCCCTACGAGAAGAAACAGTATCTGCCCGCGGTCATTCCGCGTCTGGGCGACCTGGATGCGTACATTCGTTATGCCAACGCCGCTCCGATTCTCTCTGCCGAAGAAGAGCACGCTTTAGCCGTGCGTCTGCGCGATGAGGGCGACTTGATGGCCGCGCAGCAGCTCATACTTTCTCATCTGCGTTTGGTTGTGTCGATTGCCCGTGGTTTTCTCGGTTACGGTCTACCGCACGCCGACCTGATCCAGGAAGGCAATATCGGACTCATGAAAGCGATCAAACACTTCGATCCCGATCGCGGCGTGCGTCTGATGACTTTTTCCGTCCACTGGATTCGATCTGAAATTCAGGAATACATCGTGCGCAATTGGCGTATGGTGAAACTTGCGACAACCAAGAATCAACGCAAGCTTTTCTTTAATTTGCGCCAGATGAAGGCCGACGAAAAGTCTCTGTCCACTTCCGAAACGGAGCGCATTGCCGAAACACTTGACGTTAAGCCCGAAGAAGTGCGCGAAATGGAAGCGCGTCTGTCGGGCGGCGACACGCCTCTTGAAAGTCCAGGATCGACAGACGCTGAAGACGACAATGCGTTTGCCCCCATTGATTGGCTATCACGCGAAGAAGACGAACCGGAAGCGGCACTTGAAGAGCGCGACCGCAATCGCCTCACCGGCGAAATCCTTCGCAATGCACTTGATGCACTCGACGAACGCAGTCGACTCGTTGTGCAGGCGCGCTGGCTTCGCACGGACAACGATGGCAATCCCGATCCGATGACGCTACAGGAACTTGCCTCTAAACTCGGCGTCTCGGCCGAACGTGTACGCCAAATCGAAAAGAAGGCGATTGCCAAGTTACGCTCGGAACTTGCCGCCGACAAAGATATCCTCTAACGCTTTTTTTGCCCACCAACCGACGCTCACACCATGTTTCACGTCGTTCTCGTTCATCCAGAAATTCCGCCCAATACCGGCAACGCTATTCGCTTGTGTGCCAACACGGGCTGTACGCTTCATTTGATTGAGCCGCTGGGCTTCAGTGTTGACGACAAACATCTCATCCGTGCTGGGCTTGACTATCACGAATTCACGACCATGAAAACCTACCCGTCCTGGGAAGCGTTTCTGGAAACGGAAAGGCCCTCGACCTCACGTATGTTTGCGATGACGACCAAGGGCTCAAGCATTTTCTCAACGATGAAGTTCCAGCCGGGCGACTGGCTCATTTTCGGTAGCGAAGGTCACGGCCTGCCCGACTCCATTCGAGAGTCGTTTCCAGCTTCTCAGCGCATCCGTCTGCCGATGATGCCCGAGAATCGTTCCCTAAACCTCAGCAATGCCGTTGCAGTGACAGTATTTGAAGCCTGGCGCCAAAACGGCTACAAAGGTTCAGTCTGACCTTCACCGCTGCTTGTTTTCTTTGCTGACAAGCATCACCATATTGTCACGATGCACGGCTTCCTCTGGTCCGGAAAAGCCCAAAATCGCCGCGAAGTCGTCGCAGTGCCGCCCAGCAATCAATCGCAGTTGCGCTGAGTCGTAGTTGACAAGACCACGAGCGATTTCCGTACCGTCAGGCGCAAGGCAGCCCACCACATCACCGCGAACGAAGTCGCCCTGAACAGCCTTGATGCCCACCGGAAGCAGGCTTGTCTTCTTTTCCGAAAGAGCTTGAGCCGCCCCGGCGTCAAGCACCACTAGCCCCTGAGCCCGCAGTTGGTCGGCCAACCAGTTGGCGCGTGCGTGCCAAGGCGCCTGCACGGCGGTAAGCTGCGTGCCGATCGCTTCGCCCTGTGCCAAACGCGGCAAAACGTTCTCTTCCCGTCCATAGGCAATGACAGTGCTCGAACCGCTGCGTGCCGCCCGTTTGGCCGCCAAGATCTTGGTGATCATACCGCCCTTGGAAAGAGTGCTTGCGGCCCCTCCGGCCATCTTTTCCAGAGCAGGATCACCCGCGCTAGCTTCGGAAACGAACTTAGCAGTCGGATCCTTGCGGGGATCAGCCGTATAGAGACCGCGCTGATCGGTAAGAATCACCAACACGTCGGCTTCGATAAGATTGGTCACCAAGGCACCCAAGGTGTCGTTGTCGCCAACCTTGATTTCGTCGGTCACCACCGTGTCGTTTTCGTTGATAATCGGCACCACTCCCAACCGGAGCAATTCGAGGAGCGCTTCGCGGGCATTCAGATAACGTTCACGGTTGGAGAGATCGGCGTGGGTGAGAAGGATCTGCGCCGTTTTAACGCCGTGCGCCGAAAACGCCGTTTCGTAGGCCTGCACCAAGCCCATCTGGCCAACGGCAGCGGCAGCCTGCAACTCGCAAATACGCTCAGGGCGCTTACTCCACCCCAACCGCAATACGCCTTCGGCAATCGCGCCGGAACTCACGAAAACCACTTCTTTACCGTCGTGTACCAACGAGCAGATCTGAGAAGCCAGGTTTTCGATCATCTGTCGATCCAATCCGCGACCGTCGTTGGTCAAAAGAGCACTTCCGACTTTCACGACAACGCGACGGGCATTTTTAAGTGCACTTTGTTCCATGCTTTCCACTCCCTTGATCAACGATCGAGACGACTGTCAGCTTACAGTTCTACTTCGTGTGTTTCAGCGAAACGCACGTCGTCGCGTTGCTCTTCGATTTGCTGCGCTTCGCGCCGCTTGGTATCCAGCTCCTGCGCAATCGCTTTGATGAGCGTCTCACAGCCTTCACGCGTGGCCGCACTCATCACAAAGAGCGGGCGATCGTCTCCAAGCTCGGCCCTAAAACGTGCGATCAGTTCTTCGCGCTCATATTCGGGCACCAGATCAATCTTGTTGAGTACCACCCAACGCGTCTTTTTGGCGAGCTCGTCGTCGTACTTGGCAAGTTCAGCCACCAGTGCTCGGGCTTCGGCCACAGAATCAGTGTCCGGATCCAACGGAGCGCAGTCAATGATGTGCAACAACAGGCTCGTACGCGACAAGTGACGCAGGAACAAGTGACCAAGACCGGCGCCTTCGCTTGCACCTTCAATCAGCCCCGGAATATCAGCTACGACAAAGCTCTGTTCGGGACCGACACGCACTACGCCCAGATGCGGATGCAGCGTCGTGAAGGGATAGTCGGCAATCTTGGGACGTGCGTTGCTCACGGCCGTAATGAAAGTCGACTTTCCTGCGTTGGGCATACCGAGCAGGCCGACGTCGGCAAGCACCTTGAGCTCAAGGCGTACTGCGCGGTACTGTCCCGGCTCGCCCGGCGTGCATTGGCGCGGGGCACGATTGACACTTGTCTTAAAGTGCAGGTTACCCAAACCGCCCTTGCCGCCGGCAGCCAAAAGCTGTTTGTCGCCGTGGTGCGTCAGGTCAGCCACCGTTTCGCCGGTGGTTTCGTCCACAATGAGCGTACCTACAGGCATGCGTAGCACGATGTCTTCGCCACCCGCGCCGAAGCAATCGGCACCGCGGCCATTCTCGCCGTTGGGCGCGAAGAATTTACGCGTGTAGCGATAGTCCACGAGCGTGTTGATGTTGCGGTCTGCTACCGCCCACACACTGCCGCCGCGGCCGCCGTCGCCGCCGTCTGGACCGCCCTTGGGTATGAATTTTTCGCGGCGAAAGCTCGCAACGCCATTGCCGCCTTTGCCGCCTTGAACCTCAATGCGGGCTTCGTCAACGAATTTCACTTGAATACCGTCCGTAAAAAATTAAGTCAATCGCAGCCATTCGAAGGCCGCTTTGAACAGCATAACGAAAAAAGCCCCGCGAGAACAACGTCCCGTCAGGGCTTTTTCAGTGAAGCGAGGCGCCGCTTTCACGGCACCCGACGCCTTAATTAGCCGGCAACCGGAACAACCTTCACGAACTGGTTGTTCTTCGGGCCCTTCACTTCGAAGGTCACCACACCGTCGACCAGAGCGTAGAGCGTGTGGTCGCGGCCGATGCCAACGTTGTCACCGGCGTGGAACTTGGTGCCGCGCTGACGAACGATGATGCCGCCAGCGTTGATCATGGCGTTACCGAAAACCTTGACGCCGAGGCGCTTTGCCTGAGAGTCACGACCGTTGCGGGTGGAACCGCCGCCTTTCTTGTGTGCCATTTTCTATGTTCTCTTCAAAAAATCGTTACTTAAATTAAGCCTGGATCTTGACGATCTTGACTTCCGTGTAGTTCTGACGGTGGCCGGCGCTCTTCATGGAGTGCTTGCGGCGGCGGAACTTGAAAATGCGGACCTTGTCGGCGCGGCCGTGATGGGTCACGACAGCGGTCACGGCAGCACCTTCCACGACGGGGGTACCGACCTTAAGGCCTTCTTCGGTGCTCACAGCGAGCACTTCGTTGAAAACCACTTCGCCTTCAACGTCGGCGTTGAGGGTTTCGACCTTGAGAAAATCACCTTCGGCAACGCGGTACTGCTTGCCGCCGGTCTTGATAATTGCGTACATGTAGTTTTTCCTCGCCGTTTTGCGCCCGGTTTCCCGGTTGGCAAAACCTTTTTGTAATTACACATCACGCGCACTGCGCCACCGAACGAAGCCGTACGGTGTTGCGCGCACGCGCGCTCCTTCCCTGCGAAGGAAGGGATCGAGATTATGACAGAGTAAACTCAGGCTGTCAACCGTTCCAAGACCTGTTTTTTCAGAAGAATCAGGCGCTTGTCGCGCAATATCCTCAATTAACTATTCCTGCGCCTTGAGCGCGGCAAGCTGTTCGGAGACCACTGGCTTGAGCATTTCGGCGCGAGCCTCGTCAAGCTCACCCAAGCGGAGCCGTCGCCAGAGAATATCATCGGCACAACGTGCACCGGTTTCCGCAAAATGACGGCTGACAAAGCCGTTGAGCTGCATGATCGCCTCCGCGGCAGGAGCTTCGCCCGCCAGCAGCCTTTTCTGCAGTTCTTCCATAGCCATCTGAGAATTGCCGCCCAAACGCATCGAACGCGTCATGCAGCCGTACTTGGGCAACAGATGCCGTGCAATAGCCGCATCAATCGCCGCTTCGGCCTTAGCTCGATAAAGCGTCATGGAGCCGCCGACCACCGTAAACATATTGTTGAATTCGGGCACAACGGCAAAACCACGGCCGCCGTCGAGTCCGCGCACACCGACTTCGGCCTGCAACCCCGCATAACGAGCGCGCACATCCTCGCGACGAATTTTGCGGCTCAACAAGCGATTGGCGCTAGCCATCAGCAAGCGAACCTCATCTTCTGTGGGTTGCGGATCGATCGGTGCCTGCCCCTGATCAACGGCCGTCGCACCAATCAAAAGACGCCCCTGCCACGGAACAATCGTAAGAGGACCGCGTCCGCCGCAGCCGCGCGGCAGATAAAGCGCATTGCCCGTGGGCATAAACGTCTTATCAACCACAATGTAAGAGCGGCGCACGATCTTAACGATATTGCCGCAAGTGACGTCCACCATCCGGCGGACATCATCGGCCCAGACACCGGCGCAGTTAAAGACAGTGCGGACACGCACCTTGCGCTTGCGGCCGTTTTCCGCATCTTGTAGCACAACCGAAGTGACACGTCGCCCGTCGGCTTCGGCGTCAATCATGCGCATTCTGTTGAGCGCCACCGCGCCGTACTCCACCGCCCCACTTGAAAGAGCAAGCGCCAAACCGGCATCGTCGCAAACGGCATCGGTAAAGGTTACAGCACCTGCCAGCCCCTTTCGTTCAATACCGGGCAACATACCGAGAGCATTGACGCGTCCCTGCATGGACACCGGGCGTGTACCGCGTCCGCCGCTTGAGAACAGGCTGTAGAGCGCCAGACTGGAAGCTCGCATCGTCATGCCGATCTTGCTGCGGCAGGGAATCACGTAGTTTTGAGCACGCACAAGGCTCGGCGCATTTTGCAAAAGCAAACGTCGCTCGTAGAGCTCTTCACGCACGCGATCCCATCGGGCAGGACAAACCAGGCGGCGAATATCGCTGCCAATGTGTTTGCTCGAGCGAGAAGCGTGCCCCGAGGCCCAATCCTGTCCGTCCACAATAAGCACCGACATGCCGCGGCTGGCCGCATCGAGCGCCACACCGAGCCCGGTTGCGCCGGCGCCAATTACGGCAACGTCAAACTCATCCTGCCGCTCAAGACGCTCAATCATCTCGCGGCGGCTCCAGGGGCCCTGCTTCTTGTCCATGTCTCGTGTCACTTCTTGTGGTCGTCGAAAAAGAGGATTTGCCTTTTGCACTGAGGCCTGCCGACAACGAGTCTGCACGGCATGCCGTCCTCTTTTGTGCAAACGCAAGTTTAACTGAGCAACTTACCCGAAAACTTAACGCAACAGTCGGCAGAAAAAAGCGCCTCCACACCATCGGGAAGCGCCCTTGCCAATATCAAAAGAGTCGGCTCTTATTCTTCGCTGTTGTCGGTCTCAGCAGCAGTCTCAATGGCCTGCGACTGAACTTCCTCAGCCTTGGCCGGAGTTTCTTCGGTCTTGACAGTCTTCGTGAGCGCAATCACCATACGCAACGCAACGTTGACGTCCTCAGACGACTTGAAGTAACGAGCCACATCCGAATCCAGACGAACCGTTGCGTTCTGCACAAACGCGGCTCGATCGGAGAAACGGCGCTTATCCACCACCTTGGCGCGAGGGCCGGAACGACCGCCGAGCTCTTCCTTGAACGGACGCCCGGCAAACGGCTTGCGGGCGCCGAAACGATCGTTGCCGCGATCACCGAAGCGACCTTCGCCGCGTCCGCGTCCGAATTCCTCAAAACGGCCGCTCTTGCCGCTGAAACGATCGCCGTCACGTTTTTCACGGCGTGCAGGTTTGTCATTGAAACGGTCGAAAGCCATTGCAATTTTCCTTATCGAAAACAATCGGCGGTCTTGCTCAGCAAGCCGCCCAACTAAATAGTATAGACAGAGTCGTGCCGGCTCTGTCGAAAAATACAAATTTCCACCAAATCCGAACAATCTTGCGCGTTTTCAACCTTCATGCCGAGTAAACTACTTTGTACAGGAAGACTTTCTGCGGTCTGACTGGAACCCTACGAACAACAAAAAGAGAGGTTTTTATGCTGCAGGTTATTTTCCACGGCGTTGATCGTTCCCCGGCGGCTGAAGCCGACATCGCAAGACGTTTCGAAGCTCTCCAGCGCTTTGACAACAATCTCTCGGAGTGCAAAGCAACGATTACGAAAGTCGGTCACCAAGGTCTCGGCGAATTCAGCGTCAAACTTGACATGATTGTCTCAGGTGGCCGCAGCGTGATTGCAACGGAAAACGACCCTGACGCCATGCAAGCCATCAACAAAGTGTTTGATACGGCTCGCCGTGCGGTCAAGGAGGAAAACGACAAGCGTCATTCTCATTAATTGAGTCGCACCGCTTTCCCGACTTCCCGCCTAGCGCTTGAAGTCGATTGCAAACCGTCCGGCATCGCCCGGGCGGTTTTTTTCTCATCAAATCTGCCGCAGATACCAAAAAAGCCCGCCGATTAAGGCGAGCTTTCTAAATTTGGCGTCCCAAGGGCCTCCGCAGTAGCCTACATTATAAGGCAAACACAAGCGAAAGTCCCTCTTACCCATCATCTAGCCCATCAAAAAACAAACAACAGCTTGCCTAAACTTGTTTGGTTAACTGAAGTCGTTTTTCGGGCGCCTTACGGCGCCGCTCAACCAGGCCGCTAATGCTATTGGAAAAGGCCCCAGAGCACAAGAGCAAATGGCTTCTAACGATGCTCCTAGCAACAACATAGATCAAACCAAACGAGGGATTGAAAGATGCTTCACTCTAAATCTGCCCTGTTACTCGCATTTGGCGCTGCTGCGGGTGTCCTTCTCACAGGGTGCGCTCAAATCAATGATCAACTCAGCACGATCGGAAGAACCACCCCCGAAAATGCTCCTCCAGGCTATCACCTCTTTAACGATGGAGAAACTGCAGTGAAGCATAAGGACTGGGACACTGCCGCTCAAAAATTCTGCGACGCTGCAAAAGTTGGGCATCCCCAAGCCAAGCACAAATGTGTCGAATACGCCTACATAGCGGCAGCCAAATCTGATCCCAGGAAAATCTGTGGTGCGTCAGAGTTTGATAGCAAAGCCGAGGATATGTGTAGCCGTATCAACAAATCCATGTTCTTGGCAGGTCAAAGAGGAAAAATAGAAAAACAGGTCAGAGCAGAAGCCCAAGAAGTTATTAACAAAAAGCAAGTCAAAAAACAAATTCAGCAAGGTGGTTTTGGTGAATTTACTGCGGAAGAGTTTTAACCATGCTTAATGCCAAATATATTGCAGCATTGATCGGGGCACTGTGCGCCGCTAGCACATCTGCGGGAACAGCAGAAAACATTGCTAATCTAGAAAATCAACTCACTCAATGTCGAGAAGAGTACAAAACTTTAGTTGCTAAGACAAATCAAGAAATCAAAGACCTCAAAGCAAAAGCTCCTGGAAATTTAAATGCTATTTATGCAGAAAAGAAAAATAGACTAGATCAAAAAGCCAGCAGCTGCAAAAATATAAAAGCAAACATTGAAAAAGAAAAGAAAAAGCTAGCTGCTGAAATTGAATTTCAGAAACAAGCGGAGAAAATTAAACTAACAGGCGCAATTGATAAAGCAGGGCCTCGTTTCCGCTGTTTACAGCTACGTCAAAACTGGGAAGAATTTAGTGCCTGTACAAACTCTTTAGGGCTTGAAGCCAGTATTGGCGTTACTAAAAGCAGAAAAACAGCATTCTTTGCCAAAGACATTACTGCCATTATCGACGAAACAAATCATGTGAATGAAATCATCATTCACGGCCCTTATTTCTGGAACGCTGATAGCATTGATAATAGTTTTATCGTGGCATTTGTCAGACAATATGACGTTGAGAACTTCTCATCTGGAACAAATATTCTAGGCCTTCCTTATCACAAGGGCACCATTAGAAATGGAAAAGTAATTATAAATCCCACCATTGGAGTAGTTCCTGGAAGCATTTCAATTGAATATACAAAAGCTAAAGGCGGATATTCTTTCTAACGCTGATAGCGGAGATTTATATGACAGCCTATGAAAATCTGACGTCCGATCAAAAGATGTCCATTGAAGCACGCCTTGCAAACGAAACAAAGTCTGCAGGCGTCGCCTACTTGCTTTGGTTCTTTTTGGGAACTTTAGCCGTTCATTGTTTCTATCTGGGACAAACCAAGATCGGTCTAATTCGCCTTGTTCTAGGTGTTCTGGGTTGGATTTTGGCCCTTGTAGGATTAGGTGCTGCAATGGAGGGGCATAGTGGAGCAAGTCTCGCCTGGGGGCTTATCTTCTTAGCTATTGCCGGCATTTGGTTAATTGTTGACCTGTTTAGAATACCGTCTTATATACGGCAGCAACAGGCCACACGCCGTGAAGAACTAGCTGTATCCTTATTACCCAAACAGGATACTCCCAATGAAAAAAGTTCTGCTTAGCACGCTACTCGCGCTTCTCGCTTGCACCGCAAGCGCAGAAGAGCGCTATATCTCCATGCGCAATGTTGACATTGGAATGGCAGGTCAAGGTTATTGCTCACTCGTCTTTAACCTGACTGCCAGCGCTCCATTTGACAATCCATTGGAGATTGAGGTCGGACTCTACAACGGTGACGAAGAAGTCTACAAAGCGCTTATGGAAGTCAAACCGTTCGGCCAGGCAAGGGCTAATGAAACGCAATACTGCTTTGCGGACTATCCATGTGACGAAGTCACTAAAGCCAAGGTACTAAACGTCTGGGAAATTGTTGATGGCAAGCGTGTTCAATTATCGCGTGAAATTATCGTTCCCGATAACTATCAACCTGTCCCGGTTGAATAACACTAGATAGAACTATGAAAAAGTTAATTATTCCACTGTTACTGCTTGCAACAACGCAAGCTTTCGCTTTTTCTATTGGAAATTCCGACGCTGGAACCAGAGTGTTGTTAGTGTCCACTTCCAAGGACACGGACAAAATCTCTGAAGATTTTGAGATAGAAAGCGCCCTAAAATATGGTGGCCAAATTACTTTGGATTTTGCTAAAGCAACTGAACTAGCCGACAAGAAAAATATTAAAAATGTTGTTGGAAATGTGAGATGTTCAAGCGATCCTAACAAAACAACTTGCGTTAAAACCTTTCCCTTCATCATAAACACCATTGGCGCGTATGGTTGGAACTACCAAGTCGGAGGTCTTGGAGAAATCGTTTTTACAAAGCCATTCACAAATGACTAAATAACTACTTACTGCCACTTAATCGGCTCTTCTGAACAAAGCAGAAGAGCCGATTTTCTTATAGACTATGCAACCAACAAGTCCACATCGGGAAACTGTCTTTTCAACTGCCTACAATATTTTTTTAAGACAAAAGCACAAATTGGAGCGCAAGGGAACAATCGTTTTATGGCACAAATAACCGCATCTATGTCCTCATCGTCAAATAGTTCCACCTTTATGCTTTCATCTGAAGAATATTTTTTCATCAAATTTTCTCTATCTTTTACATAAATCACAATTTCCCTGTCTTCGTTAAAATACTTGTAATTAAAACTTGGAACAACGTTTCTATCAACTATCAAAAAATAATCAGTGTCATTTTTCAGATCGTAAATTTTTGCCTGAATGTAATCATGTTCAGGATTCATCGGTAATAAAAAAGATCTTGCCATTTTTTTGCATTCATCGGGGAAAAACACACGTCTAACAGATCTAACGCATCTAACGCTTCTCCCAAGGTCTGCCATCGGTAAAAACACTCGTGTTAACTTATTATCAATAGTAGTAATAATTACTATTTATTAGTAATAGTATGAATGTAAGAGTTATATCCGATAGCCACGTCTGGAGACCCGTTAGATCCGTTAGACCTGTTAGCTACATGGCTATTCACACCGATTTTTCATTCAAAGTTAATCTTCAACGATGATTGACTCGTCACGTATTAAATTTTCCTTGATGACTAACTCTTCTTGCGTTAGCCTCTCTCAGCAACACCACAGGCAATATTTCCTCGATGACAGGCAACAAGGAAAATACCTCCTTGCTTGCCGATTCCTGTTTGAGCAAACAGGATCAATCAAGCATTGAAAATAAAATTTCATTCCATCACAACTATCGGTTGTTTGATGTTTCGTGTTACTCTCACCACGCTCAACGCGAAGCGCCCCAGAGAATTTCTCCAGGGCGCAGCGTTATTATCTGTTTTCGGAGTATGCGAGCTTCAGTTCTGTAACTGAATAACATCGCGTATTATTTTCACTCCAAATCTGTCGCGTCTTCACGTCAAAGTCGTCCAGAATTTCCGCCAGTTTCTTACAACTCAAATCACTCCACTCCGGTTTTAAATTCAATTGCTGGATCAAATCGGCTGATTTGATCCATTTCTTTTCATAGTTCTGTAAAAGACTATTAATGTGGCGAAGTAGCATTAGGTTAGAAGGAAGATGTTGCATACGTTGGCACAGTACCGTGTATGCCTCTTTGCATTTCTGACGAGTTTCTTTACCAGCCATGCACTCAAGCATTGCCCATATTACTTCGCAACCTTCCTTTTGACGATTGCTTAACTCATCCGAAAACTCAATCTCCCCCTCATCCAAAAGTTTTCTTACTTCACGACTATATTTGACACTAAGCGTATAAAAACGACGTCTGATCGAATCGAACTGCTCCTCAAATTTGCTAAACTTGAGGCGTTTTCCCTCTGTATGAGGCTTTTTTGAAAGTTTGATCGCCACGCTTCGGCTAGTTACGGTATCGTAAAACTTCTCGGCAAGAATTCCTACTGAAAATTACCATTTATTCGCACGATGATTCTCATCCTTTCGGACACCTCAATTC
>ENA-ORUG01000429-ORUG01000429.1-human-gut-metagenome-genome-assembly--contig:-NODE-429-length-49313-cov-3.321816_pt1 | contig 49313 bp, 41 predicted proteins | sample MGYA00242079_ERZ509207 | MGnify/ENA primary metagenome ERZ509207 (study PRJEB26280, sample SAMEA2338780) | human gut metagenome | biome: human gut; feature: human-associated habitat; material: faeces...
TGTGGGTTATCCCCTTCCTAATACTGAAGTGAGCATTCGCGGCGATGGCTTTAAGGATTTAGGATTGTGTGACAATCCTGAAGAAATTGACTCTCACACCGGCGAAATTTGTGTGAAGGGCCCGCAAATCATGAAGGGCTACTGGAACAGACCCGAGGAAACGGCCGGCGTCTTCAGAGACGGCTGGCTTCGTACGGGTGATGTGGGCTTTATGGCCGCTGACGGCAAGATCACCATTACGGACCGCAAGAAAGACATGATTTTGGTCTCAGGCTTTAACGTCTATCCCAATGAAGTGGAAAGCGTCATTGCCTCGATGCCCGGTGTTTTAGAGTGCGGTGTGGTGGGGGTGCCTCATGAACGATCTGGTGAAACCGTGAAGGCTGTTATCGTTTTGAAAGACCCATCTATCACCAAAGAAGACGTCGTGAAATATTGCCGTACACAGTTAACCGGCTACAAGATTCCTAAACAAATCATCTTTGTGGACTCTTTGCCCAAGACGGCTGTCGGTAAGATTCTGCGCCGAGAATTAAAAGATATCGTCTAATTCAGACTTCAGGGATCTTTCTCAGATCCCTGTTTTTTAGTCCTTAAAGCAAAGCGATCTATCAGCCGTGCACCGATAGATCGCTTTTATTTTAGGTGGTGAAGTTTTTAACCAGCTGCCTTTTTAGCTTTTTGCCGCTTCACCCACATTCTGGCCAGAAGTACTACTAGCGCGGCTCCGATAATACAAGCCCCATAATGAACAGCATTCGTTTGCGGAATGTGTTCAACCATGAAGATATCACTTACAACCAAACCGCCGCCGATCCAACCTAAAAGGGCTCCGCCCAAGGTTATGATGATTGGGAAACGGTCAAACACCTTCAAGATAATCTGGCTGCCGAACACAATAAAAGGCACACTGACAATCAAACCGAAAATAATCAATAACGTTTGATGATGTTCATGAGCCGCTTGGGCGGCACCGGCAATGCCGATCACATTATCGATACTCATCACAAGGTCGGCCACAATGATCGTCTTAATTGCGGAGAGCACTTTTGTGCTTGCTTCGATGTGCTTATCTTCCTCATCGTGAGGAATCAGCAATTTCACACCAATCCAAATCAAAAGGAGACCGGCCACCACTTTCAAAAGCGGCAACTGCAGGAGATAAACGGCACAAGTAATCAGGATGACACGCAAGGCGATCGCGCCAAATACACCCCAGAAAATTCCCTGTCGACGTTGATGCGGATCCAAATTGCGGCAAGCTAAGGCAATGACCACCGCGTTGTCACCCCCCAACAAAATATCAATCATGATGATCTGAGCCACGGCACCCCAGTGCATCGTTGTAATCAGCTCGGTCAACCATTCCATAACGTCTTGTTTCCTTATAAAAAAAATTGATTTTTTACAGTTTAATGAATTTGTATGAACAGAGAATTAAATTTTGAAAAAAATATTGAGTTAGGCTACGTTTTCACCTTCTTGCGAAGACAAACTCAAAAATTTCTTCGCACAATAGATCGGCGCATAGGGCGCAGCCTGAGTGATAGAAATCAAGCCTTCACGAGAGAGTTCAAGAATAGCTAAGAAACTCACAACTCTTTCCTGCATTGTGCCGTGATCTTGCACCAGTTCATCAAAACTGACAAATCGCTCTTGCTCGACCCGCTTAATAATCGCCGACATAAATTCATGAATTGAGAGCTCCTGTCGCGATACAGTGTGATTGATTTTTAAATTGGCATTCTTAACAACGCTTAACCAGACTCTTGCCAATTCCTGCGGTAAAACCTCCGGTTCCGGCGCCTCATCTTCCTCTATGGCGACGTAACCACGCCAGAAACCATCACCCATGGTGGGCAGTGCGTTGAGTAGCTGAGCGGCCACTTGGATTTTTTCGTATTCAGCGACTTCTCTTAAAATGCGGGCAGTCGGATCTTCCTCTTCTTCATCGTCATCGCTCACCGGCACCGGCAAAAGAAGCCTGCTTTTAATCATCATGAGATCGGCCGCCATAACAAGGTAATCGCTTGCCAATTCCATATTCTGAGCGCGGATTTGCTCAACATACTCCATGTATTGATCTGTCACCGCAGCCACTGAAATTTCATTTAAGTCCAAGCGTTGTTTGCGGATCAGATACAGCAGTAAGTCAAACGGTCCCTCAAATGACTCCAAAAAAAGCCGCAAAGCTTCAGGCGGAATGTACAAATCATCCGGAAAATGCAGTAACGGCTCACCTTTTAGGCGAGCAACCGCCACCACGTCCTCAACGGCCGGAGTTGTGTCTGGAATTAATTCAGGGGCGACGTCAATCAGAGCGTTCGGATTCACAGCGATTCTATTGAAAATAGGAGGCGGGGATTTATCCCCGCCCCGATATCAGCAGCCTATAAGCAGCTTAGTAAGCGGGCGTGTACATGCTCGCTTTAATCGCAGCATGCAAATCTTGCGGTCTTTCGATACCGGCAAGTCCCTTTTCAAACGCGTATTCAGCCACCGCAACAGCAATTGCCTCAGAAATCGGGCGAATGTCATTGAGTGACGGATAGAGACTGCCGCGCTTGAGATCGTCTTCGCTGACAAGTTCTGCCAACTTACGAGCAGCGGCCAAGAACATGCCCGTAGGCATCGTCTTTGCCTTCACAAACGTGGCAGCGCGCCCCAAAGCCGGGAACACGTAGGAATTATTACCTTGACGCGGCACAAAGGTTTGACCGTTGTAGTTCACTGTGTCAAAGGGAGAGCCCGAAGCGAAGAGAGCTCGACCATCAGAGAATTGGTAAGCCATCTCAGCCGTGCATTCAGCCTTAGAGGTCGGATTAGAGAGTGCGAAGACGATCGGACGTTCGTTAATAGCACTCATTTCACCAATCACCATGGAGTTAAAGGCATTTTGCTGAGCGGCCACACCAACGATGGCGGTCGGACGCAACTGCTGAATGGCTTGCAGGAAACTTTCTGCGGGTTGTGCATCGTGAGCGAATTGACGCTTGTGAGCAGACAAGCCGGTTCTTTGCGCAACGACCAACCCCTTGGAGTCAAAGAGGAAGCAACGCGTGCGAGCTTCTTCGATAGAAATGCCTTCTTCATCAGCAATAGCTTCAGCAATCAGATTGGCAATACCAGTTGCGGCTTCGCCCGCTCCTAAGAAAAGCACTCGTTGATCGGCTAACTTACCGCCCGTTACACGCAAAGCGGAATAAAAACCAGTCAAAGCCACACAGGCCGTACCTTGGATGTCGTCGTTAAAGCACAGGCTCTTATCCTTCCAGCGCTCGAGCAAACGGAAGGCGTTAGCGTTGCCGAAGTCTTCAAATTGAATGAGCACATTGGGCCAACGCTTGCGTGCGGCCATCATAAATTCATCAATCAATTCGTCATAGCAGGCACCGGCCACACGTTCCTGGCGCAGGCCCATGTAAAGAGGATCGGCGAGATAGGCGGGGTTGTTGGTGCCAACATCAATCATCACCGGCAATGTTTTTTCCGGAGCAACACCGGCACAAGCCGTGTAAAGCGCAAGCTTGCCGACCGGAATGCCCATGCCGTTGACGCCTTGGTCACCCAAGCCCAAAATGCGCTGGCCATCGGTCACAACGATGACTTCGACATCATCTTGCTTGACGTTATCCAAAATCTTAAGAATTTGGCCCTTGTCTTTGATGGAAATGAAAAGCCCTCTGGCTTGCAGGAAATTGTGGCTGAATTTCTGGCACGCTTCACCAACCGTCGGCGTGTAGATAATCGGCATCACCTCTTCGATGTTATCGCACACCACTTTGAAGAAAAGCGTTTCATTGGTATTGTGCAGAGCATCGAGGTAGAAATAACGTTGGATGGGCAAGGGGAAGGTGCGCATGAAGGCCACCGAACGGCGAGCCTGTTCTTCAAGCGTTTCCACTCGGGAAGGCAAGAGGCCCCGAATACCCATTTGGTCTCTTTCTTCTTCGGTGAAAGCCGAACCGCGATTTTGAAGCGGATTACGCAGGATATCCTGTCCGCAGCGAGAGCAAGTCATTTTCAAGTATCTCAAAAGAAAAAACGAGGATTACTCCTCAGGAAAATACAAAGCTTAATTTTAGACTTTTCTTGTCAACCAAGTTTTTCAATTTGTGCCAAACGGCTCTTAGCGGTTTTGGCAGAGTCCGATTTCGGATAACGTTTGATCAGGGTATTGAGAGTCTTTTTAGCCTCATCAATCGCGCCGTCACTTAATTCCGCGGAAGCCTTCAGCAATAAAGCTTCGGGGGCTTTAGGCGAGCTCGGATAAACCCGGTACAAATTATTGGTTACCGTGATCGTGCTCTTGAAATTGTTGAGCGCGTAGTAGGAACTTGCGCGCCAGTAATCTACATCGGCCATGTAGGCAGACTTTGGCCAAGTCTTTTTAAAGGTATTCAACGCTTTCAGGCAATTGGAAAAATCACGATTTCTGAAAAGCTCCACCGCTTTTTCAAAGTCACGACGTTCAGCAGGCTTAACGCTAATGACCCGACCATTTAATTCAACACGGGCCGGCTCCACTTCCACCAATCGCTTATCCATCGTCTCAACCTGACGGGTGAGCTCCTGCATTTGACCGATCATGCGCTGGTTTTCCGCTCGAAGGGCTTCAACCTGACCCATCAAGTCAACCTGTGCACGCTGACTGGCCTTTAATTGTTCACGCAATTCCAAAATGGCCGTTCTCGCTTCATCATCGGCGAAGGCCCAAGCCGTTCCCGTTTGAGCGGCCACGGCCAACATCATGACTGCCAATAAAGTTTGACGCATACTATCCTTAATTTCTAATCGGACCGAAAACAGAGCGCGCCCGATCAACGGGCGCCTGTCTCAAAAAAATTCTTATTTGGTGCGATAGATAATATCGACACGACGATTTTGTTGATAAGACTCTTCATCGTGACCCATGGCACGCGGACGCTCTTTACCGAAACTCACGCTTTCCATGCGATCCGAAGGAACGCCTAAAAGCTGCAGGCGATTTTCAACGCTGTCGCTTCTTTTTTGACCAAGGGCCAAGTTGTATTCACGACCGCCTCGTTCGTCCGTGTTGCCTTCCAAAACGACCGTTGCGCTCGGGTGTGTAGCAAGATACTGAGCGTGAGCTTCAATCATTGCTTGTGATTCAGCCGGCACGGTGTAGCTGTCAAAGGCAAAATAGATGCTCTGTTGGCTCAAAGGCGAATTGGGGTTAGAAAACGGGTCGCCGGCGTACTGAGCATCAGGACCATTGGGGTTTAAATCTACGGACGAGCAACCGGTTAAAAGAGCACCGGCCAGACCTAAACTGACCAACAAAATTTTGCTTTTCAATTGCATTTAAAACTCCATCCAATAACTAAAAATTAAGTTTTACTGTAAAAGCGGTCCCCAAGAGGGTTCTCGGATATCACCGTTGGGACCGGTAAGGCGCGTCCTGACGCGACCGTCAAGGCTTACCGTTGCCAACACACCGCGTCCGCCTTCTTCGGTGGCATAAACCAAAATCTTGCCATTCGGAGCGAAGGTGGGAGACTCATCACGCATCGTATCGGTCAAAACCAACTGTGTTCCTGTCAATAAATCGAGCAACGTCACACGGAAAGCCCCATTGAAGCGAGAGATGAAGGCGAGTTTATCTCCCTTGGGACTGATGGCCGGACTAATGGCGTACTCGGCACTATAGGTGATTCGTTCAGCAGCGCCGCCCGCCACAGCTTGACGATAGATTTGAGGCGAGCCGCCGCGGTCGGATGTGAAATAGACGTATTGACCGTCGGGACTAAAAACCGGTTCGGTATCAATGCCCTGACTATTGGTGAAACGTCTGACATTCGTACCGTTTGTACTCATAAGGTAGATGTGCGTGCCGCCGCCCATAGACAAGGCCACAGCCATTGTCTTGCCGTCAGGGCTAAAAGCCGGAGCCGAATTATTGCCCTTGAAACTGGCGATTAAGCGGCGCTCTCCAGATCGAACATCATGCAAATAAATAACGGGCTTATTGGCTTCAAAGGACACATAGGTGAGCAGCAGTCCGTTGGGAGACCACATCGGAGAAATAATGGACTGATTACTCTTGAGCGCAGTCTGTGGATTGGCGCCGTCACTGTCGCTGACAACCAATTCGTATGATGCGGGGCCCCTTTGCAAAACGTAGGCCAAGCGCGAAGCGAAAATGCCAGACTCGCCTGTGAGCCGCTCATAAACAGCGTCCGCAATACGGTGAGCCGTCAAACGCAGATCGCCGCTACTGACCACGAACTGCTTTTCGTCAATCACTTTGTCCTCAACCGTACCAAACAGCCTGTAATTGACGCGATAGCGAGTATCGGGCAGCTTTTCGATAGTGCCCATAACCAGTGCGGTCGCTCCCATCGTGCGCCAGAATTTAGCACGAGGCTTTTCGATATCCTCGGCCGGCAACTCACCCATTACTTTGAGTGCGCGAAAGGATCCGCTTCTTTCGAGGTCCGCGGTGACAACCGTTGACAAGTCCAACGGTGCGTTATTGGTTCCCTGAAATTGGGGGATGGCAATCGGCATTTGATTGGCACCCACCCCCGTAATTTCAATGCGAAGCTGAGCCCAAGCGGGCAAACTTGCCCCGGACACCAAACCGGCACCAGCGGCAAGCAACGTTCGACGGTTAATCTGCATGATCAATCCCTTAAAACGGATATCACAAAAAGTCAACTAAAGTGCTTTGATTTTAAAGCAAAAGAGGCGCCAGTCTGAGCGATTGGCGCCCTTTTTTTCGATTGGTTACGATTGACGTAACCAAACAGCCGAATTAGTGGCGGAAGTGACGTTCACCGGTAAAGACCATAACGATGCCGCGTTCGTCGGCAGCGTCAATGACTTCTTGGTCGCGGATCGAACCGCCCGGTTGAATCACACAGCTTGCACCGGCATCCACCACGACATCCAAACCGTCTCTAAACGGGAAGAAGGCGTCGCTCGCGACTGCCGTATCCTTCAAACTTAATCCGGCTTCTTCGGCCTTAATGGAAGCGATTCGGGCAGAGTCCACACGGCTCATCTGACCGGCACCCACACCCATCGTCATGCCGTCTTTGGCAAAGACAATCGTGTTGGACTTCACAAACTTGGCCACACGCCAGGCAAAGAGCATGTCCTTGAGCTGTTGAGCCGTGGGCTGCTTCTTCGTTACCACGCGCAAAGCCTCTTCAGAGACCACTTGCAAGTCCGGCGTTTGCACGAGAAGGCCGCCGCCCACGCGCTTGAAGTCAAAGTCGTTGTGATCGTCACCCATTTCAATCGTCAAAAGACGCAAATTGGGTTTCTTTTCGAGAATAGCCAAAGCGTCGGCATCAAAAGCAGGCGCCATGATCACTTCGGCAAATTGCTTGGAAATCATTTCAGCACAAGCGGCCGTTACCGGCGTATTGAATGCCAAAATACCACCGAAAGCGCTCTTTGAGTCTGTCTTAAAGGCCTTGGCATAAGCTTCGGCGCTATCAGCACCCACAGCTACACCGCAAGGATTGGCGTGCTTGATAATGACGCAAGCAGGTTCTGCAAATTGGCGAACAGCTTCCCAAGCCGCATCGCTGTCGGCAATATTGTTGTAGGACAAAGCCTTGCCGTGCAATTGTTTGTAGCTTGCCAAAAGGCCTTTACCCACATGCACTTCACGGTAGAAAGCCGCCTTTTGGTGAGGATTTTCACCGTAACGCATGTCCTGAACCTTCACGAATTGACGAGTGAAGCTTTCCGGGAAATCCTTCTTTTGCTTGTCTTCGTCCAGGGCCGTGAGGTAGTTGGAAATCATGGCATCATAGCGAGCGGTATGGCAGAACACTTTCTTTGCTAAACGCAAACGGGTTTCGGCCGTCACTTCACCCTTTTGCTTTAATTCTTCTAACACTGAGGAGTAATCGGCCGGATCCACAACGACTGCCACGCTTTCATAGTTTTTGGCCGCAGCGCGGATCATGGTCGGACCACCGATATCGATATTTTCAATGGCTTCTTCAAATGTGCAATCGGGTTTAGCGATCGTTGCCTCAAACGGATAGAGGTTCACAACAATGATGTCGATCGGATCAATGTTGTGGTCAGCCAAAGCTTTCATATGAGCTGGATCGGGGCGGCGAGCCAAAATACCCGCGTGGATCTTCGGATTGAGTGTTTTGACACGACCGTCAAGCATTTCAGGGAAACCCGTGTAATCGGCCACTTCCTGAACTTCGATTCCTGCCTGAGCGATCAATTTGGCGGTACCGCCCGTGGAGAGCAGGTGATAGCCCAAAGCGGCGAGTTCGCGAGCGAACTCCACGACTCCGGTCTTATCAGACACACTCAACAAAGCTTGTTTACGCATAATTGCTGTCCTTAAAAGTTAAAAAACGAAAAAACAAAACCTTCCGGCCCATCCTCAGCCATCAGATGAGCTTGTAAAACTGTAGCTTCTTGTGCAACGTGTTTCTGTTTATGCCGAGAAGCTGCGCCGCCGCACATTTATTGTGTCCCGTGCGTTTCATCACAAATTCAAGCAAGGGCTTTTCCACCGCTTGAATAACCATAGGATAGAGTTCGTGCTGCGGACGCATCCCGTTGAGCGTTTTGAAGTAACTTTGCAAATTACGAAGAACAGCCGCCTCAAGCGACTCATCTTGTTCGATTGTCGCAGGCTTCATCATCAACGGGTTTTCGGCCATCACTTCTTGTTTTTTGATTGTATCGGAAACCATATCAATGAACACAAAAGAGAGAAAAAATCGTTATTTACAACCAACCTTGCCGCTTGAAATAGTCAAACAGACATCTGCCCTGCATAAGAGCATCCGGGGCCTGACAAAGATCCGAGCGGACTTCTTCAAATCCGGGCCACCCCGTCAGATACCATAAAAGGTGCTTTCTAAAAGTCATCACAGCGACCGGCTCGGGGTAACACTCAAAGTGCCACCGTCTGTGCGACAGTATCGCCTCTACTTTCTCCTTACGGGAAAGCTCAAAAGGCACACCGCTTCGAAGCGTTTCTTTTATCTCTTTAAAAAGCCAAGGTCGACCCAGCGCCGCGCGGCCAACCATCACAGCCTGAGCACCGGTGTAGCGCAAAACGGCCGCAGCTCGATTAGCATCGGCAATATCGCCGTTGGCCACCACCGGGATTGTCAGCTCAGAGGCTACTTGGGCAATGGTGTCGTACTCGACCGGACTTTCAAACGCCCCGGCCCTTGTTCTGCCGTGGACGGTAAGCATCGCAAAACCGGCTTCCTCGGCCCAACGCCCCACTTGAAGCGCATTTTTATGCGCCTCATCCCATCCGGTTCTGCATTTTAAGGTCACAGGAACTGCGCATTTCTGAGATACCTCGCCCAACGCTTCTAAAATTTTCCGGGCTTGTGTTTCTTCACGCATTAGGGCAGAGCCACAGGCTACATTACAGACCTTTTTGGCCGGGCACCCCATGTTGAAATCAATGACCTCAGCGCCCGCCTCAACTGCCCAATGAAACGCTTCGCTAAGTGCGACCGGATCAGCCCCCAAGAGCTGCACGACCCGAGGGCACTCCCCGTCAAAAAATTTCAACCTGGCTAAAGTTTTGCGGCTATTTCGCAATTGAGGGGCACTAGTGAGCATTTCACCCACCGCATAATCGGCACCGAATTGGCGACACAAACGCCTAAAAGGCGCGTCCGTCACACCGGCCATGGGTGCTAAAAAAAGCACGCCGTCAATACGGTACTGTCCTAAATTAAAACCCATCAGGAAATTTCGCCCACAAAAACGCCACCGTATGGGTAGCCAGCAATGGAGCTATTTTAATAATTTTGCTCATTTTTTGAGCAACATTTCTGATTTTTCTGATTCAAAACAAACTATCCATAGAAAAATAGCCATCCAAATTCAATATATTGTGCTCCAAAAATAAAAAATCTCTATTTTGAGAATTTCTGTCCCAAAGCTTCAAGCGCTTGAGGCGTTCCGACATTTTCCCAAAAACCGTTATAGACCTCCCCGCTCACGCGGCCGGCTTCAATGAATTGATCCAACCAGGGGAAAAGTTTGGCAAAAACTATCGGGACATTACGGAAAATTCGGGGCGAAAAAAGACCGATGCTCGAGTAGGTATACGTCCGAGCGTTTCTCGTCACAAGGCCATTGACCAACCCCATGTCGCCTTCAGGATGGAAATCCGGATTGGGCACTAAAACCAAATGAGCATCCAACTGTCCTTTGCGGATTCGTTGAGCGGGTTTATCTAATAGAGCGGAAAAATCAAAATCCGTCGCAATGTCGCCCGCCACCACGATAAAAGGCTCATCCCTTTCACTTAAAAGAGGAAGAGCTTTGGCGATGCCTCCGAGCGTCTCGAGCGACTCATCGTATGTTTGACCTTCAACGGAATAGTGAATATCAGCCCCCCGATAATGTGTCCCCAGAGCCGGCAAAAATGTTTCTGACAAATGAGCTGTATTGATCACTATTTGATTAACACCGGCTCGAACCAAACCGTCAACGGACCAATCGATAAGACGCCTGTCACCAGCCCTTAGTAATGGCTTTGGCAACTGATCGGTTAGGGGCCGCATACGCTTGCCGCGGCCTGCAGCCAAAATCATCGCTCGCACAACCGACTCCTAGAAAGTGTAGCCGTACTGAGGCACACTGTCTTCAATCTGGTCAACCAAGAAAAGAAGCGCCTTTAATTCATCATAACGGTGTGCTGTCTGACGAACGTAATTAATGAAACGCGGAGTATCGGCCAAGTATTTGGGTTTATTGTCGCGGTAATTTAAGCGCGCAAAAATGCCCAAAATCTTCAAATGGCGCTGCAATCCCATCCACTCGACATCTTTCCAGAAAACACCGAAATCCTGCGGCACGGGAATGCCGGCCTGACGAGCTTTTTCCCAATAGCGAATGGTCATGTCAATGACAAAAGTTTCGCCCCAACTGATGAAAGCGTCACGCAAAAGAGAGGCGATGTCGTAAGAAACAGGACCATAGAGCGCATCCTGATAATCAAGGATGCCCGGGCCGCCTTCGGGCATTACCATTAAGTTGCGGGGCATATAGTCGCGGTGCACAAATACTTTGGCTTGAGAGAGATTGTTTTGCAAAATTCGTTCAAAGCACACTTTGAGCAAAGCGCTTTGACGTTCATCCAAAGTCTTGTTGCGATGCTTGGCGATGTACCACTCGGGGAATAAATTCAATTCACGCGTAAGCGTTGCCCGGTCATACTCGGGTAAAACACCCGGTTCTGAAATACTTTGCCATCTCACAAGCGCGTCAATGGCTTCTGTCATCAATTCCCGTGCATTGTCTTCATTGAGAACATCCAAGTAAGTCTTGTGGCCTAAATCACTTAATAATAAGAAACCTTGCTCAGGATTTTGCTCGTAGATATGCGGTACGGTGAGCGCGGCCTTCTCAAAAAGAGAAGTCACTCGGATAAAGGGACGAACATCTTCATGAGCGGGCGGCGCATCCATCACAATGAAGGTTTTACCGTTTTGATCGGCTACACGAAAATAGCTTCTAAAGCCTGCGTCTGAACTGGCCGGAGCCTCGCTTTCAACGTTTAAAGCGTACTTGGAAGCGATACCGGACAACCACTCGCGGCGCTCATTTTGACGATCCGTCATGTCTTTCCCCATTTTTCTTTCACTTTGATGGGCGAAATTATGACACGGAGAGCGAAGAGCGCCAAGCGCTTCGGCTATAATGGGCGAGTACTGTTTGACGAACCTAATTCATTCATTTCATGTCGGATTTTTCCAAAAACCCTTCGAAAGGGCTGCCCGCACTCAAAATCCTGAGTGTGGCGTGTGCGCTTGCCTGCGCAACATACGCTCATGCACAAACCTCCGATGGCGTTCGCCTGAGAACGGCAGGCTCACTCGATGACTCCCCACAAATTGTTAACGAAAACAGCGCCAGTTTCATTTCAGCTGACCGAATGGAAACCACAGATGACCAGATTGTGCTCTCGGGCGACGCGGAAGTTCGTCGCGCCGGGACGGTCATTCGAGGCGACAACATTACCTACACACAGTCAACTGACACGGTAGATGTGAAAGGAAACGCTGTGGTCACTCGTGCCGGCGCCCGTTTTACCGGTCCCGAACTCAACTATCAAATTGAGACTGAAACAGGTGAAATGCAGGACGCGACCTATGAGTACGCCGCCCGCCGCATCCAGGGGAAAACGAAGTACGCGCGATTTGAAAACGGTCAGTCCACTCAGTTGCGCGAAGCCACGCTTTCAACCTGCAAACCCGGCAGCAAAGCCTGGTGGATTGAAGCCGACACGCTCACGATTGATGAAACCAACAACATGGCCACCGCCCATGATGTGAGTTTTCACTTGGCGGGGCTTCCCGTCTTAGGTACGCCTTATGCTTTCTTCCCTGTGGGCACTGACCGTCAAAGCGGTCTTCTGACTCCCACTATTGGCATGAGTTCCGATTTGGGTTTTGACTATGCGCAGCCCATCTATTGGAACATCGCACCCAACTATGACTATACGTTCACGCCTCGCATTATGAGTAAGCGCGGCATCATGCTCGGCAATGAATTCCGATTCTTAACGGAAAACATGGGCGGCACCCTCACCTATGATTGGGTACCTGACGACCGCCATGAAGACAGAAGCCGCTATGGGGCCAGAGTGGACGCTTGGGCCAAATGGAATGATTTCCACTTTGATGTGGATTACAACCGCGCAAGCGACGGTGACTTCTTAAGCGACTTCTCCAGCAACCTCAGAGAAGGCGACAACGCCATCTTGCCGCAGGACTTTTCCGCCAAGTACAGCAAGGATTTCTGGACGGCCTCTTTGAGTGTGCGTAAAAACCAAGTCCTCGAACGTGATCATCACGATCCGGTGGACCGCCCGTATGAAAAAGTTCCTGAATTTAGCTGGAACGCCTACCACGCAGACTTCTACGGTTTTGAAATTTCAAGCACTTTGGAAGCCACCCGCTTTAAGCACCGCGACAAAGACTTTAAGCCTGAGGGCGATCGCTTCTACATGAACCACTCCATCGCTTATCCGATGAGAGGCTCTTATTGGTTCTTCACGCCCAAGGTCATGTTGACCGGTGTTTCCTATAACCTCACGGGACTCAACAACCTTGATCGCGATTTCCGAAACACCGTGGGTTATGAAAAGAATTCCCACTTTGTGGTGCCGACATTTAGTTTGGATACGGGCCTGATCTTTGAGCGAGAGGCCTCTTGGTTCGGTCAGGATGCCACCCAGACGTTTGAGCCGAGACTCTTTTACGTCTACACACCGTACCGTGACCAAAGCAAGATGCCAGTGTTTGACAGCTCTTACATGGATTTAAGTTTCGGCAGCTTTTTCATGGAAAATGCCTTCACGGGCCATGACCGAGTTTCTGAAGCCAATCAGGTGTCGCTTATCTTGACGTCTCGTTACTTGGATCGCAAATCCGGTCAAGAGTTATTCAGCGCTTCTATCGGCCAGCGTTACTACTTCTCCGATCAAGAGGTTGCCTTAAATCGCTACACCATTGATGACTGGTACAAGTATCGCAACGGTACTCGCAGTATTGAAGGTATCAACAAAGAGAGCCGCAGTGACTACCTCGGTAACATCACGGCTCATTTAACGAAGAATATTGTGGCTTCGACAACGGCTCAATACTCAACAAGCGAAGATCGCTTCACGCGTATTAATGCCGGCATCCGTTGGCAGCCGAAGCCTTCTGCGGTGGTGGGACTTTATTACCGCTATGACGATCTTCCGACCACTATCGAAGAAGACCGCATCAAACAAATCGACTTGGGTGTTCAGTGGCCGCTTACCAATTCACTCTACGGTCTTGCACGCTACAATTACGCGCTTGATGAAAGTAAGCCTGTTGAAATGCTGGCCGGAGTTGAATACGTCGCCGATTGCTGGGCTTTGCGCCTAGTCGGCCAACGCACACTCGATAGCGAAGACAGGTACGATACGACCTTCTTCATCCAATTGGAATTGACGGGCTTGGGCTCTATCGGCTCTGACCCGATCGAAGAACTGCGCCGTGCCATCCCGGGCTATCGGCCTACGACAGACCAACCCGGTGCAGCCGGACTTTATGACTACTATGAATAAGATGAAATACCTGGCGTTGCTTGCCGCCTTTTCCGCAAGCGTATGTGTGGCTCAAACCGCTAGCACCAAGACGGCCACCTCTGAGCCGCAGGTTCTCAATGCCGTGGTCGCGGTTGTAAATAACGACGTGATCACCACGGGGGAACTCGCCGAGCGTGCTCACTCGGCCGCTTTGAACCTCAGACGCCAGAAGATTCAATTGCCTCCGATGCCTCAGTTGCGTGCTCAGGTTCTTGAGCAACTCATTTTGGAGCGAGCCATCTCCCAGCGTGCCCGTGAAACCGGTATTCGTGTTGATGACGGCGTTGTCAATGCCACTATTGAACAAATCGCCGCACAAAACAAAATTACCGTTGCCGAATTGCGCCGCCGCTTGTCACTCGATGGGGTGACATTCCCGCAATTTAGAGAAGAAATTCGCTCCCAGATTGTGGCTCAACGCTTGCGTGAACGCGAAGTCGATGAAGAAATTAAGATTCCTGAAAGTGAAATCGATGCGTTCTTAGCCGATCAAGCGGGCTACAACATTAACGATACGATTGAGTACAACATTTCACACATCTGGATTCCGACCTCTGACGGCATGAGCACCGAAGAGCTCAACAACGCCCGCGATACAGCCGAAGACATTTTGGATCGTGCCCGTGACGGAGAAGACTTCGGACAGCTCGCCGCCTCTTTCTCTAGAGCGCCTGATGCTTTGGATGGCGGCAACCTCGGTTGGAGAACGCTGTCACAGATGCCGACCGCCCTGTCTACCGCGGTTCGCGAAGCTAGACAGAATTCATCTAAGATCGCCATGAATGTCAGCTCTGACGGCTACTACATCGTCAAAGTCAATGACCGTCGCGACGGTGTTCAAACGAAACTCGCCGGCGGCCCGGTTACCCAAACACACGTTCGCCACATCCTGATGGCCGTGACGCCGGTGACCGATGAAGCAACCGTTTTAAACCGCTTAAACGACATTCGTAAGCGTTTAGTGCAAAACAAAGAAGACTTTGCCACCCTCGCCCGGTTGCATTCAGTGGACGGTTCTGCCACGCGCGGCGGTGACTTGGGTTGGGTGCAGCCCGGCGATACGGTTCCACCTTTTGAAGAAGCTATGAATCGTTTGCAGCCCGGTGAAATCAGCCAACCGATTAAGAGTCAATACGGCTACCACATTATCCAAGTGCTCGATCGCCGTGAAGAAGCGATGAACGCCGAGCGCATGCGCTACATGGCCCGTCAAATTCTTCGTCAAAGAAAATTGGCTGAAGCCACGGCTACCTGGCAGCGCGAATTGCGTGACCGCGCCTACGTTGAAATTCGCCGCGACGAACTCTAAAGGACTTGGATAGCATGCAAAATGGATTAGCCGGGCATCGTGCTCGTAAACGCTTCGGACAGAACTTCCTGCACGATGAGCATTGGATCGAGCGCATTGCGCGCACCATTGATGCCAAGCCCGGCGAAACCGTTGTCGAAATTGGTCCGGGCCAAGCTGCGCTTACCCGCAAAATGATTGCAGATGCGGGACACGCCACGGCTATTGAAATTGACCGCGATTTAGCGGCCTGGTTAAAAGAAACTTTCCCCGAAACGCTGACATTGATTGAAGCAGATGCTTTGAAATTGGATTGGAATGAAGTCTATCCGGGAAAAGCTCTGCGCATTGTCGGCAATCTCCCCTACAACATTTCCAGCCCCCTGCTTTTTCACCTGATGACGGTGGCCGATCGTGTGATTGATCAACACTTCATGCTTCAAAAAGAAGTGGTTGATCGCATGGTGGCTACGCCCGGCAGCAAAGTATACGGACGACTCTCTGTTATGCTGCAGTACCGCTACCGTATGCAGAAAATGTTTGATGTGCCACCCGGCGCCTTCACCCCAGCCCCTAAGGTGACGAGCTCCATTGTGCGCATGGTTCCTAAGAAAGTAGACGAACTCTTGCCGGTGGATCTTGAGCGCTTTGCCGTCATTGTGGCGGCGGCCTTTAATCAGCGCAGAAAAACACTTCGCAATGCTTTGGCAAAACTTCTGACTGAAGAAGATATTAAAAAGGCAGGCGTTGATCCTGCCCTTCGAGCCGAAGCGCTTGATGTTGAAGCTTTTGTGAGATTAGCTCGTATCAACTTTTAAAAAGGTAGCGTCGGCATATAGACGCCCTTTAAAGCCCGTCGAGCATTTTCATAGTCCGGATAAATTTCTCCCACTCGCTTCCAAAAGCGTGCGCTGTGATTCATTTCATCCAAATGAGCCAATTCGTGCGCGATCACATAATCAATTAAAGTCGGCGCCAAATGAATCAGCCGCCAGTTAAGTCTAATGCGGCGATCCGAGCTACAAGAGCCCCAACGTCCTTTGGCGCTCGATAAACCCCAGCCGCTATAGCTGACCAAAGCGCGATCGGCGATAACCTTTATCCGCCCTCCCAAATAACGCTCTGCTTCCTTTTTAAACCACACCTGAACCCAATCCTTGACCCTGCCCTCCTCCGTGTCTTTAGCGGCATTCACAATCAGCTCTCGCTGAGTCTTCCCCTCGGACAAAAACACACTTCGTGCCGCGGGTTCAAGGCGCAACTTCAAAGGTTCTCCCAAATAAGGCAATTGGGCTCCGTCAACAAAGTGCACGGTTTGCATTCCCAACTCTTTTTGCCAATTACCAAATTCGGTGAGTTTTTTCTGAATCCAACCCTCTTTTTCCTGAAGCATTCTTTCGATTTCAGCCACCGACACCCATCTTGGCGCACGAACCGTTACGCCCCGTTCATCCACAATAAAGCCCACCGTTTTTCTTTTGGCGCGCTCCAAGTGGTAAGAAAAAACAGGGGTCAGATCGAAACCCTTTTTCTCACCGATGGACTGGGTATGCATTTGAGAAAGAACATCGGGAATACTCGGCTGCGATTTAAGTGTGTCAACCGAATGCGTATCTTTTTCCGCCTCATCACCATGCGTGAAAAAATCAAATGCCAGTTGTCTCACAATGTTTGTCCCAACAGTCAATCAGGCTTGCGTTTTCCCGTCAAACTCACTGGTTTCTTTGTACCCGTAAAGCACGGGCGAAATCACATGCATTTCACCTTCGATCCAATTAACAAGCTCGGCTTGCACCTCTTCAAAGCTACGCCCTTCGGTCTTAATCATTGGACCCACAGAAACCGTAATTAAGCCGGGCGTTTTCGAAATGGAATTGCGCGGCCAGCACTCACCCGAATTCAAGGCAATCGGAATAATCGGTGTTGAAGTGGCCACGGCAAAGCGGGCGCCTCCTGACTTATAGTGCGTTTTAACACCGGGCGCCGTACGGGTGCCTTCCGGAAACATCGCTAACCACCAACCCCGCTTCATGAAATCCTTTCCTTGACTCATGAATTGCTCATAGGCTCGAGAACCCTTTTTACGGTCAATGGCCATCATGTGCAAGGTCGCCAAAGCCTGACCGAAAACAGGCACGTAATGCAGTTCTTTTTTATAAACGAAACTTGCCTGGTGGGGAATTAAGGACGCCAATGCAAAGATATCCCAAGCGGATTGGTGCTTGGAGAGAACCAAGACAGATGTGCCGTCTGTGGGGAAGTTTTCTGTTCCCTTGAATTGATACCGCATCCCGCAAATTATTTCCCCCATTTTGAGCATAAACCGTGCCCAACTGACGGCTAACTGATAGCGCAGGGAAACAGAGGCCGGATACAAAATGATCAAGGCGATTGCCAAAGGAATCAGCGTAATCGCCAAAACAATGTAATAAATCCAACCGCGGATTGTTGACATATTTCTTCCCCAATACAGCAAAAGGCCCCGCTTACGGAGCCTTTCGCCTTAATACATTTCAGAATGTACTACTTTGCCAAACGAGAAAGCTCGGCCACCATGTTCATTGTACGATGCAAACGCAATAAGAGGGCCAAACGATTGGCTCGTACTTGAGCATCCTCTACGTTGACCATGACATCTTCAAAGAAGCGGTCAACCGGCGCCTTCATCGGAGCCAAGCTCTTCAAAAGCTCGGTGTAGCGGCAAGCTTCATAATCAGCCTTGGCACGCGGTTCAGCTTCGCAAAGCGCGGCATAGAGCGCTTTTTCAGCCTCAGAGTCAAATAGCGCGGCATCCACGACATCGGTTTGCGGAGCGCTCTTTTTAATAATGTTGCCGATTCGCTTATTGGCGGCAGCCAAAGCTTCCGCTTCAGGCAATTGAGCAAATGCACGGACGGCTTCCAAGCGGGCCGGCACATCCAACACCATCGTGGGATGCGTTGCCAACACGGCGTCGACTTCCTGAGCGCTGTAACCCTTATCTTTAAACATCACGCGGATTCGGTCTTCAAAGAAGGCCAACAAATCGCTTCTTGCGTCTTGAATGTTGGCGACAGACTTCATTGCGTTGTAGCCAATATCGACTAAATCCGTAATCGCCACATTCAAGCGTTTTTCGATGAGCATGCGAAGCACACCCAAGGCATGACGGCGCAGGGCAAACGGATCCTTGTCACCGGTGGGCATTTGACCGATACCGAAAAGACCGGAAAGAGTTTCCAATTTATCGGCCAAGGCTACGGCCAAGCTCACAGGCGTTGACGGCAGAGCGTCGCCGGCAAAGCGCGGCTGGTAGTGTTCACGAATGGCAAGCGCCACATCTTTAGATTCTCCGTCATGCAAGGCATAGTATTCACCCATAATGCCTTGAAGTTCCGGGAATTCACCCACCATTTGCGTTAAGAGGTCAACTTTAGCCAATTGAGCGGCACGCACCGCTTCTCCACGGTTAGCACCAATCAGATCCGCAACCTTCGCGGCAATAGCCTTGACGCGTTCAACACGTTCGGCTTGCGTACCCAACTTATTGTGATAAACCACGTTCTTTAAAAGCGGAATACGGCTTTCTAACGTTTGCAAGCGGTCTTGATCATAGAAGAACTTCGCATCGGCCAAGCGGGCACGCACCACGCGGGCATTACCAGCACTGATTTCCACACCGCCATCCTTGGCTTCCAGTTGAGAAACCAAGAAGAAACGGTTCATCAAGCGGCCCTTTTCATCCTGTACGGCAAAATACTTTTGATTTTGCTGCATGGTAAGAATCAAGCACTCTTGAGGCACCTTCAAAAATTCTTCTTCAAAGCTGGACTGGTAGATAACCGGCCATTCGGTCAACGCCGTCACTTCGTCGATCAAATCTTCAGGCATGATCGCTTCGCCGCCGATGGCGCGGGCCCCTTCGACCACATCGTGGACAATCTTTTCACGACGCTTGGCAAAAGAAGGCATCACCTTGGCTTCGGTCATCATTTGATCTTCGTAACCGTCGGCCGAGCGCAAAGAAATGAGCTCATGCGTGTGGAAGCGGTGACCGCTAGTCAAGCGATCCGCCTTTAAGCCCAAAAGCGTCACAGGCACTACGTCTTCGCCATAAAGAGCAACCAAGTGTTTGGCCGGGCGAACAAAAGAAACCGTCGTCGTGCCATCGGCCAACTGATAGTGCATCACTTTCGGAATCGGAAGATTAAAGGCTGCGGCATCCAGTGCCGTTTGCAAACCATGAACCAATTCCACACCGGGACGGATGCCTTCGTAAAAGAGTTGTTCGTTTTTGCCGTCATTGACGCGCTTTAAGCTCTTTACATCGGCAACGATTCCCAACGCCTTCATCTTCTTTTCAAGAGCGGGGGTGGGATTGCCGTCAGCATCCAAACCCACCTTCACAGGAACGAGCTTTTGCTTGAAAGCTTCATCGGGCGACTTGGCTAAAACCCCTGTCACCAACGCGGCCAAACGGCGCGGAGAACCATAAACGGTTGTTTGGCTCCCCTCTTCCAAAAAGTGCTGAGAGGCTAAGCTCTTCGTTAAGTTTTGCGCAAACGCTTCGGAGAGTTTCTTGAGTGCCTTCGGCGGCAACTCTTCGGTTTGCAATTCCACTAACAAACTGGTCATTTTTTCACTTGCCTCTTAGGAATTCTTTTTCAACATCGGGAAGCCCAAACGTTCACGGGCATCATAGTAGCTCTGAGCCACGGCACGGCTGATCGTACGAATACGAGCAATGTAGGCAGCGCGTTCGGTCACGCTGATGGCGCCGCGCGCGTCCAAAAGATTAAAGGTGTGGCCGGCTTTAAGCACCATTTCATAGGCAGGCAGCGCCAAATTCAAATCCATCATGCGCTTGGCTTCGCCTTCGAAATAATCGAACTGCTTCAAAAGCTTTTCAGGATCGCTGGCTTCAAAGTTGTAGTGGCTTTGTTCCACTTCGTTTTGATGGAACACGTCACCGTAGGTCAGCGTGCGGGTTGAACCGTCCGCATCTTGCCAACGGGTATAAACCAAATCAAAGACGTTGTCGCAGTTTTGCAGATACATCGTCAAGCGTTCAAGCCCGTAGGTGATTTCACCGGTGATGGGCTTACATTCCAAACCGCCCACTTGTTGGAAGTACGTAAATTGCGTTACTTCCATGCCGTTCATCCAGATTTCCCAACCCAGACCCCAGGCACCGAGCGTCGGGTTTTCCCAGTTATCTTCCACAAAACGAATATCGTTGATTTCAGTGTCGACACCCAAAGCGCGGAGGCTGCCCAAATACAAATCCACAATATTCGTAGGAGCAGGCTTTAACACCACTTGGAATTGATGGTGTTGGTGCAAGCGGTTGGGGTTTTCGCCATAACGAGCATCTTTCGGACGGCGGGAGGGCTGCACATAAGCAGCGCGCCACGGCTCCGGTCCCAAAGCTCTTAAAAAGGTCGCCGTGTGCGAAGTACCGGCCCCCACTTCCATATCAATCGGTTGCAAAAGCGCGCAACCTTGTTGATTCCAATACTGCTGCAAACGCAGGATGACTTCCTGAAATGTAATCATCGGTCCAATCCAAAAATTGAGAAATCGGTTAAGGGATTATCCAATCCCGAAAATTTTTTAATTTTAGCCCTTTTGAAGCCGTTTTTCGGCGAATGTACAGATAAAAGCGGCAATCAACATCAAAAAGGCAAGAATGACAGCCGGCCAGTCACCCCATTTAACATAGGGAGTGGCTTCTCCTTTCATCGTTGTCACGGTTACGTCCATCGTGGCATCAATGTCCGTCGCCAAGCGCTTCACAACAACGCCATGCGCATCCACATAAGCGGTTTCGCCGCTATTGGTCACGCTCAAAAGCGGTCGCGCGGTTTCAAGCGCACGCATCTGAGAAATCTGTAAATGCTGACTGGCGGCCTTTACTGGTCCAAACCACTTCAAATTTGAAAGGTTAATGAGAAGTTCGGGCGAAGCATGATCCCAAGCCCGAATCCATTCGCTGCCAAATAAGTTTTCGTAGCAAAGGTTCACCGCCACACTGTGGCCTGCGAAATTCATTGCCAATTGTGATTCGTTACCCGGTTGCAAATCCGTCATCGGGATGCGCATCGCATCAATAAACCAACGGAATCCCCATGGCACGAACTCACCAAACGGAACTAAATGATGCTTTTGATAAAGGGATAGATCCCCCTTTTCATCCAGCGCAATCGCCGCATTGCTGTATTGTCCGTCAGAGAGCCAAAACGCGTTAAAAAGCAGGGACTTTTTCTCTGACTTCACCCATTGAAGAAGTCTTTCTTTTTGATCATTCGGAAACTGCTGCCACGCTAACGGATAGGCAGACTCAGGGAGAATCACCGCGTCTACCGAAGCCTTTTCCACTTTGACGTTATCCAAGTAAAAATACATTTCGTCAAAGCGTTCACTCATTGACTGCTGCAAAAGGCGCGGCTCTAAATTGGGTTGCACCAAGCGAACGGTCATCTCTCCCGAAGGTTCGCTCCAAACGATTTGTTTGCCTGCCATCGACAAAAGCAATACAGAGAAAATCGTGATGCCGCAGGCTGCCACATAAATCCACTTCCCTTTAAGCGCCCAAATAGCCCCAATTAAGCCAGCGATCCACACAAGCCCCAAGAGCACACCAAAGCTTCCGATAAAAGGAGCTAAACCGGCAAGCGGCCAATCGACGATCGCATAGGCGGGATTAAGCCACAGGAATCCCGTAAGCAACCACCCACGCACCCACTCCAATAACGTAAAGGCAGCGGGAAGAGCCAGCGCCATACGAACAATAGGGTTGGAGACAAACTTAACCACTAACGCAAAGGCAACGGTTGGAAAAAGCGCCAGGGCTAAAGAAAAGACGCAGGTGGTCACATAGGTCCATTCCAGTGGCATATAGCCATAATGGTACATGCTGTAATAGACCCAGCTGATGCCGGTCACAAACCAACCGAAACCGAAAGCCATCCCCCAAAGCACGGCATGCGAGACTTTTTCCGTAACGCCCACGATATAGAAAATCAAAATGAGGGCGGCTAACGCAAATAAGGGGGTGTTGGCCGGCGCAAAGGCGCTCGCAAGCGACGCACCGCTTGCTAAACTCAAGCCCAGCCGATAAACATAGTATTTTTTCTCAGGGGATAACAGCATCACGTTTTATTCTTCTTTTGTAGCGGCTTCCTGCGCGGGCACTTTTTCGACTTTCAAAAGTCTGACTTGACGTTCATCGGCCCGCAACACGGTAAAGCGGAAGCCCTCAATGACAATTGTCTCGCCGACCTTGGGCATATGTTCCAAGCGGTCAGCAATCAATCCGCCAATCGTTTCGCAGTGACAATCTTCATCCGTATTGATTTCAGTGGAGAAGAATTCGTTGAATTGTTCAATTTCCGTGAGCGCCTTCACACGCCAGCATCCGTGCTTGGTATCTTCCAAGATATTGTCGGCATCCTCATCGACTTCATCGAATTCATCATCGATTTCGCCCACGATTTGCTCGAGCACATCTTCAATCGTAATCAACCCGGAGACGCTGCCAAATTCATCAACCACAATGGCCATATGATTGCGCTCGAGTTTGAAGTCGCGCAAAAGATCATTTAACGGCATGCTCTCCGGAATAAATTTAGCCGGGCGCAGATGCTCACGGGCTTTAAAGGTCGGATCAATCAAGACGCGCAAAATGGTCTTGGCATGCAAAATGCCGATCACGTTGTCACGGTCATCATCCAAAATGACTGGGAAACGCGAGTGACCAGCTTCGATCATCCGAGGCAACCAAACGTCCTTACTTTCACTTAAATCTACAATCTGCATCTGAGAGCGGGGCACCATTAGGTCACACGCTCTCAGGTTGGAAAACTGCATGACGCCTTCCATCATCTTCAGAGCGGAATCGTCAATGAGCTTTTGTTCGTTGGCTTCGTGAAGCGTGTCGATAAAGTCTTCACGCGTGGGAGTATGAAAAACGCCTGAGAGGCGCTCAAAGAATGTGCGGTGTTTGGAAGCTCCCGCTTTAAGCGGTGGTTCTGTACTCATGTATTTTCAGTGAATTAAACAACAAGAAATTTAATGTTATCAGGGATTTCGCCTTCTTGCACAGCACTGCCAACGCTATTGCCCGTCGGCAACAAATACACAAACTTACAAGCCTTTTTCTTATTGAGCTTTAGAAAACAATCCTTTGACGTGACAATTTGAATTTAATACCCATACAAAAATCCTCATTCCACTGAGGATTATTGTGCTAAAAATCCTCAGTTGACTGAGGATTTTTGACATTCTGCTGACTAAAAGTCATTAAGCATATCCTTTGGGGATAAGCCCAAAAACATTTTTTCCCAGTTTTTAAACTCATTATGAGCGTTTAAAAAAGTCTCCGATTTCATGCGTAGGCGAAGTTCATCGTATTTTTTTGCGTTGGTTTTAACTTCTGCAAACAAGACACGCTTTTTTAAGCGATCCAGCGCTACCAGATCAATTTCGTTTTCGCCACGACGATCCCACCAGCCTCCTACAGGGTTCCAATCTCCGCTTTCCAACAGTCTCTGCCGAAACCAGTCTTCAAGCGTTCGACCTAAATAAGTTGGTAGCGCCTTTTGTGTCGATTCGATCAAAGCTGGCCACTGTTGTAATTCCATTCGAGCCTGACTTTCTTCATCACACAAAAAAGTTAACCAAAAGCGAATATAAGGATCCTTTATTCGATAGCGGGTTAACCTTGAATTCTTCTCTTCAAGAAAGGGATTGACTCGAGAAACCAGACCAAAAAGAGTTTCCAAACGGTTAAGGTACGGAGAAATATCTGTGTCAATCCCATTTTGAAGTTCTGTTCGCTTGCTTCGCCCTGAAATAAGCTCTTTTAAAATTTCGTGATAAACGGGGGCCGAAAAGCGAAATTCATTTGCCAACATTGTTTGGCCTTCAGCACGCAGCCACGATCCTCTTTCCGAATAAAGAAATTGAAGCATTTCTTTTTCGGTTAATGCCCCGGCGTCCACCAAAAGCTCCACATAACGAGCCACGCCTCCTGTGAGCGCATAAAAGAGCAATAAATCTTTTTTCGTACCTTGTGGGCGATAATCCTCAAAAATTTGCCCCATCAGAGACGTATTAAACGGACGGATCGTCATCAACTGGTCTGCACGACCAAAAAGAGGCTCACTATGGCTACCAAAGATTCTTTCCATGGCCGATTGAATGGATCCGCTCATAATTAGGAGAAGTTGAGCGCCTGACTTTCCTAAATCCCACACACGCTGTAATTCAGCCCAAAAATTCTCCGCCTGTTTCTCAAGCGCCTGGCATTCATCTAAAACCAAAACCAAAGGTTGAGTTTTAGAACACTCCAACAACCAGCCAATGGCATCGGCTAATTTAGATAACGCAGGCGGAAACCGAATCGATAGATGTTCAGAAGCCATTGTCACCAATGAACGAGTCATCGCCTCTTCACTACTCATCCCCGTCACAAAATAATATAAAAAGGGAGCGGAAATACCTTGAAATGCTTTTTGAATAAGAGTGGTTTTGCCAATGCGCCGTCGCCCTGTCACCACTGCCATACGAGCGACTTTCGTTGCTTGAGTGGTCTGAAATTGCCAACGCAAGGAATCCATTTCTTCTTGACGGCCGTAGAACTTCATTTTCTGCTCTCTTAAACTCTTTTTCATAAATTATACAAAATTTGTAGCTAAAAACTTTGTAGCTACAAATTTTGTAGAAATTTAGAATTCAAGATGAGTTCTTCCTTTCTATCAACTGTCAATCAGCTAATCCTCTACAATAAAACATTATCGGTTCGCTATTTTTTGCAAACCATGGACAAGTGTGTTGTATTTTTTGATTGCGAGTTTGCCAAGGCTGACCAGCGACTCTACGATGCAGGAGCCATCTCAACTGATGGGGCAGTCTTTCACGGCGCGGAAGTTTCTAAATTTCGGGACTTTCTTGAGCGGGCCGATATACTGTGCGGTCATAATATTCTCGCCCATGACTTAAAACTTCTTAAGTCGCTTTTTAGTTCTTCCCTTAGTAGTCTTTTTCAAAGAATACTGGTCAAGCCTTTTGGCCACAAAAAGACTCCGCTAAAAATTGACACTCTTTACCTTTCTGCACTGCTTTTTCCTAAAAAGCCATACCACCGTTTGGTTAAAGATGAAAAGCTCATTACAGAGGAGCTTTGTAATCCCGTCAATGACGCTCAGAAATGTCAAACACTTTTTCTCGAAAGTGTTGAAACATTCCGTGCACTCCCCGCTTTTTTGCAGGTTATTTTCTATGGGCTATTAAACAAACAGGAAGCTTTTGAGGGATTTTTTGACTATCTCGGTTATCACACGGATTTTCAAAATTTAGCACCCTTCATTAAGGACCACTTTGAAGGAAAAATTTGCTCTCATGCAGACATTGAAACTCTGGTTAAAGAAAGGCCTTTAGAGTTAGCCTTCTGTCTGTCACTCATTAATACCGATGATAAAACATCAATATTTCCGGCTTGGGTCTTAAAAAAATTCCCCTCTGTTGAGGCAATCTTTAAACAACTGCGTTTCACACCATGCGCGCAAAGGTGCTCCTATTGCCACACGCACCTTAACGTTCGTCAGGCTCTGAAACGCTTTTTTGGCTTTGATGAGTTTAGGACCTATAACGGCGAACCGCTACAAGAAAAAGCCGCCGATGCTGCCGTGCACGCAGAGTCATTGCTGGCTATTTTCCCCACCGGAGGCGGAAAATCACTGACCTTTCAATTGCCCGCCTTAATGGCCGGTGACGCCTGCCACGGATTAACCGTCGTATTAAGCCCTCTTCAATCTCTCATGAAAGACCAAGTAGACCATTTAGTGGCCGCGGGGATTTCTGATGCAGTCACCATCAACGGTCTATTGGATCCGATTGAACGAGCGCAAAACTTTGACCAAATTTATAACGGCAACGCCAGTCTTTTATATGTATCGCCTGAGCAGTTACGTTCGCGTACATTAGAAAAGGCACTTCTTTCCCGCCATATCGAGCGCTTTGTTATTGATGAAGCGCACTGTTTTCTGCCTGGGGACACGATTTCCGTGTGGATTATCTCTATATCGGAGACTTCATTCGAGAATTACAGGAGAAAAAAGGTGGCATACGTATTCCGGTGTCATGTTTTACCGCAACGGCCAAACAAAAGGTCGTACAAGATATCCGAGACTACTTCAAAGAGAAGCTTGACCTTGATTTAAAACTCTACGTTTCACAGGCCGCTCGAGAAAATCTGCACTATTCTGTCTGGCATGTGGAAGATGATGATAAAAAGTATGCCAAACTGAGAGAGTTGATCGAACAGAAAAGCTGTCCGACAATTGTTTACGTCTCAAGGGTGGACGCAACCGAAGAATTAGCCCAGCGTCTCAATAAAGATGGATTTAGTGCTTTGCCTTATAACGGCAAAATGGCCTCAGAAGACAAAACAAAGAACTAAGAGGCCTTTTTAAACGATCAAGTCAGAATCATGGTGGCCACTAATGCCTTCGGCATGGGGGTGGATAAAAAAGATGTTGGCCTTGTCATCCACTATGACATCTCCTCGTCTCTTGAAAACTATGTACAAGAAGCGGGACGAGCTGGACGTGATCCTGCGCTCTCGGCTGAATGCCACATTCTTTTTAATGAAAATGATCTCAATAAACACTTCCTTCTTCTGAATCAAACGAAACTGAGCATGAGTGAAATTCAGCAAGTTTGGAAGGCCATCAAAGATCACACCAAACGAGGCCCTGGGCTGACATGCTCTGCATTGGAATTAGCCCGTTGGGCAGGATGGGATCGAGAGTCTCATGAGTTGGAAACCGGCATTAAAACCGCCTTGACCACATTGGAGCTTGCAGGCTACATCAAACGTGGACAAAATGTTCCTCATATTTACGCGACAAGCTTAAAAGTCGCAAGCGTGATAGAAGCCAACTCCAAAATTGATGCCTGCCCACTTTTTACAAATGACACAGACCGACAAGTCGCTAAACGTATTGTTGCTTCACTTATCTCTAGTCACTCAATCGCTCAGGCTGGTAACGATGAAGCAGAATCCCGAGTAGATTATCTGGCAGACCGTTTGGGAATTGAAAAAGGCGAAATCATTCGCATCATCAGTCTCTTGAAAGAAGGTGACTTACTGCGTGATGATATGGATATGTCGGCTTATATCTTTAAGTCTGACACTGAAAAGAAATCGTTTAATGTCCTTAGGAATTTCACGGCTCTGGAACAATTCCTCATCACCGAACTTTCTCCCTTTACTGATGAGCGTATCCACAATCTCAAAGAGTTAAATGCCAAAGCGCAGGAAGCGGGCTTATCGTCCAGTATTAAGAAAATTCGAACAATCTTTTATTACTGGAAGATCAAAAGCTTTTTTGAAAAGATTACCAATTGCGGCAATAACCACATCAAGTTCACCACCAATGAGAAAACAAAACAATTAGCCGACGCATGCTTGGCTCGTGTAATGCTTTGCGACTTCATTTTGAAAGAGCTTTTTGAGCGTGCCTCTGAACAAAAGTCTGAAAAAGATCAGCAGGATCGACTGGCCGTTAATTTCTCTGTCATTTCACTTCAAAAAAAAGTATTGTCAAACAAGCGGCCTTTTTGAAAATAAAGCTACACAAAAAGCCGTCGAAGATGCGCTGCTCTATCTATCCAAAATTGATGCGCTTCGAATTGAAGGCGGATTTTTAGTCCTTTATAACGGCCTCTCCATTACGCGTCTTGAATTGAGTAACCTCAGAAAATATAAGCGATCAGACTATCAACAACTTGACGATTACTATGAACAGAAAATTCAACAAATTCATATCGTCGGGCAATTTGCCAACTTGATGTTGAAAAACTACGACGCCGCCTTGCAGTACGTACACGATTACTTTTACGTGGACTACCGAGATTTCATCAATAAATATTTCAAAGACAATAAAGCGGATCTGTCACGCACCATTACGAAAAAGCTTTATCAAAAACTTTTCGGTTCTTTATCGGAAAAACAACTCGCAATTATTAACGATCACACATCTCAGCACATTGTGGTTGCGGCAGGCCCTGGAAGCGGCAAGACTCGGGTGCTGGTTCATAAATTGGCCGCATTATTGCTCATGGAAGATGTCAAACGGGATCAACTCCTTATGTTGACCTTTTCTCGGGCGGCTGCCACGGAATTTAAACAGCGTCTGATTGATTTGACTCACTCTGCAGCTTTCTATGTCGAAGTAAAGACTTTTCATTCATACTGCTTCGATCTTTTGGGACGACCCGGCACACTGAATGAAGCTGACAATGTCGTTAAAAAAGCCGCTGAAATGATTCGAGAAGGAGACGTAGAACAAGACAAAATTACCAAAAGTGTTCTGGTTATTGATGAAGCCCAAGATATGAGTGAAGACGACTTTGCTCTGGTTGAAGCTCTGATGCAAAGAAATGAAACCATGAGAGTAATTGCCGTTGGCGATGATGATCAGAATATTTATGCTTTCAGGGGATCAGATTCCAAGTTTATGAGAGAACTCCTCTCCAAATATGACGCAATGCAATACGAGCTTACGGAGAATTTTAGAAGCGCTCGTCATATTGTGGACTTTTCCAATGCCTATGCTTCTAGCATCACCACACGAATGAAAACGAAACCAGCTGTTGCTCACCGTGACGTTTCCGGACAAGTGACATTGATTCACCATCATGGGCACCACTTTGAAAAAGCGATTATCGACGAACTCTCAGAGAGCAAAGAAACTAAAGACTGTGCCGTTTTGACTTCCACCAATGAAGAGGCGGCTTTGATTTTTAATGCTCTGCAAAAAGCAGGACTTAATGCCAAACTTATTCAAAGCAGGGGAGACATTCATTTATACAATCTTCTGGAGATTCGCTCATTCTTGGTCTACCTTCAAAAACGCCTTCAAGGAGATCCTATTGTTAGTCGTCGATTATGGAATTTTGCTAAGGTCGCTCTACAGTCTCGATTCCATCAAAGCCGGCTTTTACCCAATTGTCTGCGCCTAATCCAGCTTTTCGAAAGCGTTACGCCAAGAGAAATTTATTTTTCTGATTTTGAAGAGTTTGTTCGCGAGTCTCAACTGGAAGATACGTTTGATAATGATCAGGGGAAAATTTTTGTCTCAACCATCCACAAAGCCAAAGGTCACGAATTTGGTACCGTCCATATGTTTCTTGACAACGTGGTGGATGACACGGATGAAGAGCGACGCAAGTTATATGTCGGCATGACCCGCGCTAAAAATTCACTTTACATCCACCACAGTGGCACACTTTTTGGTTCTATCAAAACGGAAAGTCTTAACCGAATTGAGGACAGAAAGCATTATGACAAGCCCTCCGAGATTGTTTTGAATCTCACTCTTGCCGACGTTAACTTAGGATTTGTTTCCGGGAAAAAAGAAGAGCTCTGTCAGCTTCGTAGCGGTCAAATTTTATTTCTTAAGAATAAGCTATTTACGACCAAGCTCAATGGCCAAATTTGTGCATGCGCCTTCCTATCAAAGGCATTCCAAGAAAAACTCCTGAGATATCGTCAAATGGGTTATTTCCCTAATCGCGCTGAAATCAATTTTATTGTGGCATGGAACAACAAAGAAACGGGTGAGACTGAAGCGATCGTGCTGCCCAACCTCTACCTGAGCCAAAAAGAAAACAGGCCACTCAGAAAGCGACCTGCCAAACTAAACCGTTAACTCACCCAAGATAAATCTAAATTTATTTTTTGAAGTGAAATTTCTTCTTTATACCGGTCAGCAAAATCCGGTCTTCATACGGATTATCAAAACCAAGCTCTAAAAGCGCGCCGATTTCTTTGTCTTCCATCACATTGGCTTCGTTATATTCCATGTGATCGTAACCGTGCGCATGCAATGTCCCGTGAATAAGCAAGTGAGCCAGATGCTCATCAAAGGACTTATTCTGATTTTTAGCTTCTTTAATAAGAACTGGTACACAAATAACGAGATCAGCAATAGCAACCGGCTCATGCTGATAGTCAAAGGTCAGGACATTCGTTGCGTAATCCTTGTGGCGATATTGAGCGTTCATCTCACGCCCCTCTTCTTCGTCCACAAACATGACGTTTAATTCCGTGTCCCGTTCAATCGCTGCCTTCACCCATTTTTTCATCTTCTTTTTGGAAGGAAGCTTGAATTCCCCGTGCTCAAAAATATTGAGCTTAAGTTTCAATTTGGACATGTTATTCGTTTTCCTCTTTGGCAAGTTTTGCCAAGTGTCTTCGCTCATCAGCCTTAGCGTACGCCTCTACAATGCGCGCGACAAGGGGATGACGCACAACGTCAGAAGCCGTAAAGTAAGTCATTGCGATCCCTCTGACGCCGCTTAATACATTTTGAGCTTCGACCAACCCGGAACGCGTTCCTCTCGGCAGGTCAATCTGCGTGACGTCCCCCGTAATCACCGCTTTAGAGCCAAACCCAATACGGGTTAAGAACATCTTCATTTGCTCTGGCGTCGTATTTTGCGCTTCATCCAAAATGACAAAAGCGTTGTTAAGCGTGCGACCTCTCATATAGGCCAAAGGCGCAATTTCGATGGTCTGCCTTTCAAGCAGACGCTGAGTTTTATCAAAACCCAATAAATCAAAAAGCGCATCGTAAAGCGGCCGCAGATAAGGATCAACCTTTTGAGAAAGGTCGCCCGGCAAAAAGCCCAAGCGTTCACCGGCCTCTACCGCGGGGCGCGTCAAAATGATACGTTCCACACGGTCTCGTTCATAAGCGTCCACCGCTGCCGCTACAGCTAAATACGTTTTACCCGTACCGGCAGGACCGATTCCGAAGGCAATGTCATTATCCAAAATGGCTTGGATGTAGTCATTTTGGCGTGGGGTTCTGCCTTGAAGCTCGCGGCGCTTCGTATGCAAAACGGGAGACGTGGGTGAATCACCGTCTACTTTTTTAGCGTTTTCTCCGACAAAAAAGAGCTGCACATCATCGGTTGTGAGTTCTTCGGATGAATTTTCCGCTCGATGCGCCAACGTCTCTAAAGCATTTAGTGCTTCTCGAGCCTTTTCCTGCTCACCGACAATTCGGAACTGATTGTTGCGGCGTGAAATGGAGACATCCAAAATCACCTCAATTTGGCGAAGATTGGCGTCCATCGGTCCGACCAGACTGGCCAACGCCGTATTGCTCAAATCCAAATTAAGCGACAATACTTTTTCTTCAAGAGCCATCTTGATTTCTTATACCTTTTCACCCAAAAGCGTATGAGGATTGACTTCCGTAATCCTGACATTAACCATTGTATCGGTTAATGACTCATCACCCACAAAATTCACAATACGGTTATTGTCGGTGCGCGCGGCCATCATACCGCGACCACGCCGAGACGGCCCGATCACTAAAACACGCTGCACGGTTCCCAACATAGATTGGGCAATCTCGGTTGCCTTGGCATCGTTTTTAGCCTGCAAAATCTGAAGGCGCTTGAGCTTAACCTCCTGCGGTGTGTCGTCTTTAAGATAGGCCGCAGGGGTTCCGGGACGACTGCTATAAACAAATGAGAAACTCGCATCAAAACCCACATCATCCATGAGTTTTAATGTTGCTTGGAAATCTTCTTCTGTCTCTCCGGGGAAGCCAACAATGATATCCGTTGCAATCGAGATGTCAGGACGCACGGCTTTCAAGCGTTTAATGATGGATTTATATTCCAAGACTGTGTAGCCGCGCTTCATGGCGGCAAGAATCTTGTCAGACCCCGACTGCACGGGCAAATGCACGTGATTGACCAGTTTGTCAATTTTGCCGTAGGCGTCAATTAAGCGCTGCGTGAATTCTTTGGGGTGGGAGGTGGTATAGCGAATGCGCTCAATACCATCAATTTCAGCCACGTACTCCAAGAGCATCGCAAAGTCTGCGATATCTCCATCGGGCGTTAAGCCTCGATAGGCATTGACATTTTGTCCCAAAAGTGTCACTTCTTTGACACCTTGCGCAGCCAGTTTTGCCACTTCAATTAAAACGTCTGCCATGGGGCGGGAGATTTCCTCACCACGTGTATAAGGCACCACGCAGTAAGAGCAATACTTGCTGCAGCCTTCCATGATGGAGACAAATGCTGTTGCGCCTCGGGCTTGAGGTTCAGCCAGGTGGTCAAACTTTTCAATTTCAGGGAATCGAATATCCACCTGCGGGCGATGCGTTTCTTCAACCTTGTGAACCATGGCAGGCAATCGATGCAAAGTCTGCGGCCCAAAAACAATATCCACATAGGGAGCACGAGACAAAATCTTTTTGCCTTCTTGGCTTGCAACACAGCCACCCACAGCAATCAGCATATCGTCTTTGTGGGCTTCTTTCTTAGCGTCGCGAATGCGTCCCAATTCAGAGAATACTTTCTCCTGAGACTTTTCACGAATAGAGCAGGTATTTAAAACAACGAGGTCAGCCTCGTCAACTTTTTCCGTACGCTCATAACCATTGGCAACCATTAGGTCAACAATTTTTTCAGAGTCGTACTCGTTCATTTGACAGCCAAAGCTGCGAAGATAAATTTTTTTCGCGGTCACGGTTTACGTCCGTTGCACAAAAAGAAATTTGTTCTTTTAAAACAAATTGTTGTTGATAAAAAATGGAGGTTAAGTATAGCAATTTGCTATCGTTTCGGTTTCATCCACTCATTGAACACTAAAAGGCCCCGATGGAATAAACCATCAGGGCCAAACTTTTAACTAATTAAGTAAGTTAAGACTTACGCAATCAGATTAGAAGCTGTGGACCAAACCGGCCATGACTTCGGTTGTATCCGTGTCAAGATCCTTAGACCAGGATTCTCCTGCATTGGAGGTTTGGTGCGTGTAGCTAGCTGCCGTGTAAACATACGTACGCTTGCTCAACGGGTATTGGTAACCAACACCAACACCGTAGACCTTGTAGTCAGCTTTGTCCAATGTTGCCTTTTTCTCATCAGCAACACCAGATGCTTCATAGTCAGCATAGCCAATAGAAGTAAACAAGCTACCAGATCCAATTGGAGTAATTGCACCAAGCATTACACCGTAGCCCGTAACACCAAAGTCAACCTTACCGAACTCGTAGGTTTCTTCACCATCTTCAAAGCCGAGAGCTGGAGCAAGAGAACCTCGGGATTGAGCCACATTGTCAAAGTATTGAGCGCCTAAAGACACCTTCGTGATACCGAAGTCATAGGCACCATAAGCCGTAACCGTGTAACCATCGCTATCATTGGCGTTAGTGTCATTTACGACAGTGCCAGGAGCACCAGGTTCGCCAGCATCAATGAAATCTCCGGTGTAACGATCCTTGAAACCAGCGTAATCTTGCATGCTGAAGGTCAAAGCACCAGTCAAGGCACCGTAATCAGCACCTAAACCGATAGCATAATAGCGGTCTGCCAAGTGAGTACCTTCTTCGCCATCGGCCTTAGAATCACGCATCAAAGAGGCCTGGGCAATCAAGGTCAATCCAGCGAATTCCGGAGACTTATAGGTGATCATATTGTCATAACGGTCGCTCTTGCCCTTGAAGAACAAGCTCATCGTACCGGTCATGTCACCCCAACCCGCGCCGAACACAGAAGCGTCGCCAACCAAGTCATAGGAACCTAAACCAGAATCAATACCACCCATACGGCCGAAACCGATTTCACCAAAGTCCGTCGTCACATAAACGCGAGCTTCACGACCAAAGATACGATCGCCTTGACCGAGCTTACCCGTGTCAGAATCAAAACCGTTTTCCAATTGGAAACCAACGGTCAAACCGTCAGCGATTTGTTCCGTACCCTTCAAACCGAAGCGAGAGCCAGAATTTTGACCAGAGCGAGCTTCGAAGGAATCGGAATTAGAAGAACTTACGTGATGCGTAGTCTTGTCCTGAGCATCCTTGCTCACATGTTGATAGTTCAGACCGCCGTCGATATTACCATAAAGAGTAACGTCGGCAGCTAAAGCGGTGCCGGCAAAAGCGCCGAGCACGGCGATTGCAGCTAAAGTCTTTTTCATAATTACTACCTTTTTATATGAAAAAACGAATTGTCTTTCCTCTAGAGGAAAACGCAGAATTCCTTCTGCTTGAGTTGCATTTTTGCTCGCTTTAAAGAACTAAGTCAAAAATTACCGTTCTTCACCTTAGAAGACCGCCCTTAAATACAGGACAAGACGAACCATTTATCTAATTGAATTTATTAGATATTTAAACAAATTCTACACAAAATAAAATAGTTGTTTTTTTACAACAAAAAGCGGATCCAAAAGCATTTCTGCTCTTGAACCCGCTTCACAACTAACTCTAAATCAGACAGAAGGTAGTAGAAAACTGTCTAACCTAGATTAGAAGCCTTCTCAAATTAGAAGTTGTGGACCAAGCCCATCATGACTTCCGTCACGTTAGTGTCAACATCCTTGGAGGTAGCTGCACCTTCGTTTTCAGTGGACTTCGTGTAGCTAGCGGCCGTGTAAACATACGTACGCTTGCTTAACGGATATTGGTAGCCAACGCCAACACCGTATACCTTGTAGTCAGCCTTGTCGTTAGCTTCGACAATCACCTTGGATTGTTCGTAGTCAGCATAGCCAATAGACGTGTAGAGAGAACCGCCTGCGATCGGGGTGATAGCACCCAACATAACGCCGAAACCAGTCAAACCGGTTTCCACATCACCGTATTCCCATTCACCGCCAGTTCCGGCAGTATCCTTAACCCAAGTACCAGTCTTGGAACCGCGAGCTTGAGCAACATTGTCGAAGTATTGAGCTCCGAGGCTAACCTTCGTGACACCAAAGTCATAAGCGCCAAAGGCCGTCACAGCATAGCCGTCATCGTCATTGGCGATATCTTTGACGATACCATTATCAGCCAAACGATCCTTCAAACCAGCGTAGTCTTGCATACTGACCGTCAAAGCACCCGTCAAGGCACCATAGTCAGCGCCCAAACCCAAGGCATAGTAACGATCAGCCAAGTGGCCACCTTCTTCGCTGTTGGAAGAGGTGTCTTCACCCAAGGAAGCTTGAGCCACTAAAGTCAAGCCGGCGAATTCCGGAGACTTATAGGTGATCATGTTGTCGTAACGGTCAGACTTGCCTAAGAAGAAATTACCCATTGCACCGGTGTAATCGCCCCAACCCGCACCGAATACGCCTGCATCAGCAACGAGGTCATAGGAACCCAAACCGGAATCCAAGCCACCCATACGGCCGAAGGCGACTTCACCGAAGTCGGTCTTGGCGTAAACCGTAGCTTGACGACCGAAGAGACGACCACCTTGGGTCATCTTGCCATCATCAACAGAGAAGCCGTTTTCCAATTGGAAACCAACTGTCAAACCTTCGGAAATTTGTTCCGTGCCCTTCAAACCAAAACGGGAACCAGAATTTTGACCAGACTTCACAGCGAAGTCATCCGTGCTGGCAGCACCGTCTTCAGAAACGTGCGTGTAGTTCAAACCAGCATCGATCTTACCGTAGAGAGTTACGTCGGCAGCCAAAGCAGAACCCGCAAAGGCGCCCAAGACAGCAACAGCAGCTAAAGTCTTTTTCATGATCTTTTATTCCTATAAAAGAAATTGGAATATCTATCTTTGAAAGTCAATCATCACGATGACAATTGCTTTGCTGTCTGAAATTTTCCTACCACCCCCCCCGATCTGTCAAATTTACTAAATGATTACTTTAAAACTCTGCATCTTTTTCACAACAAAATTTTGATCAAATTAACAAATGAAATTTGACAGATCTTTTTAATTCATTGATTTTTATGAGTTATAACTTTTTGAGAATTTTTGGAGTCGTTTTTCCCATCATAAAAACGATCTTTCATCCTTTCGGTCACGAATTGGAATGCCTTTCGTATAGTTTTTGCTGTATTCTGCCTTTGCTTTACAATCAATCGATACGTATTTGGAAATAAGAACAATGCCCTTAGTAATTGACGCCCCAGAAGCCTCTTTTCGACTCAACTATCTTTTTAACCGTGTCGAAATCAGCCACGACTTCAGACAAACGTGGTCTATCTTTTACGAAGATGAAACGCACCCTCTGGGAACTTTTCGCGGCATAACGTTTCATCGAGGAGAACTCTTTTTAGTCACCGATACGGGCATTTACAGCACACAACCTGATACTCCCCAATTTGTTCAAATTAGCCCCCAACGAAAAGGCGGAGAATTTGTTGATATTGAAAGCTTTGACAATATGCTTTATGCCTGCACAAACGATGCAATCTTTCAGGCTTCTTCCGGCGTTCGCTGGCGTTTGAAGTATGACGGGAACACTTGCGGGCACTTCTTTTCACTGCTTAATTTTCAAGGAAAACTCTTTGCCGCCTGTGAAAAAGGGATTTATGTCGCTAGCCAAGAGGGAAAATTCTGGCATCCTCGCTATCTCAGCAAAGACCTCGGCATGTTTGTGGCGTTGGATGGCAGAGGCGACAAACTTTTTGCTCAAACGGAAAAAGGCTTTTTTGTTAGCGACGATGCCGCCCAGCACTGGCAGCCTCAAAGCAATGTTCAGGGGCCATGGACCGAGGCCATGGGCGGCTCCATGCTTTTTGAGCCCAGACTCAAAAGGCGCGAAAAAGATTCCTAAATTTTTCTTTGTGAGGATTTAAACCATGTTTGAACGTCCCTCTCATCGTAAACCTGACGAAATGCGCCCCGTGCGCTTTACCACCCACTACACCAAACACGCGGAAGGTTCTGTTTTAGTGGAAGTGGGTGACACCAAAGTGATTTGCACGGCCTCCGTCATCGAAGGCACGCCGAAATTTTTAAAAGATAAACCCGAAGGATGGGTTACAGCTGAATACGGTCTTTTACCACGCGCAACGCACACGCGCTGCGACCGAGAAGCCGCCAAAGGCAAGCAATCGGGCAGAACGCAAGAAATTCAGCGCCTTATTGGACGCGCATTGCGTGCCGTTGTGGATCGTACAAAAATGGCGGGCTTTACCATTCAATTGGACTGCGACGTGATTCAAGCCGATGGAGGCACGCGCTGCGCCTCTATTTCAGGGGCTTGGCTCGCACTCGCTTTAGCCGTTCAAACCATGCTCACCAAAGGCCAAATTACTGAAAATCCGCTCAAAGGTCATGTGGCCGCCATCAGTGCCGGTATTTTTGAAGGTGTTCCGGTTATCGACCTTGATTACCTGGAAGACAGCAACAGCGAAACAGATATGAATTTTGTGATGACAAGCGACGGTCGCTTTGTTGAAATTCAGGGTACGGCCGAAGGCGAACCCTTTACTGAAAACGAAATGGCACAAATGACCGCGTTAGCCAAATCCGCGATCGCTCAAATTATTGAATTGCAAAAAGCCGCTTTGGCTGCTCAATAAAGGATAAATCCATGAAAATTGTTTTGGCCAGCAACAACAAAGGCAAACTTCGTGAATTCAACAGACTTTTGTCACCCTTAAATGTCGAAGTACACCCTCAAGGTGAATTCAATATTCCGACGGCAGAAGAACCTTATGGGACATTTCTTGAAAACTGTCTAGCCAAAGCGCGCCACGCCGCCAAACTCACAGGACTTCCAGCGATTGCGGACGATTCCGGCATCTGCGTTAATGCACTGGGTGGTGCCCCTGGCGTTCATTCCGCGCGTTTTGCAGGAGAGCCGGGTGATGATCTGCGCAATAACGCATTGCTCGTTGAAAAACTGAGAGGTGTTTCCGATCGCGGCGCTCACTACACCTGTGTATTGGTCGCTGTACGCAGCGCGGAAGATCCTGAACCCATCATCGCAGAAGGCCGTTGGTACGGAGAAGTCATTGATTCTCCTCGCGGAGAAGGTGGTTTTGGCTATGATCCCTACTTCCTCTTGCCACAAGTAGGAAAAACCGCCGCAGAATTAACGGCAGACGAAAAAAATGCGGTGAGCCATCGAGGCATTGCGATGGTAAAACTCATTGATGAAATGAAAAAACGCTGGGCCTTATGAGAAGCGCCGATATCCCGCTCTCTCTTTATGTGCACTGGCCATGGTGCGTGAGAAAGTGTCCCTATTGCGACTTTAATTCTCACGCTCTCACTTCTTCATACGATCCGTCCCGTCAGTACATTGATGCCTTAATTCACGATTTAAAGTATTCCATTGCCTATGCCCAAAATCGTGAACTCATCAGTATCTTCATCGGCGGAGGAACACCTTCTCTCATTGCTCCTCAAGAGTTGGAACGTTTCCTAGAGACTGTTTTTTCTCATTTCAAAATCGCTTCAGACGTTGAAATTACCCTGGAAGCCAATCCCGGAACAGTCGATACAGCACACTTTAAAGCCTACCGATCAATCGGCATTAATCGTCTTTCAATGGGGATTCAAAGCTTCAATAATGAACTTTTAAAACGATTAGGACGTATCCACAATAGTGAAGATGCCCGAAAAGCCATCAAAATCGCTCAGGAATCGTTTGAGAACTTTAATTTGGACGTGATGTTTGCCTTGCCCGGTCAAACGCTTGAGGAGCTTAAATTTGAGCTTAACGAAGCTATCGCCGCCGAAAGTACTCATTTATCTTTTTACCAATTAACACTTGAGCCCAACACCGTTTTCGCCAAACACATTCCGGATAACATTCCTGATCCTGATGTGATTTATCAGATGCAAGATTTGGTCGCCTCCACCTTAGAGAGGGCCGGTTTCGAACACTATGAAGTCTCTGGTTACGCCAAGCCCGGCAAACGTTGCCGTCACAATCTTAATTACTGGCAATTTGGGGATTACTTAGCGTGCGGCGCCGGTGCGCACAGTAAAGTCACACTGGAAGATGGCACTATTGTCCGTGAAGCTCGTTTTATGCAACCAGAAAGCTACATAAAGCACGCCATAAAAGACAGTGCAGTGGCCCATGAAAGAGTAGTGACCAAAGAAGAACAAGCTTTTGAATTTATGTTAAATATTCTGAGACTTCGTGAGGGGGCTCCTTTAGACCTATTGAGTGAGCGAACCGCCCTGAGTCTAGATGATATTCAACCTGGCATTGCCAAAGCCCAATCTTTAGGCCTAATGCCACAACCGTTGAATCGTTTCGTCACCACCGATAAAGGATGGGACTTCTTGTCTGATGTACAGGAAATTTTTCTCTGATCACAGTTTCTAAGTTACTTTTCTTTCCCACTAAGTGGGAAAATTTTTAAGGTAAGTGAGAAAGAAGTGGGAAATTTCCGAGTTACTTTCCCACTTCATTTCTCACTTCAACAAAATACAAAAAAATCATTGAGTTACGTTTCGGGGAACTAGCTGGACAGTTGGTGATTTTCAATCTTTGGCCACTATCAATCTATGGGCGCTTTGGAAAAGGTCTGAAGCAAAAACCTTAGTGAACTGAAATCAAAAGGGAAAGATACGCTGTGGCATCGGGTATCAATGTACACAGCATTTGGGAAGTAAAAAATGAAAAGAGACCGGCGAACCGATCTCTCTTTTTGAATCCAATGGTCGGGGCGGCGGGATTCGAACTCGCGACCCCTTGCACCCCATGCAAGTGCGCTACCAGGCTGCGCTACGCCCCGACGTAAGGATGGGAATATTACACAATCCCATCCTTTTTGGCAAACTGCTCCACAATCGCTCGGCTATTTCTTCTTCCACATCATGGGAGAAGTGTAAATAAGTGATTGGTCATGATTCTTCGGCACTTTCATGCCGACCGTAAAGCCCTGACGCTCACCGGGCAAAGGCGGCACAACCAAGTGCGACGTATCCACCTTGGGCTTTTCTTCTTTTTGAATTTCTTCAGACTTTTCTTCTGAAGCAATCTTCATATCGCCAATCTTGGGACTGGGCTGCAAGAAATCCTCGCTATCCACACCAATGGCTCCCAAGTCGTACGAATGAGGCGCCGTGACTTCTTCTTGCTGCTCTTGGACTTCTTCCTGAGCCTCAGCATTCCTAGCCTCTTCTTCTGCCTCTCTCGCCAGAAGCTCGTTTAAATCTTCCGATACCAAGGCGAAATTTTCTACCGCGTCACGTTCGGCTTTCTCCTTGGCCTGTTGCTCCTGGCGACGGGACTCCTCCAGAGCGGGCGAGTCCAAAATAGCACGGATAGCTTTTAATTCCGCAAGCGCGGCTGCCAAATCCAAAGCAGGTTTTTCAGGTTTTGTCTGCAAAGGAGCGCTGGCCTTCTCATCCAAAATACCTTTTACCTTATTTTGAATCTGCAACTCATGGATCTTATTGCGAGCGCCCAAGATCGTGTAATGCTCTTCATAGAGCAAATGCTGAATGGTGCGAATCAGCGCCACGTCTTCCGAGCAATAGTAACGGCGGTTGCCCCTTTTGGTCGGGCGCAACTGCGGGAACTCTTGCTCCCAGAAACGCAGCACGGACGGATTCACGCCGATTGATTTGGCCACATCACCGATTGGCAGATAGCGACCCAGAAGTTCTTCTTCCGGGCCATCCAGTTCGGTGAGCTCGAAGTCTTTCGTGTCGCCCTCGAGCATGCGTACCGGTTCTTCAGAAGCCATAATGGTCCTCCCGAAGCATTAAAGGTTAGTGGTTTCGCGCAAAGAGGGGTGGGTCTTGGCGACCGCTTCTTTCAATTTCTGACTGGCATGAAAGGTCACCACGCGGCGCGCCGTGATAGCGATTTCTTCGCCTGTCTTCGGATTTCGACCGGGACGTTGGGCCTTATCGCGCAATTGGAAATTGCCGAATCCGGAAAGCTTCACGGTACGACCGCTTTCAAGCGCCGCACGGATTTCATCAAAAAACGCATCCACCATATCCTTGGCATCGCGTTTATTCATTCCCATGCGGTTAAAAAGCATCTCCACCAAGTCGGCTTTCGTCATGGTTTTCGTTTCCATCTTGCTCTCTCTTTAATCGTGATTTTTTCAATGCGAGCATTGTACCAAAGAAATGATTTTCCTTTGATTTTTCAGCTCTTTTTCCGTTTTAAACTAACCAAGGCCTCCCAAAAATGAAAGGCCTTGGAGTTAGGAGTTGCTTCTAGCAACAGCCTTTACTGACGCAACACCGCACCTTGCGTGGCGAGCGCTTCCACCACAGCAGCCAACGCAGCCTCTGCGTCTTCACCCGAGTAGTTTTCATCTTCGGGCTGAATCGTCAGGCGGAATGCCATGCTCACTTCAGCGGGTTTATCGGCATCGGCAGCCTTGTGGTAAAGGTCAAAGAGATCAAGCGAGACAAAGCCAGTCAAACGCTTATCCGTTTGAGCCGCTTGAGCAACTGCCTTTTGCAGCGCCATGAAGGTTACGCCATGCGGCACCACCACGCTCACGTCTCGCGAGATGGGTTGGAACTTGCTCACAGGCGTATGCCACGGTACAGACTTATGCAAAATGGAAGCGACATCCAATTCAAAGACAATCGGCGCATGCGGCAAACCGTAGGTCTGCTGAAGTTTCGGATGCAATTCACCCACAAAACCGATTTCCTTACCGTCGAGCATAATCGCCGCGCTGCGACCCGGATGCAAAGCCGGGAAGCTCTTTGCCACAAACGAAGCTTCAAGCGGGGCAATCAAGCGTTCCACATCACCCTTGGCATCGAAGAAATCAGCCAAACGTGCAGGCACTGCCCACTGTTCACCCATGGCGTCACCGTAAAGAAGACCCGCGATGCGAACCGGCTGATCAACACCCTTGACAGAATGTTCCGTTGTCAGCACCGATTCATCGCGACGGAAAATACGGCCGACTTCAAAAAGTTTGGCGCTCGTGACCTTGCGGTTTAAGTTGTATTTCAAAATATCAACCAAGCCGCCCACCATCTGCGTGCGCATAACCGACAATTGGCTTGCGATCGGGTTTAAGAGTTCGATCGGCTGATCGTTGCCGGCAAAATCTTTTTCCCATTCACGAGGCACAAAGCTGAAATTGATGAGTTCTTGATAGCCCAAGTCAGCCAACTTCATTCGAAGGCTATGCACGCTACGCATGCCTTCAGGACGCGTGTGCATATAGGCACGAGCCATCGGCGGTTGATCGGGCAGTTTTTCGTAACCCACCAAGCGCGCCACTTCTTCAATCAAATCTTCTTCGATTTCAATATCGAAGCGATAGGTCGGAGCCTTAACGCTAAAGACCTCATCTTCAAGCGTAAATTCAAAACCCAAGCGCTTAAAGCATTCAGCCATCGTGGCCGTATCGATGTTCATGCCGATTACCTTGCGGGCTCGATCGGCACGCATCTTCACCTCATGGCGTTCAGGCAAAACGGTCACGGCATCAATGACAGGGCCAATGGCCGTCGTTTCTGTTCCGCAAATTTCCGTCACCAAACGCGTGATGTAATTTAAAACCTTCTCTGTTTGACCGAAGTCCACACCGCGTTCATAACGGTAGGCTGCATCCGTTGAGAAATTCAGGCGACGGCAACGGCCTTGGATTGCCTTTTGATGCCAGAAAGCCGACTCGATAGAAATACAAGTCGTTTCATCGGTCACCTTGGTGTCTTCGCCACCCATGATGCCGGCGAGCACCTTCGGGCCATTGGCGTCACAAATGACACCCAATTCGGCATCCACATCCACCGTCTGACCGTTTAAGAGCTCAATTTTTTCGCCGGGCTTACCCCAACGAACCGTATAAGCGCCGCCCGCGATCTTTTGAGCATCGCTAAAGTGGGTCGGAATACCGGTTTCCAGCATCACGTAGTTGGAAATATCCACTAAGGCGGAAATACTGCGCTGACCGCTTCTTTCCAAACGATCCTTCATCCATTGGGGCGTCGGAGCATGGATATTGAGGTTATCAATACGACGCGTTGTGTAACGGCCGCACAAATCCGGTGCTTCGATCTTGATATCAATCTTCGTGTCGGAGTTGGCGGGCACTTCAGGCATTTCAGGCAACGTCAGAGGCGCACCCGTAATGGCATGCAAGTCTCTTGCCACACCGATTAAGGAAAGAGCGTCACCGCGATTCGGAGTTAATTTGATTTCAATCTTTTTGTCATCCAAATGACAAGCCGTGCGAATATCTTCACCCACCGTCAGATCGTCGGGCAAAATCCACAAACCAGAGTGATCTTCGGTGATTCCCAATTCACGAGCCGAGCAAAGCATCCCCATGGAGACTTCACCGCGCATCTTGGCCTTTTTAATCGTGAAGTTACCCGGCAAAACAGCGCCGATCTTGGCGCACGGCACCAAGATGCCTTCACGCACATTGGGCGCACCGCACACAATCTGCAGGGGTTCACCGCCATCGCCAACATCAACTTGGCAAATATGCAAGTGATCGGAATTTTCATGATCTTTAACGGAGAGCACTCGGGCCACCACAACGCCTGAAAAGGCCGGAGCAACCGAACTTACCTCTTCGACTTCAAGCCCTGCCATCGTCATGGCTTCACACAATTCGTCCGTCGTCAGATCCGGATTAATGTAGGAACGTAACCAGCTTTCAGAAAATAACATCTTGTTTTCTCTTTTTAAATTGTTGAGCCATTAACGATTGAATTGCTTCAAAAAGCGCAAATCACCTTCAAAGAAAAGACGCAAATCGTCAATTCCGTAACGCAACATCGTCAAGCGTTCAAGACCGGAACCAAACGCAAAACCGATATAGCGTTCAGGATCCAAACCGTAGTTACGGACCACATTCGGGTGAACTTCGCCGGCGCCCGAAATTTCCAACCAACGGCCTTTCTTCGGGCCGCTTGTAAACATCATGTCCACTTCCACGGACGGTTCCGTAAACGGGAAGTAGCTCGGGCGGAAACGAACCTTCAATTCATCCGTTTCAAAGAATTGACGCAAGAAATCGGTGTACACGCCCTTTAAGTCGGAGAAGCTGACATCGGTGTCAATCCAAAGACCTTCGACCTGATGAAACATCGGCGAGTGGGTAGCATCGCTGTCAACACGGTAGGTGCGGCCCGGGGCCAACACTTTAATCGGAGGCGTATGGGTGCGGGCGTAACGCACCTGCATGGGCGAAGTGTGCGGACGAAGTGGTAAGAGCTTACCCGTTTCATCCTTCATGTCCACATAGAACGTATCCTGCATGGAGCGCGCCGGGTGATTGGGCGGGTTATTTAAGGCCGTAAATGAATACCAGTCCGTTTCGATTTCAGGACCGTCGGCCACATCAAAACCAATCGAACGGAAGATTTCTTCAATACGCATCTGCGTCATGATGACCGGATGCACGCCGCCTTGCGGATATTTACGACCGGGCAAGGTTACATCCAAGGCTTCAGCAGCCAGTCTTGCCGCCAACTTTTCATTGGCCAATTCTTCACGACGAGCTTCGAGCGCTTGTTCGATGGCGCGCTTTGCGCTTCCCAACGCTTGTCCCATTTCACGCTTTTCTTCGTGCGTGAGTTTTGAGAGACCTTTCATTAAAACCGTAATAGAACCGGTTTTCCCTAAAAATTTAGCCTTCGCGTCCTCCAGAGCGGCGGGCGTCGTCGCCTCGGCAAAAGCACTCTGCGCTTGGGCAATGATCTGGGACAAATCTTGCATGATTATTCGCTTGTTATAAGTCAAAGAAAGGTTTAATTATAGTCCGAACAAAATCGCTTTTCACCCTGATTTTCAAGGCTTTTTCCTTACTTTTAGCGCTTTCTCCCTGAGTCATTGTCCTTGAAAAAAGTTGCTCTGAACGTCTCGTATCGGAGTACACTGGAATTAAGGACAGAGGCAAAAATTCATAATTATCAACTTGTTGAATTTAAAGAATTTTTTGCAATCCCTCCGAAATAAACAAACATAACATGGAGAATGGATTTATGCGTGTGATAGTTCCTGTTGATGGCGGTAGAGACTGCCGTGAAGCGATTCGATTCATTGCCTCGAAAAAAGAATGGTTTGAACAAGAAAAACCGGAAGTTGAGCTCGTTTATGTCCAAAAGCCGATTGTGGAACGGGCTACGGAGCAAGCCGAGTTCGACTTGGGAGCGTATTACGAAGCGCGTTCCAAGGCCGTGTGGTCCGGCATGCGTGAAGAAATTGATGCAATTCCCGGGGACGTGAAAAAGACTTCCTTGGTGGGGCATCCCGCGCAAGTTATTCCGCAATACGCTAATGAACAAAAGGCCGACTTGATTGTCATGGGCGCTCGCGGATTAAGTGCACTGCAAAACCTTTATTTGGGTTCTGTGTCACTGGCCACAATTGCTTCTTCCAAGTGCCCGGTGCTTGTTTTCCGTCAAACGACGGAAGTGAAACCTTCCGGTCTGCATGTGGGCCTGTCCGTTGACGACTCTCCCTTCGGCCCCAAGTGTGCGGACTATTTGATCGCCCACCGTCACTTCTTCGGCAAGGACGCGACATTTGAAATCATTAATGTGGTGCCAGACGATCCGCTTTACGCGCCGGACTTTGTCAACGAAGGCCCGATTCCGCCTCAAATGACCTGGGAAGAAATCCAAGGACTCGAATTTGAAGCCTCCGTGAAGTCTCCGGTTGAAAAGTTCGATATCGCCGGCGTTCCGGTTAAAGCTGTGAAACTTATCGGCAATCCCGAAGACGTTCTTCCGAAATACGCTGACGAACATCTCGATGTGATGGTCATGGGTACGCACGGCAAAGGCGCGCTTCGCTCACTCGTGTTCGGTAGCTCCACCCGTGCCATGATCGCAGCGACTAATTTGCCGATTTTGGTGGTGCCCAATGTCTAACCAATAGTGGTTTTGTTATTTAGCAAAGCCTTCTCAAGAGCCCCGAGCGATTTTGTCGCAAGGGGCTCTTGCTTTTCTTTGCCTTTTATCAATAATTAGCGTTTACCCTTACTCGTAAACACGGAATCGGCGTACACTGAAATTAAGAAAGAAACGACTCAATAGCTTCATATAACTTATTGAGTTTAAAGGGTTTATTGTTCACATACGGAGTGTTTTATGCGTGTATTGATTCCTATTGACGGTGGTGCAGACTGCCGAGAAGCGATTCGTTTTGTAACAAGCAGAAAATCTTGGCTTGAAAATCAAAAACCGCAGATTGAGTTGCTCTACGTGCAAAAACCTTATATTGAGCATCCGATGGAAGAAGGTGATTTTGATATTCAGTCTTGGTACTACGATGACAAAATCAAAGCGGTATTTGAAGACATGGCTGAAGATATCGCGACGTTGCCTGAAAATGTCATTAAGACCAGTAAGATCGGTCACCCGGCCAAGGTTATCGCAAGCTACGCCCGTGAAATCGGTGCAGACCTTATTGTGATGGGCGCTCGAGGTTTAAGCGCTTTAAAGAATCTTTATTTAGGTTCTGTCTCTTTGGGCACAATTGCCCGAGCTACTTGCCCTGTTCTCGTATGCCGTGAACATTACACCCCTAAAGATGAAAATCTTAAGATCGGCATTGCGGTTGATGGCTCAGGTTTTGGCGATCTTTGCACAAAATTTGCGGTCCAGAATAAAGATTTGTTCGGCACCGATGCTTCCTTTGAAGTCATTTATGTTCATGCGGATGAAGAAACGGTTCCGTCAGAACTTCTGGATAAAGGCGTGCTTGAACTCGACAAACTCTTACCCAAGTATGAACATGAAGAGTACACCAACGCTGTTGGGTCGCCTCTGGCTCAATTGAAAGCGGCGGGCCTTAAAGCCAAACCTGTTGAGCTGCGCGGTTCGCTACAAACGACACTATCCCACTATGCTGATGAAAATCTCAACATGGTTGTAATGGGTTCGCATGGTAAAGGCCGCATTAGCTCGTTGGTCTTTGGTAGTTCCACCCGTGCCATGGTGGCTTCCTGCAGAATGCCGATCTTCATTGTTCCCGGTGAAGCCTAAGTTTTAACAGCAACGGCATGATTCAGACCCCCAAGGTTCAAAACTTGGGGGCTTTTTAATGCAAAAAAATTGATGACCCGGACAGTTGGCACTATACAAAATTTGCTAAACCACACTGTTATTTTCCCAACTTATCTGAGCGTGATCACATTTTGAACAAAACGCTTGATCACAAACCAACCTTTCCTCGACAGATTCATGATGGTATTGCAAAAAATTTAAATTACCCAACGCACTGTAAAGTATATACAGTAGTTTTACAGTTACTCTCTACTCTTTACAGTTAACTGTCTAATTGGTATTCAAATTTTCTGAATAGACCAAACTATTTTCGAACCAATCGATAGCGCTGCTTAGGACTGTTTTTAGGTTCAATTGGCTCAAGCAGAAATAGTTTCTGGAAGATTTCTCGGCAACTCTTGAACCGATTTTTTGACTTCACATCTTTGGGTATCGGCACCAATACGTCTCATTAAGTGAATTGCATCAATCACTTCTTGCTTAACAATCATGAGTTGGCTCTTTTTGGGTTATTGTCAAGCTGAACAACGAACTGTCTAATAACTGTCAATTTTAGACAGTAGCTGTCCAGCTCATACAAATATTAAATCAATAATATACAGTGTACCGATGCAAAAATAGAACTGAGAAAGCAATGTAAGGATCTATCAGAAAATTTCGAGACGAGAATGCGAAACGGGAGGTCATTTGACCTCCCGCTTTTAAATCTGGTGGCGAGTCAGCTAAAAGTAACTCCCACAAAATCGGGCTCAGCAAACAAAACTTAAAACTTGTGTAAAACCTTGTGTAATTCTACAGAAATATTCATTTTTCGAGCACTTCCGAAATAGGTTTACTCCAAAATCATCTCTTTCGATTAAAGCTCACAAGATACTTTCGAGCCACTACTAAAAACTTTGGAGCCATTTCACAATACCAACTGAAAAACTCATTCCATCCTTTTTCTGTCCCTTTGATATTTCCTGGGGTTTCAACATAGATTCTCAGAGTATGCTTCCCTTCCCCATGCCAAATTAATTCATGACCGATTTCTCGTTCAAAGTCTTGCCTATGAGAAGATAGGTAATCATAAAAATCTCTATTCCAAACAGTTAACTCTGTTCCTATAACTTTACGCTGAGTATTTACCAGGCAACCTACAGCAAAAGAAGCTGATCCCGCCCGTAGGGTTAACCAATGTTGTGGTTTGGTCTCAGGAATACGGAAATATTTTTTAAATTCTTCTTGATTTTGCAAATACTCAACAAATGCGTCCCAATATCGTAATTGCAGTGCTTTTGTTTCCGTTAAGTTTTTATTCGACCGCATTTTTCTTTCCCATTCATTTGGCTTTTCGATTAACTCGAACTTTACCGCTGGACGAGATTGACCAATACGTAAAACCTTAATTTGCACAAGGTAGAAACCCATGTCCTCATCAGTATGTTCATTGAGCCATTGGATAGCCTGCTGATGTTCATTGCGAGCTTCCTCAACAATCCAAACTATAAGTTGTGCTTTCTTACCAGCCGCGTAGGTTATGAGTTTCCCAAGATGGTCATGATTTGTTTCTGTTAACTGATTTTCAATGATGACCGTCTTGACCCCATCATCATCCTCAGTTGTAGCCAAAATATCTACGGAAAAAGCCCCCACAGAGGATTCTGTCTCACTAAGTTGTAGATTTCTGCCTATTGCCTCTCCAAGTAGTTCTAAGTTTTCTGACTCACTGAGCCAAGGAGTGAAATTTCTAGCTTCGTCCGGCCAAATAGTTCGTAGATCATCAACCATTTCAATTTGGTCAAGCTCAATCTTCGTATGCTTAGTCATACCATTTATCCCATGCATCAATCTCTATCCAAAGGATGAATCTCCAGTGACGGTAAATTCTTAACTATTTTAATTGTTTCTAAACTGACGGTAATCACTTTTAGGAACAGCTCAAGCGGGTAACGTTCGTTACCTTGTTCGGCTGCGTAGTCATTAAAGTCGTTCACAATTTCCGAAGCTTTGTCGATGCTGACACAGGCCCGTTCAACTACCCAATCCAAGGCAGACTTCTTATTCACAACGTATTCTTGAGCTTCCAACGGAACATCCTTCACTGTGATCCAATCGTTATGTATCAGAGTGCTTTTATCTTTGGCTGCGTTGCCGGTCTTCCCTTTGATCTTGGCCCATTTCATCTGAGTGACTCAATAAGAGGGCGCTCCTTCC
>ENA-ORUG01000453-ORUG01000453.1-human-gut-metagenome-genome-assembly--contig:-NODE-453-length-47783-cov-3.141741_pt1 | contig 47783 bp, 34 predicted proteins | sample MGYA00242079_ERZ509207 | MGnify/ENA primary metagenome ERZ509207 (study PRJEB26280, sample SAMEA2338780) | human gut metagenome | biome: human gut; feature: human-associated habitat; material: faeces...
AAAAAAAGTTGGGACCCAGAAAATCCGGGTCCCAACTTCGGTAAGTATCAGTGTCTTCTTCTACTCTTCATCGAGCAGACTGGTCTGGTCCTTATGGGTGGCAGGTGCCGTCTTAGAGGATTGTTTTTCGGTGGTAGTGGAAGTGGCCACAGCAGAAACCTTGTCCTTGCCAGCAACATTCATCACATGAACGCCCTGAGTGGAGCGTCCCAGCTGCGACACGCCGGAAACCGGTGTGCGAACAACTACGCCCTCTTCGGTGATAATCATGATCTCGTCGTTCTCTTCAACGATCTTCATGGCCGAGAGCAAGCCCTTCTTGGCCGTCATGGTAATGGTGTATACGCCTTGGCCTCCGCGATGATGGGAAGGATACTCCTCTACCGGCGTGCGTTTGCCATAGCCGAGCTCAGTGATAACCAAGAGTTCGGTTCCTGGACGCGCTATTTCCATGCCGAGCACGCGAGCATCGGCGTTAACCGTCATGCCACGTACACCCATGGTGTCGCGACCCATAGCCCGAACTTCGGACTCATCCCACATAATGGCCTTACCTGCAGAGGAAACCATCATGACCTTTTCGCCTTCAGCAACGCGCTGGACGCTAATAAGCGTGTCGTTTTCCTTCAGGTTGATCGCAATCAAACCATCTCGGCGCGTGCGGTCGTAGAGCTTCATGGAGGTTTTCTTAACCATGCCTGACGAAGTTGCAAACATCAGGTACTCGTCTTCGGGGAAATCCTTGGTAGCGATAACCGCAGCAATGGTTTCACCCTTCTCCAAGGGCAGAACATTCACGATTGCGGTTCCTCGAGCATGACGAGATGCCTCAGGAATCTCGTAGGCCTTCAGACGGTACACCCGTCCGCGCGAAGAAAAGAACAACAGATAAGCATGGGTTGAGGAAATGAAGAGATGCTCGACGAAGTCGGCTTCTTTCAAATTCACCCCTTGCATGCCCTTGCCGCCGCGCTTCTGCTGGCGATACGTAGCCACGGGAAGGCGTTTCACGTAACCAGCCTTGGTTACGGTAATGGCAACTTCCTCTTCAGCAATAAGATCCTCCACATCGAGGTCCTTCGCTTCGTCGGTAATCTTGGTGATACGAGCAGAACTGAACTTTTCCTTGATTTCGGTAAGTTCTTCCTTGATTACCTGCTTTACCAGGTCTTTATCGGAAAGCAAACGCTTGTAGTAGTCGATTTTCTCGCGCAGCTCCTTCAATTCGGCTTCGATCTTCTCTCGCTCCAAGCCGGTCAGGCGACGCAGCTTCATTTCGAGGATAGCTTCGCTCTGCTTTTCGGAAAGCTTAAAGCGCTCCATCAACACGTCTTTCGCTTCGCGATCGGTGTTGGACGAGCGGATGATCTGGATCACCTCATCGATGTTGTCGAGGGCAATCACAAAACCTTCCAGAATATGCGCACGGGCCTCAGCTTTGGCCAAGTCGTAGCGCGTGCGGCGCTCCACAACCTCTTCCTGATGCAGAATGTAGTAGTGGAGGATCTCCTTCAGGGACAATACGCGAGGGACGCCGTTGACCAGCGCCAGCATATTACAGCCGAAACCAACCTGCAGCTGGGTATGCTTATACAACTTGTTCAGTACGACCTGAGGGATAGCATTCTGCTTCAGCTCGATAATGATGTCAATGCCGTGGCGGTCGGCGCCGTCATGAACGTTTGAAACCTCGGGAAGCTTCTTGTCGCGAATCAGATCGGCGATCTTCTTCAGGAGATTGGTACGGTTTACCTGATAGGGAATCTCGGAAACAACAATGGAATGCTTGCCGTTCTTACCCTCTTCAATGCGGCACTTTGAGCGAATGGTAAGGCTTCCCTTTCCCGTTTCGTAGGCATCGCGGATGCCCTTGCGGCCCATGATGATGCCGCCCGTCGGGAAGTCAGGGCCGGGAAGAACCTTCATCAAATCGTCTACCGTGCAATCAGGATTGTCGATCATCATGCAGGTTGCGTCGATTGCCTCGCCGAGGTTATGCGGGGGGATGTTTGTTGCCATGCCAACGGCAATACCCGAAGAGCCGTTTACCAACAGGTTCGGGAAGCGCGAAGGCAAGACAACGGGCTCCTGCAAGCTCTCGTCATAGTTAGGCTGAAAATCTACCGTTTCCTTGTCAAGGTCACGCAGCAATTCCATTGCCGGCTTGTCCAAGCGAGCCTCGGTGTAACGCATTGCAGCTGCCGAATCGCCGTCGATCGAACCAAAGTTGCCGTGGCCGTCAACCAGCGGAACACGCATGGAGAATGGCTGCGCCAAACGAACCATGGTGTCGTACACCGCAGAGTCGCCATGCGGGTGATACTTACCGATTACGTCACCAACGGTACGGGCGGACTTAGCATGGGGGCGCTTTGGGGTGATGCCGCTTTCATTCATCGCATACAGAATGCGGCGATGAACAGGCTTCAAGCCGTCGCGAACATCGGGAAGCGCGCGCGAAACAATAACGCTCATCGAATACTCGAGGAACGACGTGCGCATCTCTTTGCTGAGCTCAGCAGGAAGAACGTTTGCTGCAGCGGCCTGCTGCTCGTCCTTCTTGTCTGTCTCGTTCTTATCTTCTGCCACGAAGACTCCTTCTGTCTTGTTGCTTGAATGTTTTACGTGAAACACTTTGCCAGGTTCCTACCCGGCAACCCTCTTAGAAGTCGAGGAAGCGCACGTCATGGGCGTGCTTCTGGATGAATTCCTTACGGGGCTCAACCTGATCCCCCATAAGTTCGCTTACCACACGCTCAGCTTCAGCTGCATCTTCAATGCTTACCTGGAGCATGGTGCGGGTAGAAGGCTCCATGGTGGTTTCCCAGAGCTGCTCGGGATCCATTTCGCCCAAACCCTTGTAACGCTGCAGCGAAATGCTGTCTCGATCGGGAATCTCTGCTAAGCGGGCGGCTAGAGCGTCATCATTGAAGATGTACTCCAACTTCTTGCTACCCTTCTTCTTCAGGCCGTACAGCGGAGGCTGGGCGATGTAGATATAACCACGTGTAATAAGCTCGGGCATGTAGCGATAGAAGAACGTGAGCAGCAGGATGCGAATGTGAGCACCGTCAACATCAGCATCGGTCATGATGATGATGCGGTGGTAGCGGGCAGCATCCGCGTTGAAATCCTCACCAATATTCGTACCGATAGCGGTAATGAGCGAAGAAATGGTGTCGGAAGAAAGCGAGCGGTGCAAGCCAGCGCGCTCGACGTTCAGAATCTTACCGCGCAGGGGCATGATGGCCTGATACTTGCGGTCGCGAGCTTGTTTAGCAGACCCACCTGCGGAATCGCCCTCAACAATAAAGATTTCGGAATCGGCAGGATTCTTGCTCGAACAGTCAGCCAACTTTCCCGGCAAGCTGAAAGAATCAAGAACACCCTTACGGCGCGTCATCTCGCGCGCTTTACGAGCAGCCTCACGGGCCTTCAATGCCTGAGAGGCCTTGTTGATGATGCGCTTAGCAGGCGTGGGGTTCTCTTCAAGATACTCAGCCAAGCCCTTAGTTACGGCGGTCTGAACCAAGCCACGAATTTCCGTATTGCCCAGCTTGCCCTTGGTCTGACCCTCGAACTGCGGGTCGCGGAGTTTAACTGAAATAACAGCCGAAAGACCTTCTCGGGTGTCGTCACCAGAAAGGTTGCTGTCCTTTTCTTTCAAGATTCCCTTGCTGCGAGCGTAATCGTTGATGGTACGCGTAACACCCTGCTTGAAGCCGTCGAGATGAGTACCACCGTCGATGGTGTGGATGTTGTTCGCAAACGAGAGCACGCCATTAGAAGAATAGGAAGAGGACCACTGCATTGCCACTTCCACCATGCCGTCTTCGTTTTCAGCCTCGAAGTAGATGGGCTTGTTCAGCGTTTCCTTGCCCTCATTGAGGAATTTAACGAAATCCTGAAGACCGCCAAGCGCCTGAAACACCTCGGTACGGGGTTTGCCGTCTTCGCCGGGGGTGCGCTCATCGGCTAGGGTGATCTTCAAACCCTTGTTAAGGAATGACATCTCACGGAAACGGGTTTTCAGCGTTTCGTAATCGAAGATGGTGGTTTCTTTGAAAATCTCAGGGTCGGGCCAGAAGGTTACCGTAGTACCGCTGGTTTTGGAGGTTCCTACCTCATGGAGCTTTTCTTTGGTTTTGCCATGATCGAAAGAAATCTCATATTCCTTGCCATCGCGACGCACGCGCACAATAACCTGAGTGGAAAGCGCATTCACAACAGAAACGCCTACACCGTGCAAGCCGCCGGAAACCTTATAACCTTCGCCGCCGAATTTACCACCTGCATGGAGGATGGTGAGTACAACCTCGACGGTTGGGATTTTTTCCTTGGGGTGCTTGTCTACGGGAATGCCGCGGCCATTGTCGACAACGGTGATGGAGTTGTCCTCATGGATGGTAACCTCAATGTGGTCACAATAGCCAGCAAGAGCTTCATCTACTGCGTTGTCTACAACCTCGTACACCAGATGGTGAAGGCCGCGCGGACCGGTAGAACCGATATACATACCAGGGCGCTTGCGCACTGCTTCAAGGCCTTCCAAGATCTGAATGTCTTGGCCGCTGTAGTGGGATTCGTCTGAAGCCACGTATTTCCTCCTCTTTCTGCTATCTGATACGCCTAAAGCGACGTATCGAGGGGATTTAGAACCTTATTATTATAGCAGAGTAGGCAAGATACCTTGCCATCTATCAGCGTCAGAGGGCATTCAGAGCGCTTCTGCGGGTATAAAAGCCATCGTGTTGGGCATTTTTTATGAAGAAGACTCATTTCGACGCTTCTGAGCCGTCATAGCGCGTTGGAACGAAGCCCTTAAACGAGGATCCTCGATAGCCGACGTCATTTCTTCTATTCGCGCCGTTTCTTCTTCGCTGAGACTTCGTTCTTTAGGCTGAGTATCTGAGCTAAGGCGCTCGGCAAAGGGGTGCTTATCCCTATACGGACCCCTTGAAATACGAATCTCAAACACATCTATGGTCGTATTAAAGCGATCGAGATATTCAAAGCGAAGCAACTCTCTGCGGGCATTCAGCTCAGCGGCACACGTTGAGTTGTCCAGATACACCACCAGATCGTACGCCCCAGGAACCGCCTGGCTTTTGAGCAGATACACCGAATTGGTGTGTTTGAGGATAAAGGGATCCACGAGTTCGGCAAACTGGGCATGGGTCTTTTCTATCTTGCGCTGCACAAGAACACGCTTCTTAACTTCTTCGGGCATCGACGAAGCGAAAGAGGAAAGCGAAGACGAAACGGGGCGGAGGGAATTATTCCGCTCATTCACCACGGCGATATAACGGCGAGGATCGCGTGACGACCCCCAATCGCTATCGAATTCAACCATACCTATTCGCCGCCAATCTGCACCACACGCGCCAACGAGGAAAGCGCCGGGCTTACTTTTTCCGCATTGGTAGCAGTCACAAACGTCTGCACCTCGCCGGAGATCAGAGAAAGCAGCGCATCGCGGCGCGTCGCATCAAGCTCGCTCATCACATCGTCGAGCAGCAAAACGGGGTTCTGGCCCAATCGTTCCGCGATAAGCTCAACCTGTGCCATCTTAAACGCCAGAACTAAACTTCGCTGCTGCCCCTGCGATGCAAACTGCTGAGCATTGAGCCCATCAAGGTAGAACTCTACCAGATCGAGCTGGGGGCCATAAAGGGATATGCGTCGCTCGTGCTCCCTACGAGCATCCTCTCCCATTGCGCTAATGAGTCGCTCCTGAGCGGCGGTCCTGTCAATCGCCTTAACCGAAGGAATGCGGTCGAGATCGAACGACTTGCGGAGCCATGAGGGAACGTACACTAGTTCGACCGATTCGCGTCCGCCCGAAATCTCTCGATAACATTCCTTTAGATAAGGCGAAAGCGCCGCAATCATCTCGCAACGCAAGCGGTACAGCTGCGAGCCGACCGTAGCAACAACCTCGTTGATGCTCTGAAGGAATAGAGGCGAAACGTTCTCCTTCAGATAGCGATTCTTCTGCCGAAGGATCTTTTCATAGTCCTTCCGTACCGCATGGTAATTCGTGCTCAGTTGAGCACCCATCTGATCAACCTGCGCGCGCTTAAACGATTGGGAGCCTTTCACCAGTTCCAAATCTTCAGGAGAGAACAGCACAGAAGGCAACGTGCCCCGGATATCGCGGGGGCGTTTTTTCTTCCCATTGACAAAATACTCGCGTGTTTCACGTGAAACACGCAATTCCATATCAAGATATCGTCCATCGCCGCGTATTGCCGCGGAGAACATGCCCGCATCTTGACCGGCACGAACCAAGTGGCTAGGCACTGAACTGCGAAACGACGAGCAAGCCGTGACAAGCTGGATACCCTCAAGAAGGTTTGTCTTGCCCACCGCATTCGGCCCGACGATCAGGGTTAGCCCCCCGATGCCATCAAGCTCGAACTGCTCATACGACCTGAAATTACGGCACGCGATGTTTTCGATAGTGAGCCCCATGGAGCCAGAAACCCGCAATCTACACGCGTACGGGCATGATGAGGTAAAGGAAGTTCTCACCCTCCGCGGCGCGCAGAATGCCAGGCTTCATGGGCCCGAACAAATCAAGATGAACCGCATCGGTATCAATGGAATTCAGGCCATCGAGCATAAAGGTAAAGTTGAATGCAATATCAACCGATTCGCCATCAACCTCACAAATAAGATTTTCCTGAGCATTGCCAATGTCTTGAGAGTTGGTGAGCAGGGTTACCACGCCGGATTCGGCATCGACGCGAACCTGTACAGGGGAAACCTTATTGCTGAGCAGAGAAACACGACGAACTGCATCAGTAAGCGCATGAGTTGAAAGCGTCGCGCGGGTGGAATGACCCTCGGCAATAAGCTGTTTGTAATTCGGGAAGGTTCCCTCGATACGACGGTTGATAAAAGTGGTGTCACGGTAGGTAACCACGATTTGGTTGTCGTTAAGCGCAATCGTAACAGGATCTTCTGACTGAGGAAGCGAAGCAATGTCCTGAAGGAAAGAACCGGCAATAACCGCTTCGAACTCTTCAGGGCATGGCGAATCGAGCTCAGTTTCGGAAACAGCCAGGCGATAGGAGTCGGTCGCCACCATTTTCAAAGTGGAACCTACGCAAGAAACAAGTACGCCCGTAAGCACAATACGCGTTTCATCGTGAGAAACGACCTTAGCCGTGCGCTTGACCATCGAAGAAAACGCATTGAAGGGGAACGAGGCTTCCTGATCGGCTTCGATTTCGGGGAAAGCGGGGAAGTCAAGAGGATTGAGCGCTTTCAATGAGAACGTGGTGCTATCGCAGAACACCGTTGCGGTGGTTTCGTCTGCCTCAACACGAACTGCCATATCAGGAAGGTTCTTGATGATGTCACCGAAGAGCTTTGCTGGCACTACCGTTTCTCCGGGCTCTTCCACCATAGCGAAGCACGTTACCTTAATGGAGAGTTCCAGATTGGTGGTTTGAAGGGTGATTCTTCCCTCTTCTGCCTTGATATACACACCAGCAAGAATTGAAAGCGTAGAACGGGTGGAGGATCCTTTAACTACAACCGCTAGGGCGCTTTGAAGCTCCGATTGGTTAACGCTGAATTTCATTGCTGCTCCTGTCCTCTGTTCCTCTTGGCTATGATACCTGTTCTAGCCAAGCTGATTCTCGATTGGCAATTGAGTTGCACAATCGAGTTTTCCTCCCCATTAATTCCTTCTCTATTCTTTAATAAATAACTAATAATAGAAGTAGTAACCAGGGTGGATATGTTGATAACTTCTCTTTTGCCTGATGAACGCGGAAAAACACCTGTCGGGAACTCTGTGGAAAAGCACCTTGGTTATCCACAGGGAAAACGTGGGGAAAACTTCTTCCACAAAGGTATGGGGTAATCCCCATGTTTTGTCACCGTTTATCAACAGGTTTTAATACTGCTGGATGCGGATTTTTTCGCGCACTGCTTCCAGCTCTTCTCGTAGGTTTCGGTCTTCTTGCATCTGGCTTGAAATGAGCTCGCACGAGTGGAGCACCGTAGTGTGATCGCGATTGAAGGCCTTGCCGATATTGCTTAGCGTGGTTTCAGACAGGTCTCGGCACAGATAGATTGCAACCTGCCGCGGCCGAACAATACTTCTTGCCCTGCCGCGCCCCACGATGTCTTTGTGTGAAACGCCGTAAAAATCTTCAACGGCGGCTTGGATCATCTCTATTGTGATGCGTTTCTTGCCTCCGCCGATAAAGTGATTGCCCAGAAGCTCCTTGACCTGGCCTTCCGAAAGCGTGTGGTCCTTGTTCATCTTCATGGCGAATATCACGTTGGTGATAGCGCTCTTCAGCTCGCGAATGTTTGAACTGGAGTTGTCCACGATGTAGTCGAGGATTTCGTCTGTGATAACAAACGATGTGTTTTCTCGGCTCTGGTAGTGGCGAATGAGGCTCTTGATGATGTTGCGTTTCGTCTCGTCGTCGGGTGGCTGAATATCTATCGTGGCTCCCGAGTTGAATCGGGACACGTAGCGTTCGTCGAGGTCGATGTTTTTCGGCGCTCGGTCTGCGGAGAATACAAACTGCTTGCCCTTCGGGATCATCGAATTGAAGATGCGGAACAACGCGTTGAGCGTGCCGGGTTTGCTCTGGAGCCCCTGGATATCGTCGATGAGCAGTACATCCGCCTGCTGGAAATAGCCCTCAAAGTTCTTGAAGCTTTGCTTATCGACGCTCTTTTCTATTGCTGCGTCTGAGTAGCGGTTTACCAGTTCCATCGAATCGATGTAGCACACGTTGAGCTCTGGGCGGGTTTCCTTGATGTAGTTCTGAATCGCGCACATAAGGTGCGTTTTTCCCACACCAGATCGCCCATATATAAAGAGTGGGTTCAACTCGGACGAACCGGGGCGGTCCGCTACCTCCACTGCCATGTTGTAGGCCATGCGGTTCGACTCTCCAATAACGAAGGAATCGAAGGTGAGCGCTGCTTCCCCTGTTGCCTCGTTGTCGTTGCCGTTCGTCTCTGTTTTCTGCGATTGCGGCTCAGATGCTTCTGCTTGCGCTACCGAATGGGTGGGCTGGGGTGCGCCGGCGTTAGCGGACTGGACGACTGGAGCAGGCGTGTTCTGTGCGCTTGTTACTGCGGGCATCGGTTGCGGCTGGACCGCTTGCGGTGCGACAGCAGGGGCCGAAGGGGGCGCTGCGGGTGCGGGCTGAGCTGCAGGTGCCGGTGCCGCTGCGGTGGGGTCGACCTCTATCAGCACCTGAAAGTCCAGGTTGTACAGATCGCCGAGTGCCTTCTGGATATCTTTCAGATAATGCTTTTCGATCCAATCTTTAATAAAGGCATTGTCCGAGGTGAGCATGATGAAACCAGGGCTTGCTGCCTGGATTTGAACACGCGAGAAGAACGCATCGATTTGAGATGCGTTAATGGTGGGATACGACTTCAGTTGTCGCATCAGGTCTGTCCACGTCTGTTCGATATCCATAAGGTTCTACGTAGTTCCATTCCGTTGGCGTGGGATGCGCCGTCTGTCGTTTACAAGGATAGGGCAACCTGCGTGCCTCGCGGGGTGAGCGTTCTCTTCTTATTCACCTTTTCCACGAGACCCGCCTCTTCCATCTTTGAAAAAGCGGTATGAACGCTAGCCACGGCGATGTCGGTGGCCTTGCTGACCTCGCTTACTCCTAGGGTGTTGTTCGGAAGAAGGGCTTTAAGCACGGCAGCTTCGTTTTCGGTGAGGTCAGGGATCTGAGCCGCCTCAATTTCTTCGTCTGTTGTTCGCGACGCAACCAGGCTGATGGTCACCACCGAGCCCTGATTCACGTTGTCTTTGATCTCAATATGGCCGTGAGAGGTACTTAAGTAGTCCTTCACGATGGGTAAGCCCGACCCTACGCCTCGTATGTAGCGTTTCATCGGCTCGATGGCAGAGGAAAATCCTGGTTCTTGTACGAGATCTTTGTTCTTGATGCCTGGGCCCTGATCCGCAAAGCGAATGGTATTGCCTTGGTCGAAAATTGATACCACCACTTCGTTGAAGTTGGCGTGAATGAAATTTTCGGATACTTCCCTGATCACGGTGTAAGGGATCACCCCGCCTGCTTCTTTGGCGTTTTTGTAGGTCAAAGAAGCAATGTGCTCGATGTATTCGTGTGTGGGACCGCCCTGCACTTGTATTACGCGTGGCGCTGTTTTCAGCGAATCATATATTGCAATGCGCGCAGGCGTGGTTATGTGATGGTAATCGAAGCTCTGCGAAGGTGCCGTCTCTTCGACGGATTCAATGATGCCGCCATTCATTGTGTGGGCGTAATCTTCGCCATACGTTGCTGGTTCCACAAAGGAGGGCACGAAAGGCTGCCCGTCCTGGTAGGCATCCGAAGCCGGTTGCTGCGTCGTTTGGGGGTAGGGCTGCGCCGCCGCTGGCTGCATAACGTGTGGGTTTGCTGCTGCGGCGAACTGCTGAAACGCTTGTTGTGGATAGCCAGTCTGTGGTTGCTGGTATCCAATAGGGTAGCCTGGGAATCCCTGGGCTGCGACCTGCGGCTCTGGGTTGTTGGTCATGTTGGCGGAAAACGGTTGCCCTTGCGATGGTTGGCCGTTGACGTTTGCCGTTTGCACCGTGGGGGGCAGGTTGTGCGCTGGTACGGTGTAGCCAGGTTGTGGATAACCGCCATAAGGCATGCCGTAGGGCATGCCTGGATAAGGCTGCATTTGGGCACCCTGAGCAGGATAGGGATGGAATTGCCCTTGTTCGTACCCGTAGGGAGGAATGGATGTCTGGGCGGGCTGAGTGTTTGGCGCTGTCGCTTCGGTTGCAGGCCTCTCCTCGTTATAGGGAGGATATGGCACTGACCCTTGTTCCCCCGCTTGTTCCATCGGCTGCATATGTGGTGCGTTTTCTTGGTTCATGATGCTTTCCGATTTTTTCAAAACATGAGAAAAAGAGCCGACCGATATTCCTTTATAAGGCATAGATCGAGCTGATTTTTCATTCATTCTAGACGGTTATTCACACTTTTTCAAACTTTCCACCGTCTTTTCCTCGCGTTTTCGAAGTTTTCAACATTCTTTCAATAAAATGTGGAAAACATTGAAAACGCCTGAAGAAAAATGTGAAAAACCTGAAAGGCATTTTGGAAAACTATTTTGGAAAAGTAGTTTTTGCGCTTTCACTTCTAGCTGTTGAAGTCAAGGTGTTTAAACCGCTTCGCTGATATGCATACAGCAGGCAAATTAAGGTGTTGATAACAATAAAAGACCAGCTAAAAGCCTGTATTTTATGAAATTTGAACCGCTTTTCCGCCTATATTACGGAGACGAGTTTTTGTTTCCTGAAAGGGTTGCTGCAACCTCTGGGATAATGGTGGGGAAGTATCCTGAAACACCTGGAAAGTTATCAACATTATCCACAATGCTATATAAACAAATTGTGTATAAGTTGCTTTCCTTGGGGAAAAGTGAGGTGGACAAACTATGAAGATCGCTATCCCGTTGGATGAAAAAGGCATGCTGCCCGATCGTTTTGGAAAATATTCGTCTCCGGAACTGCGTCGTGACGGCAACAATATTTGTTCGTTCCCCATCGAGGTGTCGGGTGTGCCTGAGGGGGCTAAGTCCCTTGCTCTTTCGTTCGTTGATTATGACTCCATTCCCGTATGTGGCTTTGCCTGGATTCACTGGGCTGCATGCGGAGTGAGCCCTGATACTGCCTTGATTCCCGAAAACGCCAGCCATAGCGGTGAATTTTCCTTCGTGCAGGGTTCAAACAGCTGCTTGTCTCGCGCCGAGGAGACAAGCGAAGAAGTGATTCGTGGGTACATCGGACCGTGCCCGCCCGATAAGGATCACCGTTATACGCTTACGGTGTATGCGCTCGATTGCGAGCTGGATTTGCAACCTGGCTTTTATTTCAACGAGCTCCACTGGGCCTTGCGGGGTCATATCCTCGATAGCGACGAACTAGATGTCGTTAGTAGGGCGTAGCGCAGCCGCCGTTTGCGTGTTCATTCTGTGTTGACCCGTGAAATAGGGTGCCTGACTTCTTTCTTTATTATTGACGCGCGGCTTCTTCATCGTATAATTTCGAAGTTACTGTAAATCTGAAAGGAAAAGTAATGAAGTGCACCTATCAACCGAACACCCGCAAGCGCGCAAAGACTCACGGCTTCCGTGCACGTATGGCTACCAAGAGCGGCCGCGCCGTTCTCTCTGCTCGCCGTGCAAAGGGCCGCAAGCGTCTCTGTGCCTAACTTTCCTTGTGAGAAACCGTGTTAGGAACCATCAAATCCAGCACTGAGATCTCCTACCTGTTCTCGCACGGAAAAAGACATGCAACTCCCTGCGTAACTATGATCGTGTACCGGGGAGATACCCAACACGGCCCTAGTGGCCGTGTTGCTTTTATAGCGGGCAAGAAGAACGGTAATGCGGTGTGGCGCAACTCAGCGAAGCGCCGCTTGCGTGCTGTTTGCCACGATATCGGTGGCCCTTGGCCGGAGTTGAATGTCATTTTCATGGCTAACAGGAAAACAACGCGTGTTGAATACCAGAAGCTGGTTTCCACATGCAAGAAGATCATGGAATCGTATTAAGGCAAGTATTTGGTCTTGAAGGTCTGGTCGAAAATATCAGCTATCCCCAAGGGGGTTCTGTTGTTGATGATCAAGTTCTACCGTCTTGCTATATCGCCCCTGCTCCCCGCAACTTGTCGGTTTATTCCCACTTGTTCGGAATATGGACTTGTTGCGGTTCAGCGATTCGGTTTCCTTAAAGGTCTGTATCTTACCTGCAAGCGCATTCTGCGCTGCAGACCAGGTGGAGGCCGCGGGTATGACCCCGTGCCGGATACCTTTCATCTTTAATAATCAACCCCCGAACCGAGAGGACAAAGGTACACATGTGGGACGCGTTTAAAGACGCCATATTCTGGTGCATCGATGCTATGTATGGTTTCGTTGCCGACTGGGGTTTGGCGATCATCATCGTGACGCTTATTCTCCGTCTTATCCTGTTCCCCCTTATGCAGAAGCAGATCCGCTCTTCGTATCGAATGCAGCAGTTCTCTCCTCGCATCCAGGAGATCCAGGAAAAGTACGCTGACGACCAGCAGCGTCAGGCCGAGGAAATGCAGAAGGTTTATGCAGAGATCGGCTTCAACCCCATTACTGGTTGCTTGCCCCTGTTCCTTCAGATGCCTATCTTCGTTGCCCTGTTCCAGGTATTGCAGGAAATGGGCTCCCGTACCGAAGGTATGACCTACTCCTTCTATAATGTTTTGCCTTCGCTGCTCTCTTCGCCTTCCGCGATGTTCGGCCAGGGCTTCTTGGAGTTCTTGCCCTACGGCATCCTTCTCCTTCTGTTTGCATTCTGCACCTTCCTGCCCTCCTTGCTTCAGCAGATGGGTACGAACAGCCCGCAGAAGACGCAGACCATGATTATGATGGGCATCATGTCCCTGTTCATGCTGTGGCTTGGTTGGGGTTCTCCCACCGGCGTTTTGCTGTTCTGGGCAACTTCTTCTGTATTCGGCGTTCTGCAGCAGGTAATCTCTACTAAGGTTATGAAGCATAAGGACGAAGAAGTCGAAGCTGAAAAGGTTGAGGTTAAGCCTGTGGAAGTCAACGTGGTTCGCAAGGAAAAGAAGCCTCGCCCTCACAAGAAGAGCAAGTAACGCTACTTCACATATTTTTTGCCGTCTCCTCCCCTTCGTGGTTCTACCGCGGAGGGGAGATTTGAATGTAAGGAGTTTTTAATGGAAGAAGAGAACACGGTTCAGGATGAATCCTCGTCTCAGGAATACGAAGGTGAGGGCCAATATTCCGAAGAGGAAGTGGACAGGATCGCCGATACGGCTATCGAGGCCATTCAGGATATCTTGAAGTATTTCAATGTCGGAGAAGTGACCATCGAAGAGTATGAAGGTGATGAAGGTGAGCTTATCCTTGACATCACTGGTGACGATTTGGCTGTTTTGATCGGTCGCCACGGTCGTACGCTCGATTCGCTTCAATTCCTTATTTCGTCTATTACGTCTCGCATTGTTGGTCATCGCTATCCCATCGTGGTCGACGTTGAAGGCTATAAGGCTCGTCAGCGTCAGAAGATCGAGGACATTGCTTTGAATGCAGCCGATAAGGCAGTAGACCAGGATCGCAGCATCAAGCTCCGCCCCATGACTCCCTACGAGCGTCGCATCGTGCATATTGCTCTGCGCGGAGATGATCGCGTCGAAACCGTTTCTGAGGGCGAGGGTCGCGCCCGTCGTGTCGTGGTAAGCCCACGATAGGGATCCTGGCATGAGTGCTGAACAACATGCGCCCAACAAAAGGCAGAGGGAGCTACTCGATAAGCATCTTGAACTGGTTATCGAGGAAAACAAGGTAACGAACCTTACCCGAATCGTTGATTGGGAGTCTGCTCAGGTTCTTCACGTTGAGGATTCGCTCGCTGGCCTTCCTGAAGTTGAGGAGGCGCTGGAAGGTCCGTATCTCGATATGGGCTCGGGCGCTGGGTTTCCCGGTATTCCCTTGGCGATCATGACGGGGAGGGAAACCCTTCTTGCTGATTCCGTTGGCAAGAAGACGCGCGCCCTTGATTCGTTTGCCGCCGAGCTTGGTATTGACGACATTGTCTCAACCTACCATGGGCGCATTGAGGATCTTGCGTTGCAGCAGCCTAACCACTTCTCATTGGTTACTGCCCGCGCGCTTTCCTCCCTGGCTTCACTGCTCGAGCTTGCATCGCCCTTGTTGGCTAAAGGCGGACGCTTGGTATGTTACAAGACCCACAGTGAATCAGAGGAACTTGAGCATGCTCGGGTAATTGCTCGCAAATTGGGAATGGAATTCGTTTCTTCGAGAGGATTCACACTTTCCGATGGAGAGACGAGTCGAGCCATCATCGTATTTCGGAAGCGATGTAATCCTTCGATGAAGCTTCCCCGAAGAGTCGGTATGGCACAAAAGAAACCATTTTAAGAAAAGAGTCCTTGGAATTATTCCAAGGACTCTTTTTTTTGTTCTTTGAGCGTTCTGAAGGGTCCTGTGTTGAACTTACTGCGCTAAAAGGGCTTTGAGGCTCTTTGTAAGAGCCTGTTTTCTATATTTTGAGTATCTATTCAAGTCTGTTTCTGTTTGGCTGTTATAGAGCTTCGTGTGGCCTCGTTTTTTCTCGGGTTCCTTTTTGTGTACTGGTTTCGGGAAACTGACGTTTGCTTGATCGTTGTTTGGGAATGGAAATGCGGTGCTTCGAGGAAAAACCGTATACCTTTCTATTTTCTAAAGGGTATGGCAAGGGTATTATCAAATAATCGAAACAAAGGGGCATTTTGCTCTGCTTCTGGGCTATCCCATTATGCTGTCCGTCAAACGGAGTTGTGTTTCGCTGATTTTGTTGTATAGCGTCAATCTTGTTTTTTGTTCGATGAGATGTGGGGCATTTTGTTATTTTTTATGTTTGCTGTTTCACGTGAAACAGCAAACATTTGCTTACCCTTTATAGGGTATTCAAGTGAAGCAATAGTTTGTCTGGTAGGCAAAAAAGAGAGGAGAGCTCGTGGGGCTGTTCGGTAGTCGAAAAAAAGCAAAAAATGTTCCCGTGACTTCCGTGACTGAGCGCAGTCAGAACTCTGAAGAGATCAAAGAAGAGGTTCTTCAGAGCAGCTACGACGAAATCAATGAACATGCAGAGGTGGTCGAGCGAACCTCCGAGCATGAAGAAGCTGCAGAGGAAACTGATCCGGAAATGGAGTCTACTTCCCCGGAAGACGGCGTTGAAGCCGAAGATGAAGATGACGACGATATTCGCACCTTCATCCCGTTCCGCGACAAGCCCAAGGTGGCTCATGCGATCGGGCAGACAAAAATCCTCGCGATCATCAACCAAAAAGGCGGCGTTGGTAAGTCGACCACTGCAGTAAATCTTTCCGCTGCTTTAGGTGCTATGGGTAAAGAGGTCCTTTTGGTTGACCTCGACCCGCAGGGCAATGCAACAAGCGGTTATGGTATCGACAAACGAGCTCTTGATGGGTGTGTTTACAACGTGCTGCTTGGTGAAACGCCCGTCGAAGAGGTAATTCTGTCTTGTGTTGCCAAAGGTGTTGATGTTCTGCCCTCTACTATCAGCTTGGCTGGCGCAGAGGTTGAATTGGTTAACGAGATGGCGCGAGAGAACCGCTTGAAAAGCGCTCTCGGCAGCCTACGCGGCCGCTATGATTACATCCTTATCGATTGCCCGCCTTCCCTCGGTCTGCTCACCATCAATGCCTTGGTTGCTGCTGATAAGCTCCTGGTTCCCATCCAATGCGAGTTCTACGCATTGGAAGGTGTGACAAAACTCCTTGATTCGATGAAACGTGTCAAAAGCATTCTAAACCCGAGCTTGGATATCTTTGGAATTGTTCTCACTATGTACGATTCTCGCACCAATCTTGCCAACCAGGTGGTTAATGAGGTCCGTTCATTCTTTGGAGATGAGGTCTTCGAGACGTTGATTCCCCGTACCGTTAAACTGTCTGAAGCTCCTAGTTACGGACAGTCGATTCTCGAATATGCTCCCGACAACAAGGGAGCCCTTGCCTACAACGATCTTGCCAAAGAGGTGATTGCTCGTGGCTAAGCAGAAAAGTGGCTTGGGGCGTGGCCTCAATGCTTTGTTTGACGATAGCCCCACTTATACCCAGAAGCCTTCTGCTCCTGAGACTCTCAAAGAGCAGGAAAGGAGCGTGCCTGAACCGTTAAGCGAAGAACCTGCTCAGAAGAAGCAGGAATCCGCTGGTGTTCTTCATCAAGCTCTTCAGGAACGTACCGCTAAGCGTTCTTCGGGGAAACCGGTTGATCCGTCTTCTGATATCTATATTTCTGAAGATGCGCTTGAAAATGCCAAAGTTGTTTCACGCGAGGCGCGCAAGCCCGCTATGCGTGCTGGTTCTGGCACTTTCAGCTCCGCTGGTTCGGTGTCCATGAGAACTCCCGCTCCTAAGCCGCGCGTTGCAGCGGAGCGTCAGGTTAGGAAGCCCGCTAAGCCGGTTGTCGAGCCTGCACTGGAGGTTTCGAAGAAGGAAAACAAGCCATTTGATTCCAAGGGGCTTACGGCAACGGTTAAGCTTGACCTGATTCACCCCAATCCTGATCAGCCTCGCACCAATTTCAAGCCAGGTGAAATTGAGGAACTTGCAGGGTCTATCAAAAAGGAAGGCCTTCTTCAGCCTATTTTGGTTCGCAAAATTGGGAACCAGTATCAGATCTTGGCTGGTGAGCGCCGCTATCGAGCATGCAAGAGTTTGGGTATGGAAGAGGTTCCCGTTCGTTTCTGGGAAGCCGACAACGACAAAGCCCTTGAACTTGCTTTGATTGAGAATATCCAGCGATCCGACCTTAACCCTATTGAAGAGGCTTATGGTTATAAGCGCCTTATGGAGCGCAAGGGGATGACGCAATCAGAGGTTGCCCAGACGGTTTCCAAGGGACGGTCTACTATCGCTAATGCTCTCCGCCTGCTTGATTTGCCTGAGGAAGCTCAGCAACTCTTGTTTGAGGAGAAGATCACCGCCGGCCATGCTCGCGCCATCCTTTCTGTTGATGACGCGGAGGGCAGGAAGAAACTTACCGAAAAGCTTAAGAATGAAAAGTTGAGCGTTCGCGAAACCGAAGCACTGGCTCGTCTGATGAATGGTCGTGAGAAGGCTGGTTCGGCAGCTGCAAAACGCGTTCCTGCCCCTCCAAGTTTCAAGAAGGCTGCGAAGGGGCTTACCCGTTTCCTTTCCGCTCCGGTTCGCGTCAAGACCGTTAAGGGCAAGAACAAAATCGAGATCCAGTTCAAGGATGAAGAGGAACTTCAGCGTATCCTGCATCTTATTGAAGAGTCGCAAGCGGGAAAATAGGGACAGGGACCAGATTCCCCCTTGCGCCATAGTGAACAAAACCAGGGCCCCGCTCGCGAGTTTCATCGTAAGCGGGGCCCTGTTTGTTAGGCGGGAATCTGGTGCCTGTCCCTATTTTCCCGTTCTCTACATTTTGTTTTTCAGTTGACCGCAGGCTCCGTCGATATCGCTTCCGCGCGAATTGCGGATAGTGGCTTCCTTGCCTGCGCTTTTCAGTTCCTTAACCCAGCGCTGCTGCGTTGCGGTGGAGCTTGGCTTGTAGGGGCTTCCCTCGACTTCGTTTACTGAAAGAAGGTTGATGTGGCATAGGAGGCCATCGCAGAAATCGATTAGCGCTGCGAGGTTTTCTTCTGTGTCGGTGACCCCCTTGATAAGGAGATATTCGAAGCTGACACGACGGCCAGTTTTCTCGATATAGGATCGAAGGGCCTTCTTTAGGTGCGGTAAGGGAATGTTGCTGCAACGCGGCATGATTTCATTGCGCACATTCTGCAAAGCCGAATGGAGGGATACTGCCAACGTGAATTGTTCGGGCTCGTTTGCAAGGCGTTCAATTCCCCGAATGATGCCACATGTTGATACCGTTATATGACGAGCGCCTATTTCAAGGCCGTCTTTTGCGTTGGCGAAACGAAGCGCTTCTAGGGTTGCTTGGTAGTTCTGGAATGGTTCGCCTTGTCCCATTGAAACTAAATTAGTGACGCGGCAGCTAAAATCGTTTTGTACAGCTATGATCTGGCAAATCATTTCAGCGGAAGAAAGATTGCGGGTAAGTCCCTCGTGCCCCGTGGCGCAAAAGGTGCACCCCATGGCGCATCCTGCTTGAGTGGAGAAGCACACGGTAAGGTGCTTGGGCTCGTCTTTGCGCTCTTTCTTGTCGAATGAGGGGATTCCGACAGCTTCTACCTTGGCGCCATCGGCGTATTCGAACACGTATTTACGTGTACCGTCGTTGGATACTTGCTTGTTAACCACTTGCGGCTCAATCAAAGGGTATTCATCCGACAGGACATCCCGAAGGCTCTTGGGCAGATTGGTCATTTCGTCATAGGAGTGAGCTCCTTTCTGGTAAAGCCAGGAAGTGAGCTGTTTGGCGCGAAAGCGCGGCTGTCCGAGACTTTCCAGAATAGTGGGAATTTCGGACAGGTTGAATGATTGGATTGCGTTATTCATGCTTAGTATTATACGCAACCAAGTGGTTACCGCGTGGTGGTAGCAGAGTGGTAACGTGCGTTTGCTATACTCACTATCGGTTAACGTATCAAGCCTTTCGGCAGCAGTGCCCTGGGTTTTACTTGTATGAAAGCGAGAACCATGTCTTGTTCTTTCGATCCTAAACAAATTCGTGTTGCTCTGCTTGCGGGAGGCAAGAGTGGCGAGCGTTCCATTTCCCTTGCTTCTGGTGAAGGGGCGAAGGAAGCTTTGCTCGAAGCGGGCTTTCCGGTAACTGTTTTCGACCCCGCCAACAAAGAAGACTTGCTGGCTTTGATTCAAGGTGATTTTGACGTTGCTTTCCTGGCTCTTCATGGCAAGTACGGCGAAGACGGCACCATCCAGGGATTTCTGGAAACCATTGGGCTTCCCTATATTGGTCCAGGCGTTTGGTCGAGCGCCACTGCTATCGACAAACCCAAGACGAAGCTTTGCTATGAGCGCGCCGGCATCCCTACCCCTCGTTCTATGATGCTCGACTCTCACCATATCGACATTGATGCCATCATTGCTGAAGTGGGTTCGCACTGTGTTGTGAAAGCTGCTACGGAAGGTAGCGCTTTGGGTGTGTATCTGTGTGAAGGTGCTGAGGAAATTGCCGATGCGATCGATAAGGTATTTCAGGTAGATACGTGCGCGTTTGTTGAGAGCTTTGTTTCAGGCGAAGAGTTCACCGTTGCCGTATTGGGCAACGAGGACCCGTGCGCTCTCCCTGTTATCAAAATTGTTCCTTCCCACGAGTTCTACGATTTTGAGTCGAAGTACGCTCAGGGAGGGTCGCAGCATATCTGCCCTGCGCCCCTATCCGAAGAAGATACCAAGCGCGCTATGGAGCTTGCGGTTGCCGCCCATAAGACGCTTGAGTGCCGCGGTGTTTCTCGTAGTGACCTCATTAAGGATGGCGAAGGGAATTTTTGGGTTTTGGAAACGAACACCATTCCTGGCATGACGGCAACATCGCTTCTTCCCGATGCTGCTCGTGCAGCTGGCATGAGTTTTGCTGAGCTCTGCACCAAGCTCATTTCCTATGCCTTGGAAAATTAAGTAGATATCTGCCGCAAACGTAAAACCCCTTGTCCGCGAAACGAACCATACCCCCGATTCGGATTGAAATAAGTCCGATTTCGAGAGGTGCGGTCCGGAATGCGGCAAGGGGTTTTCTTTATGGTGGCGTTTCACGTGAAACACCACTGAATGTCTATAGCGCGGTTAGGCGGAAGATTGGCTAGAACGCTCCGCAGGAATGAAGCCCGAAAACAATAAGGGCGACAACGGCGAGAAGGAATATCCAGCTAACTACCGTGCAACCTATGTTGCCCTTGCGTGCCTGCTTTACCAAACGTTCCGTTCCGGTGCGTTGCGTTTTCACCCAAGCGGTGCCCTTGTTCTTGTTGGGGAAGGGAACGCGTCCCGAAGGAACCCATTCGCCCTGAGTTTCGATAACCTTCTTAAGGGAGTCGCGACCAAGGGAAACGTCGGGGCGTATTCCCTCGCCGAGCTGCTTTCCGACATTTTCTATAAACGTAGAGAAGGCGACTTCATATTCCGGGTCGTAGGAAATGATAAGAACCTGACCCCAGTAAAGGCCTGGTTCAGGCTTTTCCGTGAAAGCAACGAGTGCAAGCAAGGCAACGGTGTTCCATCCTTTGGCGTTGCAGAGATCAACCTTTTCAGCGGTTTTTTCGTCAATGGTGCCCATGCGCTTGCCGAAGGGATTCACGATCCATGCCGTGCGCTTGCCATCAACGTATTCCTGCTCGATAGAGAATGCGTCGCCAATTATGTTGTCTGCGCCTAGAAATGCCGCAGCATCTTCTTTGCTTTCGGTTTCGAAACGGGCGTACATGGAAAAATAGCCAATATCTGACATGTTTTCTCCTAGAAGTGATTCAGGCATTAGAGATAAAGAATTCCATAAATGATAGTCTTACTAGTATGGAAACACAAAATGCAGAAGCCGCATCAAGGCTTGACACTTACATTCTCGAAAACACCCCTCAGCGCATCCGCGATCGCTACCATTCGCTTAGCAGCTATGCGAAAGAGCACTCGTTTGGTGAACTGGATGAAGACGTTGTTGTTATCGATACCGAAACGACGGGTTTCTCCTTCAACCACGATGAGCTGATTCAGATTGCTGCAGCGCGTATGGTTCATGGTGAAATCGTCGGCTGGTACGTAACGTTCGTAAATCCCGGGAAACCGATCCCCGAAGAGGTTGCTCACCTTACCAACATCAGCGATGAAGATGTGGCGAATGCTCCCGACCCCAATACTGCCGTTGCAGGTTTGGCTGAGTTCGTTGGTTCTTCCGATGTGGTTGCTCATAATGCAAATTTCGATAGAACTTTCTGCACGAAGTACCCCACGGGTGAGGTATTGAAGCAGAACTGCTGGATTGATTCCCTCGATCTGGCGAAAATCGCGCTACCTCGTCTAACCTCTCATCGCTTGCTCGATTTAGTGCGTGCGTTTGGCGGGCCCGACTCCACCCATCGTGCTGATGATGATGTGGCGGCAACGTGTCTCGTGTATCGGGTGCTTTTGGCTGCGGTTGACACCATGCCTGCCCCTTTGCTCCAACATATTGCCGATATGTGTGATAGCGACACTTGGAATACCGAGCGTGTGTTTAAGTGCCTTGCCGCTATGAAGGAAAGCGAGGGGCCGTACAGTTTGCGTTCATCGCGTAAAGCGGCAGTGGCTCAGGCTTCGGCTCCCTTGCGTCCTGATGTTAATGTTCCTGATTCTTCCCCCGTGGGCAAGGAGCTTCCTCCTGCGGGGAGCGAAGCCCCCGAGCTTTCTTTCGCAACCGATGCGGAAATTTCTGAAGCCTTTTCCGTTGAGGGTTTATTGGGCTCTTTGTACGAGGAATATGAGCCGCGCGAAGAACAGCGCGAAATGGCCTTTGCGGTAAACCGCGCTTTGGCAACGTCTCGCAATCTTGCTGTAGAAGCTGGCACCGGTGTTGGCAAATCGATGGCCTACCTGGTTCCCCTTGCCCTGGCGGCACAGAAAAACGGTATCACCGTGGGTGTAGCCACAAAGACCAATGCATTGCTGGATCAGCTGGTTCATAAGGAGCTGCCTCTTCTTTCGAAGGCTCTCGGCATCACGTACGCTCCTTTGAAAGGGTTCAGTCACTATCCTTGCCTTCGCAAGGTGGATAGCTTGGTCAACCAAGGGCCATCGGTAATTCATTATCGTAAGCAAGAAATCAATCAGGCACCTGCTTTGGCGGGTCTACTTTCGTTTGTAGAGCAGAGCGACTACGACGATATGGACGCTCTGAAAATTGATTACCGCGCTATTCCCCGTTGGCGCATTGGGACCAAAAGCAACGAATGCTTGCGCCATAAGTGCCCCTTCTTTGGACGAAGCTGCTTTGTCCATGGCGCCCGCGAGCAAGCCCAGCGATGCGATGTCGTGGTAACGAACCATAGTTTGCTTTTCTGGGATGTCCGCTTCGAAGGTGGGCTGCTGCCCCCTATTCGCTATTGGGCTGTAGACGAGGCTCATGGTGCGGAGGAAGAAGCGCGCCGCGCACTTGCCCTCTCGGTGTCTTCCGATTCGCTGAGGGTGCTTGCTTTGCGCGTAAATGGGGAAGGTTCGCACAATGTTCTTTCTCGAGTGGAGCGAAGCGCTCAAGCTCCAGAGGACGGCCGCGCGTTGTATGAATCGCTTATTGCCAAAGCGCGCACCTGTGCGGGTGCCTTCGCGATGGCGACGGAAGAGTTCTGTCTCGGAGCGAAAGATCTTCTGGTGTTCGATCCGAAGACCCGCTCGCGTGGATACGAGTACTTTGACCTCTGGCTAAACGACGAGATTCGCCATGGTGATACGTACCGAGGTGTCGTGAATCGTGCGCGCGCGGTATACGACACCTTGGAAAAGCTGATCCGTGCTTGCCGCGACATCGTTGCTTATGCGGAACAAATCGAAGACACAACAAGCGCCCAGAGGGAACTCGCCCTGGCTGCGCTTGAATTGAGGGAGGCATACGATGCCCTTGATGAGATGTTCTTCCATGACAGCGATAACCATGTGTATTCGGTTCGCCTTAATCGGACAAAGGGTACGTTGGATGAAATCTTTACGGTTCAGCCGCTCGATGTGGGCAAGTCGCTAAACGAGAGTCTTTATGCTGAAACGCGCAGTGTTATATATGCTTCGGCAACTCTGGCGGTCGACGGACAGTTCGATGCGTTCGAGCGTGCCGTTGGCTTCAACGAAGGGGAAGATTCTCGGGCTGATGTGCTGAAGGTTGATTCAAGCTTTGATTTCGATGCCAATATGCGGGTCTACGTTCCAACGGATATGCCAGAACCTCAGGATCCTGCTTATCTTCCAACCCTGGAATCGTTCCTTGTTGATTTGCACAAGGCCCAGAGAGGTTCGATGCTTACGCTATTTACCAACAGGCGCGAAATGGAACAGTGCTTTGATGGCGTTCATCCCGCTTTGAAGGAAGACGATTTGCGTTTGGTGTGCCAAAAATGGGGCGTTTCCGTTAAGGGCCTTCGCGATGACTTCTTGAAAGATGAGCATTTGAGTCTCTTTGCTCTGAAGAGCTTCTGGGAGGGTTTTGATGCTCCAGGCGCAACGCTCAAGGGCGTTGTCATCCCCAAGCTGCCTTTTGGCCTGCCTACCGATCCTCTTTCATGCGAACGTCAACAACGTGATGATCGCGCTTGGGCTCACTATTCGCTGCCCCATGCGGTTATTGAGGTAAAGCAGGCGGTTGGAAGGCTTATTCGTAAATCGAGCGACCGCGGCATTGTGGTCTTGGCTGACAAACGCCTGATAACCAAGTATTACGGCAAGAAATTCCTGAATTCGTTGCCGAGCAACAATATCGTTATGATGCCTTGCTCGGATATCGTTGCCGAGGTTGCCGACCGTGCGGCGATCGAGTCTCTTGCGCGCGTAGCCGGAGGTTCGCATTCGTGATGGCCCGCAAGAAAAAGCGAAGCGGCCGTGGCCTTGGGCATAAGGAAACCCAGGTTCTTCATCTGAAAGAATTCTCGCAGGGAAAGCCTAACGAGCTTTCCCTGAATGTCCTTGAGCAGAAAGCTGCAGCGCAGGATGAGCCCTCGCGTGGCGCCAAGTGGCGTCTTCCAAGCTTCAGGAAGGGCGCTTCAACCGCAGGGGGCAAGGAAAAGAACCTAACAGCAGAAAAAGCAACCAAGCGAAATTCGGCTGAAGTGAAGCCCCAGCCTTCTGAACGTAAAACATTTTTAGGCGCAGATTCTCAGGCGGAAATAGCTCGCAGGAAGCAACGCCGCAGATGGTATCGCCGTTTCAGCATCGCACTCGTGGCGGTTGTTTGCATAGGCGCGATTGGCGTAGGGGGGTATTGGGCCTACCAGCAGTACGAGCGACTGAATACCAGCGTCGGTGTGCTGCGTGAAGCTTGCGAGCTTGTTAAGCAAAGCGATGAAACCACGGTTGCTATCGACAAATATTTCCAGGATACGTTTGGTGACGATACCGTTTCTCGCGCGCAGGAATTAAGTGCAGCTATTCCCGATGCCAAAGACCAACTTGAGTCGGCTCGCGTGTATGCTCAGAAGGCAGAGTCGGAGCTTGACGGATCCCAGCGCGACAAAGAGGCGGCGCAACGGGCCTTGAATGCTATTGCGGTTCGTGAGGAGCTTCTTGATGTTGCCGATCAGCGTATGAAGGAAGATGTTGCGGCAAAGCAAGGCATCGACGCCATGAATGAGGCATGGAGTTGCATCCAAGAAGGGAATGCCCTTTTGACGCAGGCGGCAACTGTTGTTTCGGACACAACGGCGGACAACGTGGCGAAATCAACCGAGTTCACCACTTCTGCCCAGGCTCAATTCTCAAAGGCGAAGGAATGCATTGCGAAGGCGAAGGGCTTCTATCCCGCGGCGAATTTCGATGCCTCGCTGGCTTATGTCAACAAGCGAATCGATGCGACCAATGAAGCGCTTGCCTCAAACGCGGCGATCCTTATACAAGACAAAGCGACTGCCGAGTCCCACAACGATGCTTATAACAGAGCCGATCAGGAGGCTGTGGAAATGGCAAAAGCGTTGCCGAAGCAATTTAGCCAGCCTGTGGTTGATGCTTATGCCAGCGCAACAGCCGATTTAGTTTCTCGCTATGACAGTCTTCGTTCGGACGCTGCATCAAACGATGCTTATTTAAGAGAGTATCTTGGGCAGGATTAGCAGCAGGCTAACTGATATGTTTCACGTGAAAACCTCCCATCTGCGATAAGTGGATGGGAGGTATTTTTATGCAGATAGAAAGGCACTTCTTTGCGCAATGCGGTAGACAAGGTGAACAAACGGTTCATATAAAGGCGAAACGAGTCAAATGACGTATACTTGTACAGTCTATATCCATGTCAATCGCTACTCACTTATATAAGCGTGGAAACAAAAGGGGCTCTCCATGGCTGAAATAATCGACGATATCGCCTATCTCACGCAAGAGATAGGTCCGCATCCTGCGGGTACCGAGGAGGAACAGAGGGCTGCGCTCTATCTTGCCGACCAGATGCAGAAAGAGGCAGGTTTTGCGACGGTGGTGGAAGACTTCCAGTGTGTAACCAACGATCAGCTCCCGAACATCATTTGTTTCGGTGTTGCTTTGCTTGGTGCCGTTCTTTCTATTATTGTTCCCTCTTTGGGCATACTTTGGTTGCTTCTCACTATAGCTGCGGCGGTTCTATATGGTATGGAGATCACGGGGCGCCCTATTCTTTCACGCTTGCTTAGGACCGGTGCAAGCCAGAATGTGGTGGCGAAATATCAGCCCACCCCGGCAAATGGCGCCAATGCTCGTCGCCGCAAGGTGATCCTGGTGGCCAATTATGACAGTGGCAAGGTTTTGACGGAGGAAAAGCCCCCCTTCGCTGCGGCATTGCCCATTCTTCAGAAGGCAAGCGCCATTGCATTGGTGGTTTCGGCTTTCGTTCTCTTGCTTCGCTCCACGCTGTTCGCAGCTGATACGGGTGCTATGTCTTCCATTCTTACTTTCCTGTTGGTTGTTTGTGCGGTGCTGTTTGCTATCCCCCTGGTTCGCTCTGTGCTTCATATCGTTGCTCCATTCAACCAGTCGGCAAATAATAACGCTTCCGGTGTTTCGGTTTTGCTTGATGTTGCGCGCAAAGTTGGAAACGGCCTGGTAAGCCAAGAGGAAGCTCTGGAGCGCAGCGTTGAAGAGGGCAATCGCGTACACGGCGAAGAGGCGGCACGCGCTGCGGGCGTTGTGCCTGAAGGTGCATCTCTTGAATATGAAGCAGAGATGTCGCCGCAGGAATCTCTTGCGGCAGCGAAAGCTGCCATTGCGGCTTTGACTGGAAAGCCTGTTGCCGACAAGGTTCCCGTAACTGATATATCTTCTCGCCTGGTTAAGGGTGGCGGCCTGATCGCTGAAGATGAGGATGAGGTTTCTAGCGTACGTTTTGAGGTTGGGAAGCGCCCTGAGTCGGCGCCGAGTCCTCTAGCGCGCACCATGGTTTCCTCCACTCTTGATGAGGAACCTAAAAAAGAGTCCGATTCTGGGGAAAAAGGCGAGGTCATTATCGCCAAGCAGCAGATTGAAAAGAAGCAGGCGGCCGAGGCTGCAGCTGCAGCTGAGGCAGCGGCTGCTAAAGAGGCTGCTCTTTCTGCTGCCCCAGAGCCTGTAGCCCGCGTTCAAACGAGCGATACTCCTTCTTGGGCAAAGATTGCTCAAGAGAAGGCACGTGCGAATAAGCCTGATGCAGGAAAAACCCCGAAGGTAAATCGTTCTCGCTATGCGGATACCGTTGCTGCGCGCATGATGGAGCATCATGCTTCTAATCCCTACGGATCTCCCATTGCCATTCCCGTCTCTGAGCCCGAGGCTGCTCAGTCCGAATTGTCTTCAAAGGTTCGCGCGTTGCAGGATGAGATTGAGTCGTTTTCTGCGCCCCATGCTAATCATGAGGGGAGCTCGGCTCATTTCGCTGAGCCCATTGCTGGTGGTCAGCCTGCCGCCTTGTCGGCAGAGGATTTGGCAGCTGAACAAGAATGGCATCTGAACAACACTGCAGCAGCACCCATCGAACGCAAGCCCGCTCCGAAGCCCATTGCGTCGCCTGCGCCATGGCTCGATCACGATCCCGAGCCTGCCGTTGCCGCCGAAGATCAGCCTGCTTCTGTCGAAGCAGCTGAACATGATCCTGCTGTAAACGATGATCCTGCCCTTGTGTCGCATGAGACGCTTTACGAGGCTGCAATTGAAGAGGTGGATCAGCTTGCAGACAAAGCTCCTGCGGAGCTCGAGCCCGTTGTTGAGTCTGAGCAGCAGATAGTCGAAGAGACTGTTCAAGGTCATGAGCATTTCAGCTCTCATGACCAAGGAAAGCCCTCCCCCCGTCCTTCAGTGCGTCATTCCCAGAGGCTTCATCGCTCTGTTCCCAGGAATAACGAAGTTGAAGAAATCGAAGAGGAGCTTGATTCGGCAACTTCGCCTATGGAACCCGTCGATGAGCACACAAATACCCCCGAGTATTACCCCGCAAACGAGGAAGCTTCTCGCCCCGCAGTGAGCTCCAAGAGGAGTGTTCACTCACGTCATAGCGGTTCGCTTGGCGATTTCCTCAATAACGCGGTTCACTCTGGTTCCGAAAAAGCATCTCAGATGCAGCATTCTTTTGCTTCTCGCCTGAAGTCGATTTCATCGCGTAAGCAATCGGTTGAAGAGGAATATCCCGCTGAAGAATACCTGGAGGAGCAGTCCTACAACGAGGACTACTATGAAGAGCCTGCTGTATCTGAAAACGAAGAAGTATACGTTGATGATCCAGCTGAGCAGCCTGAACAGGCGGCATCTCCGAGTGTAACCACCTCAATTTCCCCAATCGATGTCTCCCAGTTTATGGACAATGAAGAGTTCGACGACGAAGAGGAGCCGATTCGCCGTATCGATGACAATGTGGTCAACATGGGTTCATTCCACGACAGCAACGATGAATCAACCGCACGCATCCCTGCTGGTCGTGTACAGGAGGAAATGAAATCCTACTCCTACGGCTATTCGGATGAGGTGCGGGGTGGAGAGTACGCAGAAGAGCCGCTTGAAAGAACTGCGCCTCGGCCTGCGGTAGCTTCTCCGATTGTGGGCATGGAAGAAATGGTATCTCCTGTTTCTCCTGTTGTTGAACAGGCGGACCATTCTCGCCAGGTTATCGTGTTGCCGGACGTAACGCCTGCTCGCAGCGCTTCGGGTGAAAACCTTCGTCAGCGCGCTCCTATGGCAGAGGTAAACGAAGGCACCTCCACAGGCGGTAAATCGTTGCTTTCCAACATGCTTCCTCGTATTGATGGAAATACTGATGCGTTTAGCACAGCGCCTGCAGCGCGAAGCCTCAACCTCCCTTCGTTTGATACGGGCGCGCAGTCGGCAGTGTCTGCAACTGGCTCTTTTTCGACTGTTGGTGGCACTGGCTCATTCGCCCCTGTAGGGGATGAGCTGGTATCTGACGTAGCCCCCGAAGAGCGTTATGTCGATGATGCGGATGATTCCGCCTACGACGAGGAATACACCGAAACAGGTGCTTTTGCTGGTCCTGGATACGTTGATATGCCTAAGTCCCGTGCTGGACGCCTCTTCAGCCGGTTCCGCAAGGGCAAGAAGCGCAAGGAAGAAGAAGTATCTGTAAACGAGTGGGTAGATGTTGATGAGGACTATAATGCCCGCAGCGTCGGTAAAGCTCGTGGAGATTGGTCGAGCTTCCGTGAGGAAGATGATGAGTTTGTAGACGTTGACTACCGCGAATCCGATGATCGTCGTGGATGGAACGGTGGAGCATTCTCTTTGAATCGTCTTCGCAAGGGCGAAGATGCTCAGGTAGAGGATACTTACTATGACGAATCGGCGGTCTATGATACTGACGGCATTGTTGATGCCAGCCCCGCATTGCGCATTGATGGTGACGCTGGCACAGCCAAGCAAATCAACCGCGAGCTCAAGAAGCTTCAGGACTTCCGCCATCCCGACATCGATACCGAAGTATGGTTTGTTGGCCTTGGTGCAGAGCAATATTCTCATTCGGGTATTAATGCGTTCCTGGAAGAGCACGCCGACGAGATGAAAGGCGCAATCGTTATCAATCTTGAGGCCCTTGGTGCTGGTGCGCTTTCTTGCATTGAACAGGAAGGTGCTTATAAGCCTTATAAGATTTCCTCACGCTTAAAGCGTGTTCTTCGCCAGGCAAGCGAGCGTTCGGGGGTTGGATATCATACCGATCGCATTGTTTCACGTGAAACGCCTGCATCGATTGCAATGGCTCATGGTATTCAGGCGATGACGATCGCCGGTATGGCAGACGGAAACACCGCGCTCTATTCTGCAGATAACGACATTATCGAAAACGTCGATCCTCAGGCTTTGGAGGATGCTTCGAATTTCGTAATGGCTATTTTGAAGAGCATCTAAGCAAGAGTGCTCTCACAACGAAAGGCCCAAGGGTAACCTTGGGCCTTTCTTATATTCTGCATTATCTAGGGCAAACAGGATCAAATGTGTTGATGTAAAACGCTGTTTCACGTGAAACATGCCATAGAACAATGGACAGAGCTGGTGTTTGCGGGTCAAAGAAATGCAATGAAGTGCTTATAACTTCCGAATCAGTTCTGCTTCATGGTTCCTTGATGCTGAAGCGCATGCTTCAGCAAATGGCTTGTTCAGAGGGTCAAGACACTTTTCGATCGGTACTGAGATAGGATGAAATAAGATTTCGGCATCTCTGTTTTGACGAGTTGCTTCATGCTGAAAAGAAGCAAGAAGCAGCTTGCTGAATTCATCCATGCGTCCAGAGAGGGCAACACCTGAAAACAAAGGTGCTGAAGCAGGTCTGTTGGGAGCCCACGGAATGTCGTTGACTGAACATTTGCGCCAAAGGGCAGATATCAAGAAGATTTTTGCACGATTAACCATCGGGATTCGCGTCGGCGTATTGCGTGCTTGAGGCGTGGAGGAACCGGCTGATTCCTTTGAGTCGCCTTCGACGCAGGTCCGGTAAAGGGGAAGCGGATCGATGGGTTCGCGCAGCCGCTTAACCAGGCAGTTTTCTTTAGCTAGAGCTTGCGCGAGTGCTCTGTAGACGATAGGGACGGCATGAACATGCTGGTGGCTGTCCAATTGAAACGATAGCTGTTGATCGGGAAACGCTGATAGAAAACGCTGGATTTGACTGCGGCATTCAATAACCAGCTGATTGAATGCCTCGCCTTTGTTGGTGATATCCAGCTTGAACAATCCCATGAAATTGTTATCGAACATACCCCTCTCGTTAACGAGAAGAGGTATACGTTTCGGGTCTGCGACAGATGGCCCCTCCACGAGATTCAGATGAAGGCATACCCGCAGAACGCCGCGTCTGGCATACGGCTGGGCAAGGCTGGCGGCTTCGTAAAATGCGGGAGAATTTGCAAAAATACTGACACTGTTGAGCGCTCCGTTACCGCCGCAGGAAGAGCTAAGCGATAAGATGGCTTTTGCCTGACCAGGTGTTATTCCGAAATCATCTGCGTGAATAAAAGTAGTGCGTTGTTCAATCTGCATTCGCGAGCCTTTCTCTAGCAACCTTATTATCGCAGACGTGCATGGACGTGTTTTTGGAAGCTCATGACAGAAATGTGGCTGTAATTTAACGATAAGAAAAACAATGAATGAGGGGGATGCATCGTTGTTTGATTGGGAGTACCTTTGCGTTTGTCGGAAAAGGGATCGCCGCCAGTGTGATCAACGGTGTAGAGTTTGGTGCTCGTATCCGAGACAGATTCGGCTATTGTTTTGTTGTTGAACAATTAAAAGAAGCGACGGTGAAACTGTGACGCAATCCCGTTTAGAGAAATACCTCGAATCGAAGCGGTTTCATGTGATGCTGCTGATAATTGGTCTTGCATTTCTGCTAACGGGGTCTTTTCACGGAAATGTGTGGTTCGATGAAAGCTATTCAGTTTCTATAGCGAACAACTCTTTCGCTGAAATTTGGGATATTGGGTCAGGGGATGTTCACCCCGTTCTGTTTTACTGGGGCCTCCATGTTCTCGAGTCACTTTTTGGGCAAAATCTCCTTGCGTACCGCCTGTTTACGATAGCGGGAATCTTTTCATTGGCAATGTTGGGCTTCACTGTGATACGGCGTGATTTCGGCTGGAAGGCCGGCGTGCTGTTTAGTTTCTTTTCCCTATTTACGCCTTATCTTGCTTATATATCGGTTGAGATTCGCATGTATTCTTGGGTGATCTTTTCTGTAACGCTATGCGCTCTGTATGCGTGGCGTATTGCATGCACCTTACGTAGCAAAAACCCTAGGGAAGGAGATGGGTCTATCGAAGAAGGCCAAAACTGGTGGATGTCTTCAGCCTACGATGGGGACGGCTGTCGTGAGTGGTGCGGTGTACCGTGTAGATGGTGGCTTGTTATGTTCCTGTCGAGTCTCGCGAGCGCCTACTTGCATTATTACGGTGTGCTTGCGGCATCGTTCATCAACCTTTACTTGCTGATTTTCATTATCGCTCGTGCAAAAAAGGCATTGTCGGTATTTATAGTGGGGGCGGTAATTCAGGTAGCCCTTTATGCTCCCTGGCTCATGGTTTTCAAAAGCCAGGCTGGAGTAGTGTCTGGATCGTATTGGGCAAATGTTTCGTTTCCCCGCACTATAGTGGAATGGTTGTTCTACCCGGTTTACACGAGCTATGTGATATTTGCCGATACCTATGGGTTTGGGTACGTGCTGATTCTTACGGTTTGCGCGGTGGTGGCTGCTGTATCGGCGCTCTATGGTTTGGCGAATTGGCTGCGTCGTTTCAAACAGCAAAACGCAGGCTTCAAAGAATCCCTTATCCTGGCAGACCGGGTGCTTGCTCCCTCTACTTTGCCCGCCATATGGGGCGTTGCTTTATACGCAAGTGTGTTTGCCGCTGCCCTTGTGGCTTCTATAGTTATGGACTCGCTGATTGTCTACTATCGCTATCTTTGTGTAACCATAGGCCCCTTGCTCCTCGCCGTTTCAATTTGGCTTTCTCACGTTAATAGCAAGGTATGCGTACGCGGATTGCTCGCTGCCTTTCTTGGTGTGTCGATCGTCAACCAGGTTTTGTTCGTTCAAGATGCATACAGCGGCAAAAACGAAGAGCCGCTTGACTATTTGGAGGAAATGGCAAAGTCCAATAGTCGCCCGCTAGTGCTCTCTTCGGACATTGGGGTTGAAGGGGTTACAGCGGTGGAATGCGAGAACATCAAGCAAACGTTTTTAGCATGGCAGCCGGGTAATTGGGCCCATGCATATCAGTCGTATTTTCCGACGCTTACCAGTGTGAAATCATGGGACGCTGCACTCGACGGCTATCAAGGCACCTTTATCGTGCTAGGGCAAACTCAGACAGAAGGCGTTCCGGTTGACGTTCGCGATTTGGAGTCGAGGGACGACGTTGAGGTGACGGACATGAAAACGTTCTATCGTCCTTACGAGCGTACTTGGTTTACGGTAGCCACCATGGTGAAAAACGGCAACTGAGCCTCTTGTACGAAGGCGCATCGATGCCCGCACCTTGACAGTGAAGCGCCCCTGAATAATGAACCAGCAAACAAGAGCATCTTGCGCGTAAGCTCAACAATGCCCGCACCCGCACGATGAACTGCATTCCGTTTCTTGAACATAAAGAAAAAGGAGGCACTTCAAACCGCAGGTGCGGGCATTGTTTTGCATGTGGCTCTCTGCCTACAGAGAAAAATCGATCTGGTTCAAGGTGTTTTTCAGGGTTTGTGCAGAAGAATGAAGCAGTTCAGCTTCGTCAATGCTCAGCTGCAGAGGAATAGGGAATTCAACGCCCTTGCTTCCGACGATAGCGGGCAAGCTCATGACAACATCGGGAACGCCTTGGACATCAGTACGATAATTCGAGACCGTCATAATTGATTTCTGATCACGCACGATTGCTTCACAGATGCGGGTTACGGAAGGAGCGATGCCAAAATACGTGGCGCGCTTCTTTTCAATGATCTCGTAGGCGCTGTTGCGCACGCTTTCTTCGACGGATGCGCGGATTTCGGTGGCGTTTTCGATGCTGCGCAAGCGGAAGAAATCGTTGATGGCGATTCCGGAAACGTTTGCAGCGCTCCATACCGCCAGCTCGCTGTCTCCATGCTCACCAATAATACGAGCATGGACGTGGCGTGGGTCAACATCGAGCATGTGCCCCAGCGTGTATTTGAGACGCGCGCTATCGAGTACGGTGCCTGAGCCCATTACGCGCTCGCGGGGGAGTCCCGAAAGCTCCATTACTACCTGTGTGAGGATATCTACCGGGTTCGAAACCACCAAGAAAATGCCGTCAAAGCCCTGTTCCATAATGCGGGGAACGATGGTCTTGAAGATTGCTACATTCTTCTGTACCAAGTCGAGACGCGTTTCGCCTGGCTTCTGGTTAGCGCCAGCGGTGATGATAACGATGGAGGCATCGGAAAGATCTTCGTAAGTGCCAGCGTAGATGTTCATGGGACTGTAGTAAGGAATGCCGTGGCTGATGTCGAGCGCTTCGCCTTCGGCTCGGTTGGTGTCTACATCGATAAGAACCATGTCGGTGAAAAGCTTGCTCTGCATCAGGCTGTATGCAGTGGTTGATCCCACAAAGCCACAGCCGATAACTGCAACCTTCCTTCCGTTAAGTGAATTGCTCATAAAGAAACCTCTCTCTGTTTTGACTAGCAAGGTATGGCAACGAACTATAAGCATGCCCCGTTTCCTTCGCGTGGACGTTGATTCAAAAGGCTGTTACGTGAATCGACGAAACCTAAGGGAAAACAAGCGCTTCCTAGAATAACCGTTGTTACGAGCTCCCCTCCCCCTGAAAAGCTTTCTCGTAACGGAAAGGAAGAGCCATGTATGATCCTGGAACAACGACATTCGCAATCGCAAAAAAGTTGCAAAAAAGCCGAGATTTTTGTTTTCGTGATGGTTGGATTGCCGCATCAGGGTAAATCTTGCGAAAAAAGCGCATAACTCTCAGCGAGAGCAACAAAACCCTACCGAGGGCAATGAGATAAATCCTGTGAAAGAGAGATGCAGGCAGGGCTGGATGTGTTTTTGCCTATATCCCAGGCGAGCTGACAAAACTTAGACGCGCCCATCAAAAAAGCCGGTCTCCGAATGAACTGCCACCTGTGGGGCGCAATTCTAAATTGAAGACCGGCCTTAAATTTTTTTGGAGCGGGTGACGGGACTCGAACCCGCGCATGCGAGCTTGGGAAGCTCGTGCCTTACCACTTGGCGACACCCGCGCAAGACCTAATGCTAGCACAACACCAGCAATAAATGCCCGCAACCACCCCATCCATTCAAAACGCAAAGCCCGTTCTCGCTGAATGGCTCCTTGCCGCCTTTCGGGCGGACAGCGCCGCTGCCGTCCAACATCGCGACCCCTAACGGATGGCGCCGATGCCGCCCAACAGGCTCGCGACTTCCGGTGGGCAGCGCCGACGCTGCTCAACAGTCCCGCGATTCCCAGCGGACGCCGCCGTCATTGTCGCTGGTCGTACCCGTGGCGCTAGCGTCTTGCGCCCTCGCCGCCGCTCGGCCGAACAGCGCCTTGCCAGCCTCGAGTCAAACGGCGCGCAATGCATTCTGCAGTGTCTTACCATGGCAATAAGACTCCGCCATGTATTCTCTAGGAGGCCTCTGACGGAAATAACGCCCCTTAGTGGCAATACATCGCCGCCATGTATCCAAAATGAGCTGGTTTTGGCAAGATTCGCGCGCAGTGTATCCAAATAGCCCTGCAAACCGCCGTTCGGGAATACACCGCGCGGAGATCTTGCCACTAAGGGGCGTTATTTCTGTCCGGAGCTCTTAAATCATGCATAGCCTGAAGATCTTGCCACTCTCCCCACCCTCCCCGCGTTGCCCCGACATCGTTGTTCGCCATATCAGACTGTGGTTTCTTGCCATCCCCCCCCGCGGTCCCCATTCTGGTCCTTCAGCCTCGCATCCCCCGCCGCCTTTCCGTCCTGCGCTGTCTCGCCCCCCCGCAGTCTCCGCGTCCTGCGCTGTCTCGCTGCCATCGCAGTTCCCGCACCCTGCGCGCCGTTATCGTGGTTCTTGTGTTATGGCTGGTGCGAGAAACGTTCAGCGGTCTTTTGTTGGGGTAGTCTGAAACCGTTATTGTTGCGCTGTTGTTGAAGCGCGTTTTCCGATTTGCCAACGAAAGGGGCAGGCTATGAGTGCCAAGGCTGGTATGCCTGAAATTGACGGATTCATTTTCGATATGGATGGAACGCTTTTGCACACGCTCCCCGATTTGGCGGCGGTCACCAACAAGGCTCTGGAACTAGAAGGGTTCCCTCCCCATACCGAAGAGCAAATCCGTACGTTTGTGGGTAATGGTGCTTTGGCTCTAGCGCGCTTGGCAGTGCCCGATGGGGCTACCGAAGAGCAGGCCGAAAAGGTATTTCGTAACTTTAAGAGTCTGTATGGCGAATTCGGTTTGAGCCTGACGAGCGAATTCGAGGGGATGACGGAAACCCTCAAAGAGCTCCATGCTCGCGGGAAGAAGCTGGGTATCATGTCCAACAAATTTGAAGGTGGCGTGAAAGATGTGGAGGCGAAGTTCTTCCCTGGCTTGTTTGATGTTTCCCACGGCGAAACCGATACTATCCCGCGTAAGCCCGATCCCGATGGGCTCTTGCTGTGCGCGAGGGAAATGGGCCTCGAGCCCGCTCGCTGTGCGTACTTCGGCGATTCGCACACCGATCTTATAGCAGCGCATAATGCTGGCATGCTTGCGGTGGGTGTTGCATGGGGCTATCAGCCGCTCGAAACGCTTAAAACGGGCAGCCCCGACGTGCTTATAGATGCACCTGTCGATATCCTGCAATTTGCCTAGGGCGTTGTTCGGCGGGAAGAATGCTCGGGGCGCGCTAATTGGCTGATGCCCGCTTGGCGAGGGACAGGGTCTGCTATGTTTTGGCCAGCCTTCGGTTGGCATGGAGCTGGGCTTGGCTGCTTCTGCCTCGTGTCTGGTTGGTGCGAAGCGGTGCCTGACGCTATCTGGCTGGTGCCCCAACGGGTAGATGGTAACCGGCTCTTTTCCGGATGGTGCGATGCAGGGGGGCTGGTGCCTTACACGCTTGCCTGCTCGGCATGGTCAGGCTCTGCATACTCTAGTTAGCGTCTAGGTCGGACTTCCATTTCTTGAGCGGATGGCGCGGTGAAAGCTTTGAAGATCAAACACATTGAAAGGATCCCTTGGTGGACTCTGCAGAATTTGAAATAGAGGAATCTTCCGAAATCGACGAATCAAGCAGCGATTTCGGCTCATTGGGTGCATTGGCTCCCGCTTGGCGCGAAGGCGACGCGATCAGCGAGGAGGAAGCCCTCGAGACGTTTTACGAGTGGCTCGCCGAGCATGAGATTGATCTGTGGCCCCATCAAGACGAGGCGCTGATGAGCCTCATGGTGGGAGATCACGTTATTTTGGGAACGCCAACTGGCTCAGGGAAGTCGATGGTCGCCATCGGCATGATGTTCATGGCATTGTGCTCGGGCAAACGCGCGTTCTACACGGCTCCCATCAAAGCGCTCGTAAGCGAAAAGTTTTTCGGCTTGGTGAATATGTTGGGGCGTGAAAACGTGGGTATGATCACGGGAGATTCTCAGATCAACCCACAGGCTCCTGTTATCTGTTGTACCGCTGAGATCTTGGCAAACCAGGCGCTTCGCGAAGGAGAATGGTCGGATGTCGGCTGCGTGGCAATGGACGAATTCCATTTCTACAGCGACCCCGACCGCGGTTGGGCTTGGCAGGTTCCGCTGCTTACGCTTCCCCGTACGCAGTTCCTTCTTATGAGTGCGACGCTGGGAGACGTTTCTCAGATTGCGCAGGCCCTGGAGTCGAAAACGGGAACAACGGTAGATATTATTGCCGATGCTCCGCGCCCCGTTCCCCTGGAATACAAGTACGAGCTTATGTCGCTTGAAGGCACGGTAGAACTGGCCTTGCGTAACAACGAAGGGCCCCTTTACATAGTGCATTTCTCGCAAGACGCCGCCCTCGCTTCGGCGCAGGCTCTTTCGAGCTTTGGCGTAACCAGCAAGGAGCAGCGTGAGCAGATCAAGGCTACGCTGGGGGCGGGCAAGTTTACCACCCAGTTTGGCAAAACGCTGAAGCGTTTGCTGCTTAGCGGCATTGGCGTGCATCACGCCGGAATGCTGCCGCGTTATCGTTTGCTGGTGGAAAAGCTTGCCCAGCAGGGGTTGCTGCCGGTAATTTGCGGCACCGACACGTTGGGTGTCGGCATCAACGTGCCCATTCACACCGTGGTGCTTACGCAGCTCACCAAGTTTGACGGCCATAAAATGCGTCGCCTTCGCAGTCGCGAATTCCATCAAATTGCAGGGCGCGCCGGTCGTTCTGGCTTCGACACCGAGGGCGTGGTTGTTTCTTTGGCGCCGGAATTCGAGATTGAGAACGCGAAACTTCTTGCAAAAGCGGGAGACGACCCCAAAAAGCGCCGCAAAGTGAAACGCAAGAAGCCCCCTGAGGGTTTTGTGGTGTGGAATGAAGATGCCTTCAACCGCCTGATTGCTGCTGCGCCTGAAACGCTGACGCCCCGTATGCGTATCACCCACTCGATGGTTTTGGCTGAAGTCGAACAGGGCGGCGATGCCCGTGCTCGCGTCGACCAGCTGATCGATGACTCGCTCCAAAAGCCCGAAGACAAGCTGAAGTTGAAAGTGCGCGCCAGCGAGGTATTCCGCACCCTCATTGATGCGGGGGTTGTTGAGATAGAAGAGGACGAAAACGGCGATCCCGACTATTACGTAACCATGGATTTGCCCGAAGATTTCGCTCTCGATCAGCCTCTTTCTCCGTTTTTATTGGCAGCGCTTGAGCTGCTCGACCCAGAAAGCGAAACCTACACCTACGATATCATTTCGATGGTTGAGGCAACGCTCGAAGACCCGCGTCAGGTCTTGCGCGCGCAGGAGCGCAAAGCAAAAGATGCCGCCATGGCCGCCATGAAAGCCGATGGTGTGGAGTACGAGGAGCGTCTTGATCGCATCGCAGAGGTTACGTATCCGCGCCCCCTGCGTGAACTGCTGTTCGCCGCTTTCGACAAGTACTGCGAGTCGGTGCCTTGGGCGCGCGATTATTACGTGCGCCCGAAATCGGTTCTACGAGACATGCTGGAATCAGCTGCCGATTTCAAGGGCTATATTCAGAAGCTGGGCATTATGCGTTATGAAGGAGCGCTGCTTCGCTATCTTTCAGAAGCGTATCGTGCGCTTGATCGCACGCTCCCGTTTGATAAGCGCAGCGAAGAAATGGAAGACATTATCGCTTGGCTCGGTCTGGTGGTGCGTTCGGTCGACTCCAGCTTGGTGGATGAATGGGAGCAGGCGGGTCAAGAGCTCGATGCCCGTCCGCCCGAGGCAAAGGATGCTGTGGTCCATGATCGCCGTGGCCTCACCGTGCTGGTGCGCAACGCCCTGTTCCGTCGAGTGCGTCTTGCTGCGGCAGATGATCATGAGGCTTTGGGCGAAGCCGACGTTGATAACGGGTTCTCTGTTCACAAATGGCGCGCGGCGTTGGCCGAATACTACGATGTTCATGAAGACGTGCTTGTCGATGCGGATGCCCGCTCAATGGCATTCTTGGCTATCGATGAATCCGACGAGGATTCGGAGCACGTATGGCATGTGCAGCAAACCTTCAGCGATCCTGACGGCGATCATGATTTTGCCATCCGCGCCGATGTCGATCTTGATGCGACCCAAGAAGGCGACGGCGTGGTGTTCAAGGACTACCGCGTCGGCTTTATCGAAGACCTTCTGTAACTCGTTTTTTCACTGTTCGCTCGGCAAGGGCGGGCAGTTGCCGTTCAAAGCTCCATCCCGTTGTTTAGAAAGGCTCGCCTGACGCGAGCCTTTTCTCATGCGCTGCATTGCTTCATACCTTAGAGGAAGATTTGCTTCGCAAATCTAACAGGATGAGCGTTCAGAGTGGCATTCGCAGCAACCGCACCGCTCTTGCCGAGCTTCATTCCCTCAGCCCGGCAGAATCCAGAACTACCCTAACGGGGGCGGCCCGAGTCGGGTAGTTTGCGAGCGCTGGTGTTACCTATCCGGTAGCCTTCAGACGGCGGCGAGTCTGCGAAGTGCACTCTGAAAGCATCCCCTGAATGATTTTCCGCAGGAAAATCTTCTTCAAATGCATGAAGCAGCGATCGCACGAAAAAGGCCCCGTCAAAGACGGGGCCTTTTGAGCAGGGTAGCGGGTTCATTGAGCAGACTCGTCGCCTGAAGGCGGACGAGCCGAAGCAGCCAGCGCCTGGAAGCGGACGGTCGGAAAACCTACTCTTTGTATCCGTTGGGGTTGTTCGACTGCCAACGCCAGGAGTCTTCGCACATGCGCGCCAAATCGTATTCGGCAACCCAGCCCAGTTCTTCGCGTGCCTTGTCGCAGGCAGCGTAGTTGGTGGCAATATCGCCAGGGCGACGGGGGCAGATCTTGTAGGGGAGCTTCTTGCCGCATGCCTTTTCGAAGGCGTGGATAACGTCAAGAACGGAAGAACCCGTGCCTGTGCCCAGGTTGAAGATGGCAACGCCGGTGCGAGTGCCGTCTTCAGTGCTTGCTCCTTCGATGGAGCCAAGGCCGATGGCCTTGCCCGTGCCAACCTTACCGCCCATGAAATCGAGCGCCTTCACATGACCACGTGCCAGGTCGACAACGTGGATGTAGTCGCGTACGCCGGTGCCGTCGGGGGTGGGGTAGTCGTTGCCGAATACCTGGATGCATTCAAGCTTTCCAACGGCAACCTGGGCAACGTAGGGAAGCAGGTTGTTCGGGATGTCTTTCGGATCTTCGCCGATGCGGCCAGAGATGTGGGCCCCGATGGGGTTGAAGTAGCGAAGCAGAACAACGTTCCATTCGCTGTCAGCACGGTAGAAGTCGGTCAGAATGCGCTCGAGCATAACCTTGGTTTCGCCGTAAGGGTTGGTTGCCTCATGAAGCGGGCACTCTTCGGTGATCGGGATCATCTCGGGTTCGCCGTAAACCGTTGCGGACGAAGAGAAGATGATGTTCTTTACGCCGTGGTTTCGGGCCACGTCAAAGAGCACCAGCGAGCCTGCTACGTTGTTCCAGTAGTATTCAAGCGGCTTCTGCGTGGATTCGCCCACGGCCTTGAAGCCAGCGAAATGAATGATGGCGTCGATGTCGTTCTCGGAGAACACGCGCTCGCATGCTTCGCGATCGAGGATGGAAGCCTCGACGAACTTCAGTTGGTCGGCGTTGGCACCGGAAAGCTCGCGAATGCGGTCGACCGCAGTAACGCAGGAATTGGAAAGGTCGTCAAGGATAACGACGTTGTAGTTTTGCTCAAGCAGCTCGACGCAGGTGTGGCTGCCGATGAAGCCGGCACCGCCGGTAACCAGGATGGTTTGGGCGTTGTGCTCGCCGGCAAGGCTTTTGTTGGACATATGCGTTGCCTTTCATTGGTATATAGACACAAAAAGGATACCACCAGCGGTTGCAACGCGCGGTACGCGCAGGAATTCAACAGAGGCGGCGATTCGTTAACTATTGTTTCATGGCTTGGCTTTGCGCGATGTTCGGCAAAGAAAGGCTCGTTGGGTTTTGGCGCATAGGGCGTCCGATTGCCGTTGCGTCTCGTTTCGTGCAGTGTCCCCAATGGATTGTTGGGTGTTGGGGGTTCGCTACATTTTAGGCAGTGTTTTCAAAAGCCCCCAGGTTTTGTGTTTGCCTGCTTCGGTGGTAATAAGGGCATCAAGATTTTCGAAACAGCGGCAATCGCGGCCTAGCAAAAGGGTTTTCGCCTCAATGGCAAGGGGCGTGTTGTAGCAGCGCGAAAGGGCCTCGGTGCTGGCATGACTCGTAGAGACAACGCAGAACGGGTCGATGCTCTCGATAAGGGTGAACAGGTCGCCAGAAGCATCGGATTTGCCTGGGGCGGCGGTTTGGGCCCAACCGATTGCCTGTGGTGAGTACCCAAGAGCTTTAAAGCTTGCGGTAAGCGCGCGCTTTGCTTCCTCGGTGGGCTCTTCGACAGAGACGATAATCGCCGCAGCTCCTATGGACCCATGGTAGGTTCCCTGGAACGAGTCAACGTGGCTCTGCGCGATGCGCTCGTATTTTGTTGGCTGTGGCGTGGGCATGAGGTCCTCCTTCGCTGCTTAGGATAATAGCGAGATTTGTTGTTGCCGAGGGCGAGAAGCCGCTTTGGGGCCCTTAGAATCAGCCAGTCACACAAAATGTGAAAAAATTCACACCGTTGAGCGAAAACGGTGATAACTTCACTTTGGCGGGATCATAATAGGAAGACGCAATGCATCGATTGATGCCTGTCAAAGAGGCTTCGCCTCAATCCAATAAACAAAGAAAGCAATGCTTTCCCTCGATAAAAGGAGTCGCTATGTGCACCAATGGTATCAATACGGGTCAGTTTGAGCAGATGATCGACCAGATCGACGATCATATTAAGCTGGAGCGTCGTTGGGCTCACAATCTTGCCCACAATGCTTCTGATGCTGGATTCACCACCGTGGGCGAAAAGCTCCATGCTGCAATGCAGTTGCTCGACGAGGTTCGCGCAACGCTCGATGACGCTAAAGATGCACTTGATGAAGATGCCGAAAACGCAAGTGGTGTGACGGTTAACTTGGTATAAGCCTAGGCCGCATCGCATAAACGCAAGGAGCAAAGCATGAGCAATGACTTAATGCGCTTTTCTGTGGCGATGCCCGAAGACCTGTTGGTCAAGTTTGATCACCTGGTGGCGCGCCGCGGTCTGGCTAAAAATCGCAGTGAAGTGGTACGCGATTTAGTGCGCGAAGCGCTGGTGGAAGATGAGTGTTCCGTGCCTGGGCGAATCGTTATGGGTACGCTCACTATCGTGTACAACCACCACGCCAACGACTTGCAGGAAAAATTGCACCATATCCAGCACACCTATTTGGACATGGTGGTAGCTTCCATGCATGTGCATGTCGATCAAGACAACTGCCTTGAAGTAATCATCCTCAAGGGTGAGTCTGGCGAGGTTCAGGATGTCGCTAACCTTATCATCGGCACCAAGGGCGTCAAAACAGGGCGTCTTAACATGACAACCACGGGTGACTTTATCTAGCCCCTTAGAACGCCTCATCGAAGGCGTTCTTTTTCTAGAGGAACGCAACGCTCTATTGAGTGTTGCATGAACGAAAGAGACAAGATGGACGAAACGGTATTGCTGGGTCATGGTAGCGGCGGCACTATGATGAAGCGCATTATCGACGAGGTGTTTTTCGAGGCATACGCAGATGAAGAGCTGTTGGAAGGGAACGATGCGGCGTCGCTCCCAGCGCCAGCTGCCGGTGAGCGTATTGCCTATTCCACCGACAGTTTTGTGGTGACTCCCCACTTTTTCCCCGGCGGAGACATTGGCAGGCTGGCTGTGTGCGGCACGGTAAACGATGTTGCCACCAGTGGCGCTGTCCCCAAGTACCTCAGCTGTGGGTTCATTCTGGAAGAAGGCTTTCCCGTTGCCGATTTGAAACGCATCTGCAAAAGCATGGCCGAAATGGCCAAAGAAGCTGGTGTCCATATTGTTACGGGCGATACCAAGGTGGTTAATCGCGGCCACGGCGATGGCGTGTTCATCAACACCAGTGGTATCGGTTTCATCCCCGAAGGGGTGAACCTTTCCGGTGCTTTCTGCAAACCAGGTGACAAGGTCCTGGTTACCGGCACTATGGGCGACCATGGCATTACCATCATGAGCTGCCGAGAAGAGCTTTCGTTCAATGCGGACATCCAGACCGATGCCGCCCCTCTAAACCATTTGATCGCCGAGGTAATTGCCGCAGCGCCCGATACCCGCTGCTTCCGTGACCCAACGCGCGGAGGCCTTGCCTCGACGCTCAATGAGCTTGCTGCTCAGTCAGGTGTCGACTTCATTGTTGAAGAGGGCGCAGTTCCCGTTAAAGATGCCGTATTGGGAGCGTGCGAAATGCTTGGCTACGATGTGTATCAGGTTGCCAATGAGGGCAAGATGGTGTGCGTGGTTCCCGCCGAGCAAGCAGAGGCTGCCCTGGCTGCAATGCGCGCGAACAAGTATGGAGCCGATGCAGCCATCATTGGTGAAGTGGTGGAAACGCCCGAAGAGCGTGACCCTCGCGTTTCAATTCGTACCGGGTTTGGTGCCCTGCGCATCATGGACATGCTTGTAGGCGAACAGCTGCCCCGCATCTGCTAGGCATGTGCCGCAGCCTGCCCCCGCTGCTCTGCGCCGGCCAGATGCCTGTGCCCGGCTGCGGTTGCGTCTCGCGGCGACCCTGTCAGTGCCCCCGCACTCCCGTGCCGTCCTGCGTCTGTGAGGTTTTTGCATCGGCGAACGGCAGTAACGCGGCAAATATGCAACGCAATTTAACCGTTCTTAGAAAAACCGCGCAAGGATCTTGCATATTGGGGTCGCTATGGTATTTTCCCGTTCAGGGATTAACCGAAAAAGAATTGTCCCCAAGTATGACAAAGCATCTCTAAAAGCCCAAGAGAGAAGAGGTTTTCATGTCTCATCCAGTAATCATTGATGATGAGTGCATTGGCTGCGGAATTTGCATCGACGCTTGCCCTCAGGAATGCATCGAGGTTGTAGACGGCGTATGCAAGGTTGTAAACGAAGAGGCCTGCATCGCTTGCGGCGACTGCGTTGAAGAGTGCCCCATGGGCGCAATCGAGGAGATTGTTGAAGACTAACAGTCTGCTCACGACGAGAGTCTAGTCAATGCGTGCAAGGATTTTCGCGCGCTGACTGGCCATCGGCGTGTTAGGTGCGGGGCTCAGCTCTGTTACCGAATGTGTGCCTCAATCAAGGAGACTGCCAAATGCCGGCGGCTTCCTACCGCGAAGGCCCCGATGGCCATTCGAGCCGTAAACAAAACAGCAAAAGAAGGCGAGCAAAATGCTCGCCTTCTTTTGTCTCGGGGCGCGTTATCGGCCATGGCGATATTCCGCCGCGGTGCGTTCCCGAGTGTTCGGCGATGGCGCTGCACCGCGCCGTACCCGCTGCTCGCCCCAGCCGCGCCAGCACTCTGTCTTTCGTGCTTCTGGCGGGGCGTTCTCCAAGTCCTGCCTTCGGTGCCGTTTTTTTTTTGCGGGGAGGGCGGCAGTTATTTGGTGCGGGGCGAATCCAGGCGTTCGTCCATGGCAAGATCTTCGCGAATGCGCTCTCGGGCGACTGGTAGTGGCAATATTCTCGCGCGATGCGTTCCCGGGCGCTCGACGATGGCAAAATGCTCGCGAAATGCGTTTCCCAGCGTCCGACAGTGGCAGGACTGCGCACTGATGCGCTCTTGGCCTGACTGGCAGTGGCAATATACTCGCGCGGTGCGTCCTCAAGCGTCAATCCGTGGCAAGATTTCACCACGGTGCGTTCCCGGGCGGCAATCCGTGGCAAGTTTTGCGCTCCATGCATCCTAAAAGTGGTCTCGGACGGGAAAATCGCCAGTTCGCGGCAAGATTCGCGCGCCATGCATCCGAAATGAGCTGGCTTTGGCAAGATATGCGCGCCATGTATCCGAAAAGCCCCGCAAACCGCCGTCGGAGGATACACCGCGCGGAGATCTTGCCAGGAAGGGCCCCTTTTCGCTGCACGGGCCCCTCGAATCACGCACGGCGCGCAGATCTTGCTATCGTTCGGCGCATGAGAGGAAAGGATCAGGCCGAAAATGCCTACGTTTTGTCAAAAACTGAGCCCTAAAGACGAAAAAATGAGCCCTAAAGTGCTCACTAGTTTTTAATTGCACGGAAATCTGGTGGCTAAAAGTCAAATTCTGTCCAACAAAAGCATCTAAATGCAGCAGCACCATAACTGCATTTCGCACATTTGCGACAGTTTATGCCACAAAACATCAGTTTCGTGTTCCGCAGAGTGAAATATGCGACAAAACAGACCTTAAAGCCCATTTCAGGCACCCAGGCGCAGCGCCCAACCCCCTAAAGATTAGCGGTATACTTTGGGTTAAGCGCGCATACGTACGTAAGCAGGAATTTACGATAGGTTGCACGCGCGCTTGCAGGGGGAGGTTCGTTCCAAGGAACCAGGCAGCCACAAATCCGTGGGTCTGCCTCATGAAGCGAGGAATCATGATTACGGACTTGAAGGTCAACGAAAAGAACAAGAAAGAGTATTACGAGAAGGGGTACTGGACCGAACGTACCTTAAACGACATCTGGAATACCCAGGTTGCCGCTTTCCCTGATCGTGAATACGTAAGCGATAACCTAGGCGTACGCTACACCTACGCCGAAATCGACGATAAAGCATCGCGCCTGGCAGCTTGGCTCCATGATGTGGGAGTAAAAAACGGCGACGTGGTTTCTTATCAGATGCCACCTTGGTCAGAATTCTGCATCCTCTACGTTGCCTGCTTGAAAGTTGGCGCGGTTAGCCATCCGCTTCCCGTCACTTTTAACGACGAAGACTTGATCTACTCCATGAATCTGGTGGAAAGCAAGGCATTCATGTGCCCCACCTTCCATCACAAGACCAACTTCGAAGACCAGATTCTTTCCGCAGTCGATCGCATTCCCACGCTTTCCAAAGATGCTATTTGCGTTCACGACAAAACAGTCGAATCGCACGGCACCATCACGTTGAAGCAAATCTGCGAAACGTACGAGCCCTACCGCGAAAACCCTGGCAGCAAATCAGACGATGTGGTCTTGATCCTTTCCACTTCCGGCACCACTGGTCGCCCGAAGGCGGTTCTGATTTCCCATAATGCGCTTATTTTCTCCGAAACCACGTTCAGCCGTGGCCTGCACCTTACGCAGGACGATGTCATGTTCATGCCCGCACCGCTGAACCACGCCACCGGCTTCAACCATGGTCTTATCACGCCGCTGCTTCTGGGTGGTCGCGTTGTTCTGCAGCAAGAATTCCGCGCTCGCGAGGCAATCGAAATCATGAACAACGAAGGCGTAACCTGGTCGATGGGCGCCACTCCGTTCATCTTCGACCTGCTTAACTGCGCCGAGGAAAACGACCTGAAGTTCGAAACGTTGAAGCTCTACATTTGCGGCGGCGCTCCCGTACCGGGCACCATGGTGCAGCGCGCGCACAAGCACGGCCTGAAACTGTGCGAATGCTACGGCTCTACCGAAAGCTGCCCCCACCTGGCAGTTCCCCCCGAGCATTGTCTGGAATGGAATGGCAACTGGTCGGGCGTTGCCTTTGAGGGCATCGAGGTCAAAGTTGTCGACGAACACGGCAACGAAGTGCCTCACGGCACCCAGGGCGAAGAAATTTCCCGCGGACCTCATATGTTCAGCGGCTACCTGAAGAATCCCGAGGCTACCGCAAAAGACCTGAATGACGACGGCTGGTTCTTCTCGGGCGACCTGTGCATTCAGGACGAAGAGGGCCGTGTAAAGATCAACGGCCGCAAGAAGGAAATCCTCATTCGCGGCGGCATCAACATCTCCGCAAACGAAGTGGACAACAACCTGGATGGCTGCCCTGGCGTTGGCGCCCATGCCACCATCGGCCTACCCGATGATCGTTTGGGCGAGCGCATCTGCACCTTCATCGTACAAACCGGCGATGTTACGCCCACGCTCGATTCCATCGCAGAGTACCTTGATTCCATCGGCGTAGCCAAGCGCTTGCGTCCCGAGCACATCGAGTTTATCGATGCTATTCCCATGACGGAATCCGGCAAGGTCAAGCGCCATCAGCTGGCCGACGAGCTTGATCGTCGTCTGAAAGAACGCGCCGAATAATCTGCGCTCAGCTCATAACCTCGAAAAAAACGGCCAGCGAAACGCTGGCCGTTTTTTGTGTTGTGCCGAGGGGCGCCGCCAACCGAAGAAGTGCGGGCAGCTGCCGTGGAGCAGGATGCGCCATGGGAACATGCGGCTGTCATTGGGCGCGCAGTCGCCGAGAAGCGCCGGCGGCGAAGGTTGCTGCAGGCGGGCGGATACCGTTGGCAAGACACACGCTGCGGACGGGCGGATGCCGCAAGACAGGGCGCGCATACGCACCGCTCACTGCTCGCTCGCCGCAGCACTGACTGTCATAGGTTTACGTCACCGGCCACAGAGCGGCAGCTACCGTGATCGAGCACGGCTGCCGCAGACGTACGCGATCATGGGGGGTGGGGCCGTCGGCCGCAATGCGAAGTGCACTTGCGATACCCAGCCCCTCTTGCCTTCCGTGCGCAAGGCCTTGCGAACGCTGAATCGTGGCAAGATCTGCGCGCCGTGCATGATTCGAGGGGTTCGTGCAGCAAAAAGGGCCCCTTCCTGGCAAGATATTCACGTAGCGTATCCTTCAACGGCGATTTGCAGGGCTTTTCGGATACATGGCGCGCATATCTTGCCAAAGCCAGCTCATTTTGAATACACGGCGGCGATATATTGCCACGAAGGGGCCCTTTTCCCGTCCGAGGCCTTTTTTGGGATACACCGGGGCAAAATATTGCCATCGTCAGACACCCGGGAACGCATAACGTCAACATATCGCCACCGCCAGGCGCTTGGGAATGCATTTCGCGGGCACCTTGCCGTCGCCGAACGGCCGAGAGCGCATTGCGAGCACACGTTGCTATGCGCTGGCCTCCGGGGAATACAATTCGCGGGCATATGCCGCCATACCCGACCGCCCGATGACGCACCGCGGCAGCATATTGCCAGCAAAGCCA
>ENA-ORUG01000457-ORUG01000457.1-human-gut-metagenome-genome-assembly--contig:-NODE-457-length-47704-cov-18.558102_pt1 | contig 47704 bp, 64 predicted proteins | sample MGYA00242079_ERZ509207 | MGnify/ENA primary metagenome ERZ509207 (study PRJEB26280, sample SAMEA2338780) | human gut metagenome | biome: human gut; feature: human-associated habitat; material: faeces...
TACGGGCTTGACTTTCATCATAAAATCAACCACTCCTTACTTTTATACTCTACGGGATGTCGTATACACGGGTCAAATTTGAGCAGACACACATAATTCGACCCGCGTCGGAAGGAACGTTTCGGCGTTTTTCACAAACTTTGCGGTTTGACCCACTCAGCCGACCCCGACGCATTCCTCTTTTAGGCGCATTAGTCCATTATGTGATACTAATGCAGTATACACCCTAAAAGTCCAGTTGTCAAGCCATTTTTCACGATTTCTGTGCATTTTTTTGATTTTTGCTGGTTTATTTCGTACACCCGGCAGCGTGTCAATTTTCTTCGTTTTAGGGGTTGATATTTTTATTTTGCACGTTCCATACCAAAACAGCCTTGTGCAATTTGTCTATCTTGTCTCTTGTATTCTGAAGTACGACTTTATCATAAAGATTTCTCTGCCCTGTTACGCGGCGACCGTAAAGCCGATCGCAACAGATGTCCCTTACCGTAACGACCCCTCTCGTGAAAATGATATTTCCGCTATTCATGGCGCAGCGCACGCGGAGTCATTTCCAATCGTTCCGTTCCACTTCTGCACAAAAAAGCCTCCGAAAAATCCGCAGATTTTTCAGAGGCTCCCTCTTATAATGTTATCAGCGCTTCACTCATCCAGATAATCCCGCAGGCGCTTGGCGCGGCTGGGATGCCGCAGCTTACGCAGGGCTTTGGCTTCGATCTGCCGCACCCGCTCCCGGGTCACGTTGAACTCCCGGCCCAGCTCTTCCAGCGTACGGGAACGCCCGTCCTCCAGCCCGAAGCGCAGGGCGATCACCCGCTCTTCCCGGGGCGTCAAGCTCTTGAGCACGTTCATCAGTTCCCGGCGCAGCAGCTGCCGCCCGGCTTCGTCCACCGGAACACCCGCTTCCTCATCCTGGATGAAATCCTCCAGATGGGCATCCTCTTCCTCGCCCACCGGCGTTTCCAGACTGATGGGATCCTGTGCCAGCTGCAGCAGTTCCCGCACCCGGTCCGGTTCCAGATCCAGCTGCACGGCGATTTCCTCCACCGTGGGCTCCCGGCCATTTTTGCGCAGCAGCTCCCCTGCTGTCTTTTTGACCCGGTTGATGTTCTCCACCAGATGCACCGGAATGCGGATGGTACGGCCCTGGTCTGCAATCGCACGGGTAATGGACTGCCGGATCCACCAGGTGGCGTAGGTGGAAAACTTGAAGCCGCGCTCCGGCTCAAACTTTTCGGCCGCCTTCATCAGGCCGAGGTTCCCTTCCTGAATCAGGTCCAGAAACGGCAGCCCCCGCCCGACATAGCGCTTGGCCACCGACACCACCAGCCGCAGGTTGGCTTCGCTCAGAGCACGGCGAGCGTCGGCGTCCCCGGCCTGTGCGGCGCGGGCAAGGTCTGCTTCCTGCTGTGCCGTAAGCAGCGGCACCCGGCCGATCTCCTTTAAATAGGTGTGCACTGGGTCATCCAGCGCCACGCCCTCGGCGGAGAGTTCATGTTCCAGCTGACCAAGCTGCGTTTCGTCCAGCGGCGGAAGCTCCGCTTCCTCGTCCTCGGCAATGTGCACACCCCGGGCCTCCAGCGCTTCGTACAGTTCATCCAGCCGGGCCACATCATAGTCCGCCTCGTCCATGGCGCGGCTGATCTGGTCCGGGGTCAGGGTCTTGCGCCGGGCGTGTGCCGCCAGCGTCCGGGCCAGTTCCTCGGTCTGCGACAATTTCTGCATGATTCCTGCTCCTTTCCTCTCCTGCTCCAGCCGGAGGGGAAAGCGGGCCTCATTCTTCTTCGCACACGAGCCCCTGCTTTTTTTCGCGCATCGACTGGAAGTAGTCGTTCAGTTCCTGGTTGGTCATAGCGGCCGCCTTGCTGGCCAGGGGCATGCCCCGGGCAATGCGGTCCAGATACAGCCGGATGTCATCCGGTGTACAGTTCACATCGCTGTATTGTGCCGCAAGATGGCTCAGTTCATTCAGAGCCTCCTCGCTGACAAAGGCCCGGAGGGTGGCCAGGCTGATGTCCACCCCCTGCTGGCGGCAGTCCACCATAGCCTGGTACAGCTCCTTTTGCTGGGGCTGGATGAACCGGTCTGCCGTCAGCTGGCCCTGGACCAGGTCCAGATACCGGGGTTCCCGGAGGATGGCTGCCAACAGCCGCTGCTGGGCACTGACGATGCCCAGGGCCTGGCTGCCTCCGGCGGTGTAGGACACCTTGATCTGGTCCATCTCCCCGGACCGCAGCACCTGCCGGTCATGCTCCCGGCGGCGTTTGCTGCCTGCCTTTTTTACGGCCGTTTCCAGCTGGGTCATGATGGCGGTCTTGGAGATGTTGGTTTCCTCGGCCAGACGTCCGGCGTACACCTCCTGCTCCGTGGGGCTGGAGCGCTCAGCCAGCAAGTCCACCGCCTGCTTGACATACTCCAGCCGCTGGGCATCCTGCGAAAGGTCATACTGACTGCGCAGTCGTCCCAGACGGAAGTCCAGCGCATTGCCCACGCCGTCCAGCAGTGCCTTGAAGCGCTCGGCGCCATACTTTTTGATGTACTCATCCGGGTCCTTGGCACCGGGGATCTGCAGCACGCCCACCTTGACCGGGCTGTTACGGAACAGCTCCAGCGACCGCAGGGTGGCTTTCTGGCCCGCCTCGTCCGAGTCGTAGCTCAGGATGACCTCGTCCGCGTACTCACTGATGAGCCGCACCTGATCCGGGGTCAGGGCCGTGCCGCAGGCACACACTGCTGTGTCGATGCCGGCCTGCTGCATACTGATGACGTCCATATAGCCCTCGCACAGCACGAACCGCCGGGACGCACTGCGCTTGGCGATCTGCAGCGCGAATACCGTGTCCGACTTGTGGTAGACCAGCGTTTCCGGGCTGTTGACGTATTTGGGCTTGGAGTCATCCAGCACGCGGCCGCCAAAGGCAATGATGTTGCCCCGCAGATCAAAAATGGGGGTCATCACCCGCTTCCAGAACAGGCAGTAGATCCGCCCGGACGGACTGCGCTTGAACAGACCGCTGGCATCCAGCTCCTGCTGGTTGTAGCCTTTGTCGCGCAAAAACTGGTACAGGGCCTGGCCGTCGTCGGGGGCGTAACCCAGGCCGAACCGGACGATGGTCTTGTCGTCCAGCCCGCGCCGCCGCCAGTAGGCACGGGCCTGCCGGGCCTCCTCCACAGTGGAGTTGAGGCAGGCATGGAAAAACCGTGCCGCCTCCTTGTTCATGGACAGGATGCGGCTGCGCATCCTGCCGGTCTTGTCGTCCTCCTGGGGCTCCGGCATCCCGGCCCGGGCCGCCAGCATCTTGACGGCCTCCGGGTAGTCGATGCTGGCGATCTTTTTGGCAAAGGTAATGGCATCGCCGCCGGCCCCGCAGCCAAAGCAGTAAAAGCTCTGGGTGTCCGGGTAGACGTAAAAGGAGGGCGATTTTTCACTGTGGAAAGGGCACAGCCCGCCGTACAGCCGCCCCTTGCGCTTGAGCTGCACATAGCTGCCCACCAACTCCACGATGTCGGTGCGGCGGGTCAGTTCCTCAATGTATTCGTGTGGGATCATGGATTTTCAAACGACCTTTCCGGTTTATAGAACATGCCACTTCTGCGGCACAAAAAGCTCCTCAAAGGTACGGATGGCAAACTCGTCGCTCATACCGCTGATGTAGTCGGTCACCGCGCGGTCACGGCCTTCCTGATACGCCAGCTGAACGTAGAAATTGGACATCCGGTCGATGTGGTTCAGGTAGTAGTCATACAGCTCCCCGATCACCTTGTCCACCTTTTGTTCCTCGCGTTTGGCGGTTTTGTCCACATAGACGGTGGCGTACATGAAGTCCCGCAGGGCCAGAAAGGCCTCATTCTCCTCCGTACCCACCCGTACATTGCCGTCGCTATTGCGCAGGATGCTGTTGATCATGGTCGTGATGCGGGCGGATTTGGTGGTGCCCAGCACCGCGGTGCAGTCTTTGGGCAGGATGTCCGGGTCCAGCACACCGGCGCGCACGGCGTCCTCGATGTCGTGGTTGACGTAGGCGATCTGGTCTGCCATGCGTACGATGCGCCCTTCCGGGGTGGCAGCCCAGATGCCTTTGGTGTGGGTCACGATGCCGTTGCGCACTTCCCAGCTCAGGTTGAGGCCCCTGCCCTCTTTTTCCAGCTTGTCCACCACCCGCAGGCTCTGCACATAATGCTTGAACCCGCCCGGGCAGAGCTGGTTGAGCGCCCGTTCTCCGGCGTGGCCAAAGGGCGTGTGGCCCAGGTCATGGGCCAGGCTGATGGCCTCGGTCAGGTCCTCGTTCAGGCGCAGGGCTCGGGCAATGGTGCGGGCGATCTGCGACACCTCCAGCGTATGGGTCAGCCGGGTGCGGTACAGGTCCCCTTCCGGGGACAGGAATACCTGGGTCTTTTGCTTCAGGCGGCGGAACGCCTTGCAGTGCAGCACCCGGTCGCGGTCACGCTGAAACACCGGGCGCAGCGGATCCTGCGGCTCCGGCACCGCCCGGCCGCGGCTGGCATCGCTGAAGGTCGCCCACGGTGCAAAGGTCAGGTGTTCGATCTCTTCGGTTCTCTGGCGCACATCCATGCTGGTCCCCTCCCTTTTCTGGTTCTTCTCCCCCCTTTCCACCGGAAATCCCGGCGCAGCCGATCCCACGCGCCGCGCCTGCGGCAATTGTAGCACAACGGCCCTGTCGAAGGGGGACGTTCTGTGTCAGCTCCTAAAATTCACTTGATTTTTAAAAAGGTGCGTAGAATGGCTCAGACACTGCTGCCTCCGCCCCGCCCCGGGTCAGTTCCCGCAGCTGTTCCAGCAGCGGACCTTCGGTGTGTTCCGGCATCTGCCAGCGCAGGGTGACCCGGTCGGTGAACTCCGGCGCAGCCTGCTTTGCCCCGGCGGCGTCGATGAGCAGGGATGCCCGCTCGTAAAGAGAATAGTCCACCGTCATGCGCAGTTCCACCACACTGCGCACCGTGACCACCTCAGCATTTTCCAGCGCGCGGGCCGTGGCCGTGGTGTACGCACGCACCAGCCCGCCGGTGCCCAGCAGCACCCCGCCGAAGTAACGGGTGATCACCACGATCAGATCCGTCAGGCCGCTGTGCTGCAGCACCTCCAGTGCCGGGGTCCCGGCCGTTTTGGCCGGCTCGCCATCGTCGGAGTAGCGTTCCCGATTCCCCTCCCGCAGCCGGTAAGCATACACGTTGTGCCGCGCCGTGCGGTTGGCCGCGCGCACCTGCTCCAGGAATGCCACGGCGGCCTCCTCGCTGTCCGCAAAGGAGAGCTGCGCAATGAAGCGGCTCTTCTTCTCTTCGTATTCGCCCACGGCCGTACCGCGGATGGTCCGGTAATCCTCCACAATGGTTCCTCCTGCGTGTTATTCAGAATCAGTATAACATAAAACGCCATTTGTGCAAGTGAAAAGCCCGGCAGCTTTCGCTGCCGGGCTTTCCTCGCACACAACTTTTCAAGAAAGGGAGAAGGTATCTTGGTATGATGATGAAGAGGATATCACTTGGTGAAGATCTGGATCCACTGATGGCCCCAAGTGCTGCTGCTGTTGTAGTAGTAGCCAACGCCCATGGCACGGGCTTCGGGGTTCAGAATGTTGGCACGATGGCCTTCGGACTGCATCCAGGCATCCACGACCTCCTGCGGAGAAACGCTGCCCCAGGCGGCGTTCTCACCGGTGGGAGCTGCGGTCACGCCGTACTCCTTGAGCACGGTGAAGCACTTGCTGCCATCCGGACGGGTATGGGAGTTGACGGTAGCGATCTCTTCGGCACGCTTCTGTGCGGCAGCGGTCAGGTTGGCATCGCCCATCACCAGCGGGGTCAGGCCGTACTTTGCACGCTCGACATTGACCAGATCCAGCACTTCCTGACGGAAGTCATCGGTGTGAGAGTTTTCGGGGTAAGAGAAGATCAGCACCCAGTAGTTGCCGTAGGCACCGCCCTCATAGTGGCCGACACTCACGGTGGTGGCATCCACATTCAGGATGCGCTCACGGGCGAAATCGAGGTTCATCCACTGGTCCATGGCGGAGTCCGGAGTGGACACGCCGGCCAGATAGTTCTCGCCAACGGACACATCGCCGATGCCGTTCTCGGCAAAAACGGTGAAGTCGCGCTGACCGTTGGGACGCACATAAGAATACGTGGTAGCCAGCTCTTCGGCACGCTCAGCAGCAGCGGCGTTGTGGGCGGCATCGCCCAGCTCCACGCTGTTCAGACCGGCCTTTGCACGGGCCTTGTTGATGAGCTTCAGGAAATCCTTCTGGTACATCTGATCCTGTGCGCTGATGTAGGAGTTTTCTTCGTCGATGTCCGCAGAAACCGACACAGTGTTCTGTGCAGCGCTCGCAGCCAGAGGCTTGAGCGGAGATGCGCAGCCAAACATCACAGCCAGCGTCATAGCAGCTGCCGCGATCTTCTGAACAGTACGCATTTCGAGTTTCATAAGACATCCTCCTGATACAGCTTTTTGTATAAAAGCCGTTTTGCATTTGATCGGTTGCGCGTTGCAAATCCGTTTTGCAACTCGTGCGTTTCACAAGTGCAACTCTTGTGTCACAAGAGTATCACAAGAGCATCTCATCGTCAAGGGGTTTTGCGCAATTTTTCGGGACAAAAATGCAAAAAATTCAAAAATCGGTCCGTTCAGAATCGTAACACAAGTGCAACTGCATCCGGAAGTGTCCCCTTTTCCCGTTACGCTCGTGTTGCACTTCGAGTGCGTTTTCTGGGAAGTGCAACACATTTTTGTTCTTTCACTCACTTTCCTCTCAAAAGTCAGACTTATCAAAAATGCATATTATTGCATTCTTATTCATTTGATTGCATATTGTGCATTTTTCGCTTTTCCCGTACACAAAAAAAGACACCGCGCCCTGCATTTCTGCAAAGCGCGGTGCCCGCGTTTCGATCGGTTTCCGGTCAGTTCATCTCTTCCAGAGCCTTCTTCAGGTTCTGTGCGATCTGGTCCGGGCAGCTGGTGTTGCGGAACCCGCACAGCGTACCGTCCAGACGTGCAATGACGTCCTCGGCCTTCATGCCGGTGACCAGCTGGCAGATGCCTTTCAGGTTGCCGTTGCAGCCGCCGATGACCTCGATGGACGCAATGGTGTGGTCGTCGTTCAGGACAAAATTGGTCTGCTTGGAGCAGGTGCCTTTGTTTGCAAAGCTGAATTCCTTGCTCATGGTTTCAAACTTCCTCTCTCTTTCTTATAAAGGAAAAGCCTTTTCCGGCTTTATCGTGTGCCATTGCCGCCGCCCCGTTTGCGGGCGATCTCCTGCAGGCGGGTGACCGTCTCGTCCGGAGCGGTACAGGTGCCGATGGGATGGGGCACCTTGTGGTTGCGGCCATGGAAATCCGTCCCGGCCGTGGGCACAAGGCCGTATTCCCGGCAAAGCTGCACGCACTCCGCGCGGTCCTCCGGGCTGTTGCTGGGGTGGTCCACCTCAATGCCGTCGATGGCACCTTCTGCCGCCAGTTCGCGCACCAGCGGCATGCTCTTGTAGACGGTGGGATGCGCAAACACCACTGCACCACCGCTGGCCTTGGCCGTGGCCAGCACTTCCCGCACCGGCAGATACTCCGGCGAGTGCAGCACGATGCCGCGGGGATTCCAGCCGAACAGCTTGTGGTAGGTCTCGCCGTAAATGCTGCCGTCACTCAGGCCAAGCTCCCCCAGCACCTGCATGATGCCGCTTTTGTAGATCACGCCGCTTTCGGCCGCCGTCTCCCAGACAAGCTCCTCGGTGAACTGCGGGTACATCGCCTCCAGCTCATGGACCGTCTGCAGGCCGCAGGCATTGCGCCGCTGCTTCATGATCTCGCAGTGCTCCCGGAGCGGGACACAGTCCAGGTTGGGGTAATAGCACAGCAGATGCACCCGGTGCTGGCGCTCAAAATCGTAACCGGTCAGCTCCACCGCTGGGATCAGCTCCACGCCCTCCTGTCGGGGATGGGCGTAGCAGTACGCCGCACTCAGGGTGGTGTCGTGGTCGGAGATGGCAATGGCATGCAGCCCGGTACGGGCCGCGATGCCCGGCAGGCGCTGGATGGGCACCGAGCCGTCGGAACAGGTGGAATGGTTGTGAAGATCGCAGGACATGGAAACGCCTCTTTAATGTTTGTAGAAATTGATCAGGCAGCCGTCGGCCAGGATCTGACGCTCGTCGTCGGTCAGCGGAGCCATGTAGAGGTCAAATGCCTTGGGTTCATCGCCCAGCACATAGGCCTTGATGTCCTTCAGGTCGCCCTTGAGCGCTTCACGCACATTGGGGATGAGGATGTAATCCCCCAGCCCGAAAGGCGTAGCCCCGGCCAGCTGCAGGGGCAGCATGCCCCAGTTGATCAGGTTGGAGCGGTAACGCTTGGTGGCATACTCGGTGACGATGTTGGCCCCGGCACCCAGCACACGCTGGCAGCTGGCGGCCTGCTCACGGGCAGAGCCGTCGCCCGGCTTGACTGCAAAGATCGTGGAGGCGATCTGCAGGTCGTTCCAGGTCAGGTTCTCGCAGCCGGGCACGGCGTGCACCTTTGCCAGCAGGGCGTCATCGGCTTTGCCGGCACGGCGGGCTTCCTCTTCGGCACGCACGGCCTTGGCACGGCCCACATACTCCGGGTCCTTGCGGCTGAGGGTGAACTCGGCCAGACCCAGGGGGTTGGAGCGGTAGGAGGAAGTCTCACCGGAGGGGATCAGCTCGTCGGTGGTCGTAACAGGGTCGGTGATGTAGGACGCCACCTTCAGCAGCAGGTTGTTGCCCAGCGGTGCGATCTCCGGCCAGTCCTTGATGTTGGGGCCCAGCTTGAGCAGGGCGTCGTAGTCGCCCTTGCCAAAGCCCTGATACACGCGGGTGTCGTAGCTGGAAGGATCGTACTGGTACTCCGGCACGGTGGGATCGTAGTCGATGTCGGTGGCCGGGGTCAGGATGCCGCCGTTGGCCGTGGTGGCCGCAATGCTGCGGGCATCCATCAGGGCCACACCCGCCAGCTGGCCATTGCCGGGCTTGGAGCCTTCGCGGCTGGGGAAGTTGCGGGTGGTGTGGCGGATGGACAGTGCCCCGTTGGCGGGCACATCGCCTGCGCCGAAGCAGGGGCCGCAGAAAGCCGTGCGCACGGTGGCACCGCTGGCCATCAGTTCGCTGATCACGCCGGTGCGCACCAGTTCCATCATGATGGGCTGACTGCCGGGGTACACACTGAGGGCGTAGTCGCCGCAGCCGCCGGTGCGGCCCTTGAGGATGGAAGCCGCCTCATAGATGCTGTCGTACAAACCGCCTGCACAACCGGCGATCACGCCCTGGTCCACCCGCAGCTTGCCGTTCTCGATCTTGCTGCACAGGTCCAGGTGCACATCCTTGCGGCCGATGAGCTTCTGCACATCCTCTTCGCAGGCGTGCAGGATGTCCTCCAGATTGGCGTTCAGCTCTTCGATGGTAAAGGCATTGGAGGGGTGCATGGGCAGAGCGATCATCGGACGGATGGCCGACAGATCCACTTCCACAACGCCGTCATAGTAGGCAAGGTCCGCCGGGGCCAGCTTCTTGTAATCCGCAGCACGGCCGTGCACGGCAAGGAACTTCTGCGTGGTCTCATCGGTCTCCCAGATGGAGGACAGGCAGGTGGTCTCGGTGGTCATGGCGTCGATGGCGTTGCGGGTGTCCTGCCGCAGGGAGGCAATGCCGGGGCCAACGAACTCCATGACCTTGTTCTTGACATAGCCGCTCTTGAACAGCTTGCCCACCAGCGCAATGGCCACATCGTGGGGGCCGCAGCCGGCAGGCAGGCTGCCGGTGAGGTAAATGGCCACCACACCCGGACGGGCCACGTCGTAGGTGCGGCCCAACAGCTGCTTTGCCAGCTCGCCGCCGCCCTCGCCGATGGCCATGGTGCCCAGTGCACCGTAGCGGGTGTGGGAGTCCGAGCCAAGGATCATTTTGCCGCAGCCGGCAAACTTTTCACGCATGTACTGGTGGATGACAGCCAGATGCGGGGGCACAAAGATGCCGCCGTACTTTTTGGCAGCCGACAGGCCGAAACGGTGGTCATCCTCGTTGATGGTGCCGCCCACGGCGCACAGGCTGTTGTGGCAGTTGGTGAGCACATACGGGATGGGGAACTTTTCCAGGCCGGACGCGCGGGCCGTCTGGATGATGCCCACAAAGGTGATGTCATGGCTGGCCATGGCGTCAAACTTGATCTTCAGGTTTTCGGCATCGCCGCTGGTGTTGTGAGCCTGCAGAATGCTGTAGGCCATGGTACCGGTCTTGGCGTTTTCCACCGCAGCGGCATCAAAGCCCTTTGCGGCCAGTGCTGCCGGTGCGTTGCCGTCTGCCGGCACCCACTCGCCGCGGGCATAATACGCACCGCCGGTGCTGCATTTGATCATATCCAACATCTCGATTCGCCTCTCTTTTTCTGTTTCCCGCCCGCCGCAGTTTGCGGGCACTGCCCCGGCAGGACGGCCAGCGGCCCCCTGCCCCGTTACGATCACGGATCGTATCGTTTTTTTATTATAGCATGAAACCATGGAAAGAAAAAGCACTTTTTACAAATGAATCGTGAATGGTGGATGAAGAGACGAACTCTGGCGTTCTATTTTATTTAATACACTTTTTCTTCATTTGTTCTTTGAGCTTCAGGGATTCACGATACTGTTCCGCCGGGGCGAGCTCTACGAACTCAACCGACTTATCATAGTTGTCCTTAATCACCTGTTTGATTTCGTCCAAAGAGACGTTGAAGAACTCGCGGCGCTGGTTGACAAAGTTCAATTTACGATCAGCAAAGGCGTTGTGAAGCGCAGCCTCCAGTTTTGGGGCATCGTTGGAGAAGATCATCGCATGTACATCGAAGTTAAACGGCACTGATGCATCACCCAGTTCATCCACACGATCCTGCGGGTCAAGACGGCGTGTCATACCGATTTTGTAGACGTTTTCGCCAAAGGCACCAATGTTAGAAATGACATACACATAACCGGCACGCTGGTTTGCTTCGCGGTAATCAACATCCGCAAATTCTTTATCGATCTTATCAAGCTGTGCCACAAGCTCTGCCTTTTTCTCCTCGATGGCAGCACGATCAGCATCCGACGCCGCTTCAAGTTGTGCATTGATACGCTGCAATGCATTCTGATAGTGCTGCTGCTCTTTTTCAAGTTTTTTGCGTTCCTCCTCAATTTCCTTCGCCAGTTTGGCTTCCTCGCGCATTCTGGCACGTACTTCCTTCTGTTCTTCCTTTTCCTGCTGCTTTTTCTGAGCATATTCAAAGGCGAGATGAAGTTCTTCAATTTTCAGCCGGTAATATTTCGGCTGAATGCTAACCTCCATAATTGTACCCAATTTGGAAATCGCATCCCGCGAAGCCGTAATTCTCTTTTCACTGGCATCAATATTGCTATACTTAACGTGTTCGATCACATCATCACATTCGGAATTGAATGCCCGAAGGAGAAGTTTCTGCATGTCAGAGACCATCTTCTTGCCTTTAGACGCATTTCCATTGACTGTCCAGTTCATATTGCCACTAACGGCCGTTTTATTTTTGATCATGTCCTTCTGCTTTGCGCGAATTTCCAAAAGATGCGCCTTATACTCGTCTGCATTCATAAAAGAGTACCGAGGAGTATAAAGACCAAAACTCTGCATCAGAACTTCTTCATTCGTTTCAATGAGCTGGTCTTTTGCCTGTTGAAGTTCTTCCAAGGCATCTTTCAACTCGCTGTTGCGGCTTTCAAGGTTTTCTTGGACACGAGCGAGTTCTTCACGCGAATCTTTGATTTCACGATTGATGTCGTCCAGTGTGCGGCTCTCAGATGGCATTGCATCTCGCAGGCTCTGCATTTCCGCATTCAGCCGTGCAATTTCTTCCTTTTCCTTTTTACCGAATAAAGACATTTTGCTTCTCCTATAGTCTGTTACTCTAAATTTCTTCAATAGCAATGTAGTTTATTTTTGCAACATCCTTCAACTCCGAGGTCTTATTTTCCAATAATTGCTGTATTTTTAATGAACAATCAGATTTTAGAAGATACGCATCAAAATCCTCTCTCCATCTTGCAACTAGTCGATTTCTTTTATCTATGCTTGACGTCTTCTTTATTCTTTCTTTCAAATCAATCGCAGTACCTATGATAAGCCCTTCCCAATACTCATCAATGTTAATTTTTTGTTTGTAGCCTTTTTTCACAGCTCTCTGCCATCGATCATATAGCTGCTTGGGCGTTGCTGCCATCGTTAAATCCGTTTTTGCGAGTATAAATTCGCCTTCTTCAAACAATTCTTTAGCTCTTGCACTTTCTCCAGTCAATCTCATCACTTTCCTTTCTACAATTTATTTAATTTTTATTATACCATAATAAAATTACCCTTCAATATGTTTTCAAGGTTACCTCTTTAATGTCTGGGCGCACCGGACACCAGTAACACCTGTAGACATTCCTCACGCACTAAGCAACAGCCCCCGGGCCGATTGCCGTCTGCGGACGGTCGTGCTCTTCGATCCAGCGTCCGGCGGACGTAAAAAATCCCCCAAGCGTAGGCTTGAGGGATTTTTATGCCGCCGACGGGGGTCGAACCCGGTCCAGAACTTTTCCGGCGAAAATCCGGCATACATATCCAACGTACTTCCGTTAAATTCCGAAATCCACTTCTCCGGGAAGGAAACCGTAAACACGGTGCGAGAAATAGAAACGTGTTACAAAATGTGTTACTTCTCAAGACTTTCCGGATCAAGAACCCTGCTGAGAACGTTGTCCAGGTCTGCGGCAGTCTGCACATCCTCGCCATGAATAAGATGCGCGTAGATCCCGAACGTGTCCATCTGGCGGGAGTGGCCAACCAAGGGCTTGACTTGTCCCTCTGGCAGCGTTTTTGCCAGTGATACGAACGTGTGCCGGAGATTATACGGCGGAACATAGTGCAGGCCGTTGGCCTCGCAGTAGCGCCGCCAATATTTTCTATAGGAGTCCTCACAGGAGATGCAAAACACGCTCTCCTGCCCGCCTGTCAGCTTTTTCTGTGCCTGCAGAATAGCGGCCGCACTATCGGTGAGTGCAAAGGCGCGCACAGCGTTGTCGTTCTTGCCGCGGGTTTCCTCGCCACGGGTGTTTATAGCTCGCCGGATCTTCACCCGGCCCCCCTTAACGTCCTTCCAGCTCAGTCCGATCAGCTCGCCCGGACGAAGGCCAGTCACAACGCTAAACCTGTACGCATTGACATAAGGATCCTCGATCAGTTTGCCGTCCAGGATCGTAGTGCCCACCTCAAAAAGTGTACGCAGATCCTCCGGCTGCAATATTTCTTTTTCCTTGGAGCGTGCACCCTTTGGCACATGCAGTTCTTCCGGCCGCAGAGTGGACATTTTGCTCAGGCGCAGCCATTTGCAGAACATGGTCAAATCCGTGCACATGTTGGAAAGGTATTTTTTGCTCAGTCCTCCTGCAAATCCTTTGTTGATGATGGCTTGCAGCTGTTGTTCCGTCAGGTCTCCCACACGCCTCCGGCCAATGACTGGACGCACCCAGACGTTCCACCGGCTCTGGATCGGTTCCCAGTTGGAGCGGCTGGTGGTCAGTTTCAGCTCGCCGATCCACTGCGGATAGGCTGCTTCTACCAGCATCCGAGTATTGCTGATGCCGTCATCCAGCCATGCGTCCGCCTTTGCATTGGCTTCACGCTGGCCGGTGCGGCCGGGCTTTGAGCTGGTAAAGGATCTGCGCACACCATTCTTTTGGACGTTGATCTGCCAGCGCTGCTGATTCGGCAGCCAGGCTGCCGTGTTGGTTCGTTTTCCCATAAAATGCACCTCCACAGATACACTTTGACAAGCCTGCCCGGAGGTGGTACAATACAACTGCTGGATTGGATTGTTCCTCGTGAGCAAGCCACTCTTTGACGCCCTGCCGGTTGCCGCCGGTGGGGCGTTTTTGTTTATTCAAAAATCAGGATGCCTTCCGGCCTTCGCTCTTGCCGGAAGAGATATAGTGCTCATAGTATTTCTGGTTATCTTCGCCAAAAGCGGCAACCAGATCAGGATTGTTTGCTTTGTAGGCGGCAAGGTTAAATGCACTGCTGCCCTGACGGCCTTCCTTCATGCCGCTGTTTACGAAATGCTCCAGATACTTCCACTGGTTATCCCCGAACAGGGCAGCCAGATCGGCGTTGTGCTCTTTGTAATACTGATAATCGTAAACAGGGGCGTATTTGCTGGTCAGCACATAGTAAGGCTGATTCGTCGGGTCGCTTCTGAAGTGACCCGAATACAGGGCTTTTTGATTGACAGTCTCTTTACTTCCGTCCATATAGATGATATCCGCCTTGGTCACGGCAATCTCGTCGATCGTGCTGTTGTACCAAAGGCAATCCCATTCCACTGCTGCATTGTAAATTGCATTCTGGAGTTCGTCATCTGTCAGATAAGTAGTAGAATCCAGCTGACCCCGCGTCTTGGAATGGTCGATCACAGACAGAACAGAGGACGGAGTGTAGGAATCAGCATAATAGGCATTACCGTCCTTGTCCAAAAAGATTCTATGCCCGTTGCGCTCTTCTGCGCCAAAGTAATAATCCGTTGCAAGCTGCTGCTGTGCCTGGAACGGCCCAAAATCCCCCATGGACGCGGGGGAAGTCACCGTGTTTGCGACCGTTCGGTCGAATCTTGTCGGAGCAATCGGCCCTACTACCTGTGCCGTCACCGTCGAGCGGCCGCTGATTGTACAGGAAGTTCTATCACCGACCGCATTAAGCGGAACCAGCGTGAACGTAACGTATTTAATGGTTTTGTTTGAATTATTCCGGAAGCAGACCGTGGGGCTGACGCCGTCAAAAGCATCGACCGTAAAATAGACGTCGGTGAGCTCGACCGCAGGCTTTGCCGCAAAGGCACCGCATGCGAGAATCGTCATCAGCGCCAGTGTAAAAACAACGCCTAAAAGCCTTTTTGCTGACTTTTTCATGATTCTCTCCTTTTTTCTGCTGAAAAAATCCCAGTTTTCTGCGATTTTTTCGTTTGTTTTCAGTTGTCAAAAGTTGTTGCATTCAACGCCGAATGGTTGTATAATGTTCTTGAACATAAAACCGAATCGGAGGATTGCCACATGACACGACAAGATTACATCAATGCCATTTTGAAACTGCTGGAAAAAGCCGATTTCCGCCAGCTGCGGCTTGTGTGGGTGTACGCAAGCCACCTGATCGGATGAGCCGCCAGCCACCATGCGAGGGGAGCCTTTACGGGCTTTCCTCTTTTTTTTGCGTCAATTTTTCGGCCATGTGTTCCAGCAGCTCCCAGTCCGCCGGGCTCAGGCCTGCCAGCATTTCGATAAAACGCTTTTTAAAGGTGTCGCTGTCATCCTTGGTCAGGTCAGCCAGAAAGGCCGCCACCTGCTCGGACTGGGTGTCCTGCACGAACATTTCGCCCTCGCCGGTACGCAGCCACGCTTCCCGGACACCGAACTCCCGGCAGATGTCGCTGATCGTGCGGTCGCTGGGGGCTTTTGCACCAGAGCAAAGCTCAGACGCATACGGCCTGGAAATATGCAGACGTTCCGCGAACTCAACTTTTTTCAAGCCAAGTTCTTCAAGGATTTTTTTGATGCGTTCGTTCATTGGTTTTCACCTCCTCTCTACCTGGCATTGTAACACCTGTCAACAACGATGTCAAGAAAAAAGTTAGCTGAGCATTTGCTTTTTTGCTTGACATGATAGCAAAACCGTGCTATATTGTGAGCAGAGCTACCAATCACAGTAGCCAAGCGACCGTCATGCCGCACTTAAACGAAGGGAGGTGGAGAGGATGAAGGACAACCCATTCAAAATCCCACGGGAAGCAAAAGCCGCCAGAGTGATTCAGGTCATTGAGACCGTCACTCTGGCGGGAGATGGCACGGATGCGAATCCGGTTTATGAAGTTCATCAGTACTGGACTTTGGACGGTGAACTGCTGGCAAAGAATGACCCGTTCAGTCAGGATGACGTTCATCCTGTTTCTTCTCATCAATAACGAGGATTTCCCGGTACAATTCTTCACGCTCGTGTCGGGCAATGTACCAGTCTTTCAGAAGCAACTCCAGAAGTTTGATGAGTTTTTGAGCCTCTCCGGGGTCGATATCAACGATCAGATTCACATCCTTTTCCATGTGTGCTCCGATGTTTCCCAAGCGCCTCACGCCGTTGAGTACCCGATACTGGTCGGCAGGAATTTTATCTTTGATCAGATCGATTTCTCCGGCAAGATTTCCGGACTTCACGCCCCAGAAATCCCGAACCATTCCTTGCAGGCAGCGACGCGATAATGTGGCAGATGCTTTTGGACTTGCATCCAGAATTGAGCAGGCTTCCATGTAATCTCTTCTGATTGCTTCCGGAATATAGTCTGGCAATGTTATCCCGGTATACGGTGGATAGTTGAACGAAAAAAGTCCCTTGCTGCTGGCAAGCTGTACGGAATATTCATGACAGGATGGGCAGTAATGGTAAACCGCTACAATATCAGAAAGTATCGAATTGCATCCATATGGCCCATCGAAATCCTTTTGATCGAAATTATAGCTTATCCTACGTTCTTTCGTATTGTCGGACGCTTCATAGAACGCAACTCCACAATACGGACATTTGTATTTTTCAGACAACTTATAAACATCTCCCTTCCGTCTCAGTATACCGCAGAAGGGAGTACCCCACAACCCACCCGATGATGGCCGCATGGCAGCGGCCGAAACCATTCCGGTGACGCCGCCGGGATGGTCGTGGGAGCCACCCAAAGAAAGGAGTGCTTATTATGGCACGCAAGAGCAATTCCCTGAACCCCGCCATGTATGGTCTGACGCAGCAGGACGTGGAGCGTGTGATCCGCATCCACACCATGTGCAAGGACATGGACGAGGACGCATTCGAGCAGATGGAGATCGCTGCGGCATCCATCAATCTGGTGGCCAGCCTGAAGAAGCTGGACAGCCGCCCCGTGGCATGAAAGGAGAAACCACATGACAGACATCACCATAATCAACAAGGAGGTGAAGAAGATGACGCAAAACGAACTCACTCAAGTGCTTCTGTGTGCGAGTCTGGTTCTCGGCATTGTGACAGCATTCCAGCGTTGGAAAAATCACTGGTAAAAGTTTTTGTGATGATTCCTTTATTGCTAAAAACTTTCAGCTTATATGGCGCATTCTCTGCAATGTGTTTTGTGCTCCCAGTTGAAGATAAGACCATGTGCTCATATCCGAGACCTTCAACTTTAACCGGGAAAATATCGGAATACCACTCTGACCGACTTACTTCTTTGTTCCCGTGCTTCCGGCTGTTTGTCAGAAGCTTCAGACGATACTCGCCGAATACGCACTCGCCCAGTTCAGAAGAAAGTTCGAGTCGGCTCAAGGTAATTGCTTCTCTGGACTTATTGATAAAGCAGATATTGAGGACTTCTGTGTATTCCTTTTCAGGACTGGGTCCCAAACAGAAAACGTTCTGAACTTCGACGATGAAATTTTTTCGATTTTTGATCTTATCCGATGCAAAGTTCCAGATCGACAAAGCAAAACTGGCTACTGCGATCAAGAAAGTCACATTGTCCCGCACCTTCAGCCACTCAACCATTTTATTCCACATATCATGCACATCCTTCCTGTTTTCTCCATTTTACCGCAGGAGCGAGGTGCACACAAGGAAGTGAAGAAGATGGAGAACCACAAAAAGCCCAGCGGACCTGTGGAAGAGGAGCGCTGGGCGGAAAGTTCAGCTGGAAAAGCATACCTGAGTGAACTCTTTTCCGAAGGGCGTTAATTTCACAATGCCATTTTGTTGTGTTACAGAGGTGTGTCTCATATCATCAGGAGTATTCTCGTTTTCCATTGCTTGATATATAGAAAGTGTAATTCGTGACCTTTGCATAATTTCTGTATTTTCAAATGGCTCATATACCGTTTTGTCCAACAAAAGCTGTCCATAAATGATTTCTATCAGCCCCTGGCGCTCCAGTGAACTCAACGACGCGGCTTGCAATTCCAGTTCATCTGCTGTTTTCATTTTGGAGTTTACCAAGAAACAGTGTGTGAACGATACATACTCGCCACCACCAGAAAGATTGAACTTATATCTGGCAATTGGGTATACCTCTTTTTTTCTGAACAGTGAAAGGTTTTCTGCATCCAGAGGAGACATCTGCGCAATTATCGCTGAGAAGGAAGGGTGAACCTTGCTTTGATAACGTTCATCTGCTGCATTTGCCAGTAAATTCTGAAACATTTCTCTAATTTTCGGCTCATCCATGCAGTACTTGGCATTTTCGACAGCAGGACCTACCACCTGCATACGAGGTTCAACCAAGCATTCTTTCGGTTTCGCATTCAACTTGTCACTCAGTGATTTTTTAAAGGTCTCCAAGTCATGCGCTTGCTGCAGCCGCATCTTTTCTGCTGAAAAATGGATTTTGCTTGTTGCCATTGCAAGAAGATCTCCAAAAAGAGTTCCAATCTGATTAGCACCGGGGTTCAGAACAGCCTTTACAGGTTCGTCAATGCAACTTGGTACGGCATTGATGTTAAAGGTGTTGCCGCTATTCTTCTCATCACTCATCTTATCATTCCTTTCTTTGGGAGGTTCTATGGACAAACTTATTCTGATTATTAAAATACTCGTCACTGAGCAGAAAGTCAAATTTTATACAGGAGTCTGCCGTGTGTGCGAAAGAATCGAACGTTATATCAAAACACATCGAAAATAAGGAGGTACATCTTCACCATGAACGACATCATCTTATCCACCCAGAACGGCGAACCGGTGGCATCCAGCCGGGACGTCGCCAAGCGCTTCGGCAAACGCCATGACCACGTCATCCGCGACATCGCGGAAATCGTGAAGAGCTTCCCCAAAAATGGGGACACCCCGCTGTTCTTCAAGACCGAGTACGTCCACCCTCAGAACCACCAGAAGTACCCCATGTACCTGATGAACCGGGACGGCTTTTCGCTGCTGGCGATGGGCTTTACCGGCAAGGAGGCCGCCCAGTGAACGGCCACAACAAGCGCTGGGCAGAACAGCGCTGGGACAAACGCCAGCCGGAGCGGCTGGAACACATCCGCAAAAAGAAGGAGGACAAAAGCCATGAGAAAGCCAAGAAGCCCTTACCTGAAGCTGGCCCGCCTCATCGAGGACGAAGGGTTTGAGCACCGGGAGTTTGCCAAGCTGGTCGGCATGGGTGAAAGCACCCTGTCCACCCGCCTGAACCCGAAGCCGGAGCAAAAGAACAATGAGTGGCGCCATTACGAGATCACCGCAATCTGCAGGGAGCTTCACATCCCGCAGGAGCAGATCGGAGAGTATTTCTTCCCGAAGGTTGAGAAAGGAGCATGAACATGAAGGCAAAACTTTACATCGACAGTGAGGACTCGACCATCAAGATCGAAGGTAGTCCCAGCGACGTGCTGCATCTTCTGGTGTGCGCAATCGCCCAGATTCTGAAGAGCTATTTCCCGGACGATTTTGAGCGGCAGATGGGCTGGGCGTCTGGACTGCTCTACAACACGATCCGCGCGCTGAAAGAGGAGGACGACGATGAAGATTAAATCTACCGTTTTGCAGGTGCTGGCAGCCGCCAGTCTGGGCGCAGGCCTGCTGTATGCTATGGGCATCGAGGGCGGGGCCCAGCTGGGCGGCACTATCACCGACGGCGAGTTCACCACCGCCATGGTGCTCATTCTGGCTGCCCTTGCCCTGATGCGCATCAGCTTTGCCGTGCAGGACGCCGATGAGCGGGCCCACCGGAAAGTCCACAAGGAGCCCCAGAACACCGTCAAGGGCAAGCGGAAGGTGGGGTAACCCCCATGCCTGACCTTGTCAACAATGCCTTTTGGTATACGGTCTGGGACGCCAAGAGCGGTGACCTGTTGGCCAGCGGCACGGCCGCCATGTGTGCCCGGCGGCTGGGCTACGCCAGCGCAAATTCTTTTGCCGCTTCCGTCTGCCACTGGCTCAAGGACGGCAGGCAGCACGTCAAGTACATTTGTCAGCGGGAGCTCATCCCGCGCAGCGAGGTGGACAGCCTGACGCCACCCCGGAGAAAGGAGCCCCATGAAACTCACTGACCGCAAGGCCCATGTGCTGGCCTATCTGGTGCAGGAACTGCCCCTCAAGTGGCAGGACAGGGACTGTGTGGCACATCTGGCCGGGGCAGCTGCCAAGCTCAGCACGGCAGCTGCATCCATTGAGAGCAACGCAGCCTACTGCATCAAGACGGAGGGCTGCCTGGACGTCAACGAGCTGGAACGCATTCCCTCCAACTATATCCGGGAGGCCGCCATGTCCTGCGGCACGGCTCTTGCCTATCTGGAGCTTACCGCAGCCATGCAGGGCTGGGAACCCCGCCAGATCCTGAAGCTGGCCGATTCCGGCTATGAGCTGGCCCACGGAGAAAACGGCTTTGAAAAGCCTGCCCGCGAGCACGGCATGGACGAAGTGGGCTACCACTATGCATCCGCCGACCAGCGTGCCGAATGGATCAGAGTACTCTCCCGGCCCAAAAAGGAAGAGCCCGCCGGTGGTAACGACACCGACGAGCCCAAAGGATGATGGATTTTCTACTCACCATCATCCTGATGATATCACATCAGAAAGGATTTTACAAATGAAAGGTATTTTGATCGAGCCGGGCAAGTCCCCGGAAGTCACCTTTCTGCCGGACACCCTGCAGGGCATCGAGGCCCGTCTGCAGTGCCCCTGTGAACAGAAGGTTTTGCCCCGCACGCCGGCAGTGCTGGTGTACGGCATTTATGGCAGAGGTTTGTGCCGTACATATCGCGGCCAGAACATCTACGGCCCCATCCTGTGCTACGGCTGGCGGAACAACACCCTGCAGCCGCTGAGCAAGGACCTGCAGGCCGAGATGCTGGACCGCCTCAAGGACACGGAGGTGCGGGTATGATGCCCTCCAAACTGGACGCAGCCGCTGCGCTGGAAAGCATGGACAGCATGGACGCTCTGCAAAGCAAGCCCCTGACCACCGTGCCGGATGAGATGCGCCCGGCGTTTGATTATTCCGGGCTGACCGACCAGATCGTGGAGGACCTGCACTTTGCAGAAAAGGAGTACCAGCACGGCAAGAAACTGGCCGAGCGCGGCCTGATTCGCATGGGCGATGCCATCGCCATTGCGCATGAAGCGCTGTGCGGCACCGTTGTCGCAAATTGCGACAACGGTAGGTTTGCCAAAAAAGACGACACCTTCCGGGCGTGGTGCGTGTCCATCGGCATCACCAAAGATACCGCTTACCGGCTGTTACAGGTGGCCGCCCTGATGGACAACAGCAGCCCCCGCCAGCAGCGAGTGCTGAAAGAGTTGTCTCCGTCTCTACTGTATGCCGTGGCCAAGCCCAGCGCCCCGGCAGAGCTGGTGGAACAGGTCAAGAGCGGTGATATCACAACGCACAAGCAGTATCAGGAAGCCCTTGCCCAGATCAAAGCCGAGAAAGAGCGGGCCGATGCTGCCGAGGCTGAGCGGGACAAGCTGCTGGGTGCCCAGAATCGGGCTGCTTGGGCGGAAAGCCACATCCAAGATGTCGAAGCCCAGCGGGATGCCGCCCTTGCGGATGTTCAGGGCCTGACCGAGCAGAACGCCAAGCTGAAAGAGCGCGCCGACTCTGCCGAAGCCCGGGAAGAGGAAGCCTGGAAGATGCAAAGCAAGGCCGAGGCCCGCGCCAAAACCGCCGAGGACGCCCTGAAAAAGCAGCCCATCACCGGAGTTGTGGACAAGGACGAAGTGAAGCGGCAGGCGGAGGCTCTGTCCCGCAACGCCGTGCAGGAAGCCCGGCAGCAGGCCGCCGAAGCGCAGGCCCGGCTGCGGCAGTATCAGGAGGACGCCGAAGGGCTGCTTGCCCCGGCACAGGCCTGTGCCCAGCAGGCGCAGTTCATTGCGGACAGCGTGCGGGCCATGTACCTGAACTGGTTTGGCAGCGCCGTTGCCGCCGACGCTTCGCTGGCCCAGATGGGCACCCCTTTGTATGCCGTCTGCGGGGAGATCATGTCCTCGCTGGAAGAAGAAAACACCATCAACCCCACTGCCGCCGGCAGTGAAGAGGACGCGGAACGGGAGGCGTTGTTTGAATGAAATTCGATTACAAAGCATTGATCCGGCTCATGAAAAAGAGCTACAAGGGCGGCGGCATCAAGATCATCCGCACCGAGCGGGAGCTCCGGGACTGCTTTTTCCTGTCCGGTGCCGGCTGGGCCCTGCTGATCCCCAAGGAAAAGTGCCCCGGCGAGGTCACCGGCCAGATCGTCACCTGGCTGGCCGACCTGCCCCGCATCGGGTATGCCGCCTGGGTGGTGAAGGGCTTTGACCCAAAGCCCCTGGAACCCGCAGAGCGGGACCTTGCTATTGCGGACTGCACCGCCCTGACCTACAATCTGGGCATGAAGCCCCTGCCCCTGCGCACCGAGACCGAGTTTCTGGTGCAGCTGGGCAATTTTGAGACCGCCGCTTTTGATCTGGACGCTTTTGCCGTGGTGAGCGGCGGGGCAAATCTGGGTGCCTTTGACCCCGGCGTGATTTTGGCCCGCTGGACGGATGAGGACACCGAGGCATGGTTCTGGATCTGGAACGATATCACCAACGTGCCCGAGATCGCCCGCACGGCGGCATCCGCCTGCCGCGTCTGGCACACGGAAAAGGAGAATTGACATGGTAGAAGTAACTGTCGCCACCCGAGAAAAATCCAAGCTCCGCATTGCGCTGGCCGGCGTGTCCGGCGGCGGCAAAACGCTGGGCGCCCTGCTGCTGGCCTCCGGCATGACCGGCGGGGATTTCAAGAAGATCTGCCTCATTGATACTGAGCACAAGCGCGGCCAGCTGTACGCCAACCGTTCGGATCTGGGCATCGGGGCCTTTTATTACATCGAGCTCACCCCGCCGTACTCCCCGGCCCACTACAAGGAGGCTGTGGACGCCGCCGTGCGCACCGTCGGGCCGGAGGGCGTGGTCATCGTGGACAGCCTGTCCCATGCCTGGAACAGCTCCGGCGGTGTGCTGGAGATCAAGGCCGGCATTGCCGCCCAGCCCAACAAGAACAGCTATACCGCCTGGGACGAGGCCGGCCGCATCCAGAACGATTTCATCAACTACCTGCTGTCGGTCAACTGCCACACCATCTGCACCCTGCGGGTCAAGCAGGATTATGTGCTCACCGAGAACGACCGCGGCAAGCAGGTGCCGGTGAAGGTGGGCATGGCCCCCGTGCAGCGGGACGATGTGGAGTATGAGTTCGACCTGATGCTGAACATCGGCCGTGACCACATTGCCACCGCCAGCAAGGACGTGACCTTTCTGGACGGCCTGAACACGGTCATCACGCCGGAGCTGGGCAAGCAGCTGGCCGACTGGGCCAACGAGGGCAAAGAGCCGGTGCGCTGCGAAGCCTGCGGGCATCTGGTGTCTGCCACCGGCAAAATGACCCTTGCCCAGCTGGCAGAGTTCACCCGCAAGACCTACGGCAAGTGCCTGTGTGCCGCCTGCGCCAAAAAGGCCGAGCTGGCCCGCCGTGCCGCCGAGAAGGACAAGGAGGCCGCCTATGAAGCCCAGTGACGCCCGTGTCCGGCAGAAAAAGGACCAGCTGCAGCAGGCCCGCAACGCCCGGGGCAAAAGCTGGCAGGACGATCTGCTGGCGGTGCTGGGCGGCATCCCGCAGGCATGGGCAAGGCTCTGGCCCGCCGACTGGGGCGGCCAGCCCTATGACATCGAGGCCACCATCGACGGCCGCAGCTGGGGCATTGAGTGCAAGCACATTGCCAAAGGGAACCTGCCCTTTTCGGCCTTCCGCCCCAACGAGGTGGAGAACCTCTCCCGCAAGGAGGACGCCGGCGGCGTTGCCGTGGTGGCCGTGCGGCGGGACGCCCCTGCCGTGGACTGCTTCTTCCCGTGGTACTACATCCGGGACGCCATCGAGAGCGGCGAACGCGGCAGTGTGAAGCTGGAGGGCCTGCCCACAGACCTGCTGAACGTGCTGGAGGTGGTGCACCCGTGATCTACACCCTAGATGGAGAGCTGCACCTCTCCGATGTGCCCACCCCGCTGCTGCACCAGCTGATCCGGGAGCTGACCGTGCCGAACCCCCGCTACGAGAACGCCCTGCGGCTGGGCCGCCCGGCCTGGAACATTCCCAGGACCATCATGCTGTACGAGATCAAGGGCAACGCCCTCACGCTGCCCCGGGGCATGGCCGAGGAAGTCTGGCGGCAGCGCCCGGCAGGCACCGTGTCCAAAGACAGGACCCTGCGGGGCGAGCCCTGCGCCTTTGAAAAGGCCGGCTTTACCCTGCGGGACTACCAGAAGCAGGCCGTGGACGCCGCCCTTGCCCGCAAATGGTGTCAGGGCGTGCTGGTGGCCCCCTGCGGGGCCGGCAAGACCGAGATCGGCATGGCGCTCATCGCCCGGCTGGGGCGGCCAGCCCTCTGGATCACCCACACGCTGGATCTGGCCCAGCAGGCCAAGGAGCGTGCCCAGCTGCGCCTTGGTCTGGACGACCGGGAAGTGGCCGTGATCTCCGGCAAGAGCAAGCGCCTGGGCACCAAACTCACCATTGCCACCGTGCAGAGTTTGTACCGCATGGAGCTGGACGAGCTGTCCCGCACCGTGGGCGTGGTGATCGTGGACGAGTGCCACCATGTGGTCAACAACCCGGAATCCGCCAGCATGTTTGCCGCGGTGCTGCGGTGCCTGCCCGCCCGGTGGCGGTTCGGCCTGACTGCCAGCGACCAGCGCAGTGACGGCCTGAGTGAGACCATCTTTCAGGTGCTGGGCCCAAGGGTGGCGGTCATCGACCCCGGCCAGCTGGAACAGATTACCATCACGCCCCGGGTGGAGACCGTGCCCACCGCCTTCGTGTACACGCCCCGGGCCAACGAGAGCCCCATCGACTATGTGCGCCTGATGCACCACATGGCAGCGGACGAGGCCCGGATGCACACGGTGGAAACGGTGCTGGACCGTGCCGTCACCGAGGGCACCAGCTGGCTGGTGCTGGCCGCCTCGCTGGCCGTGCTGGAACGGCTGCACCGGTACGCGCTGGACCTGGGCCTTGCGGCAGAGTTCGTCTGCGGCAGCACCAAAAAGGCTGACCGCCAGCAGGCCCTTGCCCGCATGAAGAACGGGCAGGCGCGCATCCTGTTTGCCACCTACCAGCTGGCCAAGGAAGGACTGGACATCCCCCGGCTGGACCGGCTGGTGCTGGCAACGCCCACCCGCAACAAGGTGATCGTGCAGCAGAGCATTGGCCGCATCCAGCGCCCGGCCCCCGGCAAGACCGAGGCGCTGGTGCTGGACATCGTGGACGAAAAGACGCCCCAGCTCCTGACACAGTACAAGCAGCGCCGGAGCCTTTATAAAAAGATGAACATCACAGAAAAGGAGTAACTACTATGAGCGAACTGAACTATGCAAGCACCCTTGCCGCACTGGATGACGAATTTGCCTCGGCCAGTGCCAGCACCGGCTCCGGCAGCGTGCCGGTGGGCCGTTACAACGCCATGATCAAGGAGGCCAAGATCGTGGCCCGCACGGGCGGCGGTCTGGCCCTGAGCGTGTCTTTTGTTGTGACCGAGGGCGAGTACAAGGGCCGCTACGCCTTTACCAGCTACGGCCTGCACAAGAACGGCCTGCCTTATTTCAAGGGCTTTTTGCAGACCATCCAGCTGCCCCTCGAACGCCTGAGCGAACTGGAGCAGATTCTGCCGCAGTTCACGGGCCGCCGCTGCGCCATCAATGTGCAGACCGACAAACAGAACCCCCAGTACACCCGCACCTATATAGACAAATATCTGGGCATGGGCGACATCCACGAGGTGCTGGGCGCATCCGCTCCGGCAGCCGACGCGGACGGCTTTACCCCCGCCGACGATGACGGCGACATGCCCTTTTAACCGGAGGTGCTCATGCTCGAACAGTTCCCGCAACCCTTGAAAGAGGCGCGCCGCTGGGTCTGTTTCGATGCTGCCAAAACTCCCATCAACCCCGCCACCGGCAAGAACGCCATGCCCAACGAGCCCTCCACCTGGGGCACGCTGGCAGCGGCACAGGCCGCGGTCACCCGCTATGGCCTGCGCGGTGTCGGGGTGCTTTTGGGAGACGGGCTGTGCGGCATCGACATTGACCACTGCCGGGATCCGGCCACCGGGGCCCTCTCCGATATGGCGGTGCAGATCATTGCCCGGATGGACAGCTACACCGAGGCCAGCCCCAGCGGCACCGGCGTGCATATCCTGTTCACCGGCACAAAACCCGCCGGCCCCTGCCGCAAGAGCAGCATCGGGCTGGAAATGTACGACGGCGGCCGGTATTTCACCGTGACCGGCAACGTGCTGGAAGCAAAGGCCATTGCCGAGCGCACCGAGGCCTGCGCCGCCGTCCATGCGCAGTATCTGGCCAAGCCCGAACCCGCCGGCGCGCCCGCCCCGGCTGTGGTGTGGCAGGCCGTGGACCGCTCCGACGAGGAGATCCTGCACACTGCCTGCAGCGCCAAAGACGGGGAGCGCTTTGCGGCCCTGTATGCCGGCAGCTGGCAGGCCTACTACGCCAGCCACAGCGAGGCGGATCTGAGCTTCTGCAACCTGCTGGCCTTCTGGTTCGCCGCTGACAAGGCCCGCATGGACCGGGTGTTCCGTGCCTCCGGCCTCATGCGCCCCAAGTGGGACCAGCGCCGGGGTGCCAAGACCTACGGCGACGCTACCCTGGACCGTGCCGTGGCCGACTGTCAGGAGGTGTACACCCCGCCCCCGCAGACAGCAGACGGCGGCCCGGCCTTTGCGGATCAGGACGAAGCCCTGCGGGCCCTCAATGCCAAATACACCGGTGTCGGCAGGGAGCAGGCCCCGGCCAGCGCGCCGGCCCCCGGCGTCAAGAGCTACTCCATGGACGACACCGGCAACGCCCGCCGCTTCCGTGACCGGTACGCCGACCGCCTGCGCTACAACCCCACAGACAAGTGCTGGCTGGTGTGGGACGGCACCCGCTGGCAGCGGGACGACCTGGCCACCGTCAAGCGCTTTGCAGACGAGATGCTGGATCAGATGGACAAGGCCTGCTTTGGCATCCGTGATACCGACAACGCCGCCGCCCAGCGCAGACACGTCCAGAAAAGCCGCTCCAGCCGGGGCAAGGAGGCCTTTCTCAAGGAGGCCCAGCACCTGCCCGGCATCCCCATGCTGCCGGAGCAGTTCGACCGGAACCGGGGCCTGCTGAACGTGCAAAACGGCATCCTGGATCTGGCCCGCCGCAAGCTGCTGCCCCATGACCGGGAAAAGTATATCACCCGTCTGGCGCAGGTCATCTATGACCCGGACGCCGCAGCGCCCACATGGCGGGCGTTTCTGGATTCCGTCACCGGCGGGGACAGGGCTCTGGCCGAATACCTGCAGGTGATGACCGGCTACTGCCTGTCCGGCTCCACCCGGGAGCAGTGCATGTTCTTTCTCTACGGCGACGGCTCCAACGGCAAATCCACATTCCTGGAGGCGCTGGCCAAGCTGTTCGGCGATTATGGCATGAACGCCCAGGCCGAGACCATCACCAGCGCCCGCAGCCGCTCCTCCGGTGCCGCCCGCAGCGACGTGGCCCGCCTGAAAGGGGCCCGCCTTGTCACCATCGAGGAGGGAGATCAGGGTGCCATGCTGGACGAAGGTCTGGTCAAGCAGATGACCGGCGGCAACACCATCACGGCCCGTTTCCAGTACGGCAAGGAATTTGAGTTCCGGCCCGAGTTCAAACTGGTCATGGCAACCAACCATCTGCCCCGCATCCATGGCACCGACGTGGGCATCTGGCGGCGCATCCGGCTCATCCCGTTCACCCAGTGCATCCCGCCGGACAAACAGGACATGCTGCTGCCCCAGAAGCTGGAAGCGGAGCTCTCCGGCATCCTCAACTGGGCGCTGGACGGCCTGCAGAAGTGGCTTGCCCTCAGCAAGGGCGGCAAAAAGCACGGTCTGCCCGCCTGTGCTGCTGTGGATAAGGCCGTGGACGCCTACAAGCAGGATCAGGACCGCATTGCCGCCTTTCTGGCCGACTGCACCGAGCCCGCCGAGGGCCAGACCGTGCAGGCCAGCGTGCTGTTCCGCACCTATCTCAACTGGTGCAGCGACAACAACGAGAAGTGGCGCATGGCCAACAAGCAATTCGGCATCGAGGTCAAAAAGCACTACGAGGTGCGCAAGGGCATGTACTACAACGAGTATGTGGGCATGGCCCTGTCTGAGGAGGGCCTGCGCTGCATGGCGCTGAACCGCGGTGCAGAGCTGCCCGCCCGCAGCACCCAGGGCCCGCCGCTGTACGAACAGACCCGCCTGAAGAACTGAGTATGGAGGGAATGGAAGCAAAGGAGCCTTTCCGGGGACTTTCCTATATATTCTATTTTTTGTTCCCCTACTAGGGAGTTTTCGGAAATAGGTTCCTACCCTCCATACCCTCCATAGAAAGGAGAAAACGAGTTTGACCTACGAAGAGAAAAGACGCTGGCTCAGTCGGTACGGGGACGCTATGGTAAAGGCCAAGCACCTGCGAGATGATTTAGATGAAGCAGAACGTGACACCGGTTGTACCACGCAGCAACTGACCGGAATGCCGGGCGGCAGCGGTGATGGGCAGAGTCTGGCACGAACTGTAGAACGTATTGAACGAGCCGAGAAAGCCTTGAATGCACAGATCATGCTGTGTGATGATCTCCACGCCGAACTTATGGCCCGACTGGAGGATGTGGACGACCCGAAGGATTACGAGGTCCTGCGGCTGAAGTATCTCCGCTTTCAGGACTGGGAGCAGATTGCACAGAAGATGAGCATCTGTGTACGGCAGGTTTACCGTCATCACCGTAAAGGTGTGGATGCTTTGGAACTGTGACAGATGTCAGTAAAACGTCAGTACGACGTCAGTGACATGTCTTTGATTTCATGATAAAATAGTATCATCGCAAGAGCCCGCAGGAAAGGTTTACTCCCTTCAATCCTGCGGGCTTTGTGCTGCCCGGCTGCGACAGGGGAACACACATTTACCGACCAACAGCCTGAATGTACCAGCCGGGCATCCTTTGCATATTTCTGGCCGTCCTCCGGGGCGGCTTTTTTGTACCCACCCCCGGTCTATACCCAGGGGGTCATTTTGTACCCTGCCCCTGCCGCAAAGCACCCCCGCCCCTGCAAAGGCCCCCGGAGTGTGCCCGGCGGGGTGCAAGCCTGCCTGCCATTGCGCAGGCTTTTTTGTCTGTCAGGAGGTGAACCGCATGGGCAACCCGCGCTATGCCAACGGCCAGCTGCGGCGGCGCAACCGGGCCCGGCTCCGGGCGATGGGCGGCGAATGCGGCATCTGTCACGGGCGTTTCGGGCCGATTCATTATGATGAACCTTCCGACGCACAGCATCCGCTATCCTTCGTGGTGGACGAGATCAAGCCCGTTTCCCGCTGGCGGGAGTTCGGCTACCCGTCCGCGCGGGCAGCTGCCGAAGATTGGTCAAACCTTCAACCCGCACACTGGTTCTGCAATGCGCAAAAGGGCAACAAAACCGGGCAAAACGGCCCAAAATCGGGCAAATTCCTGCGCGTTCCGAAGGTTTCAGACGGTGACTGGTGAGGGGTGGGGAGCGGCCCCCTCCCACGCCCACGGCGCACCCCGTGCTGTCCAGCGCCGATTTACACACAGGAAAAATTTCAAAGGCCCGGAGAAAGGGGTGTCAGGCCATGGCGACCATGAAAAGCATCACGGCACGGGGCACCCGGCTGGAGCAGCTCAAACAGCTGGCCAAGGTGCTGGCGGCGGGCATCGACACCTGCAAGGACTGCCGCGCCCTGCCTCAGCTGACCAAGCAGTACCGCGAGACCATCCGGGAGATAGAAGAGATCGAAGGAGCAAACGACGATGGCGACGAGATCGGCGAGATCCTCGCAGAGCGTGAAAATGATGGGAAGCCAGGAGCCGTCCGAACGCATCGCGCCGGAGTACCGGGCCACTGACGGGCCGGATGCCGTGCGCATCCTGCGGGCGGGCAGCACCGTGCTGGACCCGTGGCAGAGCGACATCCTGGACGACTGGATGGGCCGCACCGTGTCCGGCAAATGGACTGCCCCCACGGCAGGCGGCAGCGTGCCCCGCCAGAACGGCAAGAGCCTGCTGGTGCAGGGGCGGGCGGCGTCCGGCATGCTCATGTTCAACGAAACGGTCATCTACACGGCCCACCTGCAGAAGACCGCCACCGAGACCTTTGAGGAAATGCGGGCCTTTTTTGAGGGCCCGAAAATGCGCCGGTATGTTTCCGAGATCCGCACCGCGCTGGGCCGCGAGCAGATCATCCTGAAGAGCGGCGCAAAGATTAAGTTTCTGGCCCGTACCCGCAACGGCGGACGCGGCCAGCACGGCGACCTGCTCATCTTCGACGAGGCACAGGAGCTGGACGAGACCGCACAGGGCAGCTTCATCCCGGCCATTTCGGCCAGCCTGAACCCACAGACCATCTATGTGGGCACCCCGCCCGGCCCGGATGCCGTGGGCACCGTGTTCCGGGCCCTGCGCAAGCGGGCACTGGAGGGCGAAGCCAAAAAGGCCGCGTGGTTCGAGTTCAGCGTGCCGGAGATTGGCGACGTGAAGGATCCCGCCCTCTGGGCAGCGGCAAACCCGGCACTGGGGCGGCGCATCCAGTACGGCACCATTGAGGGCGAAAGCGAGCAGCTGGACCCGGACACCTTCGCCCGGGAACGCCTGGGCTGGTGGAGCCCGGTGGCCACCGAACATCTGGACTATGCCCTCGACCGCAAGGCGTGGGCAGCCTGCGCCAGCGAGGACGAAAAGCCGGAGGGCAAAACCGCCTACGGCGTCAAGTTTGCCGCCGACGGCAGCGCCGTGTGCCTGTGCGGCGCGGTCATCCCGAAAGAGGGCCCCGCCCGGGTGTCCCTCATCGAGCTGCGGCCCTCCGGCCAGGGCCTTGCCTGGCTGGCCGACTGGCTGAACGACCGGTACGGCAAAGCCAGCTGTGTGGTCATTGACGGCCGCAACGGCGTGGACGTGCTGGTGGAGCGCATCAAGGAGGTATGGCGGGCAAAGAACTCCGTCATCCGCCCTGCCGCCCGGGACATCATTGCCGCCGTGAGCGGCTTCACCAACAGCGTCAACGAGGGAGCGCTGACCTGGTACAAACCCCAGACCACGCTGGATGCGAGCGCCGTGACCGCCGTCAAGCGGCCCATCGGCGGGGGCTATGGTTTTGGTGGCGACGACAGCCTGCCGGTGGAAGCCTGTGCCCTGGCCCTCTGGGGTGCCAAGACCAGCCGCCGGAACCCCACCCGCAAGATGAAGATCGGTTAAGAGGAACGCAATGCAAACTTTGAATTTTGGCCATGTGCCGGGGCTGACGCAGGAAGAGCAGAAACAGCTGCAGGACCTGGCCGCGGCCTACAACTACCACCAGAGCCGCAACGCCACCAAAGACAAGTATTATGAGGGGCACATCTCCCTGCGGGATGTGAACCTCGGCATCGCCCTGCCGCAGGGCCTGCGCAATCTGGAAGTCGGTTGCAGCTGGGGCCAGAAGGCCGTGGATGTGCTGGCTGCACGCAGCATGTTTGACGGCTTTGTGGGCACCGGCGGCAGCCTGGACGGCCTGGCGAAGCTGGTGGCCGATAACCGTCTGGTGGCCGAGTACGCCAAGGCCTGTCGGGATGAGCTGAAATACGGCTGCGTGTTTGCCACCCTTTCCGCTGATGCAGACATTGGCTGCCGTGTCCGGTTCCACTCGCCCGCCATGGCTTCGGCCCTCTGGAGCGGCGAGAAGGGCCGCATCGACTGCGGCATGGCCATCATCGACACCGTGAAGGATGAACACTTCGAGGACGCCTGGCGGCCCACGCTGGTGTATTTCTACACCGACACGGACCTCATCGTGCTGCGCGGCAACGGCAGTTTCTGGACGGCAGAGCGCAAGCCCCACCCCATGGGCCGCCCGCTGATGGAACCCCTGATCTGGAACGCCACCAACTCCAAGCCCTTTGGCCGCAGCCGCCTCAAGCGCCCCATCCGGGCACTGATCGACGACTATGTGCGCACGGCAGCCAACGCCACCATTGCACTGGAGTTCGACACCACCCCGCAGAAATACATTCTGGGTGTGACCGATGAGCAGTATGACGCCATTGTGAGCAACAAATTCAAGACCTACATCGGGTCGATCATTGCGGCCACCTCGAACCCCGAGACCGGCGAGAACCCGGTGCTGGGTCAGCTGGCGCAGGGCAGCCTGACGCCCCATGTGGAAAAGATGCGCATGACGGCTACCCAGTTTGCAGCGGCCACCGGCCTGACCGTCACCGATGTGGGCGTGGTGAACGACGCCAACCCCACCAGCAGCGACGCCATTCTGGCCCAGAGCCAGACGCTGGTGCTGCTGGCGCAGCAGCTCAACACCGGCAACGGGGACGCCCTGTGCACCATCGCCCGCATGGCGCAGGCGGTGGCCCGGGAGTGCTCTCTTGCCGACCTGACCGAGGAAGAGACCGGCATTGTGGCCCATTTCAAGAACCCAGCCATGCCCAGCGTGGCGGTGACGGCGGACGCTGCCATTAAGATCGCATCCTCCCGGCAGGAGTTTGCCGGCACGGACACCTTCCTGGAGATGATTGGCTTTGACCAGGCGGACATCCGGCGCATCAAGGCGCAGGAGCAGCGCCAGCGCGGACAGAAACTGCTGATGGAGATGGAAGATGCAGATCTCAGCGAAAACGTGGAATGAGTACATCACCCGCCTGTCCCGGCTGAACCAGAAAGCCGGGCAGCTCATGCGGGAGTACATGGACGGGCACCCGGAAGCCGACACCGACGCCCTCATCCGCTACGCCTACGCCCTTGTGACCAAGTACGGCGAGGGCAGCGCAGAGCTTGCCTGTCAGATGTACGACGCCCTGGCCGAGGCGCAGGGGGTCACATTGCCCGCCGCAGAGCCTGCACCCACCGCCACCTATGGCGAGGTGACCGGCATGGTCAAGGCCACGCAGGACAGCCCGCCCAGCCTGCAGCAGGGCGTTTCCCGCATGGTAAAGCAGGCCGGTGCCGACACCACCACCCGCAATGCCATCCGGGACGGTGCGGAGTGGGCATGGGTGCCCCATGGGGACACCTGCCCGTTCTGCATCACGCTGGCGTCCAACGGCTGGCAGAACGCCAGCGATAAAGTGTTGAAGGGCGGTCATGCCCAGCACATCCACGCCAACTGCGACTGCGAGTTTGCCATCCGGTTTGATCACCGCACCACCGTGGCCGGGTATGACCCCGAAAAGTATCTGGCGCAGTACAATGCCGCCGGCGGCGACATCAACGCCATGCGCCGCATTGATTATGCTGCCCGGAAGGATGCCATCAATGCCCAGAAGCGGGCGGCGTATGCCGTGAAAAATGCCTTACCCAAAATCCAAAACTTTAATCCGCTTCCTGAAAATCAGGTGGTCGATGTTCTCCGTAAAGAGGCCCAGCCGTGGATTGATAAGCTCTCTGCTGCCGAACAAGACGCCATACAAAAGTATACATATAACCCCGGAGATCAAAGGCCGAACCGTTTCTTTGAACGCATCAACCGAATGCTGCGCGGCGATTCAGAAGAAGATGCCCATCTGCGCATGTATGCTGAGCGAATCTCTGATGCACTAAAACGCAGTCCCTTGGAGCATGATGTTTTGTGCTATCGGGCAATGGAATTCAATCCTTTCGACGGGATGCAGGTGGGAGATATTGTTTGCCCCGGACAATTTTACAGCACATCCGTAGTGAAAAGCGGCTCTTTGAAAAAGGACTTTCGCATTACAATTTGTGCGAGGTCTGGTTCTCTGGCTGGATATGTTGAACCGTTAAGCAAATTCAAGGAGCAACGAGAACTTTTATTTGACAAAGACACCCTGTATAGAGTATTATTATCAAAAGAGAAAGAAGTTGTGTTGGAGGTGATTTTGCCATGAAAGATAACAAACATATGACGGAAGGCGAACTTGCTTGGCAGGAGCGTCAGGAAACATGGGCAAAAGAGCCTGTCAAATTTCGGAAATTGACGCCTGAGGAAATTGCAAAATTAAAAGAGCAGGGGCGTATTTGATTCTCCCCATCCGCTGAACCACGATGCACACGCACCGTGGTTTTCTTTTGCCCATTTTTAGGAGGCACTCTATGGATAAGCACTCTGGTTCCAACTCTGGCATCGGCTTTTGCGGCCTGCTGAGTATTCTCTTTATCGCCTTAAAGTTGACTGGTTTTATTCACTGGTCATGGCTTTGGGTTCTGTCACCACTCTGGATCAGCCTTGCCATCTGGATCGTGCTGGTTCTGATCGTTACCGCAATTGACCGCTGATCTCGTCCTTTTTCTTTAAGCACTGTGCAAAAAATGCACGGTGCTTTTTTCATGCCGTCTTAGCTCAGAGGCAGAGCGCCGGTCTCCAAAACCGGATGCCGCAGGCCCGAACCCTGCAGACGGTGCCATGTGCCGGTGTTTTTGCCGGCCTATCATTCACAACGCCACGGCTGCGGTAAAGCCGGAAAGGAGAATCCATTATGGCAGAAACTGTGCATCAGGAAAACACCCCCGCTGCCGGAGAGCAGCAGACCGAGCGCACCTTTACCCAGGCGGAGATGAACGCCATCATCTCCGACCGGCTGACCCGTGAGCGCTCCAAATACGCCGACTACGACGACCTGAAAGCCAAGGCAGCCCAGTTCGATGCCGCCCAGGAGGCAGGCAAGACTGAGCTGCAGAAAGCAAACGAGAAGGCCGCAAAGCTCCAGCAGCAGCTGGACGCCCTGAACAGCGCCAACACCCTGCGGGAAGTCCGCGCCAAGGTGTCCGCTGCCACCGGCGTGCCCGCTGACCTGCTCAGCGGCGACACCGAGGAAGCCTGCACCGCACAGGCACAGGCCATCCTCAAGTTTGCAAAGCCCGGCTACCCCAACGTCCGGGACGGCGGTGACCCTCACCACACCCCCACCGGCTCCACCCGCCAGCAGTTTGCCGACTGGTTTGAGCAGGTGACCAAGTAACCTGTAAAGGAGAGATTTTTTACAATGGCAGCAACCGATATCAACCGCACTACCACCATCACCCTGCCCGGTGAGGTGTCCAGCGAGATCCTGCAGAAAACGCAGGAGAGCTCCGCCGTCATGGCGCTGGCCCGCTCCATCAAGCTGCCGGGCCTGGGCGTGACCATTCCGGTCATCACCGGTGACCCGGAGGCCGCATGGGTCGGCGAGACCGACAAGAAGCCCGTCAAGCGCGGCACGCTGGCCACCAAGGTCATGCAGCCCTACACGCTGGCCGTGATCGTGCCCTTCTCCAACCAGTTCCGCCGCGATGTGCCGGCCCTGTACGACGAGCTGGTGAAGCGCCTGCCGCTGGCGCTGGCTCAGAAGTTCGACGCCACCGTGTTTGGCGGCGTCACCGTGCCGGGCTCCAACTTCGACACCCTGAAGAGCTGCACCGCGCAGGAGATCGGCACCAATGCCTATCAGGGCCTTGTGGCTGCCGACGCCGACATCTCCGACCACAACGGCATCCTGAACGGCTGGGTGCTGTCCCCCAAGGGCAAGGCCGCCCTGCTGAACGCCGTGGACACCACCGGCCGTCCGCTGTTCCTGAACAACGTGGCCGAGGGTGCCGTGCCCATGATCCTGGGCGCAAAGACCCTGCAGAGCAAGGGTGCCTACATCGCGGATTCCACTGCCGCCAAGAAGCACGTTGTCGGCTTTGCCGGTGACTGGTCGCAGGCCATGTACGGCACCGTGGAGGGCGTGCAGATCGCAATTTCCGACCAGGCCACCCTGACCGACGGTTCCAACACCATCAACCTGTTCCAGCAGAACATGTTCGCCGTGCGTGCCGAGATCGAGGTGGGCTTCCGCTGCGACACCACCGTGTTCAACAAGCTGACCAAGACCGAAGCCTGATGAGGTGCCCGCATGACCTACGCCGAAGTGTTTGATGTGGAAGCCGGGTTCCGTGCCCTGTCAAAGGACGAACAGACCCGGTGCGCCGCACTGCTGAGCGAGGCGGCCATCATCATTGACGCCTACAACCCGGACGCCGGAGCGGACGCCAAACAGCTCGTTTCCTGCCGGATGGTGCGCCGCCAGCTGGGCGAGGACGACAGCACGGGCGGCGTCAGCTTCCCCATGGGTTCCACCCAGGGCACTGCCACGGCGCTGGGCTACAGCCAGAGCTGGACCATGAGCGGCGGCTCTTCCGGCGAGTTGTATCTTTCCAAGCTGGAAAAGAAGCTGCTGGGCGTGGGCAGCCGCGTGGGGGCCCGCAGCCCGCTGGAGGACTTATGTTGAAAGGCATCGACATCACCCTGTACGAAAAGACCCAGTCCGGCACAGACGAGGCCGACGCCCCGGTCTACACCGAAACGCCGGTCACCGTGCACAACGTGCTGGTGGGCGAACCCTCCGCCGAGGAGATCACCACCGAACTGCAGCTCACCGGCCGGCGGCTGGCCTACACGCTGGCCATCCCCAAGGGCGACGCCCACGACTGGAACGACGTGCAGGTGGCGTTTTTCGGCCAGCACTTCCGCACCTGCGGGGGCGTCGTGCAGGGCATCGAGCGCATGATCCCGCTGTGCTGGAACAAGAAGGTGCAGGTGGTAAGGGATGAGTAAAGTGCGCTTTGAACTGGACCGTGCTGGGGTGCGTGCCCTGATGCGCTCCCCCGAGATGCAGGCCGTGCTGAAAGCGCGGGCCGATACCGTGAAAGACCGCTGTGGCGACGGGTACGAGGCCTATGTGGCCGCCACCCGCGCCGTGGCCGTGGTGGAGACCGCCACCCGGCAGGCCGTTGACGACAATTCCACCAACAACACCCTGCTCAAAGCCACATCAGCCAGCCGGAAGGGCGCGACCGTGCACGGGCACAAACGCCACTTGAAGGACGGCCGGGTCATCACCGTAAGGAGCTACCAGAGGAAGAAATGATCGAAGAAACCATCCGCAGCTTTCTGGCCGAGCGGCTGGACGTGCCGGTGCGGCTGAGCGTGCCAACCCCGGCCCCCGCCCGCTTCGTGGTGGTGGAAAAGACCGGCTCCGGCTATGAGGACGGCATCTATAGCGCCACCATCGCGGTGCAGTCCTACGGGCCCGCCGCCACCAGCCACGACGGCACCCTGGATGCAGCCAAGCTCAACGAGCTTGTCAAGGCCGCCATGCAGGACGCCGACGGCCTGCCGCAGCTTGTGCGCTGCGACCTTTATTCCGACTACAATTTCCCCGACACCACCCGAAAACGACCCCGCTATCAGGCCGTTTTCGGCGTGGTGCATTACTGATTGAAAGGAGCCTTTTTTATGGCAGATGCAAAGAACGTGACCGCTGCAAAGCCCAAGGTGGGCGGTGCCGTCTGGCGTGCCCCGCTGGGCACCACTTTGCCTACCGACGCCAAGACCGAACTGGACAAGGCTTTTAAGTGCCTGGGCTACGCCTCCGAGGACGGCGTGACCAACAGCAACTCGCCCTCCAGCGAGAACACCAACGCCTGGGGCGGCGACACCGTGCTGACCCAGCAGACCGAGAAGCCCGACACCTTCCAGTACACCCTGCTGGAGGCCCTGAACGTGGAGGTGCTCAAGTCCGTGTATGGCGACAGCAACGTCACCGGCACGCTGGAGACCGGCATCACCGTGAAGGCCAACAGCCAGGAGCAGGCCGACTGCAGCTGGGTCATTGAGATGGTGATGAAGAACAAGGCGGTCAAGCGCATCGTCATCCCGGATGCCGCCGTCACCGCCGTGGGCGATATCACCTACGCCAAGAGCGCCGTGGGTTACAACACCACCCTGACCGCCGTGCCGGATGCCCAGGGCAACACCCATTACGAGTACATTCTGGGCGGCACTGCTGCCGCCCAGGCCGCTGCCAAGACCAAGGAGGTGCAGGCATGATCACTGCAAAGACTGAATCCGGCTTTTCCATCGAGCTGGAGGACGACGCTCTGGAGGACCAGGAACTGTTCGACGCCATTTCCGGCATGCAGGACGGCAACGTGTTCAGCATGAGCCACCTGACCGAGCGCCTGCTGGGCACCGAGGGCCGCAAGAAGCTCTATGACCACCTGCGCAACGACAAGGGCCGTGTGCCGCCCCAGGCGGTGGCGCAGGCTCTGAATGAACTGCTGACCAGCTTTTCTGCCGGAAAAAACTCTGCATCCTCGCCGAACTGATCGCATCGGACGAGGACGCGCTCATCTGCGATTTCGCGCAATATTACCATGTGCTGGACTGGCGCAGCCTGCCGCTGCGTCTGGCGGCTACCCTTGCTGCCGGCCTGCCGGAGGACAGCCGCAGCATGATGAAGGCCAGCGGCAAGACCGTGCCGCTGCACATCGAGCTGCAAGCCTACACCGCCGACCGCCTGACGCAGATCCTGTGGGGCCTGAGTAACGACACCCGGACGGTGCCCTCTGTGCTGGCAGACCTGCACGGCCTGTCCGCGGACAGCGATACCGACGTGCAGAGCTACGACAGCCCGGAAGAGTTTGAGGCCGCCCTTGCGGCCCTGAAAGGAGGTGGATGACCATGCCGGACGGCATTGAGCTGGCAAAAGCGTATGTGCAGATCGTGCCCTCGGCAGAGGGCATCCAGGGCAAGATCACCGAAGCCCTAGGCGGGGAGCCTGCGGCAGCCGGTGACGCCGCCGGACAGTCCCTCGGTGCCCAGCTGGTGGGCACCCTGAAAAAGGTGATCGCGGCTGCCGGCATCGGCAAGATCATCTCGGAATCCATCAACCTGGGCGGCGCGCTGCAGCAGAGCCTGGGCGGTGTGGAAACGCTGTTCAAGGACAGCGCCGACACGGTCAAGCAGTATGCCGCCCAGGCCTACAAGACCGTGGGCCTGTCGGCCAACGACTACATGGAGCAGACCACCAGCTTTGCCGCCAGCCTGCTGTCCAGCGTGAGCCAGGACACCCAGGCGGCTGCCGATCTGGCCAACATGGCTATGGTGGACATGGCCGACAACTCCAACAAGATGGGCACCTCCATGCAGGACATCCAGAACGCCTATCAGGGGTTTGCCAAGCAGAATTACACCATGCTGGACAACCTCAAGCTGGGCTATGGCGGCACGCAGGCCGAGATGCAGCGTCTGCTGAAGGATGCCGAGAAACTCTCCGGCGTGCACTACGACCTGGGCAACCTAGCCGACATGTACAGCGCCATCCACGTCATCCAGCAGGAAATGGACATCACCGGCACTACCGCAAGGGAAGCAGCCACCACCCTGACCGGCAGCTTTGCCGCCATGAAGGCGGCTGCGGAAAACGTGATGGGCAACTGGTCCACCGGCGCAGACCTCACCGAGCCGCTGCAGGCGCTGGCCGACACGGCACAGACCTTTCTTGTGGATAACCTGCTGCCCATGATCGGCAATGTACTGGCAGGCATTCCGGAAATCGTTTACAGCCTTGTGCCGGAGCTCCTGCAGACCGGCACCGAGCTGCTCAGCTCCCTGGCACAGGGCTTCACCGAGGGCATCCCGGAGTTCTTCTCCACCGCTCTGCCGCAGCTGCTGGCATTTACAGACCAGCTGCGGGACAACGCGGCCAGCTTTGTGGACGCCGGTCTGAACCTTATCACCCAGCTGCTCAACGGCCTGATCGCCGGTCTGCCGGATCTGATCGCCTATGTGCCGGATATCATCATCAACATCTGCGGCATCATCAACGACAACATGCCCAAGATCCTCGGCGAGGGCGTGGCCATCATCGTGCAGCTGGTCGCCGGTCTTGTACAGACCGTGCCCAGTCTGCTGGCCAACTGGAAAAAGATTCTGCAGGCTGTCCTGTCGGTGATTTCGGCCATTAACTGGCTGAACATCGGCAAGATCATCCTCACCGGTGTGGCAAACGGCGTCAAGAGCATGGGCACAAGCATGCTGAACGCCTTCAAGGGCGGCTTTTCCAGTGCTCTTGCCTGGATCAAGAGCCTGCCCTCGCAGGCTGTGCAGTGGGGCAAGAACCTGATTCAGAGTTTCATCAACGGCCTTACCGGCAAAGGCGGTGCGGTTGGTGCAGGAGCCATCGCAGCCACCGCCGGTGCCACCATTGCTAAAACCGCCAGCGGGAACGACCGGTCCTCCGTCTGGGCGGACGCCAACGCCGACGTGGCCGACAGCGCCCAGTCCATGGCGGAGGTGGTCGTCCCGGCCTATACCAAGTCCGGGGACGCCGCCACCAAGGCGGCCAAAAAGACCAAGGCCGCCGCACAGGCCGCCGAGACCCTGCTGTGGTCCCTGCAGGACGCAGGCCACACCGACACCACCAACGCCCTGGGCAAGGTGACCATCCAGACCACCGAGCTCACCGAGCACCTGCGCAAGGGCAGCGAGGAGTATGACCGGCTGACCCGCACCGTGACCGAATCCGGCAAGGAGATGGTGAACGGCGTGGTGAAAAACTACAAGACTGTCACCAAGTATGTCACCGACCACGGCAAGACCACGGCCCAGACCCAGAAGACCTATGAAGAGATCGCTGCCACTGTAGCCAAGACCGTTACGTCTACAACGGATTCCGTGGTCAACGGCATTGCCACCAGCACCAAGACCATCACCGAGACCCTGACCGACAAAACCACGACCCAGAAACAGGTCATCACCGAGACCTGCAACGACATCGTGGACGGGGCGCTGGTCACGGTGGAGCGGGTCAAGACCATTGCCGCCGATGGTGTCCCGCAGATCACCGAGGAGATCAAGAAAGCCTCTGCCAACAGCTTTGACGGCCTCGTCAAGGGCTGGCAGGACGAGGCCGACAAGGGCGTGGTGGGTACCTTCAGCACGCTGGTGACTGCTGTGAAGAAGCAGGACTGGCAGTCTGTCGGCGAATGGGTGCTGTCCACCCTGTACAACGGCCTTGCCCCGCAGGCAAAGCAGCTCATTGACGACTTCGGCAAGAACCTGATCCAGCAGGTCAACAACGCGCTGGGCAAGGGGGTCAGTGCCGTCTCCAACGGCCTGTGGGATATGGGCGGCGACCTCGCCAAGGGCCTGACCAGCGGTTTTGCAGACGTGCTCACGCAGGCGCAGGGCCTTGGTTCCACCCTCACCGGCATCTTTCAGGGACTCAAAGGTCCGCTCACTGCGGCTGCCGCTGCCATCAGCACCGGCCTGAAGGGCGGACTGATCTCCAGCTTCCCGGAGATTCTGGCCTCCATGGGCACCCTGATTGGCTCCATCGGCAGCGCCTTTGTGGGCATGCTGGAAGCCGTCGCGGCGGCACTGTTCCCCACCGGATTCGGTGCCCCGCAGGCCCTGCTCATGATCGCGGCAGGCGTGGCCCTGACCGCCGCCATTGCGGCCATCGTGGCCGGCGTCGGCGGCGCGTTCAAGCGCAAGACCACGCCCGGCATCTCCGGCGGCACTTCCGGCAGCAGCACGACCTCCACGGCATCCGGCTCCCTGTGGGATTACGAGAAGCGCGCCCCGCTGCCGCAGCGCACCCAGCGGCCCAACATCGAGGTCAACCAGTACATTTACAGCAAAGCGCAGACGGCCGCCGACCTGATGCGTGAAGCGCAGTATGAGCAGAGAAGGGCGGTGCTGCAGGGTGTTTGATGCTGTTTTTACCACTGGCACCGGCCAGAGCTTCGCTTTTGGCTATGCCGCCGGCGTGCTGTGGAGCTGCGACCCGCTGGGCGACCTGCCCGTGGAGCTGGAGACCAGCCAGGGCTACCAGCAGGTGGGTGCCACCGTGGACAGCCGGAGCATCTCCGGCGTCACCCGCACCATCACCGGGCGCATCCTGCGCAACGCCGACTACTGCAAGCGCCAGCTGCGGGACATTTTTGCTCCCGGCGTCACCGGCCGCCTGACCGTGGCCGGAAAATACTGGTGTGACGCCGAGGTGCAGCGCTGCCCGGCCATTTCGCCGGCAGTGCTGTGGCCAACCTTCAGTTTCCAGCTCTACTGCCCGAACCCCTACTGGCACAGTGTGGCCAAGACCACGGCAGCCACCATCAAGGTAACGCCCGTGTTCCGGCTGCCGGTGTGCTACACCTCGCATCAGTACGGCATCCGGGAACAGGCCAGCTACATCCGCATCCTCAACAGCGGTCTGGACACCCGGAGCTGGAAGCTCTCGCTGACCGCCCGGGGCGAGGTGGTCAACCCCGGCGTCATCAACCCGGAGACCGGCGAATATCTGCGCTTCATCACGACCCTGCAGGACGGTGACGAGCTGCAGGTCTACCGGGAAAACGGCGAGCTCCGGGTGGAGCGGGTCATCGACGGCAAAGGCTACGACGTCCTTTCGTTGCTGGACGGCAGCAGCACCCTCTGGACGGTATACCACGGGGCGCAGGCATGGCAGCGCACGGCGGATTCCGGCGACGGCTGGCTGTTTCTGTCGCTGACCATGCATGCCGCATTTACCACGATCATCACGGAGGGTTCCAATGGCTGAGATCACATCCGCCCTGACGGCATCCGGGTACAAGAGCCTCTGCGTCTATAACGACCGGCTGGAGCTGCTGGGCCGCATCGAGAGCTGGCTGTCTCTGGTCTGGCCGGAGCGCTACAACGTCTACAGCAACGTGCAGGGGGCTCAGCTGGAGCTCCACGACACCACCGCCCTGCAGGCCCTCTGCCGCCCGGACCGTTATCTCTGGCTGGTCGGCAGCGACCGGCTCATGCGCATCGTGTCGGCCCAGAAAGCCGATCACAAGCTGGTCCTCTACACCAAGGACGCCGCCTGCATCCTCGACGAGCGGGTCAGCACGGGCACCCTGAGCAGCTTTGCCGTGGAGGACACGCTGCGTGGTCTGGTGTCCGGGGCCGCCGCATGGCCCTGCCTGGAGCTGGGCGACCCGGCCGGTCTGGCCGACGCCTACGCCGGAGAGGTCAAGCCCGGCAGCCTGCTGAGCATTGCAGAGCAGGTGTGCCAGGAGCTGGACATCGGCTTCCGGGTGCGGTTCGACCAGCAGCAGAACAAGCTGCTGTTTGAGCTGTACCGGCCCAAGCTGGACCCCAACGCCCGCTATGCGCCCCAGTACGGCAACCTGACCGACCTGGCCTATACCGAGAGCATCACGGACTACAAGAACATCTGCACCGTGGTGGGGGCCGACGGCACGGTGACCGTGGGGGCCACCGACAACACCGGGACGGCCCGGCGGGAGATGCTGCTGGATGCCTCCAGCAAGAAAAAGGAGGACGGCCAGTCCCAGAGCGAGTACCTTGCCGCCCTGCGCACGCTGGGCGAGCAGGAGCTGGCGAAGCACACCCGGCTGGAGAATTTTGAGTTCACCCCCACCGGCCCCGTGACGGTGGGCAAGGTGGTGGCGGCCAGCCTGCCCGGCACCGACATCCAGGCAGCGGCCCGCATCACGTCGGTGACCCTGCAGTCTCAGAAGGGTGAAAATACGGTCAGTACCGAGATCGGCACCCCCATCCTCAGGAGGAAAAACACATGAGCATCATTACCTATCCGCTGGACGGCGTGACCTACAGTGCCGAAGATGTAGCCACCTACCTGTGCACCCGCACGTCCGGCGTCTACGCAAAGGACAGCAATTTCGCCGTCAGCATCACCGGCACCCGGCAGATCACCATTGCCCCGGGCCTTGCCTGGATCAACTACGACGACTTCAAAGGCGTGTCCGTTTGCAGCCGGGAGGACACGGTGCTGACCGTGCCCGACGCCGACAACACCCTCAACCGGGTGGATCGTGTGGTGCTGCAGTTTGATACGTCGTCCAACCTCACCGCCATCCGACTCAAGACCGGCACGCCTGCCGTGGCCGCTCAGCCGCCCGACATCCTGCAGAACCACAACCAGTACGAGCTGGGCCTGTGCACGATCTCTGTCCCGGCGGGGTCGGCGGCGGTCACCTCCGCCGACATCACCGACACCCGCACCGATGAGGCCGTCTGCGGCCTCATGCGGGACGGCGTCACCGGCATCCCCACCGAGACACTGCTGGCCCAGTACACCGCCATCCTCACCGCCATGCAGCAGAGCGGCAACGCCCAGCTGCAGCAGCTTGCGGAGAGCATCAAGGCGGTGGATTCCGGCAGCTTCTACACCAAAGAGCAGGCGGACGCCAAGTTCGGCACGCCGTACGCCCTGCCGCCTGCTACGGCAGACCAGCTGGGCGGCGTGAAGGTGGGCGACTATCTGGACATCGCCCCGGACGGCACCCTCAGCGGCAAGACCCTCAACGACAAGATCGCTGCCGCCGTGGCGGTAAAGTCGGAGCCCCGGCTGGTGTGGAGCGGAAAAACAACGATTGGGATGAGAAAAACTCAGACAATTAATGTTCAGGACGGTGTAGATTACGTTAACCTCCGCATGAACGGTGGCGCAGACGAATTTGATTTTAATCTTACCCCTGGTATGTCATATAAAACTAGCAGTTTTGGCGCGGGAAGTCTCACGGTCACAGTATTATTTTCGGCCGACAAAAAAAGGCTTGAGTGTACCCTTACCAATACGCTGAATACTGTACCGGTTGTATTCACCGGCTACCACTACCCCACCCTTGCCGAACTGCTGACCGAGGCCCAGGCCGCGCAGGACGATGCCGACGCACTGAACCTTGACCAGGACTACCGCCTGACTCTTTTGGAGCTGGGCGTGACCGATGATGAAACAACTGAAACCGCATGACCAGAAAGGAAGGAATACTATGGCACTTTATAACACCTGCAAGCGTATGATTGAGCGTGGCAAGACCGCCGGTATGGCAAAAAAGCTGGATATCTTCTACGCCGCCAACAAGCTGACTGATGAGCAATATGCCGAGCTGACCGAGATGCTGACTGAAAAGACCAGCGCCTGACCGGGCCGGAAAAGGACGCGCCAAGGAGGTGTTGCTTTATGATCGAGTTTCCCATCACGCTGACATCCGGCGGCAGCGTATGCCTGCCGGGGTACGCCTCGGCGCTGGCGCTGGGCTACGCCAAAAACAAGAGCGTGTACCGCCTTGCCGTTACAGCCACCGGCGAGTGGGCAGGGCTGACCGCAGATGACATCGCAGAGGTTGAAGCCCTTGCGCAGGCGTACTATGACGCGCTTGACGCAGAAGACAAGGCAGACGCTGAGGAAAATACAAAAATCGGGGTCTGACCCCGTGAAAGGACGTGATACATATGGCGATCAAACAGTATAGCCTTGCCAAGGACGGCAGCCGCCGCCTGGCCCCGGGCTTTAAAGTGCGCGAGTTCCGGTGCCGCGACGGCAGCGACGTCGTGATGATCGACGAGAGCCTTGTGGTGCTTTTGCAGGCCATCCGGGAGCATTTTAACAAGCCCATCACGATCACCAGCGGCTACCGCACGGCGGCCCACAACGCGGCCGTGGGTGGAGCCAAGAGCAGCCAGCACCTGCTGGGCCGGGCGGCGGACATCCAGGTGGCGGGCGTGTCCGTCGAGGACGTGGCCGCCTACGCTGAAAGCCTGCTGCCCGGCTGGGGCGGCGTTGGCCGCTACCCGGTCAAGGCAGGCCGCACCAAGGGCTGGGTGCATGTGGACACCCGGCCCAACAAAAGCAGATGGACGCAGTAAACGCAGTAAGAGGGGGTGAACTATATGGCCAGCTATCTGATCTCCGACGCACCCTATGCGGCGTGGCTCTCTGACGTACTTGCTACACTGGAAGAGTGCAAAATCGAGAAAATTGCTGTTGCAGCTCCGCTGCCTAACGGCGAGGTATTCACGGGCTACTTCCGCCTGGACACGATGGACAAGGCCCTTCTGGCGGCCAACATGCAGGCCGACGCTGTGTTGGACGCAGTGTGCCACAACGGACAGCGCATCCAGCAGGCGTGGGAGGACAACGCCGAGGACGAAAGGGGGTGATACCAATGGAGAGCATCATCTCAGCTATCCTTGCCGGTGCCGTGACCCTGATCGGGGTGCTGATCGCCAACAGCCGCAGTCAGGCTGTGACCGACACCAAGCTGGAAGAGCTGACCCGCGAGGTGCGGGAGCACAACAATTTTGCTCGCCGCGTCCCCATTTTGGAAGAGCAGATGAAGGTGGCCAACCACCGCATCGCTGATTTAGAAGCAGACGAACACGAAAGAGAAAGGAACTAACTATGAATAACCTGAACAACAAGATCTCCGCCGGTACCATCGCCCGCACCGCCTGCCTGCTGCTGGCCTTGACCAACCAGATTCTCAGCGCCTGCGGCAAGCCCGTGCTGCCCATCGAGAGCGCCACCGTGGAGCAGCTGGTCACCGCTGGCATCACCACCGTGGCCGCGCTGATTGCCTGGTGGAAGAACAACAGCTTCACCACCGCCGCGCTGGAGGCCGACAAGACCTATGACCGGCTGAAGAGCCAGATCGGGAAGTAAGCCAGCCGCACTACTTAGCCGCCCTGGCGGCAGGCCGCAAGGCCGCATAGCATGACAACAGCCCCGTGGTTCCGGTGATTCCGGTTCCACGGGGCTGTTTTTGCATTTATGGGTCGATCAGAACACGGAGTTCCCGCACCACATCCTGCAGCTCACGGCAAAGCCGCTCCACTTCCGGAGAGTTATCCATAGCACCGGCAGCCTGTATGCGCTTGATGTCCTGCTGCGCCTTAGCAAGTGCTGCACAGATTTGTGTGCGTTTTTCCTCGGAAATGTTCATGATAATCACCATTTTATTTTAAAAGCGGGTTACCAAATGGGTTATTAAATCAAAAAGCACGTTGATTTTTTGTAAATCAACGTGCTTTTCTTCATGCCGCCGACGGGGGTCGAACCCGTACTCTGTCTCCAGAAAGGGATTTTAAGTCCCTCGTGTCTGCCAATTTCACCACAGCGGCACACCGATACCCGGCTTACAAAGCCCTGCTGCCCCATATTGCTGTAGGGAGCCGGGAATAACAGGTGTGAGGTAAAATTATGTCAATCCGACCGAACGCAAATCGACCGAATGAACACAAATCAGCATGGTCTATAGTACAATAGTTTGCCCGGTTTGTCAAGAAAAGGCGTTACACTTTTCCGCCGTGCAGCTCTGCGTACATTCTGGCGCGGCACTCGGCCACGGCAGGGGTCATGTTGACGTAATGCTTGTGCGGGCACTCCAGACGCAGCTCGCTCTCCCAGGTCTCCTCGGTGAGCTGTTTTGCGATGTAGGCCTTCTTCTCGGCAATGGAGGGCAGCTCCATGGCCAGCTGGCCGCCCAGGATGTGCGGCACCAGCAGCGGCTTGACCACCGTCGGGGTAAAGGTAACGGTGCGCTCAATAGCGTCAGAGTCCAGGTTGACCATCGTGATGGGCTTGCCGGCCTCGATCACCTCGCCGTCCATGGCGATCAGGTCACACTGGGCCTGTCCGTTTTCATCGTAGAGACGCCAGGGCATCTTCTTGCCGGGGATGATGGCCTTGCTGGCCGAATCCGAGCACTTCATCTTGGGGGTATAGCTGCCGTCCGGCTGCTTGACAGCCACCAGCTTGTACACGCCGCCGAACACGGGGTCGGAAGCAGAGGTGATCAGGTTCTCGCCCACGCCGTAGGAATCAAAATGGGCGTGCTCATACAGCTCCATGTTGGCGATCTTCTTTTCGTCCAGACCGTTGGAGGCCACCAGCTTGATGTAGGGCTTGCCGGCAGCGTCCAGTGCCTTCCGCAGACGCTTGGAGCCGCGGGCCAGGTCGCCGGAGTCGATGCGGGCGCTCTTGACGCGGCGGTTGGGGTCATTGGGGTACTTCTCGATCAGGTAGTCGTCCA
>ENA-ORUG01000466-ORUG01000466.1-human-gut-metagenome-genome-assembly--contig:-NODE-466-length-47277-cov-18.454597_pt1 | contig 47277 bp, 40 predicted proteins | sample MGYA00242079_ERZ509207 | MGnify/ENA primary metagenome ERZ509207 (study PRJEB26280, sample SAMEA2338780) | human gut metagenome | biome: human gut; feature: human-associated habitat; material: faeces...
GCTTCTCCCACGTCATCGACTCCCTGAGCGCCATCAAGTACGCCAAGGTCAAGGTCGTGCGCGACGAGACCGGCCTGGCCACCGGCTATGAGGTGGAGGGCGACTTCCCCAAGTACGGCAACGATGACGACCGTGCCGATGAGATCGGCGTTTGGCTGCTGCGCACCTTCCTGGAGATGATCAAGAAGCGCCACACCTACCGCAACTCCGAGGCTACCACCTCCATCCTGACCATTACCTCCAACGTGGTGTACGGCAAGTACACCGGTGCTCTGCCCGATGGCCGTGCCGCCTTTACCCCCTTTGCACCCGGTGCAAACCCCAGCTACGGTGCGGAGCAGAACGGCCTGCTGGCTTCCCTGAACTCTGTTGCCAAGCTGCCCTACCACTGGGCTCTGGACGGCATCTCCAACACCCAGACCATCAACCCCGAGGCTCTGGGCCACAGCGAGGAGGAGCGCAAGGAGAACCTGGTGCAGGTGCTGGACGGCTACTTCGATCAGGGTGCACACCACCTGAACGTGAACGTGTTCGGCAAGGAGAAGCTGCTGGATGCCATGGAGCACCCCGAAAAGGAAGAATACGCTAACTTCACCATCCGCGTCTCCGGCTATGCGGTCAAGTTCATCGACCTGACCCGCGAGCAGCAGATGGACGTGATCTCCCGTACCTGCCATGCCGCACTGTGACCCTATCGGTCTCGTCCACTCCCTGGAAAGCTTCGGCTCGGTGGACGGGCCGGGTGTCCGGTTCGTTGTCTTTCTGCAGGGCTGTGCCCTGCGCTGCAAATACTGCCACAACCCCGAAACGTGGAGCGCTGAGGGCGGCACGGAATGGTCTCCGGAGAAGCTGTTCCAGCACGTCTGGCGCTACCGCAATTACTGGGGCAAGAAGGGCGGCATCACCGTCAGCGGCGGCGAGCCGCTGCGGCAGATGGACTTCTTGATAAAATTCTTCCAGCTGGCGCGCGCCAAGGGGGTACACACCGCGCTGGACACGGCCGGTCAGCCGTTCCAGCCCGATGACCCCGCCTACCTGGCCGCCTTCGATACCCTGATGGCTTCCACCAGTCTGGTCATCCTGGATCTCAAGGAGATCGACCCGGAGAAGCACCGTCAGCTTACCGGCAGGGACAATGCCAACATCTTAGCCATGGCACGGCATATTTCCGATCTGGGCGTTCCGCTCTGGATCCGGCATGTGCTGGTGCCCGGCCTCACCGATGACGAGGAGGGCCTGCGCAGGACCGCAGATTTCATCCGCAGCCTGAAAACGGTGCAGCGGGTGGAGGTTCTTCCCTACCACACGCTGGGGCTGTTCAAGTGGCAGAAGCTGGGCATCTCCTATCCCCTGCCCGATGCTGTTCCCCCCACGGCGGAACAGGTCCGCCGGGCGGAGGAACTGCTGGAAGTGGCTAAGTACCCCGGCTGAAGCGATGCAGCCGCCGGTGCTTGACAAAGCTTTTTGCATCTGATTTAATAAAATCAAATAGAAGATGGAGCCCTTCGGCGGCTCACGCATCAGGGACCCCCCTGCTTTTCCGGGGTAAACTGCGTGAGCGCCGGAGGGCTCTTTTTGCATGGCCGTCTATCTGGACGAGGCCTGCACCCGGAAAGCCGCTGAGGTCACCTTCCCCGCCAGCACGGACTGGCAGGAGGTACAGGGCAGCTTTTCTGCTCCGGCAGGAACCTTCCCGCTCTTCTTCCGGCTGAACTGCACCGGCAGGGTGGACTGGGAAAGCTTCATCCTGACTTAAACAAAAAACGACCCTCTCTATCACGCTGACGTATGCCCGCTCCCTTTTTGGGGAGGTGGCACTGCGAAGCAATGATAGAGAGGGTCGTTTATTTTTCTTCACTTCCGGCGTGATACACCTGCAGATACACCCTTTTGCGCTCGGCATCCGTGTTCTCTGCCAGCTGCTGGCAGAAACGCTCATCCTCGAACAGGGCGACCACATTGGGCGCATAGCGGGTGCCGCTCTGGGCCCGCAGCTCTTCCAGCAGAGCGCGGAAGGGCTTGGCAAGGTTGTAGCACCGGCCGATATTATCGGTGGCGGCATCCAGCGAGTCTGCCACGCTCAGCGCATCCACGATCCCCTTGATCTCCGGCGGGCAGGAGGGTACATCATTGGGATATCCGCCCTTGCCGTTGTAATAGCAGTGGTGATAGAGTGCCGCCGGGGCCAGCGTTCTTCCGCAGCCCATTCTATTCAGAATGGCAGCGCCGGTCCTTGGGTGGCTCTGGATGCAGAAAAACTCCTCATCCAGCAGGCGGCGGGCATTGTTGTCGATGTACATCAGAACGGCACACTTGCCAAGGTCGTGGTACAGGCCGCACTCATAGGCTGTCTGGCAGAACTCTTCCCGCCGGGCCTGCACCTCGGCCGCGCTCCTGCAGCCCAGCAGGCCAACCAGTGTTTCGGGCCTTGTCTCGATCTGCCGATGTAGCAGGGCACGGGTCAGCTCTGCCACCATCAGCGAGTGGACATAGGTCGGCTTGTGCCCGGCCAAGATACTGCCCAGCATCCGGCGGTTCGCCGTTTCATCTGAGCTGGTGCTGATCTTGCTCAACTCCCAGGCGGCAGAGTTTACCACACGGGGATACTGGCTGGCCGGCATCTGTTCCAGATACTGATCCGCAGAACGGCGTACCTGCTCCACGGTTGCACGATACCTCTGTGCTCCCGCCTCGTCCAGACGTTCTGCATAGACCGAGAGATAGGCCGCCAGAACCAGCTTCCGGTTGATGGCCTCGGCAGAATAATTATCCTGCGCCACGCTTCCCGCCGATTCCAGAAGGATCTTGACCACGTCTTCCAGGCTGCCCACCCCGGCATGGTAGCGGGCAGCGGCGTAAAAATAGGGCACCCGCCAGTTCTGCAGGCGCGCATCCTGACCCTTGTACTTCTTCTTGTGCCCCCAGATGTATTCCGCCGATTCCAGCACCTGCCGCGCCACCTCGGGATCCTCCTCCTGCCGCAGATGGGTCAGCAGGGTCATGCGGTCCATGTGCATGGAATAGATGTAGCTTTCCCAGGGGAACTCCGGGTCCAGCGCATGGTAATGCGCAGACTGGATGATGTCCATTGCGCGGCGGAACCGCTCCAGATACCGGCAGCTTTCCGCATGGGTGCCGCGGGACATCCCCAGCCGGGTGTTGCCCACACAGCGGATGAGATACTACCGGGTATTCCTGTCCAGCTGTTCATACTGTGACATGTATTCAGCAGCTTCCGTAAAATAGACCTGGATCGCATCTCCCAACAGGTTGATGCCAGTTCCCTCATCCCGGACGTTCATATAATGCAGGGTGATGCCTGTGTAGTACAGCTCCCTGACGATCATGGGCACGTCTTCCCGGCTACGGGCCGCTGCCAGCAGCAGCTGATGCACCTTGAACGCCACACCTATATCCTCGCTGTTCGCATAGTTGAACAGCCTGCCTGCAAAGGCACTCAGTCCCTGGATATCCTCTTCGGTCAGGGAGGCAGGGTCACGGTCGTAGACAAACTGCGCCAGCAGTGCCTCATTCTGCCGCATCAGGGCGTTGCATCTCAGCGCGTTGGTCTGGATCTCTCCCAGCACAGCAGCGGGAGCTTTTCCCTCCGGAAAGCTGGGCCGGGAGATCGAGCGCACAACGCGCAGATCCCGAATATACTGTTCAAAAGCCTCTGCCTGTGTGCACTCCATCTTATCAGCCCCTTTTGTCGAAGTCCGTCGTTCGATTTGAAACTATAATTCAGTATACGGCATTTTTCGGCAGAAATCAACTGATTTTCGCAGATTTTTAGCCCCCCCCCCCGAATATTTTTACGCATTCATACGTCATTTTTGCATAAAACACACTTTTACCGGGGGATCGGGTGCGCTTGATTTACGAAATTGCTTCCGGCAGCTGCATCCATTTGCCCTTCCAGGCGTAGAGCACCATCAACACTGCACCCACAGCCCAGGACACCGGGTAGACCAGCAGCACACCCTCAATGCCTGCAAACAGGGGCAGGGCAAACTGGATCCAGACGATGCGGAACAGGCACAGGGAGATCAGCAGCACCACCATGGGCGGCACGCTCTTGCCGGTGCCGCGCACCGTACCGGCAAGGCCCTGCAGGATGCCAAGCATCCAGTAGAAGGGGCAGAAATAGAGCATACAGATCTTGCCGTAGGCAATGACCGTTTCATCGCCGGTGAACAGGTGCATGATGGGGTCCTGGAAGGCGAGCAGCAGGATGCCGGTCAGGATGGTGTAAACGATGCACATGCCCAGGGTGACAAAGGTGCCCTTTTTGACACGGTCGATCTTGCCCGCACCAAAGTTCTGACCCACAAAGGTGGTGGCCGCCATACTGAAGCTCAGCACAGGCAGAATGTTGAAGCCATCCACCTTCATATAGGCGGCAAAGCCTGCCATGGCAGCGGCACCATAGCCGTTGACACTGACCTGCACCAGCACATTGGAAAGGGAGATGACCATATTCTGGATACCGGTGGGCAGGCCCACCTTGATGATGCGGACCGCCATCTTTTTGTGCACGCGCACATCCTTTGCCGTCACGCGGTAATCGTCCTCCACCCGCATCAGAAAGCGCAGGGAGAGCACACAGGACACCAGCTGGCTGATATCGGTGGCAATGGCCGCACCGGCCACGCCCATCTTGCATCCGGCAATCAGAACAAGGTCGAGGACGATGTTGGTGATGGAGGCAACACCCAGGTAAAGCAGGCTCCGCTTGGAGTTGCCGGCGGCGTTCAGGATACCGGCCGCCATGTTATACACCACGCTGAACAGCACGCCGCCAAAATAGAGCCGCATATAGAGCACGGCATCCTCCAGCACCTCTGCGGGGGTGTTCATGGCGGTGAGCAGGGCCCGGCTGACGGCAATGCCGCACACGGTCAGGATCGCACCCAGAATGGCCGAAAGGGCCAGGGAGGTGTGCACCGCAGTGTGCGCGCCCTCCCTGTCCTTGGCTCCCAGAAACTGGGACACCACGACACCGACACCCACGGCAATGCCCTGGCTGAACCCGATGAGCAGGAAGATGGGCGAGCCGCTGGAGCCGACGGCTGCCAGCGCGTTGCTGCCCACAAAGTTGCCCACGATGATGGAATCGGCGGTGTTGTACAGCTGCTGCAGCATGTTGCCCAGGATCAGCGGCACCGAGAAGAGCAGGATGCTCTTCCAGATGCTGCCCTCTGTCATCAGCCGTGATTTTTTCTTTTCTTCTAAAATCGTCTGTGCCATAATGTTTCCTTTTTCACGCAAAGCTTCAACTCATATATCAATTGTCATACAAATAAATGATACCTTGTTTCTACCAAAAAGTCAAGCAAAAGCGTAAAAAGGGGCGTTTTTACCGGTTCCGCCCTATTTCCACCCTCTTGCCGCTGGGTCCAGCATCTCGGCGGCAGAGTAGACCAGGGCGTTGCAGACTGCGGCGGCCACGGTGCTTCCGCCCTTGCGGCCCATGGCCGCGATGGCAGGCACGCCGTGGGCTGCACAGGCGGCAAACAGCGCTTCCTTGCTTTCCACCACATTCACAAAGCCCACCGGCACGGCGATGACCAGGGCAGGCCGCAGCCCGGCCTCGATCTCTTCCACAATGGTCAGCAGAGCGGTGGGGGCATTGCCCACCGCAAGGATGGCCCCGGGGTGCTCCTGCGCCGCGCGGTGCATGGAGGCCACTGCCCGGGTGGTGCCGGTCTCGGCTGCGATCCGCGCCACCTCGGGGTCCGCCATGTAGCAGAGGGCACTGCCGCCCAGCCGGGCAAGGGCAGGCTTGGAAATGCCCGAAAGCGCCATGTTGGTGTCGGTGATGATAGGGGTCCCGGCCCGCAGGGCGGCCACGCCTGCCGCCACAGCCCCCGGCGTGAAGCGCAGATTTTTCGCATAGTCAAAGTCGGCGGTGGTGTGGATGACCCGCTTGACCACAGCGGCAGTCTCGGGCGGCGGGGTCAGGCCCTGCGCTTCCAGCTCTGCCGTGATGATGGAAAGGCTTGTCCGCTCAATGTCGGCGGGCAGATGATGTTGTGGGATCATTGTGCATTCCTCCGCGGGTTCTCCAACCCCATGGCCGCGTAAACGGCATCCAGATCCAGCGCGCCGCGCACGCCATCGGCCAGCAGGTCAAACTGCTGCTGGCGGTACTGCTCCATCGGGATGAGGGCCGCGCTGTCCGGCGCAATGCCCTTGCGCCGGCAGAGCAGGGCCACCAGCTTCTCGGTGAGCTCCCCGGTATCAAACAGGCCGTGCAGGTAGGTACCGAACACATTGTCCTGCACGCAGCCCTCGGGTGTGCCGTCTGCCAGTGTGCAGAAGGGCACACCCTGCACCTCGGTGCGGCCGGTGTGGATCTGATATCCGGTCAGGGCCGCGCCCGCAAAGGGGGCGGCGGTCACGGCGGCAGTGTCCTGGGTGCGGTGCTTCTGGCCGGTAAAGACCGTGCGGGTGGGCAGCAGCCCCAGCCCCCGCACGGTCTGCGCCGTACCGCTCTCCGTGCCCTCAGGGTCGGCCAGCGTCTCGCCCATCATCTGATACCCGCCGCAGACCCCCAGCACCGGCGTGCCGCTGGCCGCCAGCTTCAACAGGGCTGCTTCCAGCCCGGACTGCCGCAGCCAGAGCAGGTCATCCACTGTGTTCTTGGTGCCGGGCAGGATGATGAGATCCGGTGTGCCCAGCTGGCGGGTATTCTGCACATACCGCACGCCCAGCAGCGGGTGCTGCTCCAGCGGCATGAAATCGGTAAAGTTGGAGATGTGCGGTAGGCGGAGGATGGCCGCATCCAGCGGGTGGACCGTTTTGCCCGCATCCAGCCGGGTGGAAAGAGAATCCTCGTCCTCAATGTCCACCTTCAGGTAGGGCACGACCCCCAGCACCGGCAGCTGCGTTTTTTCTTCCAGCATAGCAAGGCCGGGGCGCAGGATCTCCACATCGCCGCGGAATTTATTGATGAGCAGCCCCTTGATGCGGGCGCGCTCTTCTGGCTCCAGCAGCGCCACCGTACCGTACAGCTGGGCGAACACACCGCCCCGGTCGATGTCTCCCGCCAGCAGAACGGGGGCATCCACCAGCCGGGCAAGGCCCATGTTGACGATATCATCTGCCTTCAGGTTGATCTCCGCCGGGCTTCCGGCCCCCTCAATGACGATGATGTCCACGGTTTCGGCCAGACTGTTGTAGGCCGAGAGGATCTCCGGGATGAGCGCTCTTTTCATTTTGAAGTAGGCGGCGGCGGGCATCTGGCCCCGCACCTCACCGTTCACGATGACCTGACTGCCCACGTCACTGCTGGGCTTGAGCAGGATGGGGTTCATCCGCACATCCGGCTCGATGCCTGCGGCCTGCGCCTGCACCACCTGTGCCCGGCCCATTTCCAGCCCATCCCGGGTGACAAAGCTGTTCAGTGCCATGTTCTGGCTCTTGAAGGGAGCCACGCGGTAACCGTCCTGCGCAAAAATGCGGCAGAGGGCGGCGCACAGCAGGCTTTTGCCTGCACCGCTCATGGTTCCCTGCACCATGATGCACTTTGCCTTGCTCATTCCAGCACCTCCGCAAGAAGTTTCAAAAGCTGTTCGTTTTCAGGCTCGGTGCGCACGGCGGTGCGGTACCAGCCGGGGCCCAGCCCGGGGTAGTTCGCACAGCTGCGCAGCACAGCGCCCCTTTGCCGCAAGGCTTCTCCCAGCGTCTCCGGGGCCTGAAACAGCAGGTAATTTGCCCTGCCGTCCAGCACCCGCAGGCCCAGCGCCCGCAGACCGGCCGTCAGGCGGGGCCGCTGTTCGGCAATGAGGGCCCGGACCTTTTCCACATACACCGCCTCCTCCAGCGCGGCAAGGCCCGCCGCCTGCGCCAGACTGGACACGCCCCAGGGCTGGCCGCAGGCCTGCATCTGTTCCAGCAGCGCCGTGTCGGCACTCAGAGCATAGCCCAGCCGCACGCCCGCCATGCCGTAAAGCTTGGTGAAGGCTTTCAGGATGACCAGATCTCCCTCCCCCAGCAGACCTTTTGCCGTGTGCAGGGCATGGTCGGGCAGGAAATCGAGGAAGCATTCGTCCACCACCAGCAGGGTGCCGCACGCCGCGCAGCGGCGGAGGATCTGCTCCACCAGCGGCAGGGCCGTCAGCTGGCCGGTGGGGTTGTTGGGCTGGCAGAGAAACACCATATCCACCCCCGGGCGGATGGCCGCACAGAACGCATCCGTGACCGCGAAGTCCTCCTGCTCCCGCAAAAAGAAGCGTTCCACCGTGCAGCCGACACTTTCCAAAGCAGTGGCATACTCCGCAAAGGTGGGTGCGGTGACCAGCGCCCGGCGGGGCTTTTTGGCCCAGACCAGCCGGAAGATAAGGTCTGCCGCCCCATTGCCGCAGAGGATCTGCTCCGCCGGCACGCCCTCATGGAGCGCCAGCTTTGCCCGCAGTTCCCGACACAGGGGGTCGGGGTAGCGGTCGGCCGTGGGCAATGCCGCCGTGATGGCCCGGGCCACCCCTTCCGGCAGGCCCAGCGGGCTGACGTTGGCCGAAAAATCCAGCGGGTCCCGCCCGAACTCGGCCCGGTAACCGGCCCAATCGCCGCCATGTACTAGTTGCATCTTCGTTCTCCTTTTCCTGGATGGTTCTGGATCCCAGCTCTTGGCTCCCCCTTTGGGGGAGCTGTCATGCAAAGCATGACTGAGAGGGCGAGGTCGTTACAAAATAGCCCGTATTGCCACGCCCCACGCCAGTGCAAGGGCGCTTGCCACGTACATCATCCGGTTGGCACGCAGGATATCCGCCGGTTCAATGGGGCGCAGCGGATCGCCGATGGTGGGCTTGGCGTAGTATTCGCCAAAGTAATAGGCGGGCCCGGCCAGCTGCACCCCCAGCGCACCGGCGCAGGCGCTCTCGGTCTGGGCGCTGTTGGGGCTGGCGTGGTTGCGGCGGTCCCGCCGCCAGATCTTCCACGCCCCTTTTGCGTCATTGTGCGTAAAGGCCGCGGCAGCCACCCACAGCAGGGCGGCAAGGCGGCTGGGAAGGTAATTTGCCGCATCGTCCAGCTTGGCCGGGATGCGGCCAAAGTAGAGGTATTTTTCGTTTTTGTAGCCCAGCATACTGTCCATCGTGTTGACGGCCTTGTAGGTCAGGGCCAGCGGTGCACCGCCGATGAGCATATAGAGCAAGGGCGCGATCACGCCGTCGCTGGCGTTTTCGGCCACCGTCTCCACAGCGGCCCTGGTCACACCCTCCAGCGTCAGATCCTGGGTGTCCCGCCCCACGATGCGGCTGACCGCCCTGCGGGCAGCGGGCAGATCGGGCTTGACCAGCTCCCGGTAAACATTGGTGCTCTCCTGCGCCAGCCCCTTTGCGGCCAGTGCCTGCCCGCACCAGAACATCTGGACGGCCAGCCCCAGCCACGGGCTGATGCGGGCAGCCCCCAGGCAGACAAGGCTCGTCAGCAGAAAGGTGCCCACCGGCAGGCAGAAGGCCACAATGGCACCGCCCAGCAGTTCCCCCTGAGGCGTTTTGGGCAGGCAGGCCCGCAGACGCTTTTCCAGTGCCGAGATGGCCTTGCCCATGTACACCACCGGGTGGGGCAGCCAGGCCGGGTCGCCAAAGAGGCAGTCCAGCACAAAACCGCCGAGTACTGCGTATTCGATCATCGGGCATCCTCCTTAGTGTACTGCACAGTTTTCAGCAGGTGCAGCACCCGCTGCTCCGCCCAATCTCCTGCATCCAGAACGTAGCCGCCCGCGTTGGGGGCGCACCAGTGGTAATAATCCGCATGGGGCAGGGCGTAGCGCTCCATGGCAGCCATCTGGGTGCCGCCGTGGGCCAGAATGACCAGTGTCTCTTCCCCATCGGCAAGGGCCTTGTCCACCAGTGCGGCAAAGGCCCTGCACACCCGCTCCGAAAAAACAGCCTTGGTCTCGCCGTCCGGGCAGGGGCTTTCGCAGTTGGCGTTCACCCAGGCCAGATAATCCGGGTCGTGCTCCATCTCAATGAAATTGCGGCCCTCAAAGCTGCCGAAGCACATCTCCTGCAGGTCTTTCACCTCCACGAGCCTTGCACCCGGGAAGAGCACCTCCGCGGTCTGCCGGGTGCGGCAGAGCGGGGTGATATAGACCGTTTCCGGCCGGAGGTCCGCCTGCCGCAGCTGGGCGCGGCCCGCTGGGCACAGGGGGATATCCCGCTGGCCCTGATAGCGCTTTTCGGCGTTGTAGGCCGTCAGGCCGTGGCGCAGAAGATAGATCAGCATGGGGGCAGTTCTCCTTTCAATACTGTGGGGATGCCGCAGAACATCTGCACCACGCACCCGGCCCGGGCCGCCAGCAGGCAGGCCAGCCGCCCGGCGGCTTCCCGGGCGGCCCGCTCCCCTGCGTCCATGGGCACCACGCCGCCGCCCACCTCGGTGGCCATCACGATATCATAAGCGGAGAGCTCCTCCGCAAGCTTTTCCAGATCCTCAGCCTCTGCGGCCAGGGCCTGCACCTCCGCAATGCGGGTGCCGGGCAGGCGCTGGGCAAAGGTGCGCTTGCCGCTGTACAGCGGCCCGGTGATAAAGATCATAACAGTCCTCCCCACTGGCAGGCACACAGCGCCGCCAGCATCCACAGCTCGGCTTTCTGCAAAAACCACCCGGCCAGATCGCCGGTGATGCCGCCAAACTGCTTGTCCGAAACAACATGATAGCGTGCAAACACCAGCAACGCCGCCAGCACCAGCGCCCAGCCGCCCAGTGCCAGCAGGGCGGCGCTGAGCAGAGCGGTCAGCACCATCAGCACCCGGTGGACAGTAGTTCGATCCGCCGCCGTGGCAAAGGTGTGGGCAAGGCCGGTGTTCTTTGCCATCGGGAACGATGCCACGGCCAGGCCCGAGAGGGCCCGTTCCAGCACAAGGGCCAGTGTCCAGCACAGGCCCACCCGGGGCGTAAAGTCCACGCAGGCGCAAAGGGCAAGGTAGGCCGCAAAATAACTGCACAGCCGGATCACCGCAAAGGCACCGCAGTGGGGGTCTTTGAGGATCTCCAGCTTCTTTTCCCGGTCGCCATAGCTGGAAAGGGCATCGCAGGTGTCGGCATAGCCATCCAGGTGGATGCCGCCCGTGACCCAGACCGGGATCAGGCAGAACCCCGCCGCTTTTGCGGGCATCGGCAGGGGCAGAGCGCCGCACAGGCACCACAGCCCGCCAATGACCACCCCGATGAGCGGGAAGGCGCACATGGCATACCGCATGTTTTTCTGGTTCCACGCGAACTGCGGCACCGGCAGGGCCGAAAACATGGCAAAGGCCACTGCAATGGTCTGCAATCCAATCATTTTTCCACTCCTTTATAATAGACCGGGATGCCGCACACCACCCGCACCACATGGTCAGCCCGGGCGGCAAGGGCATTGTTCACCTGCGCCAGCGCTTTCAGGTAGCGCCCGGTGTCGCCTGCGTAGTCGGCACCGCCGCTGAACACCTCGTTGGAGACCACGATGAGGTGCGCGCATTGTCCGGCCAATTGGTCCAATCCTTCCAAAATAGCCGAAGCCGCATTTTTTCCCGCCCCGGCGGGGTCGTAGAGCTCGTTGGCGGTCAGGTTGCCCAGATCCTCCAACAGCGCAGTTCCCCGGGCAGGCAGACGGATGTTCTCCAGATGCAGGGGGCACTCCACGGTCTCAAACTGCTTTGCTGCCCGCATCCTCCGGTGCTTTTCCACCCGGGCGGCACACTCGGCATCCCACACCTGCATGGTGGCGATGTAATAGCGTGGGAGCGCGGTTTTCATCACCAGGCTCTCGGCATACCCGCTCTTGCCGCTGGCGGCACCGCCCAATACCAGCGTCAGCATTGGGGGGTGTACGGCGTGATGCCGCCCTCCGTGAAGGAATAGCAATCGCGGTAAACGGCCAGCGCCATATCCCACAGCGGGATGCTTGCCACCGCTCCGGTGCCCTCGCCGAGATGAAGCCCGGCAGTGAGCAGGGGCGCTTTGCCCAGCGCTTCCAGCACCAGCCTTGCTGCCGGTTCGGTGGAGCAGTGGCTGGCAAACACGGCCTTTTCCGCGGCGGGGCAGAGCCGCACCGCGCACAGAGCCGCCACCCCGCTGATGAAGCCATCCATCAGCACGGGCAGGCCTTCCAGCGCACCGCCCAGAAAAACACCGCACAGCCCGGCGATGTCGAACCCGCCCAGCTTGGAGAGCACATCCAGCGGGTCAGCGGCATCGGGCCGATTCCGCGCAATGCCCCGCCGGATGGCATCCAGCTTGCGGGCAAGCCCTGCGTCGGAAAGGCCCGCGCCCCGGCCTGTCATCCGCTCCACGGGCTGACCCAGCAGAACAGCAGCCACGGCGCTGGAGGTGGTGGTGTTGCCGATGCCCATCTCCCCCGTGGCCAGCAGCTGCACCCCCGCCGCCTTCTGCGCCCGGACAAGTCCGATGCCCGCCGCAATGGCATCCACCGCCTGCTGGCGGGTCATGGCAGGGCCGGTGGTGAAATCCGCCGTCCCGGCGGCAATGCGGCAGTTCTGCACCCCGGGCACCGGCTCCCCGGCCATGCCAAGGTCCACAGGCACCACTTCGCAGCGAGCCGTTTTTGCCATCTGGCAGACACTGGTGCGCCGGGCGGCAAGGTTCTCGGCCACGGCCCGGGTCACGCTCTGGTCCGTCTGGCTCACGCCCTGCGCCACCACGCCGTTGTCGGCGCAGAGCACCAGCACGGCCCGGCGGGAAAACGCCAGCTCTGCCGTGCCGGTCAGGGCGGCGGCATCCTCCAGCATGGTCTCCAGCCTGCCCAGCCCGCCCAGCGGCTTGGCCAGGCTGGCCCAGTGGGCATGGGCGGCGGTGCGTGCGGTCTCGTCCGGCCGGGTGATCTTGGAAAGAAGCTGTTTCAGTTCAAGCTCTGTCATTGATCCTGTTCCTCTTGATGATAGTGTGCGGCGGCATCCACGAACCGCCGGGGCAGAGCCGTGCCCGCCCAATACAAATGCGGGAAGCCCGCATAGAAATGCTCGTTTGCAAAGCCGCAGTCCCATTGCTTCCCGTTGGGCTTTGCGGCGGTAAAGCCGGTGCCGTTGTCTGTGGAATCCCAGTGGTGGAACTCGTGCACCGGCAGACGCTCTCCCGTGCGGAACAGCATACTGTCGGCGCGGGCGGTCAATGCCGCGTATCCGAACCGCACCAGCCGCCCCACCCGGAAGCCCTGCCCCGGCAGAACACCTGCCATGGGCCAGCGTTCCCCGCTGGCATCCTCCAGGCTCTGGCCCAGATAGAGAAAACCCCCGCACTCGGCCACCGTGGGCAGACCACGCTCCACAGCCCGGCGCACAGAGGCCAGCATGGAGCGGTTCGCACTCAACTGCCCGGCATACAGCTCCGGGTAGCCGCCGGGCAGATAGAGCCCGCCGATCTGCTCCGGCAGGGCGGAGTCCTGCAGGGGGCTGAACCAGCAGAGCTCCGCCCCCGCCCGCTCCAGTGCTTCCAGTGTTTCGGCGTAGGTGAAGCAAAACGCCGCATCCCTTGCAACGGCAATGGGAACGCGGGGGCGCTGTTCCTCTCCTCCCTGGGGCGGCAGCTCTCCCGCAGGGGGGAGCCGATCTGTGTGAACCAAAGGCGCTGCGCCTTCGGTCAGGGCAAAAAGCTTTTCCCAATCCACCACCAGCGCATCGGCCATCCGGCTGATCTTCTGCTGTAAGTCCGCGATCTCCCCGGCAGTTTTCAGGCCTAAGTGGCGGCTCTCAAGGGCGGCATCCGGCAGGTGGGGCAGATAGCCCAGCACCGGCAGGCCGGTCTCCCGTTCCAGCATGGGAGCCAGCAGAGCATATAAATGGGGGGCGCAGTCATTGAGCAGGATGCCCACCAGATGGCTGGGGGTGCGGAACTGCTTCAGCCCGTTGATCTGGGCCGCCAGCGTCAGGCTGGCCCCTCTGGGCTGAACCACCAGCAGCACCGGCAGGCCCAGCGTATCGGCCAGATGCCAGGCACTGGCGGTATCGCTCACGCCGCCCAGTCCATCGTAAAAGCCCATGGCACCCTCGCACACGGTTGCCCCGTGCCCGGCGGCGGCCTGCGCATAGAGCACGCGCACCGTCTCCGGCGCAGAGAAAAACAGGTCGAGGTTGTGGCTTTCCACCCCCAGCACGGCCCGGTGAAACATGGGGTCGATATAGTCCGGCCCGCTCTTGAAGGAGCAGGGGTCCTGCCCCCGCCGCTTGAGCGCCGCCAGCAGGGCGCAGGTCAGTGTGGTTTTGCCGCTGCCGGAACAGGGCGCGGCCACAAGAAATTGGATCATTTGCGTTCTCCTGTGATAAGGAAGATGGGGTTATTGGCCATCAGCAGGTGGAGCCTGCCCGCAGGCCGGGTGCGGCTGACCGCGATCTGCGTCACCTCCGCAGCAAGGCCGTGGGCAGTCAGTGCGGCCACGGCGGCACTCAGCGTTTCCAGCGCAATGGCAGAGATGCAGATGCGGGCGTTCGGATTCCGGGCAAGCACCGTGTCCACCACAGCCTCCATGCCCCCCTTGGTCCCGCCGATGAACACGGCATCCGGGGCGGGCAGGTCAGCCAGCGCAGCGGGGGCGCGGCCCTCCACCAGTGTCAGGTTGCAGGCGTGGAATCTTTCCCGGTTCTGCCGGATGAGCCCGCAGGCCTCCGGGTCACACTCCACGGCATACACATGCCCCCGGGGTGCAGCCAGTGCCAGTTCCACGCTCACGCTGCCGGTGCCCGCCCCCACATCCCACAGGGTATCGCCGGGCTGCACGGCCAGCTTGGCCAGCGCCGCCGCCCGCACCTCCTGCTTGGTCATGGGCACCTCTCCCCTGTGGAAGGCTTCATCCGGGAAGCCGGGCACCCGCCGGGGCGGCTGAGGAAGATGCTCCACAAGCAGAACGCTCAGGCTTGCAAACTGCTTTTGCGCAAATTCCTGCGCCGTGCCGAACAGGATCTTTTCCTCTGCCCGGCCCAGCTCTTCGCCCACCAGCACATGGGCATCGCCCAGCCCGGCGGCAGCCAATCGGCCGCAGAGGGAGGCAGGCGTTTCTGCCCCGCCGGTCAGGAAAAACACAGGCTTTCCCCCGGCTGTCAGGCACTCGGCCACCGGGTCGCAGGCACAGCCGTGGGCCGAGACCAGCTTCCACTCCTGCCAGGAGCGGCCCACTGCAGCGGCCAGCAGCTGAACACTGGAAAGCCCCGGCAGCACCCGGCAGGAGATGCCAAAGGCCCGCAGCATCGGCAGCAGCTGGGCCGCACCGGAGTAAAACCCGGTGTCGCCGCTATACACAAGGGCAGCATCCACCTCCGGGTCAGCCGCCAGCGCGGCAAGGACATCCTCAGGCTGATACAGGGCCTTCCGGTGTTCCGTGCAGCCCTGCGGCAGCTGTTCCAGCAGGCGCTTTGCCCCCAGGATCAGTCCGGCGTTCTGCAGGGCGGCAAGGCCCTGCGCGGTCAGGCTTTCCGGCGTGCCCGACCCCATCCCGATGAGTGTGATCATTGCAGCATCTCCTTACAATGTGTCAGGATCTGTTCCGCCGTTTCGCCCTGCTCGGCCGGGCGGCGGATGACGATGAGCTGTGCCCCGGTGTCCTGCGCTGCCCGGGCTTTTTCTTCAAAGCCGCCCGCCGCGCCGCCGTCTTTGGTAACGAGGAAGCGGATGGCAAACTGCTCCATCAGCGCCCGGTTCAGCGCATAGGAGAACGGCCCCTGCATGGCGATGATGTTCTTATGGGGGATATCTGCCCCCTCGCAGGCGGCAATGCCCTCCCGGGTGGGCAGGACACGGGGAAAGAGCCGTGCCGGTTCCAGCACAGCAAAGGCAGAAAGCTCTTTGGCCCCGGTGGCAAGCAGGATATTTCCCTGCGTCCGGGCCAGAAATCCCGCCGCATGGGCCGCAGAGGCAAACACCATGCTCCCGGCAGGCAGCGGGCTTTCGGGCCGGAGCAGGCGGCGGTACTCCGTGCCCGCTGTTTTACAGGCCGCCCGGATGTTTCGGGTGGCCTCCACCGCATAGGGATGGGTCGCATCCACACAGAGGTCAGCCCCCTGCAGCAGGGCGGTCATCTCCTCCGGGGTCAGCCGCCCGCAGTGGACGGTGATGCCGGGCCTTTCGCCCTGTTCCTCGGCCCCCAGCGGGGTGGCCACACTGACCAGTACCTCGGCTCCCAGTGCGGCCAGCTGCTTCGAAAACACACGGCCCTCGGTGGTGCCGCTGAATACCACGGCCCTCATGCGCGGTACCCCCGCGGCGTGACCATCCGCCCGCTCAGCTGGCGGGTCTGGGCATTGCCGACAAACACGGTGGTGAACATATCCACCGGGGTGGTTTCCAGCGCAGCCAGAGTCAGAACGCGGCTTTCCTGCCCCTCCCGGCCAATGTTCCGCACAATGCCGCAGACCGTTCCGGGTGCTTTGCCGTTTGCCAGCAGGATGCGCACCGCCCGCGCCAGATAGTCCGGCCGCCCCTTGGAGGAGGGGTTGTACAGCGCGATGCAGAAATCCCCCATGGCTGCTGCCGCCAGCCGCCGCTCGATGACCTCCCACGGCGTGAGCCGGTCAGAGAGGGAGAGCACACAGAAATCGTGGGCCAGCGGGGCACCCAGCACCGCACCGCCGCTCAGGGCGGCGGTCAGGCCGGGCACCACCTCCACCGTCACGTCCGGGAAGTGCTCGGCCAGCTCCAGCAGAGGGCTTGCCATGCCGTAGACCCCGGCATCTCCCGAGCAGACCAGCGCCACCGTCTTGCCGCTCCGGGCCGTTTCCAGCGCCCAGCGGCAGCGGTCGATTTCCTTGGTCATGCCGGTGGAATAATAGAGCTTGTCCGGGAAGTAGGGACGCACCAGATCCAGATAGACCGTATAGCCGCACAGCACCTCGGCTTGCGTTAAGGCGCTCTGCGCCTGTGCGGTCAGAAACCGGGGATCCCCGGGCCCAAGCCCGACAACAAAAACAACATTAGGCATCCTGCCACCTCCAATCCGGGGCAAAGGGACGAAGCGCCAGCGCAAAGGTCACGCCGCCGCCCGCCTGTTTGGGAAGAATGATCGTGCCGCCTGCCGCCAGCACCGCCGCCCGCTCGCAGACATTGTCCACACCTGTCACGCTCCGGACAAAGGCCGAAGGTGTGAACTGCCCGGGGGCGTTCTGCAGCTGTGCGGCAGAATAGAACTGCACCGGCCAGCCGTGGATTCTGCAAAATTCCAGCAGGCCCGGCTCATGGGCTTTCAGGTCGATGCTGGCCGCTGCCGTGATGCACGCTGCTGCAAGGCCGTGGGCCGCGCAGAACTGTGCAAAGGCCGCTTCCAGCTGTGCGGCGCTGGTCCCCCGCCTGCACCCGATGCCCAGCACACCGATCTTCGGGATCAGGTGCAGCGCATCGCCCGCCGGGAAAAGGGTCAGGACAAAGTCGGCGCGCTCTGCCTCCCCCGCCGGGACCACCCCGGCAGGGGCCTGCCCGGCAATGGGGAATTCCGACCGATACCGCACCGGCCCGCCCGCCAGCAGCCTGCTGCTGACGCGCTTGATGCGCTCCGGCTCCAGCACGGCACAGTTCTGGTGCCTGGCCCACGCATCCACGGCAAACACACCGTTGGCATCGGTGGCCGTGGTAATGACCGGCACCGCACCGCAGACCGCCGCCAGCGCCCGTGCCAGATCGTTGGCCCCGCCCAGATGGCCCGAAAGGATCGGTACCGCAAAATGGCCGCACTCGTCCAGCACCACCACGGCAGGGTCCACTGCCTTGCTCCGGCAGTGGGGCGCAATGGCCCGCACCGCAATGCCCACAGCCCCCACAAAGATCAGGGCATCCGCATGGGCGAACTGCTCCGCGGTCCAGTCGGCAAGGCCGGGCCCGCCATGGCCGCAGCGGGCCACGGTGCCGGGCAGGGCACCGGCCAGCTTTTGGGCCAGCGCCAGTCCTTTTTCCGTGAAGGCGAGATAGGCGCGGGTCACTGGTCTGCCCCCTTGCGGAACTCCGTCGTAAAGGTTGGGTCGTAGAGCTTGCTCCGCTCATACCGGGTGCCCAGAAACTCCCCCACCACGATGAGTGCTGTTTTGGTGATGCCGTTGGCGCGGGTGCTCCCGGCCAGCGTGCCCACGGTGCAGCGCACCACTTTTTGTTCCGGCCAGCTGGCCTTGTAGACCACGGCAGCAGGGGTCTCCGACGTGTAGGCTCCGCCCGCCAGCAGGGCCCGCTGCACCTTGTCGATGAGGCCGATGGAGAGGAAGATCACCATGGTCGCCCCATGGGCGGCAAGGCTGGCCAGCTGCTCCTTTTCCGGCACCGGGGTGCGCCCCTCCATCCGGGTGATGATTACGGTCTGGCTGATGGCGGGCAGGGTGTACTCGGCGTTCAGCGCCGCCGCCGCCCCGCAAAAGCTGGACACGCCGGGAGTATCATCGTAGGGGATGCCGTCCGCATCCAGTGCGTCCATCTGCTCCCGGATGGCCCCATACAGGCAGGGGTCGCCGGTGTGGAGCCGCACGGTGGTCCCGCCTGCGGCATCCACCCGGTGCATCACGTCCAGCACCTGTTCCAACGTCATCTCGGCGCTGTTGTAAACGGCGCACTCCGGCTTCGCCAGCCCCAGCAGAGCCGGGTTGACCAGACTGCCCGCATAAATGATGCAGTCGGCTTCCTGCAGCAGGGCCGCGCCCCGCCGGGTGATGAGGTCAGGTGCGCCGGGGCCTGCGCCTACAAAATGTACCATCTCAATGCTCCTTCCATTCGTTCAGCAGTTGTGCGGCAGTGTCGGTGGCTCCCAGCGGGCCGTGCTGGTTGGAAAACAGCACCGCCCCCACCCGGAACGCCCCGCAGGCCCGCCGGTCAAGGTGGAGCTGGACCGCCCGCAGCAGGCTTTCCAGCACCGGAGCCCGCAGGCCGGCGCTGTCCAGGAGTTCCAGACAGGCATCGGTGGTGGCAGCGTTCATCAGGGCGGCGCAGACTTCCCGGGAAGCGCCGCAGAGCGCCGCATGGGTGCAGAACAGCTCGGTGCGGCAGTCGGCAGTGTGGGAATGGGTGTTCATAATACCGCCCGCCACCTTGACCAGCTTGCCCACATGGCCCACCAGAAGCACCTCTTCAAAGCGAGCCGCAGCAGCCATATCCAGCGTGTCTCCAATAAAGTTCGAGGTTTTCACCACCGGAACAGCGTGAAACTCCGGGTATCTTTCGTGCAGATAGTCCAGTCCGTAATTGCCGGGGGCCAGGATGAGCCGCCTGGGGCTGCCCGCCCGGAGAGCGGCCTGATTCATTTCCAGCTGGATGGTATCCAGGATCGCCTGCTGACTCATAGGCTCCACAATGCCGCTGGTTCCCAGCACCGAAAGCCCGCCCTCGACCCCGATGTGGGGGTTGAAGGTGCGCTTTGCCACCTCTTCCCCGCCCTCGATGGAGATGGTCACGGCAAAGCCGCCGGTGTAGCAGGCGCTCTCGGCTTCCCTTTGCAGGGCCTCAGCGATCATCTGCCGGGGCACATGGTTGATGGCAGCTTCCCCCACCGGCTGGTCCAGCCCGGCCTTGGTCACCCGGCCCACGCCCTTGCCGCCGGAGATGCGGATCTCGGTGGTATCGGGCAGCAATTCTACGGCGGCGATCACGGGCAGGCCGGTGGTCACATCCACATCATCCCCGCCGTCCTTCTCAATGGCGCATTCGGCACCGGCTCCGGCGGGGCGGCAGTACAGCGGTGCCACCTCCACCACGATGCCCTTCGGCGTGCGCAGGGCAACGCTCTCCGGGGCATGGCCGGTGAGCAGGAGCCGCGCGGCCCCCGCCGCACCCAGCGCCGCGCAGGTGCCGGTGGTGTACCCGCAGCGGAGCAGCTTCTGCCCACTGCGGACGTAATGTTCAAACTTTGGCCCGGCAGGCTTTTCCGGGCCGAACACGGCCTCGTACTGCTCCTTGGTCAGGCTGTACAGCGCCCGGATGTTCTCAGGGGCAAAGGCCTCCTTTGGGGTCAGCACCCCCGAAACGCTGTGCGGGAACACGCAGACCACCGCATCCGCGATCTTCTGCGCCATGTCCAGCTCGTGCAGGCTGACGATCACGGCCAGCCCCTGCTCATGGGCCAGTTTCTGCAGGATGGTCAGCAGCTCGATCTTTCCCTTGACATCCAGAAAAGAGGTCGGCTCGTCCAGCAGCAGAACTCCGGGCTGCTGGCAGATGGCGCGGGCCAGCAGAACGCGCTGGCGCTGGCCGTCGCTGATGCAGTTGAAATCCCGGCCCGCCAGAGAGGAAGCCCCCACCAGTTCCAGCGCGTCCCGCACGGCCTGCCGGTCGGTATCGGACAGGATGCCCAGCCGCCCGGTATAGGGGATGCGCCCGGCGGCGGCAAACTCAAAGCAGGAAGTCAGCTCGGTGCGGCGGGTATGGGGCAGCATCAGGGCCAGCTTCCGGGCCCGGGCTGTGCCGGTGTAATCGGTCAGGCTGCGGCCATCCAGCAGGACAGCCCCGCCCAGGGGGGCCAGCTGGCCCGCCAGCGTTTTGAGCAGGGTGGATTTGCCCGCGCCGTTTGGCCCGATGAGGGCCAGGATCTGCCCCGGCACCGCCCCCAGCGTGATGCCGGAAGCAAGGGGCGCACCGCCATAGCCAATGGCCAGTTCTTTCGTTTCACAGCGGTATTTCATCGCACACCCTCCTGACCCCGGCGCACCAGCAGCCAGATGACCACCGGTGCACCAAATACTGCCGTTACGGCGCTGATCGAAAGCTCGGTGGGGGCAAACATGCTGCGGGCGATGAGGTCGCACAGCAGGCAGAAGGCCGCCCCGCCCAGGCAGCACCCGGGCAGCACCACCAGCGGCCTTGCGCTGCCGAACAGCTGCTTGACCAGATGGGGCACCGCAATGCCCACAAAGGAGATGGGCCCCGCAAAGGCTGTGACACAGGCGGCCAGCAGGCTGGAAAGCAGCACCAGCAGCCGGGAAAAGGCTTTGACATTGATGCCCACGCTCCGGGCGTAGGCCTCCCCCATCTGGTAGGCGGCCATGGGCTTGGAAAGGCAGAATGCTGCCGCCAGAGCGGGCAGCACCACCAGCGCCGCCGCCCGCACATTGCCCCAGGTCATGCCGGAAAAGCTGCCCTGAGACCAGTTATGGAGGTTGACGATGTTGCTGTCCTGGGCAAAGGCCACCACAAACTCCGTGACGGCCGAGCAGATGTAGCCGATCATCACGCCGCAGATAACAAGGATGCTCATCCGCTGCACCCGCCGGGAGACCGCCAGCACAAAGGCCATGGAGGCCATGGCCCCCGCAAAGGCGGCTGTGATCAGGGTAAGGGAGCTGGTGAGCAGGCCATGGTTCAGAAAAGTCACCATGACCAGTGCCACGGCCAGCTTGGCCCCGCTGGAAATGCCCATGACAAAGGGCCCTGCAATGGGGTTGGCAAAAAAGGTCTGCAGCAGGTAGCCCGCCGCCGAGAGCGCCGCCCCCAGCAGCACCACCATCACGGCCCGGGGCAGGCGCAGCTGGGTGATGATGCCCACGCTCAAAGCGTCCTGCCCGCGGCCGGTCAGGGCCGCCAGCACTGCCCCCGGTGTCAGGGACACACTGCCCCAGAACAGGTTGGCAGCAAACAGCACCGCCAGCAGCAGGGCAAGGATGCCGTAAGAAAGGATCAGGCGCTTTTTGCTGGTCATAGGTTACTCTACTTTCCTCAGAAATTGCAGGTCGGCGGGGTCGTTCTCCGTAAAGACACGGTGCAGATCGAGCACAAAATCGACCAGCGCCGTACTCTGCTGGAAAAAGCTCTGGGTGGTGCACCAGACACTGCCGCTCTGCACGGCCTTGAACTCAGCCAGCAGGGGGCATTTTGCCACCAGTTCCTCGGTGGTGTGCACCACGCCCTCAATGGTGCTGTTGTAAAGGAGCACATCCGCATCCTTTGCACCGGCATAAAAATCCTCCAGCGGCAGGTTCATGGTGGAAAGGTTGTTGCCGTTGTCGGTCAGGTCCGCAAAAACATAATCACCGCCCGCCATCTCGATCATCTGGGCCACATAGTCGCCGCCCTTGCGCACATTGGCAAGGTTGTTGGCTGTGATGGAGAAAAAGGCACAGCGCTTGCCGGTGGGAGCCTGCCCGGTCAGCGGTGCAAGGCGCTCCACCTGCCGGGCGAATTCCTGTTCCGCCAGCTCCTCTTTCCCCAGCAGGATGCCCCAGAACTTGAGCCATTCCAGCCGGGCCAGCGGGCCGCTCTCATAGCTGGAGCGCTCCACCAGCACCGGGATGCCGAACCGTTCCAGCTGCTCCTTGACCTCCGGGGTGTGGTAGATCATGGTGTTCTCGATGGCAAGGCCGCAGTTGGCCGCAAGGATCTTTTCGTAGTCCGGGGCGCTGTACTTGCCCGCATAGGCAATGCGCCCGGCCTCCATGGCGGCTCTGGCCTCATCCAGATACCAGCCCTCCGCCTGGGTGCCGGAAAGGGTCACGCTGTCCAGCCCATCCAGCGCGAGGAACAGGTCCATCACCGAGGTGGAGACAAGGTAGATGTTCCGGACAGGCTGACGCAGCACAGTCACGCTCTCGGGCAGGCCTTCCACCTCAGCGGCATCCTCCGGGGTCACAAGGAACTGCTCCCCCGATTCGGTCAGGGTCAGCATGGTATAGCCGCCCTCATAGCAGTCTGCAGTAAACTGTGTGGCGTAATCCAGCGGACAGGCATGGTCAAAGACCAGTTCTTCTGTGCTGGCGGGCGCTGTCTCGGAGGCGGCGCAACCCGACAGGGCCAGTACTGTAACAGGCAGAACGCGCAGGAATTGTTGTCTCGTCAGTTTCATCAGTTCAGCGCAAAGGTCAGCGTATACTCGATCTCATGGGGGGTGCTCATGGCTACGGTATCGGCAGTGACAGCCAGCGGGGTGCCCAGTGCAGAAACAGGAATCTCAAAGGTGGAGTTGCCCTCGGTGTTGGTGGGCAGATACTTCTCGCCATCCACGATCATGTAATCATAATTGGGGCTGCTCCACAGGATGACAGCGGTCATTTTGCCGTCCGCCACGGTCAGGGCGGCAGGGCTTTCCACGGTGGCACGGCCAGAGCCGCCCTCCAGGGTCACATTGACGCTGTATTCACCGTCCGCAGGGGTCTCGGCAGCTTCCTCCGTCTTGGGCTGTGCATTGCGGATGCTCACAGTGTGGTCATACCACTTGCCCTTGGTCCCGAGGAGTGCCAGCTGGAAGTCCTCGTCCACAGCGGCCACGGGGATATCATAGCCGTAGACCTCCTCCGAGGTGCCATCAGAGTAGGTGACGGTGTCTGTGGTAGGCAGCAGCCAGTCTGCCTTGTTGGCCTCGGCATCGGCGGCCATGCCAACGTACAGGTTGACGATCTTCTTGGAGGCCAGACTGACATGGAAGGTCATCTGCCCGTTCTCCACGGTCAGGGTGCCCATGCCATTGCAGGCTTCGTTGGCGTGGAACATGCCGCTGTCGGTGTCGAACTCAGCCGTGTACACGCCGTCCGGCAGGGCAGCTTCGGTGCTTTCGGAAGCGGCGGCAGCGCTCACGGCAGAAGCGGCTTCCGAGCTGACAGCAGAGGAAGCAGCGGAAGAAGCCCCGCCGCAGCCGGTGAGGACGGCGGCCAGCATCAAAGAAGCAACGGACAGGGAAACAAACTGTTTGCAGTGCATAAACAAAATACCTCAAAAATTCAGAATTTGAAATGGGAGTGTTTCTCCTCATGCGGGGAAGCTCTCCATAAAAAATGCCCGAAAAGATCTCTCCCTTCGGGCATTGGAATGCGGAATATTAGCCGTTCAGGGAATCAATGGCGGCTTTGGTGTGCTCAATGTAGCGCTGCTGGATGTCCTCGATCTCACCCAGACCGGCGATCTGGCACTCCACGGACGCGAAGTCACCGGAGGCCTGGAACTGGCTCAGCCAGGAATCGTCATCCGCACCGGCCATATCGTTGTTGGCGTGGTCACCGGCAACGACCATCAGGGGGCGCAGGATGACCTTGGTGTAACCGGCGGCCTTGACAGCCTCGATGACGTTCTCACAGGCAGTCTCCTCGGGCTCACCCTCCACCGTGCCGATGAACACGTTGCTGTAGCCCAGGGTCTGCATGGCGGTCTGCATCTGGCTGTAGCTCACTTTTGCGGTGTGGGAGGTGCCGTGGCCCATAAAGACGAAGGCGACCTTCTCCTCAGCGGCGGCCTCCAGGCTGTCGAAACCGGCATCCTTCACAGCGGCAGCGGTAACGGCCTTGGCAACAGCTTCCTTGTCGGCGTTGATGACGGCAGCGTCGGCACCAACCTCGCCCAGCAGGGGCTCGGCAACGGCAACGCTCTCGAACTTTTCCCTGTACTCGTCGATCATCTCCATCATCTCGTCGTACTCTGCACCGTGCATCAGGTGGGTGGGCTGGACGACCAGGTTCTTCACGCCGTTGGCCACAGCGCGGTCCAGAGCCTGCTGCATATTGTCGATCTTCTCGCCGTCGCGGGCCTGAACATGGTTGATGATGATCTGTGCGGTGAAGGCGCGGCGGACAGACCAATCAGGATAAGCGGCCTGCAGCGCATCCTCGATTCCCTTGATATCCTTCACTCGGCTGTCGTTGAAGGAGGTGCCGAAGGAGACCACCAGCAGCTCATTCTCGCCGATGTCGTCCTGATTGCGGCTGTCGTCCTTGGAAGCATCGCCGGTGTCACGGCCAAAGTAATCAGGGTCAGCCTCTTCGCCCTCGACCAGCTCCTTCTGGGCATCGGTCAGGGCATCCCATGCGGCCTTGGCGGCCTCACACTGGGCATCGGTGTCATCGGTGCGCTCCTGCACATAGATGGCATCGATCAGGTCTGCAACGTTCTTTGCGGCCAATTCGTCAGCCTCCTCGCCGGAAACCTCGCTGCTGGCAGCAGATCCTGCCGTGCTGGAAGCAGTGGTGCTGCTTGCGGCACCGCCGCAGCCGGTCAGTACACCGGCGCAGAGGGCCAGAGCGGTCAGAGCGGCCGCTGCTTTGTGGATGGTGCGTTTTCTCATTTTTGTTCGTTCCTTTCCTGTTTTTGAACATGATTTTTGCTGAACAGAAGGTACAGGAAAGAGTGCCCGGCAAAACAAAAGGGGCCTTTCTGCTTGCGGGATGGCAAAGCAAAAAGGCCCTTTTCAGTTTTTTCAGGCTTTTTGGGTACAACCAATTCCTCGTGATCTGGGGCTTGCGCCCCCGTACCAACAGCGGGCAGGTTTCCTGGCTGAAAGCTCAACATCCACCGCCGCCTTCCCGGAACATGCGTTCCAGTGACCGGTGCAGCTGCACCCTGGCGGTAAACTCCCTTATCACAGTGACGAGATCGTGCGGGATCTGCACCCGCTTCCCTTTTAACGTGCCTGCCCCCGGCCAGAGCCGCGGGCGGTACGCACCTGCTGTTTTCTATTCAGTTCGCTGTTCAGTATAACATACTCAACGGAGGAATGCAATCACCACTCCGGGGAAACTTCCGGGCTCACAGGCGGTGTTTTTTTCCCAATCAGGGCCACCGCCACATCGTTGACATTGGTGCCCGTTGCCCCGGTGATGATCAGGCCATCCACTGCTTTCAGGGCGTGGTAGGAATCGTTGTTATGCAAAGCAGCGTATCCGCTCCAGCCCCCGGCCTCCAGCGCGGCAAGGGTGTCCCCATCCACATAGCCGCCGGCGGCATCGGTGGGGCCGTCTGTGCCATCGCTGCCCACAGAGAACACCGCCGCGTTCAGCCCGGCAATGGCAGGCGCAGCCGCAAGGGCCAGCTCCTGATTTCTTCCCCCAAGCCCTTTTCCGGTCAGGTGAACGATGGTCTCGCCGCCCGCGATGTAGGCCAGCTTTTTCCCCTGCCCTGCCTGGGTGCGGACAATGGAGCCAAGAAAGCTGCCTGCTTCCCGTGCTTCGCAGCAGAGTTGGTCGGTCAGGAGAACCGGTTCATATCCCAGATTCCGGCAGGCACTGGCCGCGGCACGGCAAAGCTCCCGCACGCTGCCGGTGATCCGGGTGGTCACATTGTCCAGCGTTTTGGGCGTTTCCTGCGCCAGCAGGGCCCGGGCCTGTGCTGAGAGTGCCAGATGATACTTTTCGGCAACGGCAAGCGCCTGGGCGCAGGTGGAGGTATCCGGCACCGCCGGGCCGCTGGCGATCATATCCAGCGGGTCCCCCAGAATGTCGCTCAGCACGATGCTGAACACCTGCGCAGGGGCACAGCGCTGCGCGAACCGCCCGCCCTTCACACCGGAAAGCCGCTTACGGATGGTATTCATCTCCACAATGTCGGCCCCGCTGGCCAGCAGCTGGCTCGTGATGTCCTGCAGCTCTGCCCCGGGAACGAGCGGCTGCTCGAACAGCGCACTGCCGCCGCCGGAAAGCAGGAACAGCACCGTATCCCCGGCGGTCAGCTCCTGCACCAGCTCCAGCGCCTTTTGGGTGGCCGCAAAACCGTTTGCATCCGGCACCGGGTGGCCTGCCTCATAGCAAGCCACACCGGGGATCTCACCTTTCACATGGCCGTACTTGGTCACGACCACGCCGCCATCCACCCGGCCCAGCGTTTCAACCGCCGCGTGTGCCATCTGCCAGGCCGCCTTGCCCGCCGCCACCAGAAGCACCCGGCCCTTCCCGGGCCGGAGATCCTGCAGCGCGCGGCGCACCGCCTCATCCGGCAGAACAGCGTTCAGGCTGGAACGAAGGATCACATCCGCATCCCGGCGCAGTGCAGCATTCATAGACTCGCCCTCCTTGCAGCGGTGCCCGCCCCTCCGGGACAGCGCACCAGAAACAGCCGAATAAAAAAATCAAGACCGACGATCTCTTTTGAAATCGTCGGTCTTGTTTCAATCCGAGTGGCGAGAATCGAACTCACGGCCTCTTGAACCCCATTCAAGCGCGCTACCAAAACTGCGCTACACCCGGACATCTGATCGAGCTTGTCGCTCACAGCTCAATCAGTATACCCGAAGAATGGTGTTTTGTCAAGCACTATTTTCAAATTTCTTCTTCATTTTCGGCAATGGCCGTTGTGCTGCCCACCGGCTGCGGAAACTCCACCGTAGCCAGCGCCACAGCGAACACGCTCTGCGCACCGGCATCCAGCAGAGCCTGCGCGCAGGCCGAGGCCGTGGCTCCGGTGGTCAGGACATCGTCCACCAGAAGGATGCGCTTTCCCTCCACAGCCTCCGGCCGGGCTACCCGGAAGGCACCCGCCACATTGGCCAGCCGCTCGTCAAGGGAGAGCCCCTCCTGCCGCCGGGTGGAGCGGGCACGGGTCAGCGCGTCCGTGACCACCGGCACGCCCACTGCCCGGGCAAGAGGCTGTGCCATCCGCTCCGGCACATTGTAGCCGCGCTTTTTGCTGGAGGCCGGTACCGGAAGGATGCATTCGTAACCCCGGTCAAGGCCCGGCACCGGTTCGGGCAGGGGCTCAGAGCCGCACATTCTGATCTCGCTGCCAAAGAGCAGGCGGGCCATCTCCACGCCCAGCTCCACAGCTGCCCAGGGCGCGCCCTGATACTTCGCCCGCAGCACCGCGCGGCGGACAAGGCCGGTGTATCGGTAGGGCGCGGCTGCCCCATCCAGCCGCCCCAGGTAGTGCTCGGAGCCGCGCAGCCGCATGGAGGGTGCACGGCGCAGCTCTGCCAGCCCATCGGCGCAGTCCGGGCAGGCAGGCTGGTTCCCCAGCACCCGATCACAAAAAGGGCAGCGGCGCGGGTAAAGCACCCAGCGCAGCTGCCGCAGTGTGCGGCTCAGGCCGCTGTAATAAAGCATCAGTCGTTCTTGACCGCAATGATGACGCGAACCTTTTTTCCGGCAGTGCAGCCGAAATTATCGTACCAGCCGGTCAGCTGGTAGCCGTCCGCATCCACCTGAGCCAGCTTGGTGGGGTAATACTGGCCCTTGTACCACAGGTAGACCTGCACATTGTCTGCCATCTCGTAGCGTTCATTGCCCGAGAGCACCGAGGCCGCGCCGACCTTGTCGATCTTCAGGGGCATCAGCTGCATCATGGCCTTGACAGAGCCGGTGGTCTCCTGCCGCACGGCGATGCCGCCCGCCAGCACCGGATACTTGATGGCCGTGGTGTAGCTGGCCACCGCGCCGTTGACGTAGCAGACATAGGTCGCCCCGCCGCCGATGTAGTTAAAGATCTGCTTGAAGGGGGTGCCCGTGATCTCCGCGATCTGCTGGAAGCCAATGCTCATCAGGGAGCCGGTGTTGCTGGTCAGCTTCTGCCAGGCCGTGCTCAGGATATCGCCCGAGACGATGCCCCACAGGATCTCGCTGGTGGTGGGCACCAGCAGGTTGGACAGACGGTCTGCCGCCGTGGCACCGGTCACAGTGGTGGTGGTATCCGAGGTGGAGCCGGAGCCGTCGGTGCCGCCCGTGGCCGCTCCGGTGGTGGAGCCTGTCGTGGTCGTGGTGCCGGAAGCGGAATCTCCCGCCGCAATGCTGGTGACGAGACTCTTCAGGTCAGAATAATTCATGGCCAGATTTTTCACATCGTCCAGCACGCCGTAGCTCCACAGGTCGCCGGTCACATCGTTCAGGATGAGCCGGTCGATCTGTCCGGCATCGTTGACGGTATAGTAGCGGACATCGAGGTCACTCAGTGTTACCCCCGATAGGCGGCTGGGACGAACCGTCCCAGCCACACCCTCCGAAGTCGTATCCAGAATCTCTACATCGTCGGCCAGGGCGGCAGCGCCCAGCGCAGTGGCATTGGTATTGATGATGCCGTTGACGCGGCGTTCATCGATGTGTTCCACGCTCTCGCCCTCCGGGGTGACCTTGATCTCTACCAGCCACCCCTGCGGAAAGTTCAGGCTCTTGTCCACGTTCACAGTGCGGGCAATGCCATCGGTGCACATGACGGAGACTTTCTGCAGAACATCCGCGCCGTTCTCTTCCACCAGACTGCGGGTGGCGGTCTGCACGACACCGTAGAACACACTGTCGGCTTCCTCGCCGGTCACGATCCCGGCAGCCTCATTGTTCATGCCCAGCAGCAGGGTGACGACCTCGCCCACGCCGCCGCCGTTGAGGGAGGACACCTGGGAGGCCACCGCAGAGGAACCCAGCGTATAGCTGGTGCCTGCCACCGTTACACTGGTGGGGGCGCTGGCACTGGGCGAAACTGCCGTGATGCGCCCAGCGGCGCGGCGGGTGTAGACCCACAATGTCTGTAAACTCTCACTGTAATAATACACGTCGTATTTGTTCAGTTCCGCAGATTCCGACGCTTTATCGTTGCGGTAGACCATCTTGGGAACAAAGGGCAGCTGGACCGTATCGCCCGCCACAAAGGGGCCCTTCAGGCTCTTGAGCATAACGCTGGAGGTATCCACCTGACCGTTGGAGACCGTGAAGCCCAGGCTGCTGCCGTAGGCACTGCCGCTGGCGGTGTTGGCTGTCAGGGCGTTGTAGAACAGCAGGGCGCACTCCTCGTAGTTGAGCACCTCGCCCTGGCTGCGGTCCACCTGATTGCGCAGGCCCAGCTCACTGGCCTTGTTCAGCTGTGCGTTGGGGAAGGAGCCGCTCAGGTCGGTCATCTTATAGCCCATCAGCTTGAGGATGGCCGTGACCGCTTCTTCCAATGTCACGGCGTTGTCGGGCCGGAAAGAGCCGTCGGTGTAGCCGTTCATCCAACCGTTCTGCACCGCAATGCGGACATAGGGTGCATAGGGCGAAGTGCCGGGCAGGTCGGTGAACAAGGTGCCCACCGTGCCCTGAGAGCCCACGCTCTCGCGGTAGGTGGAGTAGGACACCAGCATCCGGGCCAGTGCACCGCGGGTGACCACAGCGTTCAGAGCAGCCTGCTGGCTGCTGTCCATCGCGTTCAGCGTGATGGACAGCTGGACCGCCGTGTTGGCGTTGCCCGCTGCCGATGCCGGCAGCACCAGCATCGACACGGCAATGCTTACCGCCAGCAGAAATGCAAGGATTCGCTTTTTCATGGAAAATCCTCCTTAAAATAGTTTCTAATGTATTCCGGGTTGCGGCTCCCAGCATCTGCTTCGTGCAAAGCCTTGCACTTGCATCCTGCTGGCCGCGGCCCCAACAACTCCTCCCTTCATCCGCCACTGGCGGCGGTCGTCGTTGTTGCCCCTATTAGGGGAGCTCCGCAAGGCGCTGGCAAAGCCAGACCGAAGCGGTAAGAGGTTTAATCATATCTCAGTGCTTCAATGGGGTTGAGCCTTGCGGCGCGCTTGGCGGGCAGATAGCCGAACAGCACACCGATGCCCACCGAGATGCCAAAGGCCACCACGATGGAGTTGAACGAGGGGCTGACGGTCACATCAATGCTGCTGGAGATCATGGGCAGGATGCGGTTTGCCGCCATGGACACGATATAGCCAAGGACGATGCCCAGCACGCCGCCCAGTGCGGAGGTGGTGGCGGCTTCCACCACAAACTGCGACAGGATCACCCGCTCCTTGGCCCCCAGTGCCTTGCGGATACCGATCTCCCGGGTGCGCTCTGTCACCGACACCAGCATGATGTTCATAATGCCGATGCCTCCCACCAGCAGCGAGATGCTGGCAATGCCGGTAAGGATGATGATGACCATGTTGATCATCTCGTTCATCTCCTCCAGCCACTCGCTGGCGCTGTAGATGTAATAAGCGTTGTCGCTCTTGAGCAGGTCGTACAGGCCGCTTTCCACCACCGCCTTGGCCTCGTTGGCCCGGCTCTCGTCCGTCATAATTGCAACAAAGTTTTTGGCACTGGACTGGTTGGAGAGCCGCATGGCCGTGGTGTAGGGCAGATAGACGCAGTCATCGTCTGAGCCCTGCTGCATATTCTTGTCCGTCACCTTGGCGTTCAGCACGCCCACGATCCGGAACTTGTAGGCCCCCAGCTTGATGGTCTGGCCCACCGCGTTGCCGCCGTAGGCCGCCCGGTTGAGGTAATCGCCAATGATGCAGACCTGCTTGTTGTCCTTGATGTCCATGTACTGCAGGCCGCGCCCCTGGGCGAGGGTATAATTTTTCATCTCGGCGTAATGCTCGTCCACACCGTAAACACTGGTGCCGTAGCGGTAGGTCGTGGTGCCCACCTTGGGGGTGTTGTTGCTGAAATCGATCTGGGGCGAGACTGCGGAGATGAGCTCCTTGTTCTTATCCGCGATCTTATACACATCCTCCACCGAGGCGGTGCGGGAGCCGTAGCCCCAGACCTGAATGGACAGGGCATTCGTGCCCAGCGCCGAAAAGCTGTCCCGCATGCTCTGGGTCATGCCGTTGCCCAGACCCACGATGACGATGACCGCCATGACACCGATGATGATGCCCAGCATGGTCAGGAAGGTGCGGAGCTTGTTGCTCCACACGTTCTGGAGGGCCTGACGGAAGGTCTCAATGATCATTTGTTCCCCTCCTGTTCTGCCGGTTCAAAGTTCAGCGTCGGCTGGACGATGGCTTCCGGTGCGCGGGAGTCGCCATCGTAGACCACCTGACCATCCTCCAGCCGGATGATGCGGTCGGCCTGCACGGCAATGGAGTTGTCATGGGTGATGAGCACCACCGTATGGCCCTGCCCATGCAGGTCCTGCAGCATTCCCAGCACCTCGCGGCCGGTGTGGCTGTCCAGCGCGCCGGTGGGCTCATCAGCCAGAATGATCGCCGGGTTGCGCACCAGCGCCCGCGCGATGGATACGCGCTGCTGCTGGCCGCCCGAAAGCTGGTTGGGCTTGTTTTTCAGCTTATCGCCCAGCCCCACCTGCTCCAGCACCTCGCGGGCCCGGCGGTGGCGCTCGGCGCGGGGGATGCCCGCATAGACCAGCGGCACCTCCACATTTTCCAGTAAGTTTAATTTGGGCAGAAGATTATACTGCTGGAAGATGAACCCCAGCATCTCGTTGCGGATGGAGGCTAACTCGTTCCGGCTCATCTTGCCCACATCCCGGCCGTTCAGCCGGTAGGTGCCCGCCGTGGGCACATCCAGACAGCCGATGATGTTCATGCAGGTGGACTTGCCGGAGCCGGACTGGCCCACGATGGCCACGAACTCGCCTTTGTCGATCTTCATGGTAATGTGGTCTGCGGCCTTTACCGTGGTGTCGCCCATCTGGTAATACTTGCAGACCTCTTCAAATTCGATCAGAGCGCTCATGCATTCCTCCGTGTCAGGTCAGGATCACGCCGTCGGCCTCGCCGATCACTTCGCCGTCATTTCCGGCGTCCACCGGCTCGTCAACGGCCGGTTCCTCGGTCACGGTGCTTTCTGCACCTTCTCCATCGGCCGTGCCGTCGGTGGTCTCGCCGCCCGTCGTGTCGGTGGTGCCATCGGTCATGTACTCATAGCCGCCGTTGTCGTAATAGGTATCGCTGCTCACCGAGCTGGGGTCGTAGCCCACGGTGTCCTGCGCGGTCAGGCCGCTGACAACCTGGGTGTAATCGCTGTCACTGACGCCCAGCTTGACCTTGACGTACACAAAGCCGTCCGGTGCGACCATGTCCGGGTCTGCGTTGACCGCACTGGGGGAATCCTGGGTCACCAGCACATAGCTGCCGCGCACCACGGCTGCGTTGGGCACCGCCAGTGCGTTCTTGGCCTGGGCCACCACGATCTCCGCGTTGGCGTTCATGCCGGGGCGCAGGCCGTCGGTCTCGTCGATGCGCACGGTGACCGGGTAGGTGGTGGTGCCGCCGCTGGTGTCGCCCTTCATGGACACGCGGGTCACAACGCCCTCATAGGTCCTGTCCTGCACGGCGTCGGCGGTGACCTGCACGGTCTGCCCCACCGACAGGCTGCTGACCTGCAGCTCATCCACATTGATGGTCATTTCCAGGTAGCTCAGGTCGTAGATGGTGCACAGGTCGCTGCCCGTGCTCAGGGCATCGCCCACCTTGGCGGCCTTTTCGATGATGGTGCCGCTGATGGGCGAGGTGATGGTGTAGTTGTTCATGGTGTCCTGGGTGCTCTGCATGGACAGCTCCGCACCGCGCAGGGTCTCAGAAGCGGACTGGATGGACTCGCTCAGGTCGTCACCGCTGATCTGCAGCACGATGTCGTCCTTGTTCACGCTGTCGCCCTCGCGTGCATGGATGGCGGTGACCGTACCGGCGGCCAGCGTCGTCAGGGTGCGCTCGGCCTGATACTGGAAGGCGGCCGCGCCGATGGAGCTCACGCCGTTCACAGTAGCGGTGGCCGCCTGGGCGGTGGTCAGGCCGCCTGCATTGCGCACCGAGATGGTCACGGTGCGGGTGAGCAGGTTGCCGGTGCTCAGGGCATCGGTGCCGGTGACGGCGGTAATGGTGCCGGTCAGGGTCTCAAAGGTACCGTCCAGCGTCACGTCCGCGCTCTGCCCCACCGAGAAACCGGCTGCGTCTGCCGCCGGGAACTCCAGTGCCAGTGTCATCTTGGAGTTGTCGCGGATCACGGCCACTTCCTGGCCGCTGGTCACCTCGTCGCCCTTGGCGACCTTCAGGCTGCTCACGACACCGGCCACTTCCGCGCGCACATACTGGCGGTCCACCGTCTTGTCGTAGTTGCGCTGGGCCTGCTGCAGGGTGATGCCCGCCTGCTCCACCTTGGTGGTAGCGTCGGAGGAGTCCACGGTGTAGAGCACATCGCCCTCTTCCACGTTGTCGCCTTCCTCAAAGCTGCAGGTCAGCACCTTGCCGGACACCAGCGACTTGACATTATAAGTATTCGCCGGCTTCAGGGTGCCGGTGCCGCTCAGGGCATTGACGAGGTCCCGCTGTTCCGGCGCGGTCTCCACATAGCTGGTATCCACGCTGGCAGGCTTGTCGGCCTTGGGCTTGAGCAGCCACACACCGCCCAGCACGGCCACGCAGGCCACCGGGACCAGCCACTTCCAGTTCTTTTTCAGGAACCCGGCTGCTCCGGCACCGGCCGTTTTCCCCGTCTGCGGCGCTCCCGCAGCATTCTGCTCGGTTTTCTTTTTCATAGATCCTCCTAAAAATGAGCAGGCGGCACTCCCGCCTGCAGGCATCCGGTTTACGGTTCAGTTGATTGTAGTGTAGCGCATTTTTGGGCAATACACAAGCGTCCAAATTTCGTACATCCATCTTTTCAACAAAATTTAACAAAGCCGGGGCACACCCGCAGGCATGCTCCGGCTTTTCCCGTTTTTCTTCGGTTTTATACGCGCACCATATCGGGGGTGATCTCTGCCAGACTGTGAGCGCCGCACATCTGCATGGTGTCGGCCAGTTCCCCGGCCAGCTTGTCGATGTAGCACTTCACGCCTTCCTCGCCGCCGCCGTACACGGCCGTGACAAAGGGGCGGCAGATCAGCACGCCATCGGCGCCCAGGGCCAGTGCCTTGAACACATCCACACCGGTGCGGATGCCGCCGTCCACCAGGATCTTCACGCCGGTGCCCTTGAGGGCTGCAGCGATCTCCGGCAGGACTTCAGCGGTGGCGGGGCACTGGTCCAGCACACGGCCGCCGTGGTTGGACACCACGATGGCGGCGGCACCGGCCTCCCTGGCCTTCAAAGCACCCTTGACGGTCATCACGCCCTTGACGATGAAGGGCCGCTCGGCCAGCTTCACGATCTCGGCCAGCTCTTCCACGCTCTTGCTGCCGGCCGGCGGGGTCATGTTCTTGAGGAAGGGCAGGCCTGCCGCATCCACGTCCATGGCCACGGCAAAGCAGCCGCTGGCCTTGGCCTGGGCCATCTTCTCCCGGATGGTGTCGATGTTCCAGGGCTTGATGGTGGGCACACCGCAGCCGCCTGCCGCGCCGATGGCCTTGGTGGCCATCTCCATCACGGTGGGGTTGGTGCCGTCACCGGTAAAGGCGGCAATGCCGTTCTCGGCGCAGGCGCGTACCAGCACGTCGTTATAGGTCATATCGGTGTAGGTCTCGGAGTAGTGCAGGTTCACCGCACCCACCGGGCCTGCAAAGAAGGGGTATTTGAACTGCTTGCCAAACAGTTCAAGCGTGGTGTCCGGGGTGCCGCCCTCGCACAGGGTGTCCATGTTCACCCGGATGTCCGCCCACTTATTATAGTTGCGGATCGCCGTGTCGCCCACGCCCTTGGCACCGGGACCGGGGATCTGGTTTTTGCAGGCCACGCCGTTGCACACCGGGCAGGCCTTGCAGTATTTGCCGATGCACTCCCGCGCATTGGCCAGCACTTCAGCATAGTTCATACAGAGTCCATCCTCCTTGTTTTCCATTTCTGCGGCAGGAAATGCCCTGCTGCTGCACTCTCTGCCCCCATCATAGCCTTGTTTTGGCTCCCCGTCAAGGGCTCTGCACACCTTTTGCCCGCCTCTTGTCATTTTGCAGTACGATGGTACGTCATTTTGAAAAAAGTCTGATCTTTTTTAAAAAAATCCTTGACAAAACAGCTGGTTTCAGGTATTATAGTGGAGCGCCAAGGGCACCCGCCCAAAGGCAGAACAAAAGATGTGGAAAGATGGCTGAGTTGGTCTAAGGCGCACGACTGGAAATCGTGTAACGTGTCAAAAGCGTTCTGGGGTTCGAATCCCCATCTTTCCGCCAGAAACCTGAAACAGAGATGTTTCAGGTTTTTTGTTTTATTCCAAAACGCTGTCCTTGACAATCGCCCTGCGTTCCGCTATGCTGAAAAAAAGATTTTCCTGAAGGAGGAACATTTTATGGCTGCATCCAAAAAGAAACGCACCGGTGCCCGCGCTGCGGTCGTGGTGGTGCTGTGCCTTGTGCTGGTGTGCGTAGTGGCCGCCGCCGTCGCGCTGGGGCTGGTGAGCCGCCGCGTGAAGAGCTTTGCCGGCGGAGCCAGCTTTTCGCTGGACTACCAGATCACTTCCACCGCTGCCGAAGAGCCCGCTTTATATAAGGTGCTGGCGCAGTTCGGCGGCACCTCCGGCCGGGTGGACGGCCAATATACGCCGGAAGCCCTGCAGCTGGAGCTGTACCCGCAGGCCAGCGGCAGCAGCCAGCCCCTCACCCGCCTGTACATCAGCAAGGACGAGACGCTGTACGATGCCGGGCAGCTTTACCGCACCCTGCGCAGCAGCATCACCGACAACTATCCGCTGGCCGGTGTGCTGATCCCGGAATGGAATATGGGCAGCTACATCTCCCAGACCCAGCTGGCCAGCCTGCTGGGCGTGGACGATACCGCCACCAGTCTGCAGTCCATGAACGACTTCCAGCTGGACCTGAAAAAGATCAAAAAGGTGCAGCCGGAGAACGCCAAGGAGGGCTACCTCTACTTCCGGCTGGAAACCGACGACACTGCCGCCGATTCCCCCGTTTTGACGCTGGGCGTGGAAAAGAGCGGCCTGCTGCGGGCTGCCTCCCCCGCCGTGCACATCCTGCTGGACATCCCGGCCCACGGCATCCACACCGAGCTCACCGGCACCGTGACCCCGGCAGCTCCGACTCTGACCGCTCCCACCTCCCGCATGCAGGACAGCGACATTGCTTCGCTGGTACAGCTGCGCCAGACTGTCGAGAGCGTGGTGCAGTTCGTGCAGGGCGCTGCATCCGGCACGCAGAGCGCCTCCTGAACCTCCTTGATATGCAAAAACGGCAGACGCCTTGCAAAGCGTCTGCCGTTTTTTGATGCGTTTATCGGTCCAGGATGCGGCCATCGGTGGAGATGGTCACCACCTGCCACGGCACGAACTTGCCGCTGTTTTTCAGGGCGGTCACGGCGGCATGTTCCAGCCCGCCGCAGCAGGGCACCTCCATGCGCAGCACCGTCACGCTCCGGATGTCGTTGCTGCGGAAGATCTCGGTCAGCTTTTCGCTGTAGTCCACAGCATCCAGCTTGGGGCAGCCGATGAGGGTGATCTTGCCCTTCATGAACTCTTCGTGCACATTGGCGTAGGCGTAGGCGGTGCAGTCGGCTGCGATCAGGAGCTTTGCCCCGTCAAAATAGGGGGCGTTCACCGGCACCAGCTTGATCTGGCAGGGCCACTGGCGCAGCTGCGACGGCTGTGCTGCGGTGGGGGCAGCAGGTGCGCTTTCCTCCCGGCGGAACTGGCGCATGGCGCTGCCCGGGCAGCCGTGGAAGGCCGGTTTTGCGGCCTGTGCGGCCTTTTTCTGCTTGTTTTCCAGCACGGCCTGCTCGTCGTAGGCGGCTGCCTCGCGCTCTTCAAAGGTGATGGCACCGGTGGGGCAGCCGGGCAGGCAGTCGCCAAAGCCGTCGCAGTAGTCGTCCCGCATGAGCTTTGCCTTGCCGTTCACCAGACCGATGGCACCCTCGTGGCAGGCGGTGACACAGGCCCCGCAGCCGTTGCATTTTTCTTCGTCTATATGAATGATTTTCCGGATCATAGAAAAGCCTCCTTGTGTTTGTGCTTTGAGTATACTATAATCAGGGTAGACCTTCGGTTGTTATAACCACGAAAGTGAGGCTTTTTTATGAGACCCGTTGCATCCCCGCTGTTTCAGGGCCTGTCGGCAGAGGAGTGGGCTGCACTGGAGCAGTCCGGCTGCCTGCGCACGAAGAGCTACCCCCGGCACACCGTCATTTTTCATGCCGGAGAGCAAGTGCATGCTCTGGGCGTGGTGCTGCGCGGCACCGTCCACATCGAAAATCTCGACCTGTGGGGCAGTAAGAGCATCCTGAGCAGCATTTCTGCCGGGCAGGCCTTTGCCGAGACCTACGCGCTGTGCGGCGACGTGATGATGGTGGACGCCGTGGCCGCCGAGGAATGCGAAGTGCTGTTCGTGAACATTTCCGCCTTTTCCGGCGGCGCACCCGGCACGGTGCACGAAAAGCTGCTGCGCAACCTGCTCACGGTGTCCATGCGCAAAAACCTGAGCCTTTCGCAGCGCATCTTCTGCACCACCCCCAAGACCGTGCGGGGCCGTCTGCTGACCTACTTTTCCGCACAGGCCGCCCGCAGCGGCAGTCTGCAGTTCGAGATCCCGTTCAACCGGCAGCAGCTGGCCGACTACCTCAATCTGGACCGCAGCGCCCTCTCCAAGGAGCTGTGCAAGATGCGGGACGAGGGCCTGCTGACCTTTGAAAAGAACCGCTTTGCCCTGAACGAACTGCCGGAGTGAACCTCCCGCAAACGCAAAAAGCACCCGCCGGGTCTCACGATCCGACGGGTGCTTCTGGTTTTTACGGGTTCAGCCTTGCTCAATCTGCCTTTTTGGCAGGGGCCTTACGGGTGCGCTTGGGCTTTTCGGCCGGGGCGGCAGCTTCTGCGGCGGCTTCTGCCTTGGGTGCAGCCTTCTTCCGGGCAGTGGTCTTGCGGGGAGCCTTGGCGGGCTTCTCTGCTGCTTCCGCCTTTGCGGCAGGCTCCGTCTTCGGCTCTTCTGCCTTTTCGGCAGCGGGCTGGGCGGTCACAGCCGGTTCCACAGCGGCCTTTTTGGTGGTGCGGGGCTTGCGGGCGGCAGGCTTTTTGACCGGTGCCTTCTTCTCCTCTGCCTTCTTCTCCTCTGCCGGAGCAACAGCCTCAGCGGCGGGTGCGGCTTCCACAGCAGGCTCGGCAGTCTTTTTAGCGGTGCGCTTTGCGCGGTCCTTCACCTCAGCGATGGTCCACAGCTGGTCGGCACCGGGCACCTCCTGCCAGATCTGCAGCACGGCACCTGCTTCGGCACCCATGCCCACGGTGTCCACGCACTTGCCGCCGGCCCAGGACGAGCGCAGGCGCACGGTGCCTTCCGGCGTGGGGCAGAGCTCCCACATCTGGGAGGTGCCGCCCACATCCTCCCACAGGTGCAGCCAGGTGCCGTTGGCGGTGCCGGTCATGGTCAGGTCCAGCAGCTTACCGGAGGCGCGGTTGCGGATGCGGTACACACCCTCGCCTACCCGGACAAAGCTCCACTCCTGTTCGGGCTTGTGGTCATACTTGCCCAGACGAACGGTGCCGCCGTCCTTGCTTGCTTCCACGGCCTGGATCACATTGCCGGTGTGGGCGGCAATGGTATAAAAACGATCGGCTTCGATCACGGTCTGTGCTACGGTTTTCATGCTTCAGTTCCTCCATCTGTCACGATGCCGGGCAGGGTCTGCCAACATCTTCCTGCCTAAATGATACCACATATCGTGATTTTCCACAAGCAATTCGACCTTTCTTTAGCAAATCATACAGAATCGCCGGTTCTTTCGGCGTCATTTTCGCCCCTTCGCACCGGTTTGCGAGCCGTTTTTTCACACGGTTTCCCTCTCGACTTTTTGCCGTACTTGCGTTATACTATGATGTTGCTGATTTCCGCCGTCCGCTTTTGGCGGCGGCTTTCCCTACTCCATCCCATTCAAGGAGGCTTTTTATGACAAGCGATGACCGCAGTGCGCTGCAGTTTCGCCGGATGACCGAGACGCCCATCCCGCAACTGATCCTCAGCCTTGCTGCTCCCACCATTTTAAGTATGCTGATCACCAGCATTTACAATCTGGCCGACACCTTTTTTGTGGGCCAGATCTCCACCAGTGCGTCCGGTGCCGTGGGCGTTGTTTCCAGCCTGATGGCCATCATCCAGGCGCTGGGCTTTATGCTGGGCCACGGGGCCGGCACCATCATCAGCCGCAGCCTGGGCAGCCGCGACACCACCGCCGCCACCCGGTTTGCGTCCACCAGCTTTTTCACGGCTCTGGTGTTTGGCGTGGTGCTGGCCGTGGCGGGCCTTGGCACCCTGCCCCACTTCATGATGCTGCTGGGCAGCACCGAGACCATCCTGCCCCACGCCTGCGCCTACGCGCGGCCCATCCTCATTGCCGCCCCGCTGATGATCTCCAGCCTGGTGATGAACAATATCCTGCGCTATGAGGGCAAGGCCAGCTTTGCCATGATCGGTCTGGTCACCGGCGGCGTGCTGAACATCGCGCTGGACCCGCTGTTCATGTTCGTGTTCGGGCTGGGCACCGCCGGGGCCGGTATTGCCACCGCCCTGAGCCAGAGCATCAGCTTCTGCATCCTGCTGTCCATGTTCCTGCGGGGCAAAACGGTCAGCCAGTTCCGCCTTTCGGCCGTCACCCGCGAGGCCCGCGATTTCGGCCGCATCTTGCTGGGCGGTGCGCCCAGCTTTGGCCGTCAGGGCCTGAACAGCATCGGCGGCATGCTGCTGAACCTTGCCGCCCGCAGCTACGGCGACGCCGCCGTGGCCGGTATGAGCATCGTGTCCCGCATCTTCATGTTCATCATCTCGGTGGCCATCGGCGTGGGACAGGGCCTGCAGCCGGTGGCATCCTTCAACTACGGTGCCCGCAAATACCGCCGGGTGCGGCAGGCCGCCATCTTCACCATCGAAGCGGCCTTCTGCATGCTGGTGGTGCTGGTGGGCCTGTGCTGGGTGAACGGTGATGTCCTCATCCGTCTGTTCCGCGATGACCCCGCCGTCACCGCCGTGGCGCTGCCCGCCTTCCACTACCAGTGCCTGGCCATGCTGCTGCAGCCCATCATCGTGGTGGCCAACATGACCTTCCAGAGCGTGGGCGCGTCCGGCCGGGCCACCTTCCTAGCCTGCTGCCGACAGGGCGTGTTCTTCATCCCGCTCATCCTCATCCTGCCCCGCACCCACGGGCTGTTCGGCGTGGAGATCTGCCAGCCCATCGCGGATGTGCTCACCTTCCTGGTGTCCCTGCCCTTCCTGCTTGCATTCCTGCAGCAGCTGGGCCGGATGGATGACGCCGAACAGAGCAAAACCGCGTCCTGAACTTCTGTCATAAATCTGTAACCATCAGCCGCGCATTTTCTGCAATGGAATGCGCGGCTGTCTCGTATTCCAGATGAACCGGAACTTTCTTCCGGGTGCGTTTTTCCATTCCAGACAGTAGCATCTGCATTTTGCATTGCTTTTTGTATTGTTCTAAGAGGAGTGATCCCATGAAAAAGACCGTTTCCCGTCTGGGCAGTGCTGCTCTGTGCGTAACCCTGAGCCTTGCGCTGGGCTGCGGCTGCGCGGTAATGCCGCCTGCCTCCTCCGAGAAACCCGCTTCCTCGGCAGTGTCCGTTCCCACCGACGCCGAGGGCAAGCCCCTGTACGATGCCGCCCGGCTGGACGACGGCCGTCTGCGCATCCTGTACGGCTACGACAACTCCGGCGACTGCCGCACCGTCCTGTGCGGCAGCAAAGTGCTGTACCAGTCTGCCCGCAGCGAAAACGTGAGCCTGCTGCAGGATATCGTGACCGGCGAAACGAACTACTGGTTCCGCACCTGGTCGGACTCCACCGGCCGGGGCGGCCGCCGCAGCGCCCTGTACGACAAGGACGGCAGCGAAGTGATGGCCTTTGACGGCGAGCAGAGCGCCACCATCCAGAACGGTCTGCTGGTGCTGCAGGAGAGTAGGATGGTCGGTGACAGCTACGATGTCGACTATGACAGCTACGGCACCTGCAGTGTCATCGACCTTGCCACCGGCGAGAGCCTGCCGGTGCCGGAGGGTGCCTACAGCTGCATCGTCTGCGGGGACGCACTGGTGTTCAACTGCTACGCCCGCCCGGCAGACCTTGCCGCAGACGAATGGGACGACGACCCCAGCCTGCACAGCTGGGTCACTGTCCAGCAGAAGGACGGCACCCAGACCTATGGGTCCTCCACCTCCACGGCCAGCCGCATTTCCTATGAGCCGGATGAACTGGACGACTGGGTGGAACTGGACATCTCCCATGCAGACGGCAGCCCGGTCGACCAAGTCCTGCACAACCCTGCCACCGGGGAGGGCCTGCGCGGCTACCGGCAGACCTGCGGCCACGGTACGGCAGCTTTCCTGACCCCAAGCGGCACCTATCAGCTGCGGGACCTGACCACCGAGGACCGGGGCGTGATCGCCGAATTCGACGCCCTGCCCAGCAACTATTTCCCGGGGTATGTGGTCACCTGGAACGTGGACAGTGACTATCGTTATTCCCTGCACGACCTTTCCACCGGGGAGGTCACACCGCTGTATGCTGTCAGCCTTGCCGGGAACCGCATCGCCCTGTATGCGCAGGACGGCAGCCTGAAGGTCTACGACACCGACACCGGAGCACTGCTCACCGACGTGAACGCCGGGACCATTGGGGACGATCAGCGCGTGACGCTGGACTGTGAGGAGGACGGCTTTGTCTGGATGGAGCTGCGGGATGCCGACAGCTATGAGATCGCTGCCATCCGGGTGTACGGCCCCGAAGGCCTCGTCTCCGACCTGAGCAGCCTGAATGAGACCTACAATTATCTGGGCTACCTCACCGCCGATGCCAACGGCAGGCCGCTGTACTACGGCACCCGCAGCGTTCCCGGCAGCAGTTACGCCACCGGATGCGATGTACTGGACGAAACCGGCAACGTGGTGATGCAGGGCCTTGGCAGCTGCTACAGCTACTACGACAACAGCCTGAACGCCCTGCCGGACCATGTATTCGTGGCACGGCGTGGCTTCTATTACGGCTGGATGGACACCGACGGCAACTGGCTTTACTGCCAGAGCATCTTCTCGTCCGTCAATGCCGATGACGAACTCGGTTACTGAACCATGACAGGAGGTTTTTTCTGATGAAAAACACGAAAATTTCCCGCCGCAGCTTTCTGCTGGGTCTTGCCGCCTGCTCTGCCGCCGGGGTCCTGACGGCCTGCTCCGGCAGCAGCGAGCCTGCTTCGTCTGCTTCCACCGCCCCGGAGCCCCCTGCTTCCTCGGCTGCCAGTGAGGTGACCGCCGCACCGTTCCTGACCGTGGAGGACTTCCCTGCCCTGGACGGCAGCACGGCCTGCATCCCCCTGATGGCACAAATGCTGGCCGACACCACCGGCATGGACCTGGAAGAAGCCCAGAGCATCATTTCGGTCAGCACCACCGCTTATGCCTGGGAGAGCTTTGGTCTGTACAACACCGACACCAAAATGCTGGTGGTGTACGAAGCCCCGGATTCCGTCAAGGAAGAGCTGAAGGCCGCCAACGTCCAGCTGGAGCAGAAGCCCATCGGCGTGGACGCACTGGTGTTCATCGTGAACGAGGACAACCCCGTGACCGACCTGACCCAGCAGCAGCTGCGGGACATCTACGCCGGAAAGATCACCAACTGGAAGGACGTGGGCGGCCAGGATCTGGACATCGTGGCCTTCCAGCGCCGGTCTGACTCCGGCAGCCAGACCCTGTTCCAGAAGCTGCTCATTCAGGGCGGCGAACTGATGGACCCGCCCACCGAGCTGGCCCCCACCGCCATGGGCGAACTGGTGGACAGCCTTGCCGCCTACAACAACTCCGCCAACGCCATCGGCTTTTCGGTGTACTACTACATCGACCAGATGTACTCCCAGCCCGGTCTGCGGCTGCTGAGTGTGGACGGCGTGATGCCCTCCAACGACACACTGGCCGACGGCAGCTATCCCCTCTGCAACGACTTCTACGCCGTCATCCGCCCGGATGCCGCCGCCGACAGCCCGGAGCGCCAGCTCTACGACTGGCTGGACACCGAGGCCGGGCAGGCCTGCATCAAAAAGGCCGGCTATGTGCCTGCCGGCAGTGCAGCCGCCAACGGCTGAATCCCTGCCATAACCTGCACCGTTTGAATTGACACGCTTTCATCCTTCTGCTACAATCATGTCAAAGATTTGTCGAATCTTCTACAGCAGAATGCCGAAAGGACGGTCTTGTTATGGAACATCCCGCTTCGCATGTGGAAAGCCACTGGCGCACCCAGCTGCGCAACCGCATCATTCAGGCGTCCAGCCTGCTGGAGATCCTGCTCTCTGGGCTGGTGCTCATTGGTCTGCTGCTCAGCGCCGTGCCGCTCATCCGGTGGATGCCCGGCCTGCTGATCGACGGCAACGAGGTGGAGATCCGCACCTTTCTGGAGCGCAGTCTGGACATCGTGATCGGTATCGAGTTCATCAAGATGCTGGCCAAGCACAGCCCCGGCAGCAGTCTGGAAGTGCTGCTCTACGCCATTGCCCGCCATCTGGTGGTGGGCCATGACTCGGCGCTGGAAAACCTGCTCAGTGTGGGTGCCATCGCCCTCATCTTCATCGTGCGCAAATACTTCTTTGTGCCCGCCTTTGGTGCCCATCTGCCGGACGGCCACCTCGCTCCGGACCTTTCGCCCGCGCAAAACGGCATCCACTGGCTGCACCCCGAACCGGAAACAGAACCGGGCGAGGACGACGAATAACCTTACAAAAAGAAAAACAGGCGGTGCCGCACAGCATTGTGTGCAGGCACCGCCTGTTTCCTTGTTTGATTTTACTGTTTGCCGTGGCGGCCAAAGCGGTATTCCTTGCCGTCGCGGATGCGCTGGATGTTGGAGCGATGCATATAGATGACCATGGCAGCCATGATGACAGAGCCCACCAGACAGATGAGCAGGTCCTGTACGGCATAGCCACGCAGCAGGCAGTAGCCCAGCGTCAACAACGGATAAGCCGCCGCCATGGTCACACTGCCCAGCGACACCATACCGGTGGGCAGCAGGCAGGCCAGAAAGATCAGGGCCAGGAACGGCAGCAGCACCGGCTGGATGGCCAGAATGGCTCCACCGGCCACCAGCACGCCCTTGCCGCCCTTGAAGCCGAAATACAGGGGCTTAAGGTGGCCCACCACCGCCAGGATGGCGGCCAGATACACGCCCAGCCAGGCCGAGAGGCCAGCGTCGGCGGGCAGGAAGTGGAACAGCCAACGGCCGATGCACACGGCAGCCGCCCCTTTGAGCACGTCACCGGCAGCCGTGAGGGCCGCGGCTTTCTTGCCAAAGGTGCGCAGCATGTTGGTCATACCGGCAGCGCCGCTGCCGTGGTTGCGCACGTCATCGTGATACACGAATTTGCTGATGAGGATGCCGGTGTCCACACTGCCCAGCAGGTAAGCCTGCGCAGCCGTGAGCACGGCGATGAGGATGGTTTGCATCATAACGGAACCCGGATGCCTCCTTCGGGGCGCTTACACGTCCTTGGCACCCACTTCGCCGGAGCCGCGCTCCCGCACGACCAGACGGATGGGGGTGTGTTCCAGGCCAAAGTTCTCGCGGATCTGGTTGATGAGATACCGCTGATAGCTGAAGTGGAACAGGTGTTTTGCGTTCACAAAGGCCACAAACGTGGGCGGGCGGGTGGAAGCCTGGGTCAGGTAGAAGATCTTCAGGCGGCGGCCCTTGTCGCTGGGCGGCTGCATGCGGGCCGTGGCACGGGCCAGCATCTCGTTCAGCACGCCGGTGGGCACGCGGGCACCGTTCTGTGCGTCCACGTCGCGGATCAGCTGCATCAGCTTGTTCACGTTGTAGCCAGTCTGGGCCGAAATGAAGATGATGGGGGCGTAGCCCATGAAGCTGAAGTCCTCGGCATAGCCGCGGCTCTGCTGCTCCATGGTGTTGGTCTCCTTGCCTTCCACGGCGTCCCACTTGTTCACCACGATGATACAGGCCTTGCCCTGGTCATGGGCATAACCGGCCACCTTGCTGTCCTGCTCGGTAAAGCCGACGGTGGCATCCACCAGGATCAGGGCCACACGGCTGCGCTCCACGGCAGCCAGGGCGCGCACCACCATATACCGCTCCAGACCGTCGGTGATGTTGCTGCGCTTGCGCAGACCGGCGGTGTCGGTAAAGATGAACTTGCCGTAGGCATTGTCCACCGGGGTGTCGATGGCATCGCGGGTGGTACCGGCCTCATTGGCCACGATCATGCGGTTCTCGCCCAGGATGCGGTTGGTCAGGCTGGACTTGCCTACGTTGGGGCGGCCGATGATGGCCACCGGGATGCGGTCCTCTTCCACCACCGTTTCGCTGAAGTCCAGGTGCGCGCACACGGCATCCAGCAGGTCGCCGGTGCCGTGACCGTGCACGGACGAGATGGGCATCACCTCGTCAAAACCCAGGTTGTAGAACTCGTACAGCTCCATGGGGGCCTCGCCCACCTTGTCGCACTTGTTCACGGCCAGGATGATGGGCTTGTGGCTGCGGCGCAGCATGTGGGCCACATCCTCGTCGGCAGCGGTCAGGCCGTCGCGCACATCCACTACCATGATGATGCAGTCGGCAGTGTCAATGGCGATCTGGGCCTGCTCGCGCATATGGGCCAGAATGCCCTCGGTGGCCTTGGGCTCAATGCCGCCGGTGTCCACCAGCAAAAATTCGTGGCCGTTCCACTCGCAGTTGGCAAAGATACGGTCGCGGGTGATGCCCGGGGTATCTTCCACGATGGCCAGACGCTGGCCGCACAGTTTGTTGAACAGGGTAGACTTGCCCACGTTGGGGCGGCCCACCACTGCTACGATCGGTTTGCTCATGGGGGTTCCTCCTTTCTTGTAGCAAGACCCTCTCAGTCACGGCTCACGCCGTGCCAGCTCTCCCGAAAGGGAGAGCTTTTTGATGCGTTGCGGGAAAGCAGCTCAGACCTCGCCCTTCGGGAGAGGCGGCATTGCGCAGCGATGACGGAGAGGGTTCTTTTTTATCGCTTTCTTCTTGCGATGTGCAGTCCGCTGCGCAGCAGGGCGCGGGCCTCGTCGCCGCCGCCCACGGGCAGCACCTCGACCTTCACGCCCAGACGCTCGCCCAGCTGGGTGATCGTCACATCGTCCAAAAAGGTATCTTTCTCTTCGCGCAGCATCACAGCGGGCACGCCCAGCGTACCGCTGGTCAGTTTGCCCTCACACTGGGCGATGATGTCGGTGGCCGTTACAAGGCCCGCCACGCCCACGTTGCCGCCAAAGAACTTGTTCCGGATGGGGTGCACGGTCACCTCGATCATAGGGTACTGGCGGTGCAGCTCTTCCATCATCTCAATGATGAGGGGGGCTGCCATGGTGCCGGTGACCACATCCAGCTTTTTGGTACCGTAAATGCGGTGGGGCTTGTCCAGTTCGGCCAGAAATTCCTGCCGGAACAGGCTCATCATGCCCACGCCGTTTTCCAGCTGGTCGTAGTCCTCGTAGAATTCCGGGTCCGGGATGGGACGCCCGGCCTTGAGATACCACTCATCGCTGGGGTAGATGATGCGCTTGCCGTGGCGGCGCTTGCACTCGTCGCCGAATTCTTCCAGAATGTCGATGACAGCGGCGCTGGTCTCGGCGTCGTAGGGGATCTGTTTGAACAGATTCTGACGGTAATCCGTCACACCGCAAGGCACCGCCGCCACGCTCTGCACCATGGGAGTCAGCTCCAGCAGATCGGTCAGGGTGCGGCGCAGCTCGTCGCCGTCGTTGATGCCGCGGCACAGCACCAGCTGGCAGTTCACGGCAATGCCGCCCTGCACCAACCGGGGCAGGTACTTGAGCACCTCGCCGCCGCGCTTGTTGGCCAGCATCCGCACGCGGAGCTGGGGGTTGGTGGTGTGCACCGAAATGTTGATGGGTGAGATGTGCATCTTGATGATGCGGTCGATCTCATGATCCTGCATGTTGGTCATGGTGATGTAGTTGCCGAACAAAAAGCTCAGGCGCTCGTCATCATCCTTGAAATACAGGCTCTCGCGCATGCCGGGGGGCAGCTGGTCGATGAAGCAGAACATGCAGTGGTTGGAGCAGGAGTGCT